>Ga0163216_101270_pt1 | contig 17552 bp, 13 predicted proteins | sample SynspAceP_FD_167610 | JGI IMG/M metagenome (GOLD analysis project Ga0163216, IMG submission 167610) | Saline lake microbial communities from Ace Lake in Antarctica - Synechococcus sp. Ace-P (Illumina Assembly) | ecosystem: Environmental > Aquatic > Non-marine Saline and Alkaline > Saline ...
GGCAGGGATAGCGAACAAGCCCTTCGGCAAGAATATTCTCAAACGCCTCGTAATCACCCTCCTTGAGGAACATGACCGAGCGTCCATTGCTTCGATTCAAGGCATGGTAGATCGCATTCTTCTCATCGGCGCGTTTGGGACGGGGCATCCGCAAAGCTTAGCCACCTTCAACCTCGCCGTAAAGAGTCCTGACCCCTTTTCCTCGCTAAGGATACTCGCAACGCACGATAGCTTTATAAAACGCGATATGCCATTTGCGTCCACTTGCATGTCATTCATGCTTTGTCGCCTGCTAAGGTTCCAGTATTGCCGAGCATTCCCAAACCGAAATGCCTGCAGTTGATATAACCTGCCATAAGTATCAGTAGCCGGTTCTAGGAAGCAACGACGAAGAAAAGGGGTCAACGAAGAAAAGGGGTCAGGACTCTTTCTTTCGTTGATCGCCTGATAGGGGCTTCTTTTTCGGGCGTCCGCGTGCCCGGAGTGTGGATTCGAGGTCCAGGCGACGGGCGATCGACTCCACCCAATTTTCGCGTCCAAACGGACTGCCACGCCGGATCGACCAGCGAACCGCATCGAGCTCCTTGTCGCCGAGCTCTTCGTTGACACGGCGAACCCAGTTGGCCGAACGGGCCAACGGCCATGGGGACAACAGTCGTGGCAAAGGTTCACTCGGCTGAACCCAACGGAACAGAGACCCCCAAAGCCATTCCTCTGCGCCCTCGACCAGTTTGGCACGCTGTGCGTTGCGTTCGACGTACCGGCAGAGAACGTGGAAATGGCTGTCATCCTGAACGGGAAAACTCTTGAATCGGCCTTGGTAAACATGTCCCTCGCCGGCAGTGTGGTAGTGGGCGTGATATCGCATCGTATGCGTCAGGGTGACCCAACGCAAGAAATTGCTCATCCCTCCATCTTCGGTCGGTTGGAGCACGAGATGCCAATGATTCGGCATCAACTGATACGAAAGGATGCGGCAGGGATAGCGAACAAGCCCTTCGGCAAGAATATTCTCAAACGCCTCGTAATCACCCTCCTTGAGGAAAATGACCGAGCGTCCATTGCCTCGATTCAAGGCATGGTAGATCGCATTCTTCTCATCAACGCGTTTGTGACGGGGCATCCGCAAAGCTTAGCCACCTTCAACCTCGCCGTAAAGAGTCCTGACCCCTTTTCTTCGCCGTCGGCGTAGCTGGTCGCGACACTGGGGGTGGAAGCGGGATCGACGGCGCCGGCGTGCGATTGGCCGGTGTCGATAGATTGATTAAAGTCGTTGAACTCGAACGTCAGCTCGTTGACGACGTTCCCGCTGCCCACGGTGGCGTTATCAAATGAGGTGATCCGCGCGAGGTTGCCTCGAACATCGAAACCCTGCTCGATCCGCCGCACGCGCTCGTCGGCTCCGGTACCGAGTGTCGTCACCCGGTCTTGGGCCGGTCGGCCCAAGTCGTCGTGGTCGAATTGACGGACGTTTCCGTTTTGATCGGTGAGCGATGTCTTTTCGGATTGGCGGCTTTGCATTTGAATCAACGCAGTGAACAAGAGTAAGACGTCAATAGCATACCCCATCCATCCGGAAGGCACCGACCCCGTCGCTTGGTGCCAACGCATCACCTGGGAAAATACTCTGTCCCCTGGTTTCGGTTGCGGCGACATCCTGTCGTCGCTTCGATCCCTGGTTCGCGATCGACGATACGCATGGTCGGCATCCAGCCGAAGAGTGTGGCGGGCAATCCTGCCCACTAATGAAAAACGGCAGCCTTACGGCGAGCGATTGGACTCGTTTCTCCGGTGCAGTGTTTGGTTATAAGGTACCGGACACCTTGATTTTCAAGATAATTGCCGTCGGCGGCGGAGTCCTGGCAGGTGTCCTGTTCGTCAGTGGCGTGTTGCTGGTTTATGCCGGCTACAACGTGACACAGTACTGTGGCCGAATCCTGTCGTTCGCTGCATTGGGGCTGTCCCTGGTCACAATCTTTACCTGTTACTGCGCCCCCACCTCTTTTGCCTTAGCGGTTTACGGTTTGATCTTCTTGTTAAATCAACCGTTCTCGCTAGCGTTCACGCTACGCAGCCAAGGCTATTCGTCGCGAAAGATCCAGCAAGCCTTTTTTACACTACACTAAGCGGTTGCCTCTGGACCGGCCGGCTTCCTCTAAAGACAAATCTCTCGTAACTCGTCCCATGACTGAACCCATCGACTTCGACGCAGGTACCATCAACGCGTGTTCCGCTGGCAGCCCCAGTCAACCGCAAACGATGGCAACCGATCTGCGGCCGAGCGGCGTCACTGCCATCGGTGTGCTCTCGGGTATCGGTGAAGTGCTGGCGATTCTGAGCAGCGGCATGTTTGCATTGCAATTAGTATTCGGAGCCGTTTTTGCCAGCGCGATGAATCCATCGGGGGACGCGGGCGGCGTCCAAGCCGACTACATGGCGTTGATCCAAGCAGTGTCCAATCGCTTTCTGATTCCGAATGTCGCGATCACGATCACCCATCGCGTGCTCGGCGTCTGCGTCGTTGTCGGCGCTGTGAAGTTACTTCGCAGACATCCCCAGGCTGCCACCTTTGTCCGACGCATCTTTCTGGCATTGATCGTCTTCGAACTCCTCCGATTGATCTCCAACGTCATGATGCAACTCCCGATTTATCCGGTGACGCAGGCGCTCATGGAAAAGACCGCTGCCGGCCAAGGCAACGGTGGTGCTCCACCAGCGATGATGAAAACCATTCAGCAAGCTTCGATGATCATCGGGATCGTCTTCACGGTCGGCTGGCTGACCATCAGATTGGCTATGGTCATCTGGGGCCGTGTGTATCTAAACCGACAAAACGTCACCGACTACCTTGCCGGAGCCGAATCGAAAACCGAAGCACCGAATTGGTCGATGACATGACACCCGCCCTGACAATATGCTTATTGTGCTTCGCGACTGGGGTGGTGTCGTTCGTAATTCTAATTCCGCTTGAGTTTGGCCTTCGACGATTCACTTGGGTGATTTTTCCCAAACTAGGTGTTGCGATGCGCCGAATGGAAACCCAAGTTAATTTCGACACACTGCGACTGAGAGCGTTTTCACAACCTGATATATGCGTTTGCGATATTGACGCGAATCACTTTTTCGTTTCGACGGCGAACGTACGATGCATGGCTGAACGTTCTGCCTGTGGGAATCGCACCGCACTCGTCTTTCGTTTTCCACTTGGTTTGGTATTGCTCGTGATTTCAGTTGTGGCTGGGATTGTGCTTCCTCAATCCTTCGAGGCGGTCAACGGGGCCGTGAACATCTTGGGATTTGCTTTTTGCGTGGTGTTCATGGTTTTCCTTGGGCTCATCTTCCTGCTCGCTTTTAAATCAATGGCGGACGGCGACTCCGACAAGCTGTTGTACTTGCTAGGACTGCCAATCAACGCACAGGACGGATTTCTTTTTCGCCGCCTGTCGCGAAATCGTAGCGACTCCCAACCGAAGAGTGCCCAAGCTGACACGCTTGACTTCCGCCACACCTGGTTTGCCGATCTTACGGACAATCTTTTCGCTCTGTTCTTTACCGCCGTATTGATTCCCGGAATGGTGTGTTTTTCATTGTTGCTGGATTCTGGCTTGTTTTCCTGGGTTTTCATTGCCTTCGTAATCATCATCGGTCTCGTGGTCTGGACAACCTGGCTACGATATTTGCTTGAGAACTACCGAGAGCGTGGTGACTTTACCTTCTTGGTAACATACGACTTCATTGCATGTGAGTGCCCATCGCCTGCACGTGGCGGTAGCTTTAAATTGTTTTTCCAGGATATCAAAGAGATCCGCATCGAATCTGGCAATTGCGAATCGGAGCGGTGCTTTGTCATTGATCGCTCTGGAAGGGTTTTCGAAATAACTCACTCTTATCGAAATCCCGTGGACCGAATACTGGATGCCATCGAGTCCGTTAGTCCGACGACGCCTATCTTTGAATTTGGCGTACCTCGACACGCATACACGACGAGCACCGAACAACCATGAGGTGAGTGCGAAGCACGTTATGAGAAATTCGCAAATGAAAACCACATTGGCTGTGCTTGGTGACAGCGAAGCGATCAGACGCGCTGAAGGGTAGTGGACGAGGCTACGAGTCCCTGTGATTCCCGAAGTGCGATGGACTCGTCGCCTCGGAAATCGCCGGGATAAACCGATTGCACGTCGGCATCAGTCACCGACGTCGGTCCGAAAACTCCTTAGGAGGTACACCGGATAGGAACGCGAGTGGGAAATCAGATGAACCTGCATCCGAAGAAGATCCGTCTAATCAAGCTTGTTCGGATCACGATGGCGAAACGCATGCCCCGCACTCTGGCAGCGACTAAGGAACACCTTCAACGCCGCCGCCACGACCGCTTGGGTAACACCGGGCGATGGTTGGGGAGTGTGGTTCGTGGTTGGCGTCAATACGATGCGGTGCCGGGCAACGATGAACGGCTCAAGCAGTTCGACGACGAGGTGCAACGTCTCTGGCTCCGCCAAGATTCATCGCCGCAGTCAACGCGGGCGCAAAGGCTGGACGAGGGCCCGCCTATCGCGGATGTATCGACTTCACATTCCCAGACCCAGTATTCTCCAACCCTATCCCAATGTCCGGCATCAGGCCCGACTTAGAGCGGGAGCCGTATGAAGGAAAACTTCACGTACGGATTTTTGCGGGGGACTGCCGGCAACGGCAGTCCCTACCGCGATTCCACTACGCCCGTGATTGTTTCGCTGTCGCTAAGTTCGACTCTCGCACTTCCTAAGTGCTTTGCTAGTAAATACTTATGAAGAAAACGGCCCCCAAGTTGCAGGCTCTCACCTGTTTCAAAACTCAAAATGGAGACCGTTTTCAATGGACATCGCATCAACTTTCATGCCGTTACTTCGAGTATTCACTGCAGCAATGACGAAACCGACCGCTGTGTCATTCAAAGAATTCTTCGCCGGTTGGCTTTTCGCGGGCAGACGCACTGTCTCCAATGGGGTGCGTGCAGGTGATCCGACGAAGCATCCTAGTGCGTATCACCGGATTTTCGCCACTGCCTGCTGGAGTATGACCGAGTCGGGCTCGCCGTTTTTGATCTCGTCGATAAACTGACTGACCAATTGGAATACACCTTGGTCGGTGACGACACACTTGTGGGACGCTCTGGACTCAAAGTCTACGGCGCGGGAATGCATCGTAATGCGTGTCAAAGTTGTCGTGATTGAACATCTTCGCGGCGGACGAGGGATCGAGGTCTTCTACAGCACGCAGACGAGCTTCAGCGATGAGCAGATACTTTGGAAGTACAGTCATCGATGGCCGGTCGAGACAACATTCCAAGACAGCAAGGGTCACCTGGGGCTCGGCCACCCCGAGAACCGCGTCAAGGATGCGGTGGAGCGGACAACACCGACGATTCTGCTGACGTACAGCTTGACGGTGCTGTGGCACGTACACGTTCGAGAGAAACTTGGATTTTTCGTTCGTCCCTGGCCAGGCAAGCAGCACGCGTCCTTCGCTGATATGCTTGTCACTCACAGGCGTGATTGCCTGCTTGAAACGCAGGAAAAGATTTTCCACGCAGCCAAGTTGCCAGTGCGTGTTCAGAAAATACTCAGACCAATACTACGTCTGCTTGATCTTGCCGCGTAAAGTGCGAACGTCGAACTTAGGTTGGTTTCAAGAGTCATGTGACGCTGGCTCCTTGTTGACGAACACTATTCGCGTGGCCGTTTGATTGTTGAAAGGATGGGTGCATACCGATGTTTCGAAAGCGTAACGGCCCAGGGGAAGGCATTGGAGGCGGGGCGTTACCAGCTAAATCGGAAGGCAAAAGGCGGCATATTAAACGATGAGGCGGGGGGAAACTGCCAGCGGTCGCGTTGCCGATGCTGTCCCTATCCGCCGGACTCCAGAGCAAACAGTAGGCGGTGTCGATCATTGTTTCAGCACAAGCCGAAGTGCGAGATTCGGTTTCGATTCCGGACGCTTGTTCGTGGCTGTTAAATCTGGCGAAATTTCACTCTCGGGAGACCAAGCGGTTTCTGAAAGCCGAAGTGCGACTGTGAAGCTGATCGTCATCGGCCAACTTACTTCTTGAAAAAAATCGTGATCACGGTTACGGAGCAAAGACGTGGGGGAGGAAAGGGCCATTCGAACACAGCCTAGCGAGTTGACCTGCTTGCTCTTTCGGTTTATCCAGCGGATTGCCGGATCGGCGCCGAAGCGGCTTGATCCGGCCTACGGCTTGATGAAACCCTGTCGCCTGGGGACGTCGATTAAATAAGTGAGGCATTTGCAAACCGCAGACAGTCTTCCAGACTTTCAGTGCGGCCGATTGAACCACCGATAACACGCGTGTTTTCTTTCTTATCTGTGTTCATCTGTGTTGCTCTGTGGTTTCAAATTCCGCACGCCCCAAATGCGTCATTTATTAAATCGACGTCTCGCGGCGACGGGGTGGACAATTGGGCCAAGGGTCCGGCAATCATGGCCTCGGTGTGAACTCGATGCGGTCGATGCCGATCATCCATCTTGCGACCGCCCGTTCGTTGTGACCGGTGAGTTGAATCTGTAGCGGCAGGTTTCCGTTCGATTGGAGCGGCACTGCTTCCCATCGCAGCCCGCCTCCGATCACGACTTTCGGATCGTAGAGGTCGACGGATTGGGGTTCCTCTTCGCCGAGCACAACCTCGACCTGGGCGTAATCCGGTGCCAATGTGAAGAAGACTGTCACGTCGTATTGGCCCTCGGGCATTGGTGTCGAAACGTCGAGCGACATCCGTGCCCCTTCGCGGGCGTCGGTCCACCAAAGGTGATCGTCGCCGGACCAATCGTTGCCAAATCCTCGCATGTTCTGGTTGCTCACATTCCCCTGCGTGACCTTGACCTGCTGAATCGATTCGGCCTCGATCACCAACGCATCGGGACGACTCGGGCGAGTCATCGGGATCGGTTTCTCACCTGGTCGTGCGACTTGCGAGGGCGACATCAAATACGCGAACAAGTTTCGAACTTGATCATCCGTCATCGGTTCGAGTTGTCCCGATGGCATCAACGAAACGATCGATAACGTCTGTTCCTCGATCTCGTCGACCGAGATGACGGTACGCTCGGTCGCCGTTTGCAACGTCACCGCGTCCTCGTTTTCCTCCACAACGATACCCGCGATCACGCGACTATCGACGGTCAAAACGGTCGTCATCTGATATGCACGCCCGATCAACGCGTTGGGTTCGAGAATATTTTCAAGCCAATAATCACGGCTCGTTCGGTTCGCGCCCGTGACGTCGGGGCCGATGTCCTCGCCCTCACCAAACAGCCGGTGACAGGCACCGCAGTTGGCCTCGTACAACAACCGACCGGCCGCCGCGTCGGCCCGGGCCAGCGATTCGGGCGTGAGCATCGCTCGGTATTTCGCGTAGGCGGCTTGGGCGTCCTCGTTCGAGGATGCGATCCGTCCCCACACCTTTTCAATCCGTTCGTTCATCACAACATCGCCGAACGAGACCGCTTGCCGGATGATGAACGCGGGCACCGATTGAGGATCGATCTCGTCACGCTGCATCGCGTCGACAAACCGAGCCGTCGATGACTTGCGAGACGTCAATACGTTGAACGCCGCTGTTTTTGTCGGCGGACTCATGCTGTCGAACTGCTTCAATAAGGTATCGACGATTTTCTCATCATCGAATGCAACTAGAGCCGCGACCGCTTCAGCGGAGACCGTCGGATCGTCGAGCAAACCGAGCACGGTGGCGGGCAACTCGCGGTCGCCGCCGGTGCGGAGCGACGCGAGAGCGGTGAGTCGTTGCGATTTCGATTTACTGCGATTCGACAGTAGTTCGCGAAACAACGGGAACGCCGACGTGTCGCCGTACTGAACCGCGAGCGAACCGACGAGGTCACGGGCTTCCCCATCGCCGGATTCGATCAACCGATCTCTCGCCGCCGGCCAATCGAGAGGCATCTCAACACCGCCGCGTCGTTTCGCATCTTCCAATAACTCACGTAACACCAGTTTGACCTCCGGCGGTTTCGGTCCGGCTAATTGTCTGACCAACGCCGACCTACCCGCCTTGTCACCCGCGATCCGCCGGACCGCGAACCGTAACCAATCCGACACACCGGAGCGTTTCGCGATTTCAAGCACCCGCGTCGGGTCGTCCGTCGCGAGCGGTTCCATGCCGTACCAAATCAGCAAAGGCAAATTCGCATCGTTGTGACTGATCTCGTGCGAGACCAAACCATCGAGCATGCCCCATCGTTGCTCCGCGGGCAATCGTTGCAACAACGCCGCCAGATATCGCTGCACGACGAGATGATTGTCGTCTTTTGCCATTTCAACCAAACGCTGATGCAACCGATCCGATAGCGGCATGCCCTCGCCGACCCGTTCTCCCACAAAATGAATCGCCCATGACCGCACGTAAGGATCCTCGTCCTGCGACCACGCGCGCAGATCATCCTCGGTCGCCGCCCCCATACTCGCCTTCGTCCAAACCGCCCGCAGCCGGTCACGCGACGACGCTTCTGACGCGATCGTCTCGTCGAGCAACCCGCCCACCGCATCACGAACCAACGCCCCATCCGAAAAAGATCGCTCTTGCAGAATCCGTTGAGCCTGACGGGCGAAAAACGCGTTATCACTGCCTAGTCGCCCGACGAGTTGCTCGTTCGTTTCACTGCACAAGTCAAACGATTGCGGACGCACGTCGCCGTACCGGATTCGGAACAACCGCCCGTCGGTCCGATCCCAGATTTCCACGTCGCCGTGGTGACAAGTTTGCAAATCATGCCAATCCGACGTGTACAACGCGCCATCGGGTCCAACCATGATCCCCACGCCGATCTCTTTGTGGTCGCGTGCGAGCGAGAAATCGGGGCGATGCAATCCGACGTACGTCGAACCGTTCTTCTGCACCGATTCACGTACGACGCGGTGCCCGTGCAGATTGTGAAAAAACAAATCGCCGCGATAGCTCTCGGGGAACACGTCCGCGTTGTAAATCGCCAGCCCACAATGAGCGTGACCGCCGCCGAGCATCGACGTGTTCAACGGTGCTGCCCGGCGCTGCGTCCGGTTGTCGCCCCAAAACGCGTGATCGCCGATATTGCCGGCAAAGTGTGAGTGATCGGCGATTGTTTTTAAATCGTCAAACGTGTACGGATTGAAATGCTGGCCGGCCTGACGTTGATACCGCCCGCCTTGGATTACATGATACAAATGGGGGATCACGCACGCACTGATGAACCAATCGCCCTGCTCGTTGAAATCCACGCCCCACGGGTTGCTCGTTCCGTGTGCGAACACCTCGAACCGATGCTGGGTCGGGTGGTATCGCCACACGCCCGCGTTGAGCGGCTGTCGCTGCTCCGGTGCACAACCTGGTTTGCCAACCTTGCTATGCGTGAACACGCCGTGGCAACCATACAACCAACCGTCCGGGCCCCAGGTGAAACTGTTCAACGTTTCGTGAGTGTCCTGGTATCCCCATCCGTCGAGCAACACTTGCGGCGGCCCATCGGGCGTACCGTCATGATCGGCATCGGGGATGAACAACAATTCCGGCGCCGCGCCGATCCAAACGCCTCCGAAGCCGACCTCGATTCCGCTCGCTAAATTCACACCTTCGAGGAACGTGCGTTTCGTTTCGAACGATCCGTCCGCGTCGGTATCCTCGAAAAACACGATCCGGTCGCGGCCTTTGCCCTCGGGGGCCTTTTGCGGATACGTGTGCCCCTCGACGACCCAAATGCGTCCCCGAGCATCGAAACACATCGCGATCGGCTGTGTCAGTTCCGGTTCGGAGGCGATCAAATCAGCGGTGAATCCGTCGGGTAACAATGTCTCGCCGGCCGCCTCAGTGGGAGTCAAACCGTTGGCGTACTTCGATTGGTCACGGCCCTCCGTTGCGTTCCAAGGTTGCGGCGAATCGGCATCGGTCAACTGGTTTTGAAAATGAACGGCCAGCCCTCGTTTGCTCGACGAAACGATGTCGAGTTTCGCGTCCCCGTTGAGGTCCGTGATCAACACGTCCGTCCCGACACCGGAATCGTTATCGATTTCATGAGGAATGAAACGTGTTTCGCCCTCGGCATCTCGTTGGCACTCGAACCAATACAATACCGGTTCACGCAAACCGTCGGCGTCTTTACCGCGGTGAGCCATCCATCGCTTGCCAGTGACGATATCTTTCAATCCGTCCTTGTTCATGTCGATCCATTTAACGGCATGCAGTTGACTGAATACGACGCCGTAATCGTTCTCGATCGAGGTCGCGCCCATGATCGTGTGTTCGACGAATTCGCCCTCCTCGGTTTGTTCGAACCACGCCAAACCATGAGCGTGTGCGGCGAGCGAAGTGATGATGTCCGCATCGCCATCACCATCGACATCGCCCACATGAATCTGAGCGCCTCCCGGCGTGTCGCGTGTTGCCCATCGGTGTTGTTCCCAGGTCCCGGTGGCGTCGCCGTCGGGTTGCTCCCACCAAAACGTTTTGTCAATCAGATCGTTCCGTCCGTCGCCGTTGACATCACCAACGCCCAACCCATGAGCAAACTTGCCCGCACAAGCACCCGGTCGCGTCACCGGCGTCCACGTCCATGGTTTCGTCGCGTCCTCACCGGATTGGTAATAACCGTATTGCGAATCTCGCCCACAAACAATTTCCGGCAAACCACCAGGAATCAGATCCATGATCGCAGGCGACTCGTTATCCACCGCGCCGGTGATCGCGATCATTTCCCAATCCTGGTTTTTCGAATGGATGACGTCGTGCCCAGGATTCACGTACAACCTTGCCTCGCGACCGGGGAACCCGAGCACCAACACGTCACTCGCTCCATCGCCGTTGGCATCGACGACTTCACTAAAAAATTGATCACTGTAACCTTCGATCGGAAACGTTCGCGGCGGCGCGATCGGCAACCGAGTTTGAAAATCCGGTCCGAGAAAAACGATCGGCCCGGCCACAATGTCGACCAGCCCGTCACCGTTGATATCGCCCGCGGACGCCCCTTCGGTAAAAAACTGGCGATGAATCCGCTGCGTCTGCCAAGCCTCATCGGCAGAGAGGTTGGTTAAGAACGAAAACAGGCAGCCGCCCCCGATCAAACCACCAACGAGGAATCGGAAAGAATTCGAAACGGGAGGGAAGTTCATCATCACTGCAATCGGTTGGGAGGGGAAAACGGCCAGGAAGAAAACGGCGGGAAAGCAACTGACGGGTGGGCGAGCGCAGGATGCGTGCAACGTGTGCCTCTCCAGTGTATCCTACCGTCACCGCGTCGTAACGACGTGAATTCCACCTTCTGGGTTTCCCTTCCTCTCTTTCTCACAATCAACATGTCCTACCCCCACCGAAAAACCGCCGCGCATCTCGACGCTGGTCGCGACCGACCGAGACGGCTGACATCGTCCATGACCGGATTCGCCGCGATCATGGCCGCCATCGCCAGTCTCGCCGCATCCAACGTCGCGACCGCCGACGTGCGATTACCCAGCGTCTTCAGCGATCATATGGTGATCCAGCAACAGCAACCGATCCGCGTCTGGGGATGGGCCGATGCCGGCGAGAACGTCACGGTCTCCTTCGGCGGGAAAAACGCCGCCGCGACACCTAACGCGAGCGGACGTTGGCAAGTCGAACTGCCACCGATGGAGGCAAGCGCTCAGCCCCAAACCTTGACCGCCAAAGGTAACAACGAAGTCAGCGTGGCAGACGTCTTGATCGGCGAAGTATGGTTGTGCTCGGGACAATCGAACATGGAGTGGACGGTGGCCCGCAGCAGCGACGCAGCCAATGAAATCGCAGCCGCCGACTACCCCTTGATTCGCGTTATCAAATTCCCGCGAACGCCCGAGTTTCTACCCAGCGATGATTCGGACACCGCCTGGGAAGTCTGCTCGCCGGAAACCGCCGCCAATATCACCGCCTGCGGTTACTTCATGGCTCGGCATCTGCACAAAGAACTCGGCGTGCCGATCGGATTGCTCAACTCCTCATGGGGCGGCACCCGTGTCGAACCGTGGACGCCGCCGGTTGGTTTCGAAAAAGTCGATGCGTTGCAAGACATCTACCAATCCGTCATCGGACGCACGCCCGGCACCGAAGCGTATGGAAAACGTCTCGGCGATCACATCAACGCCGTCCAATCATGGGTCGACACGGCAGCGAAGGCCAAGGCGGCCGACGAGCTGGTTTCGCCCAACCCGACCTACCCCGCCGAGCTGGCACCGTTCACCTCGCATCAAGATCCCACGATGCTCTACAACGGCATGATCCACCCGCTGCTAGGTTTTTCCATTCGCGGTGCGATTTGGTATCAGGGCGAATCGAACCACGGCGAAGGCATGTTGTATTATGAAAAGAAGAAAGCGTTGATCAACGGATGGCGTGAGGTTTGGGATCAAGGCGATTTCCCGTTTTACTTTGTCCAAATCGCACCGTTCCAATACGGCAGTGAAGACCCCACGATCTTGCCGCGTTTTTGGGAGGCCCAAGCCGCCGTGCAACTGATCCCGAACACCGGCATGGTCGTCATCAACGACATCGCCACGATCAATGACATCCACCCACCGGGCAAACAAGAGGTCGGACGCCGGCTCGCGTTGTTGGCATTGAAAAACGATTACGGACAAACCGACCTCGTCGCCAACAGCCCCGAGATGCAATCGCTCGACGTGCTCGACGGTTCGCTGCGTGTCGTGTTCAACAACACCGGCGGCGGATTGAAAACGCGTGACGGCAAGGCACCGAGTCACTTTGAAATCATCGGCCCGGATTCTAACGGATTCCAACCCGCCGAGGCCACCATCGACGGCGACGCCGTGATCCTGAAATCAGACAAAGTAGCCTCACCCGTCGCGTTTCGATTCGCATGGCACAAAACCGCCGAACCGAACCTTTCCGGTGGCACCGGTTTGCCCGTCGGTGCGGTCCGCGGCGGCGAGGTGCCGAGCTTTGTCAACACGTTGCCACTGAGCACCGATTTTCGACTCGTCTACGACCTCGACCTCAACCGCCTCGATAAGAAAATCAAGTACGACGTCGACAACAGTGACACGGTGAAATCGTTCGACCGGATCGGATACCTCGTCGAGTTATCGACCGACGACACCGAGCCGCAAACCGTCTTCGCCACCATGAACGCGTTCACCGACGACGTGAAAAAAATCGGTATTCCGACCCTCGCCTCTGGTGCGAAATTTCAAACCACCGTGAAGTCGCTCGACGTGTTTTCCAACGTCAACGAAATCACCACGGGAACATCGATCGCGACCGGGAACATCGAGTTCTGGCCTAGCAATTACGGACCGGGCAACACCGGCGGTGTCCAAGATGCCAACACAAACGTCTACGATTTCGGCGATTCGCCCGGCCCCCCCGCCCTCGGCTACGGCAGCATGCAAGTCCATAACTTTGCCGCCAAGCAAACGTTGTTCGCGATCAATCACTGGCGATTCGCCGGTGAAGCTGATCTCGGTATCGGCAACAGCCCCGGTGAAACCAAAGACTGGACCTTCACCGGCAACGCAAAAAGCTACCTAACCAAACGTTTGCGAGTTTATGTGAATTCGCAATGAACGAAGGGAAATGAACGACGCTGGCTAATTTCAGTACGATCGCCCATGTCGAACAAGCCGACCTCGGGCGTGGTGGCTTGCTAAACAGGTTCGGGAAAGTGTTTCGGTGTATTTGTCGTTTTGGCGTTAGCCACGGTTCTCGCGTTGAACCGGGGCTAAGGCCCAAACGGCTAACGGGGTTCTACGCAATGAATTACCCGAACCTGTTTACCATCGACGCGCGGCCCCTGCTGGTTTGCCCAGCAGGAGATGAAGTTTTGAGATTTGAGTGCATGTCACTAATACATCTTCCTCGGTTGGCTTGGGATTGAATCGCCCTCTGCGCCCCTTTTTCTGCGTCCCTTTTTCGGAACCGCTCCCCTTTTCTCCTACGAGTTTGGAATCGATCAATCGACGTGGCCAAAATGATTACGCGTAGGAAGGAGCGACGAAAACGTAAGCGTCACGCACCGATGCTGGCTAGCCAGACGAGCAGTCCGATGATTGCGATGCAGACGCCGCAGGAGGCGATGAAACCGACGAGATCCTTTTGAGTCGGCCATGCGAATTCGAGATCGGTGTTGGGGAAAATTTTGCGAGGTGGTGGTTCCACCGAGGCAAAGGCGGCCTCCAGTCTCGCTCGATCCGCGACGGGATCGGCGAGCACGGGCGTGTTCATTTTGGCAAAGTACCGATTCAAGGCGCGCTCGCTGCCACGCGGCGTGACCAGGCTGAGAAGAATCAGCACGGCAAAGGGCAGCAGCACGCGGGCCGGCAATCGCATCGTCTCCAGCGTCGCTTTGGAAGCTCCCGAAAGATCGACTCCCACGGCACTGTAGATCAGAAAGTCCACGTTCAAGGCACCACTGCCGGTCTGCTCGCCGACCGTTCGCTGCACCAACACATCAATGTTCTCGCGAGTGGACTGAGAGACTGTTTCCAGCGAGGTTGACTGGACCGGCGTCAAGGCTCCGGTCCAGAAGATCGGTTTGCCACCGGACCGGGTGACCACGGTGATGGGAGCCCCGAGCGACGCACGCGGTGGTTCGTCACCGAGCGACGAGGTATCACCCCCGCTTTGAAACAAGGACTCTTTCGCCGCCATGTAGGCTTCGTGCCGCGCAACGTCGGAATCCGTGGCTGTCCGCCGTACCGTCGTGGTCACCATCTCGGTCGTCGCCGCGAGCGACTCGTTGGCATACAGACTCGGGATTAACTGCGGTAGCGCTAGCGGCAGTGCGAAAAAGAACAGCAACGAAAACAGCATCGTGCCCCACACTGCGGTTCGGTTGACGCGCCGCCAGTACATTCCGATCCAGAACGGTGCGGCGAACAGAATCGGTAGCTCCATCGCCATCTTGAACTGACCGAACACATCGGAGAATCGCAGCGCCACGAGTGACGCGCCAATGATGATGATCAGTCCCGTCAGGCGACCGACCATCACGTACTTCTTCTCGTCCGCGTTGGGGTTGATGTACGGCGCATAAACGTTTCGCACGACGAGCGCGGAGGTCACGATCATGTAGGTGTCGGCGGAACTCATCATCGCGGCCAACAAACACGCCAACATCAATCCGACGAGCCCCAGGTTCAGCGGCCCCAGGATCTCTCGGGCCGCGACGCCCCACACGCGATCGGGGTCCGCTGCGATCTCAGGGCTGCCGGCTAGCAGCGCGAGTGCGATCAATGCGGTCAACGCCCAGCCGACGGTACACAGTCGCTTGAGAAAATTGCCCGCGACCAACCCGATCCGGGCTTCGTCTTCGGTTTTCGCCGACCCGCCTCCGGTGGCAATGAAGTGCGGCTGGACGACGATCCCGATCATCGCGAGCACCGACAGCGAGAGGATGTACTGGATCGGAAACTCGCCGCTGCTCGGGCCCGCGAACAGACTAAAATAGTCGTCCGAGATGCGGCTGTGCATGATTCGAAATCCATCCATCAACCCGTCTTGTCCGGGCCCGCCGAACTTGGCCGCGAGCGCCCACAAACCGTAAGGAATCAACAACACCGACAGCAGGATAATGAACAGCCCCTGGATCAAGTCGGTGTAGTACGCCGCAGCGAGTCCCCCGAGCACGCCGTAGAGGCTCACGACGATCGCGATGGCAGGGATCAGCGTGTACTTCAGGTCGTACCCGAACCAGCCGGTTTCCACGCCCAGCAGCGGCACGGCGAACTTGGCGATCGCCGAAAACATCGTCGACAGATAGAACATATAAAACACGATCGCGAACAGCGTGTAGGCGGCACCCAAGGCTCGCGATTCATAGCGTTCGACGAACCAATCTCCCAGCGTCAGATGCCGCATCCGCCGATACCAAACCGCCGTGATCCAGTAGACCGGCGTGACGAACAACCACATCAACGCCGACCACACGCCGCTCAGGCCGCTGGTCCATCCGGTTCTCCCCACCGTGACCGGTTCGTGCGCGCCGGTTCCGGCACCGAAGGCGGCGAAGGTTTGCAGCAGTTTGCCGAATCCACGTCCGCCCATGAAGTAATCTTCTTGGTCGTTAACCCGCCGCATCGCCCACAGACCGATGCCGATCATCACGATGAAATAAATCACCAGTACCAAATAATCAATCCAAGTCATGGTGAGTCTCTCAGCGGTGGGCAGGTGTGGCGGGCGGAAGTTGGACAGTTACGCGATGTAGCGGAAACTCGCCGGAATTTTGAGGAGCGTGGGACGTCGGGATCGAAAAGGTGTCAGGATTCTTGACAAGTTCTGTTGTTCCGAATGGAGTCCTGACCTATTTTCGTTCGGATGAGTTCAAGTCAACGTCAGATAGACCACCGCGGCCAGCACTCCGCCGACAATCGGCCCCGCGACGGGGACCCAGGCGTAGGCCCAGTCGCTGTTTCGTTTGCCTTTGATTGGTAAGAGAAAATGAACCAATCGTGGTCCGAGATCTCGGGCCGGGTTGATGGCGTAACCGGTCGTTCCGCCCAGTGACATGCCGATCCCAAAGACCAACAGAGCGACGGGAAGCAGGCCGAGTGAGCCGAGTCCTAAGATGGGGTCCGTGTCGACCGGGCCGGTGCTTTGGATCAACGTCGGGGCCGCCATCAGAAAGATGGGAAGGACCAAGGCGAACGTACCGAGCGCCTCGCAGAAGAAGGCTTGCAGGTTGTTCGCAATCGCCGGTGCGGTGCTGAAGCAAGCGAGTTTGGCATCGGCGTCTTCGGTCACGTCAAAGTGCTGGCGATAGAAAAGGTAGACCAGGGCCGCACCGATCATCGCACCGATGAATTGGGCGACGATGTACAGGAACATCTCACCGATCGCCATCTTGCCGGCGACCAGCATCGCGACAGAGACGGCTGGATTGAGGTGCGCGCTGCTGAATTCGTAGGCGCAAAACGCACCGATATAAACGGCGACACCCCACCCCGCGTTGATCAGCAACCAACTTCCGTCGCCCGCTTTGGTACGGGCCAGGACCACGTTGGCAACCACTCCGTTTCCGAAGAGGACGAGCATCATGGTTCCAATGATCTCGGCGGTGAATGCAGACATTGTGGGATTCGCCTGTTCGACGGGGGTGGTGTTGACGGATCAGGGGCATGGACCGGGTTTTGCTAAGGCCCGAGTGACCCAAGAAGGTAGCCGGTGGCTGGAGCGAAGCGAACACCCCGACCGGCTACCGAGATCGCTCGGAAAATTTGCGTTGAACCTTGCATCGGACGCAGGCATTTTGTTAGCCCCAACGACACGATACGAATTTCTCCACTACCGATACGCTCCACGGGAGACATGCGATGAACCGAATGCCATTTTCGAACTGCCGCGCGGTGACGCCGAACCGATATTCTCTGCGGTTTGTTTTGGTCTTGGGCTTCGGCGTCGCGTGTATTGTGCTTTCGCAAGGTTCGGTGGCGACGGCTCAGATCACGTCGTCGCGTTCGTTTTCAGGGGGGCAGTCGCGGACGGCGACGCTCGATGAGCAGCTCATTAACCGGTTGCGGGCGACGACGGACCCGC
>Ga0163216_101273_pt1 | contig 17511 bp, 15 predicted proteins | sample SynspAceP_FD_167610 | JGI IMG/M metagenome (GOLD analysis project Ga0163216, IMG submission 167610) | Saline lake microbial communities from Ace Lake in Antarctica - Synechococcus sp. Ace-P (Illumina Assembly) | ecosystem: Environmental > Aquatic > Non-marine Saline and Alkaline > Saline ...
TCAGACGGTCCATATCCACGCCACCAAGGCCGTTTGCACGCACCTCATCGGTGATCATGTTCTGGCTGATCGCCATTTTCAAACGCTCCAGTTCAACGGCTTCACGGGCCACATCATTGTATTTCAAGACAGCTTTTACAGCCGTCTCAGGATCAGCAAATGTGTCCTTGAAACCCTTGATCGTGGCTGCGAGGAAGGCTTTGACTGCATCGGGATTTTCCGCTGCAAAATCAGGATTGACGATGATGACGTTGCCGTAAAGTTCCAGACCATAATCAGACATCAGCATGACATTGATATCTTCTTCCGGCACCCGATTGGACTTCAGATTGATGAAGGAGGAGAAGGAAAATCCGGTAATGGCATCTACACTGCCTTGCGCCAGCATTGGCTCACGGACAGGGAAGCCAACATTTTCAATGGTCACCTTGCTGGCATCAATATCATTTGCGCTGACAAAGGCATTCCACTGTGCGTAAGCACCATCGGGCGCGGGCGCACCAAGTGTTTTGCCTTCCAGATCTTTCGGAGACATTATGCCAAGTGATTTGCGGCCGATAATTGCAAAGGGCGGCGCATTGTAGATCATGAAGATCGCCTTGACCGGCAGATCAGGGTTCTGATCACGGAATTTGATCAGCGAATTGATGTCGGCAGAGCCAATCTGATAGGTTCCGGTTGCGACTTTTGGAATGGCGTCGAGAGAGCCGGAGCCGGTGTCCATGGTAACGGACAGATCGGCATCCGTGTAATACCCTTGTTCCAAAGCATGCAGGAATGGCGCAGCTGGCCCCTCCCATTTCCAGTCATTTGCATATTTTATGGTGGTTTCGGCAAATGCCGAACCTGTCATGAATACAGTGGCAGCTGCCAGGGCCAACAGTCTCTTCATATGATCATTTCCTTTTTGTCGGTAACCCGCGCGACCAAAAATGCGCAGGGTTCTGGATTGTGGTCAAGCGAGAGCATCTCCGATACCCTGCTCAAAAGTTAGGCACCCACTCACGGAACCTAATTTTTAAGCAAATGATCACACCTCACCACCAATTTCAAGCTCTTCCAGCCATTTCTGATAAGCAATTAGGGGTGCGTCACCGGGACGCAGGGGCATCTCGATCTGAGTCCAGAAGGGCGGCAAAAGCCAGGGACGCTGGCTTTCAATGATCGGTTTATCCTGCATGCGCACATGGGTGGAGAACTCCTGGTAAACCGCATCCCGGTCCGGCTCGAGGTCGTAATCGCGCGCGAAAGTCCAGAAATTCCGGCAGGTTTTGTGATCAATTGGGCAGGTTGCCAACCAAACCACATAACGGCCGGATGGGGTGTTTTTGCCAAGGCGAATGACATTGGGCATGTGAACTTCATTGCGGTATTCAACCGACACATCATCGCTGTCAGTGGCACCCGATGAAAGTGATGCGGGTTGGATGATGTCGTAATTGACCGTGAGAACCGAGCCGTTGCGCGCAACCACATGGTCCGGTGGCTCCGGCTTGTCCCGCTCCCCCAGAATACCTTCATGCACCCATGGAAAATGCGTGTCATCCAGCGTGCCCATGATCATGCGTGTGGATGCTGTCCTGGTAGGGATGTCCTCGTCGAGCGTCACAATTCGAAACTTTGGATCATCAAATTCAGGAAAGTCGGCCATGCCGAATGTCGGCTCTTCTGCAAGACAAACCCAGATCAGTCCAAGCGCTTCCGTTACGCGAAAGGACGGCACTGCAGCCGTCGCCGGAATCTTGCGCCCTTCGGGAAATTGCGGAATGCGCACACAGGCCCCGCCCTCACCATAGGCCCAGCCATGATAGGGACACTGGATGGCCTGTTTGCCGTCCACCACAGCAATTTCACCAAGGCTCAGTTGCGCCTGATAATGACGGCACACATCCAGAACGGCCGTCAGCTTTCCATCAAGCCGCGCCAGAGCAATGGGCCTGTTGAGCAACCGCACCCCCAAAATCTCATCGGCTTTCAAACTGTCGCTGCGGGCAACCGGCTGCCAGAACCTGGACATACCATCCAAAAAGGCCTTGATGGCCTTTGGGCTAGGTCCATCCAACGGGTCAACGGTTTCAGTTTCGGGCGTCATATGCATGTTTTCCAGTGTCCAGGGAATGGGTCGGGAGCGTTGTTTCCAAGGCGCAATTTCTCTTCGGCGGGCCCTTGTTTAACCGTCAACATAAGAGAAAGAGGAATGCCTCGTCCATCCTCGATACAAGCATCCCATATGACGAATTCGGGAAATCAAGCTTCTCAAGCTCAAAGGACCATTCGGTTGGAGGCGATTTTGCTTGCGTCCCTAGGATATTTCTCCATCAACCATTAGGGTCTGGACTGCCTAGACCCGTGCACCACTGTCATCAAAATAGTGGATTTGAGACGTGTCGACCTTCAGTCCAACACATTGCCCATCTTTCAGATCGAGTTTCCCGTCGGCACGAATATTCAGATTGCCGAGGCCAGGAACATCGACAAATACATTATTGTCGGCACCATGGAACTCATTTATCGCAACCTTTGCCCTTAGTTCAGAAGCCTCTGGATCACACAATGTGATGTCTTCTGGCCTTACTCCGAGGACTGTGGGCTTTCCATCGATAGCACCAACTTTGATTTTTACATTTTCATTGAATTGCATTGCCTGCCCGTCATAGCTCCCGTTCGGCAAAAGGTTCATTTTAGGACTGCCGATGAACTGTGCCACGAAAGTGCTGTTGGGCTTGGCATACAATTCCTTTGGCGAACCAATCTGCATCACCTGACCGTCCTTCAGGACCACAATCTTGTCAGCAAGGGTCATTGCTTCGATCTGGTCATGGGTCACATAAATCATCGTTGACCCGAGTTGTTTATGTAGCTTGGCTATCTCAATCCTGGTTTGCGTGCGCAAAGCTGCATCCAGGTTGGACAAGGGTTCATCAAACAAAAAACCCTTTGGCTCGCGGACAATTGCACGGCCGATCGCAACTCTCTGGCGTTGCCCACCAGAAAGGTCCTTGGGTTTTCGGTCGAGATAGGAAGTCAGCTTTAATGTCTCGGCGGCCTCTCGAACCTTGCGGTCAATTTCGGGCTTCGGCACGCGCGCCGTCCTCAGAGCAAACGCAATATTCTCATAGACGCTCATATGCGGATAGAGCGCATAAGACTGGAAAACCATCGAAAGATTGCGGTCATATGGATCAAATTTTGTGACATCTTCTCCATCAATATGAATGGTCCCGCCATCTGTCTCTTCGAGGCCAGAAATCAACCGCAACAACGTTGACTTACCGCAACCGGATGGGCCAACGAAAACAACGAATTCCCCTTCTTCTGCGATGAGGCTGACGTCTTTTATTACATCAGTCGTGCCGAAGCTCTTTTTTACGTTTTTCAGCTCAATAGTGCCCACCGAGACCTCCATATTTTTCCGTGAGGGGTGATTCAACAGACACCCTCTCTGTTTCGAAGAACACGCCATCGACCATTACACTTTGCGCCGATAGTTTCTGGTCCAGCAGCGTAAAGCTTGCTCTGTAGCCGGGCATGATCTTGCCCAGTTCCGCCTGCAACCCAAGGGCCGCGGCAGGAGCCGAACTTGCCATTTTTATCGCATCAGAAATCGGTACACCAAGAATGTTGACCACGTATTGAACCGCGTTATCAATGGCCAGATGCGCGCCCGCCAGTGTCCCGTTTGCATCGACCAACTTGCCGTTTTGCAGCGTAATTCTATTTCCCGCCATATGAAATTCCTTGCTCTTACCAGCAAGAGTTTGCATCGCATCGGACACAAGAAGCAGTCGGTCCGGCCCCATCAAATCATATGCCATCCTGGCATTGAGTGGATGAACATGATGCCCATCGGCAATTATCCCGGCAAACATGTCCGGATTGGTCATGGTAAATCCGGCAACGCCAGGTTCGCGAACCGTGATCTGAGACATTGCGTTAAACAGATGCGTCGCACCGGACAGCCCCTGGCGTTGAGCTTGCTGCATGTCTTGCGCAGTGGCATTGCTGTGTCCTGCAAACACAATCCAACCTGCCTCCGACAATGCCTTGAGCGCACCGGGCCTTTGTCTTTCCGGTGCCAGTGTAATCAGCTTCACACCTGGCATCGGGCGCAATAGCGCCGTAATGTCATTTTCAGTTATCGGGCGGATGCAATTTGCAGGGTGAATGCCCGGCTTTTCCGGACTCAGGAATGGCCCTTCAATGTGAACCCCCAAAATTCCGGGCAAGTCGGCCTCTAGGGCCGCGCGAACTGCGTCCAATGCAAGCACAAAACTCTGATCGGGGGCGGTCGTAAACGTCGGCAAAATGTGGGCCGTGCCGCCTTCCCGGGCGGCACGGCATATTGTTTCAAGAGAACGAATTTGCGGAAAATCATTGAACATGACATCGCCAGCGCCGTTGATTTGGATATCAATGAAACCGGGTGCAAGGATGGTTGCGCGAAGCACTTCATCGCCATATTCGGCGTTTGGTTCGGCCTTCTCAATCTTGGCAATGCGGCCATGTTGAATTTCGACAAGCCGATTATGCAAAACAGACTTGTTTTCACCATCATAGACGTGTTCAGTAAAAATATGGCTTACATGCCCCATCAAGATTCAACCTTTCCATTGGGATGAACCGCTTCGTAATAGTCTCGCAAGGTCAATTGGGATGCCGCTGCCGCATCGAGGTAAATCTCTGCATGGGGATGAAGTTGAAGAGCACTGGCCGGGCATCTTGCCGATAAGGGTCCCTCGATCATCTCCAAAACCGCTTTGGATTTGTTGTCCCCCGTTGCGATTAAAACAATCTCTCGCGCGCACAGTATTGTCCCAATTCCCATGGTAATCGACAGGCGCGGAACATCCTCAATACGCTGAAAATACCGGCTATTCGCCCGCACGGTTTCCGGGGCAAGTGTCTTTATTCTGACTGTCGAGGACAGACTGGATGTAGGTTCGTTAAAACCAATATGTCCGTTTTCACCGACCCCCAACAGCTGACAATCAATTCCGCCGCATCGCTTAATTTCCGCCTCGTAGCGCTTGGCCTCTTCAGCGGGGTTTGCCGCATTTCCAAAGGGTATACTGGTATTGGATGCGCTGATGTCCGTGCGTCCGAAAAGGTGTTTTTCCATAAAATGATGATAGGACATGGGGTGATCGGGCGAGAGACCAACATACTCATCCAGATTGAAGGTCCGGATTCTGGAATAGCTGACTTTCTGTTGATCATACTTTTGCACCATCGCGTCATAGACGGGCTCTACGGTTCCACCAGTGGCAAGACCAAGTACGCAAGCTGGCTTCGCGATTACCTTTTCAACAATTCTGTTTGCAATGGCGGCAACCGCAGCTTCTGCTGAATCATGGATCAGGACCTTCATCGCTCAACCCTTCACAGCGCCGGCTGTCATTGATCGGCTGATGTGTTTGTACATCAAGATTCCGAGCACCACAGGGGGCAGTGAGGCAACCACAATTACCGCCGCCGCCACACCCCATTGCACACCGCCACCACCGGAAGAGAAGAAGAAAGAGGCGCCGACCGTCATGGGTACAGCTTTTGTCGTGGTCAGCATCAAGCCAAACAGGAACTCATTCCAGGCCGTGATAAAGCTGAAAATGAACACTGTCGCCAAAGCAGGCAGGCAAATGGGGAACACAATTTTGATCAGGATCGTGAAAATGCGCGCGCCATCCATGCGCGCAGCCTCATCCAATTCGTAAGGTACATCGTTGATCGCGTTGACAAGAAGCAGAAGCGCCAATGGCAGGTTTACAACTGCTAAAACAAGGCCCAGTCCCAGTGGAGTGTCAAGCAATCCAAGTGTTTGATACATCATATAAAGAGGGATTGCGAAGATGATCAAAGGCATCGCACGCAGGTTCACGACAGTGGGGAAAATTACATTTGTGCCGTATCCACGCCGCGCCACAGCATAAGAGAGCGGAAAGCAAAGCATGATGGGCAGAATTGAACCGATCAGCGAAGCGATCAGGCTGTTTTGCAAATAGGCAAATATATTCAGCCGCTCAGTCACCTCAAGAATGACCGCATAGTTTTGAAATGTTGGCTCGCTTACAAAAAGGCCCGGACTGCGGCTGATCTCGGCCGCCGATTTAAGGGATGCAGAAATTGTCGAGATGACAGGAAAATTGATGATGAAAGCCACAATGATGAACACGGCCCAGCGAAAAACATTTGATTTCTTGTTTTTCATGCGCGTTTCCTCCGGAGGAAGCGGCCGGCAAAGAACAAAATGACAAAGGCAACGCAGAACAGCACCACTGATGCTGCGAGCGCTTTGCCGATGTCTCCCGACCTGAAGAACGACAAATATATATAGATGGAGAGAGAGGTTGTTGACCCGCCTGCTCCAGAACCGGTCAAGACGAAAATATTGTCGAAAACTCTGAAACCGTCGATAAATCTGATGAAAAATCCGACGGCAATTGTGGGTGCCATTTGCGGCAACTCAATGTACCAGAACATGCGCCATGGGCGCGTTCCATCAACTGCAGCGGCCTCGCGCATGTCACTGGGAATTGCCTGATACGCCATATAAAACAACAGAAATGCAAAGGGTGTCCACTGAAGGGTTTCAATTGTGAATACGGTCAGGAACACATTTTCTCGGCTCAGGAACGCCGGGCTCCAACTAAACCAAGTATATAGATAATGTGGCAATGACCCCACGAATTCATGAAGAACGAGGCGGTACATAAGCCCCATCATCACCGGAGCAATAATCATTGGCATGATCAAAACGGCGATCATCCAGTTGTTCGTTCTAATGATCGGTGCCAGATAAACAGCCAAAATCAGGCCAAGGGCACACTCCGCAAATGCGGTTGTCACACCAAATTTCAAAGAAAACCACGAGGCAGACCAAAACTCAGCGTCGTTGAAAACCGTTACAAAGTTCTGCCCCCCATTGAAAGTGGGGGATCTGAGGTTTTCAAATGAAACTTCGGAAAGACTGTAGATGATATCGATTATGGTCGGAAACCCGAGCATTGCCAGCAAGAACAGCACGACTGGCGCAGCTAAAACACGGTTCTCTTGTCTCGTTGTCATGTTTCCATCCACTTAACAAGCAGCCGGCCAAGGAAAAGGCCGGCTGCTTCACTGGCTTATTTCAAGAGTCCAGCCATGCCTTCTGAGGTTGCGGACAGCGCCTCATCCAGCGATTTACCACCCGACAGGAACCCGGTGAATTCCTTGGCCTGAAGTTCGTAGACCGACAAAGCTTTTGCGGATGTGCCACCATTCATGACGAACCCATAATTGGATGCATATTCACCCAATGGAACCAGGTCCGGACGTTGCTCAGCTATCTCTGCCACGACGTCTGAGGTCAGGCCTGGTGCCCCACCACTGAGCGCATAAGTCCGTGCAGCTTCTGCTGTTGATAGCCAACGAACGAAGGCTTCCGCGCCTTCGGTGTTCTTACCGCTGGCATTCACACCAATCCCAAGGCCATGCACGTGTGTGAACCTGCCTTCAGGGCCCGTTGGCGGAGCAATAGTCGATGTTACCTCGGCAGTTACGGGTGTTTTGGTGGGATCCTTCAGATCTGCAGCAGCAGCGTTCCATTGTACCATCGCGGCAACCTGTCCGGCACCAAAAGCGGCATTTGCCTCTGCGTATTCATAGGAAAATGAATCGTTGGGGGTCGCGCCAGCGTCAACCAGGATCTTGAACAAACCAAGAGCTTCCCGGTAGGCTTCAGAATCGACCGTGATATTGCCATCGGCATCCATCCAGTCCGCGCCGTATGACCGTGGCAGCGAGTGGAACACCATCATGTTGAACAGCAGATTCTTGAGCTGCAACACGGTTCCATAACGTGTCGGGCTGTCCGGGTTGATCGATTTGGTGAAGTACAACGCGTTCGCAGCAAAGTCTTGCCAGGTCCAGGAATCCGGATCCTTGGGTGACAGGCGGGCTCCCAGATATTTCTCAGAAATGTCGCCATATTTTGCGTGCTGGCTTTCATCCGCCAGAAGCGCTTCGTTCAAATCTGAACGATAATAGAGAAAATGCAATGACAGGTCTGTTGGAACACCATATTGCTTGCCCTCAAACTGCATTGTACTCAGCACGGATTCGCCAAACACATCTGCGGCATTGTCCGACAGGGTTACTGTCTTCATATAGGGTGCGTATCGACCGATGGAGTAAGTTGCCAGCAGATTAGCGTCAAACGCGTCGGTACCCGCAGCCAGGTCAGCCTGAAGCTTGTCATAGAAGCCTTCGCGGCTGAAAAAGATGAGCTTGACCTTGTTTTCTTCTGAAACTGCTGGATTACTATTATACAGTTCTGCTGCTGCCGTAAGCGCAACTTCTTCAGGGCCACCAGGCCAGCCTAGAACAGTAACCTCGGCATTCGAGGCAGTGGCGGTGCATAGTGCCGCGGCGGCAACGGCACCCAATAAGTATCTTTTCACTGTCATTGCATATTCCTTCCTTGGTGTATGTGAGATTGCGCCGCTATTGCGGCTATGCCCACGATTCCCGCTTTTTCTCTAAGCACAGACGTGAGAATATCGATGTTGTGGTTTGGTATGAGCTCATTCAGGTGACGCTTGATTTCGGCGACAAACCCTTCTGCAAGTCCGACTCCCCCACCAATCACAATCATTGGGGGATCTATTACGAAGGAAATGTCCCTGCAGAGCTTCGCCACACGTAGCGCTGAGGTTGACATAATCCCCTGCGCCCAGGCCTTGCCCTCATTGGCATTTTCAAAGACCGACCTGGGCGAATGCTCAATACCCGTCTCCGCCATGGCCTGGGAGGCAATCCAACGGCCAGTGGCCAGGTTTTCAAAGGGTTCGGCACCACCATCTGACGCACTCAGATTCTGAGAGACCAAGCCAAAATGCCCGGCCAGGCCCCGCTGCCCTTGCAACAATTTCCCATTGCAGACAATCCCGCCCCCCAATCCAGTGGATACGGTGAGGTAAACAAGATCCGACCCCTGTCCAGCACCATAAATGTGTTCGCCCCAGGCGGCAGATTGTGCGTCGTTCAAAACTTCAAATTGAGACCCGATCCTGGACAATGAAGCCGCAATATCAAATGGTTTTCCGACAGATAAGGTTGCTGGATTGACACTTTTCCAAACCCTATTTTCCACCTGCCCTGTGACGGTAACGCCAACACATTCGAATTCACCCTTCCACTCGACAGACACATCATGAAGAGCTGACATCCACTCATCAGGACCGGCATCACGCAATGTTGGAAGAAGGCGGGAAGTCAGTACTTTGCTGCCACGTACCAAGGCAACCAGGGTTTTGGTGCCGCCAATATCAGCAGCTAAAACCGGGATCTCTTGCAAATCTGCGGAATGCGTCATGACACGGTCCCATCGAATGTAATGGCATCGCGAAACCATCCGGTCACGACTTCTGTGCGCGTGATGGCCGAGCCGACGACAACAGAATCAGCCCCAGCCAATATAGCTGACGCTGCAACGTCAGGCGAATTGTAGCGACCTTCCGCGATTACAAAACTGCCGAGTTTGGCCAATTCTGACACCAATTCCAGATCGGGCGATTCAGGTACTTCCTCAGTCGTGTATCCGGACATTGTTGTACCCAGAATATCAGCACCCAGTTTTCGTGCCTTGATCCCATCTTCCAGGCAGGAACAGTCTGCCATCGATAGGATGCCAAGGGATTTGATGGTCTCCATTGCAGCAGCGACCGTCTCTGGACGCGGCCGGTTGGTAGCATCGACTGCCACAATATCTGCACCAGCAGAGACCAGATCATTTATGTTTTGAATGAAGGGCGTTATGCGAACCGGGCTTTCAGCCAGATCAACTTTCACTATTCCAATAATGGGGCGGTCGACAACGGCACGCACTGTTTGAACGTTGACGACACCTTCGATCCGAACACCTGCGGCACCGCCCGCAATAGAAGCCTGTGCCATAGCAGCGATAATGGACGGAGTATCCATAGGTCCGCCCACACAAGGCTGACATGAAACAATAAGTCGCTTGTTAAGTTTTTGCAGCACAAACGTCCCCCCACAATTCTCAAGGTGAAGAGTACCAGTTAAGTACCAGATGTCAACTGGTACTTAACAGTTTCTATCTTTGAAGATCGGTGACGAAGTCAAATACCTCAGCATTGTAACAAGTCACAGTGAACTCAATCGGTTTCCCCAGGGCGGTTCCGCAACACCTTTCGACAATCAACGCTGGCGCGCCGACTTCTGTCTCCAGCAATTCCGCTTCTTCCGCGCTCATGGTTTTCGCTGTAATTCTCTGAACCCCACGCTCCGGCAACGCACCCAAAGCATCCAGCGTGGCATATAATGAAAGACCAATTGCCTCTGGCGATTTGACGATAATGCTGGGCACAACGGCAGTTTCAAGTGCTATTGGGCGCTCATTGCCAAGCCTTACCCGACGCAGCCTTACGACCTTTTCTCCGTCGGCCAGCTTAAGCATATTGCGCTCCTGCTCCGTCGGATTTGTCGTTTCGGCGCTCAGCAACCTCATACCCGGTTCTATCCCGCGTGAGCGCATATCCTCTGAGAACCCCAGCAGATTTGAAATCTGCTTCCCGACTTTTGCGGCAACGCTTGTCCGGGCTCCATGGCGGCGAACCAACTGCCCATCAGACACCAGGGCATCAATGGCATGGCGGACAGTTATGCGAGAAATACCAAGCAATTCGGCCAGCTTGCGCTCACCTGGCAAACTCGCCCCGGGAAGCAGCACTTCATCGTCAATGGCAATTTTGAAAGCATTGGCAAGGTTTTCATATTTAATTTCGGAAACGGCACGAGCTTCAAACACAGACCTGAGATATTCAATGGTCTTGTTGTTGTTGATATTCATGTTGAGCTCTTTTGCTGTGCTTCAGTCAAAACCGGACCTAACACATTTGTGTGCCGCTTTGATTTCTTATTTAAGCGACCATGTAGCCGAAGTCCAAGGCGCTTTTCCAATCCAGAACCGAGCGTTAGCGGGTGTTATGCGAGCGAGTTTTCCAAGCCCCTTGCCTTACTTTTCATACCCCAGCTAACGAGGCCATGCCAGATCAACGCTATTTTGTTCGCCAAATTTTGACCATCAAAGAAGCGGGCGACGGGATTTATCTGACCAACTCCATGCACCTCAGCCTGGAATATATTCCACCTTGAGCCAACGATTTTTCAAACCATAAGCAACCGGCTGAACGCGCCGTTGTTGCCTTTGCCTAAGGCACTAATCGCAGCTTATTTCCCCAGATCGAACCATGAAAAATTGTTGCAGCAATTCGAATAAAACTCAAACTCGTATTCGCGAGATGGAGTTTTTTTCTGGAAGAGAAGAATGGTGCACCGGGAAGGATTCGAACCCTCGGCCCCCAGATTCGTAGTCTGGTGCTCTATCCAGCTGAGCTACCGGTGCATTGCAGGCCCAACGGGCGGCAAGGTGGGTATCCCTAATGCGATGGCGGGCAGAATGCAAGCGGTAATTGGGGACAAAATTGCAGGAATTGCTGTGTGCGCTCAGGCGCGGTGGTTGCTGTCGGATTTGACCACGCGCAAGGTCGCCTGACCACTGGATTCCGGGCTTGCAAGATCCGGCGTTTCACTGAGAATGGGCAGGCGAATCGTGAAGCTTGCGCCCTGCCCTGTTTCATCCAATGTGAGGCTGCCATTATGGGCGCGAACGAGCTCCGAGGCGATGGCCAGACCAAGGCCGGTGCCGCCGGGGCCTGATGAGGACTGGAAGGCTTTGAACAATGTGCCGTGCAGTTCCGGCGGGATGCCCGGCCCCGTATCAGAGACGGTGATGCAATTGTGGCCTTCTTCGTGCCAGGACCGGATCGTAAGGCAATTAATGACACTTTCGGCCATTTCCGCGCCGTTGGATTGCATGGCCTGAAGGGCGTTACGGCTGAGATTCAGCAGCACGCGGAACAATTGGTCGGGATCAGCATCAATTGTCACATCATGCGCCACCAGATTTTCAAACCGGACAGTATTTTCACTGTCGAGACCCAGCACTTCGCAGACCTCTATAACAAGAGCCTGCAATTGAACCACTCTGATGGTGGGCGGTGCTTCACGTGCGCGGCCGTAAGAAAGTGTTGACTGGCAATAGTCGATAGCACGATCCAGCGCACGCACGAGCTTGGGCGTAAAGCGTTGCACCACCGGGTCATCGATGGATTGCAGGCGGTCGGAAAACAGCACGGCAGATGCCAGGATGTTGCGCAGATCGTGATTGATTTTTGAAACCGCCAGACCAAGGTCCGCCAACGTGCGTTGTTCACCCAGCATGGTCTGCAGATCGGTCTGCATGTCTGCCAATTGATTTTGCACAATGCCGAGTTCATCACTGCGCTTGGTGGTGTTGATGACACGCGCCGGGTCTTCCGGATCTTCGGCAAAATGCACCATGTTCTGCGTCACCCGTCTGAAGGGGCGCACGAAAAGCGCGCGCAGCGCCAAAAAGACGAGCGAAGCGGTGATGATGGATATCACCAGAGACAATTTCAAAATGTTGAAGGAGTGAGCGAGCAACGCATCGTGCAGCTGATCTTCCTTCAGGACAACCTCAACTTCTGCCGGTTGGCCCTCTGCATCATTCAAACCACGCACAAAACCAACCACGCGCGTGGTTCTGTTCTGGCCATTCAGCAATGATTGAATAGCCTCCATAATGGCGTTGGCTGGTTGCATGACCGAGGTGTTGAATTCCGATGTCACCATGGAGGGCATGTTGGACATGGCAATCAACTGACGGCGGCCATCGCGCTGAACCGCAATTGTCTGAACACCCAGTTCTTCCATGATCTCGCTTGCGGCGCTATCGGACAACATGTCGAAATTGCCCGATTCCTCCGCAACCCGAAGAGCAATTGCAGCCCGCTCAAGGCGATCCACAAGCCATGTGTTTCTGAAATTTGCCAGTGAGGGAACATAAATCAGCACTTCACTGATCATGACAAACACAATTGTCAGCAGCAGAAGCTTTGTCGACAAGCCACCCATCCTGCTTTTACGAGGCTGGACAGCGCGACGAATCTTGCCGGGCTTTCGGGGCTCAGCGGCGCTGGCAGTGTTTTCAAGGCGGTTGGTCATTCAACTTGTCCAACAAAATCAGTGATCCGACAGAGGTAAGTCGATCACGCATCTAAGCAGATTATGAGGGCTTTATCCGTCGGCTGGCGGAAATTTGCAAATAAACCAACAGTGAACAGGCTGTGAAGCGATCATTGCCAGCTACCGTCACCAGCTAAGCAAGTGCAACAAAAAAACCTCCCGGAATGTCCGGGAGGTTGATCAGTATTACAGGCAAAGTGAAATTGCCGAAGTGCAGTCGCTTAGTTTGCAGGTGTTTCGCTGCTCTCTTCTGCTGCCGGCGCGGTTTCTTCAGCTTCAGGTGCTGCTTCTTCCATCGTGTCTGTGCCGTCTGCCGCAGGCGCTTCCATATTCGTTTCTGGCATGTTCGTTTCTGGCATCTCAGCTTCTGGCTCAGCAGATTCCGCTGCAGCAGGCGCTTCTTCACTTGACGCATCTTCAGGTGTGGCTTCCTCTGCTGGCATTTCAGCAGCAGCAGGCTCCACAACCGGCAAGGCAGCCGGAGCGTTGGACAGCGAACGCAGATACGCGATCATATCAGCCCGCTCGTCAGGCTTTTTCAAACCAACAAAGCCCATGGATGTGCCTTTGAGATATTTCTTCGGGGCTGCCAGAAAGGCATTGAGGTTCTCATAAGCCCAAACATTTTCAGCACCATAGGTCTGCAACGCTGATGAGTATTTGAACCCATCCCTTGCAGCAGGCGTGGCATTGACGATGTTCCACAAATTTGGCCCAACCTTGTTGGCGCCGCCTTCGTCGAAGGAATGGCAGGCTGCGCATTTCTTGGCAACAGATTCGCCCGAATCTGCAGTGGCACTTGCCAAAAGAACGGCAATAGGTTCTTCAGTTGGTGCAGCGGCTGTCTGTGTGGCAGAGCCGTCTTCGGGAACATCAACCACGTAACCAGGGGTTTCCATTTCTCCGCTATGAAAAATGGTTTCTGCTACGATTCCCAGTCCCATCACCAGGAGCAGGGTACCCAGAATAGCACCTGCGATCTTGTTAAACTCAAAGGAGTCCATTCGCTTCTCTCTCTTGCAAGCCGGTGTTGCATTGTTTCGCCAGTGGCGATACGCCATCTTAGATATGATCGCAAACTAAAAACTTTCACCTCGTCATGCAACACGTATAAGCATAGTTCTTTGTGACGAAGTGTCCTGAAATCAGGATATTTTACAAAGAACTGCGAAAAACAGGGCAACAGAGATCAATTTCATGGCTTCCCCAACGCCATTGGTGCTTATTCCATCCAGACTGGCCGCAACCAGACTCCCCGATAAACCGCTGGCAGTTATTGCCGGTGAGCCGATGATTGTTCATGTCTGGCGCAGAGCGATGGATGCCAATATCGGCGATGTGGTTGTCGCGACCGATTCTGATCGTGTGGCAGATGCCATTTCACATGTGGGTGGCCGGGCCGTCTTGACCCGGGCTGATCATCCCTCCGGGTCGGACCGGATATTTGAAGCGCTGCAAATCTGTGACCCGGATCAGACCCATCAGATTATTGTCAATCTTCAGGGTGATCTGCCAACGCTGGACCCAGCTTCCATCAAAGCCTGCTTGATACCGCTTGAGGACAGCCAAGTGGACATTGCCACACTGGGCGCAATTATTTCTGATGAAACCGAAAAGACCAATCCAAATATCGTGAAAATTGTTGGTAGTCCCCTATCAGACAAACGCTTGCGGGGTCTGTATTTTACAAGAGCAACTGCTCCTTACGGCGATGGACCGCTCTACCACCATATTGGCATCTATGCCTATCGGCGCTCGGCGCTGGAGCGCTTTGTGTCCCTGCCGCCTTCTTATCTGGAAGGGCGTGAAAAGCTGGAACAATTGCGCGCCATTGAAGATGGCATGCGCATTGATGCCATGATTGTTGACACTGTGCCGCTGGGGGTGGATACGCCTCATGATCTGGAGCTTGCCCGGCAGGCTTTATCTTAGGGTGCGGACCCTTTATGGGTGGTAAAATAGTCGGGATCGGGCCTGTTTGCCCGCAACCCGCGTCGCAAAGACTTGAAAGCCTTCAGACTTCCTGCTTCTTTGCTCCAAGTCTGCAAACAAACCGATCCCGACTATTTTACCACCCATAAAGAGCCGCACCCTAAGGATGTAACATGACCGCAGAGACCGCAGCGCTTCTGGCCAATACAATCAAGCCTACCAAGGTGGTGTTTCAGGGAGAGCCCGGCGCCAATTCGCATATTGCCTGCAGCGAGGTATTCCCGCACGCGGAAGCTGTGGCGCTGGCAACATTTGAGGATTGTTTTGCAGCGCTTGAAGCAGGCGATGCTGAACTTGGAATGATTCCCATCGAAAATTCAGTTGCCGGACGGGTCGCAGATATTCATCATCTTCTGCCAATGTCCTCGCTCAGCATTATCGGTGAATATTTTCTGCCGATCCATCATCAATTGATGGGGCTGGCAGGAGCTGACACCAGTTCAATCACATCCGTGCAAAGCCATGTCATGGCTCTTGGCCAATGCCGCAAAATTATCCGCAAGCTCGGCCTGTTACCGGTGATCGGGGCAGATACTGCTGGCTCCGCCCGACAGATTGCAGAACGGGGCGATGCATCCGTTGCAGCAATTGCATCAAATATGGCAGCTGATATTTATGGACTTGATGTTCTGGCCACAGATATCGAGGATGAAGATCACAACACGACACGCTTCATCATTCTGGCAAAACAGGCTTTGCAGGCAAAGGCTGATAATGGGCCGGTGATGACCAGTTTTGTGTTTCGCGTGCGCAACGTGGCAGCAGCGCTTTACAAAGCGATGGGCGGCTTTGCAACCAATGGCGTGAACATGACCAAGCTGGAATCCTACCAGTTGGAAGGCACATTCTTTGCCTCACAATTCTATGCGGAAATTGAGGGCCATCTGGATGATGCGCCTGTCAGGCTGGCTTTGGAAGAACTTGGCTTTTTCTGCGCCGAGTTGAAGATTCTGGGCGTCTATCCAGCCAGTCCCTTCCGCGCCAATATCAAAGAGCCGGAAGTCAATCGTGCGTTGCGCCCTGCTCAGCCGGAAACATCATAAAACATCTTGATCAGTTGGTGCGCAATCGCCATTGGCGGCGGCGTTTTCAATTCCTGCTCGCGTGTCAGCATTTGTCCAACTTCGTCACGGCCGAACCAGCGGCAATCTTCCAGTTCGGTGACGTCCATCGTTATGTCAGTTGATGCAGCTTGAGCAAAGCAACCTATCATCAATGTGTGGGGGAATGGCCAAGGTTGGGTGGAATGGTAGCGCACCGCTGAGACTTGTATACCCGCCTCCTCCAGAACCTCCCGTCGCACAGCGCCTTCCAGTGTTTCGCCCGGCTCAATGAAGCCGGCCAAACAGGAATACATGCCAGGCTGAAAATGTGGTTGGCGGCCCATCAAGCAGCGGTCGCCATCGATTACCAGCATAATGGAAACCGGGTCGAGCCTTGGGAAATGTTCGCGCTCGCAGGCGGGACATTTGCGACGGTACCCAGCCTGGATCTTCTCACTCTTCTGCCCGCAATTGGTGCAGAATTGATTGTTTGCGTGCCAGCTTAGAAGCGACCAGCCATGACCAAGTGTCGCGACTTCCTCGGCCACCACGGCACCTGAGACAACCATGGAGCGTATGTCCAAACTGGTGTAACCGGATGGCAATTCTTCAACAGGTGCAATTTTGGCAGCCAGAACGGGCAGATTGTTCCGGACCCCAAGATAGATGCCGCTTTCCGCCTCAAAACCAAGGGCAGCAGCCTCCTGCAGGGTGAACAAAGCATGAGCCCGATCGCCCTCATATTTCAGAACTGGCTCGCCCTTATTGTAAAGGTGCAAGCGCGCATTCGGGTTGTCCCAAGCCTTGGCCAGATCGTGTGCGCTCAGATGCTCGCTGTTGCGTACCAGTCTGTTGGCGGAAAAAGCATTTCTCTCAGAGGCGTCATCAACGCCGGCATCCAGAAAGGGAGTTTCCTTAAAAAATGAACTCACGCATCTGTCCTTAAAGTTTTGATCTGAAATTGTTCACGACGGCTTTTGCGGCAATGTCTTCATACGGCACTGCAGTTCCACTGCCCCAGACCGGACCCGGCCAGGCCGCGTCGCCTGCATAACGGCCAATGATGTGAATGTGTAACTGGCGCACCATATTGCCTAGCGCGCCGATGTTCAGCTTGTCGCAGGATGTCAACGCGCGCAGCTCTCGCGAGGCTTGATCGACTTCCTGCCAGAGTGTGGATTTTGCCGCCTCATCCAGATCCACAATTTCGGTGGCCTCTTCCAGGCGCGGCACCAGTATGAGCCATGGGAACCGGTTGTCATTCATCAACAACACATCGCAGAGCGACAATGACGCCACGAAATGCGTGTCAGCTTCCAGACGGGGATCAAGTTGGAATTCGGCGGGTGGGTGCAGTTTCATGCACCACGCC
>Ga0163216_101278_pt1 | contig 17441 bp, 19 predicted proteins | sample SynspAceP_FD_167610 | JGI IMG/M metagenome (GOLD analysis project Ga0163216, IMG submission 167610) | Saline lake microbial communities from Ace Lake in Antarctica - Synechococcus sp. Ace-P (Illumina Assembly) | ecosystem: Environmental > Aquatic > Non-marine Saline and Alkaline > Saline ...
AACCGAAGCTGCATGTTTGCCCAAAGCGCGGCCGATGTCGCTGAGCGACTCTCCGTTCTTCCAACGTGTCCAGAGTTCCAACTTCTGTTCGGCGGATAAGCCGGGGCGACCAGTGTGAGGCATAGCGTAATCCTTTCAGGGCAGAGCCAAATACACCCTATTGCGCTGACCGGTTGAACTCACCGCGGCTTTTTTTAGGATATCACGCTCCGCCTTCAGCTTTGCGACTTCCCGCTTCAGGCTGCGAAGCTCTTCATCATCAGGCTTTAACTGACCTTTACCCGGGAAGGCATCTGGGCCGTTTGATCCAACCTCCCGCACCCATCTGCGCAGCACGGTCGCATGCACATCAAGATCTCGCGAAGCCTGCGCAACGCTCACACCTCGCATCGTCACAAGCTGCGCTGCTTCGGGCTTAAACTCTTGGCTGAAAATTCTTCTCGTCATTGCTGTTCTCCAATCTCATAAACACCTTATCTCGGTGTCCACAAAACCGGCAGCAGCTCAGATTTCTATATCTATCGCGGACAGAATAATGGACGTCTTGTAGACATTTCCAGCCACAAGGTCCCTGCCAGCATTTGCATGGTTTTGATCAACAATATCAACAGGCATAAAAGCGACCTTTACTTACGCTTGTCGCCGCCAGTGATGTCTCGGCCAGCAGTTGCATTGCTCTGATCGACTATCTTGCCGCCACCGCTCGCAGTCTTCTTTGTAAAGCGTAGTGTCACGAGTGATCCAGCTAGACTGCCTAAAATAAAAGTAACAATCTCTGATAAATACTGCATTAGGATCCCTAAAAAACGTATGTCTGGTTATGTTGTATCACACAACCTTGAATGGCAATCGCATTCAGAGCGTTAAGTTACCTTTACGCACGTTTGTCTGCAATTTGGGGGCTTTGAAGCTGTGAACTGCTGAAACGGCCCGCGTCCTAGGGTGGCCTTACAATCAATTGCAAGCAGCAACCTCAGGTAAGTTATTGTAATATAACGAAAAATGGTGCCCCCACACGGACTCGAACCGCGGACCTACTGATTACAAATCAGTTGCTCTACCAGCTGAGCTATAGGGGCACTGGGCGGTTCACTAATGCCTATTGGGAAAGCGCGCAAGAGGATTTTGTGATCGTTTTGCAGGTTTTACAGCGGAGCAGGAGAGGACTATACACTAAAAGGAAACAGATGGGCGGCACAGAATGAAACTGGTCTTACACGTCGGCGTGCATTTCACGGAAGAAGACAGGCTGATGAAATGTCTGCTGCGCAATGCGGAACCCTTTGCAGTGCAGGGGATTATGGTGCCCGGACAGGGGAAATACCGTGGTATTTTGCGCGAAACGCTCAATGCGATGGTCAGTGCGCCCCCGTCGCATATGGCGCGTGATGTGCTGATGGACGCGATACTGGACGAAGGTGTGGCGGAGCGGGTGATCCTGTCGGATGCCAATTTCTTTCGCACGCCCAAGTCGGCTGTGCAGGGCGGCATGTTCTATCCCGCAGCGCCGGTGCGGATGATGCGCATGGCCCAGATATTCGAGGGCGACGATGTGGAAATTTTCATGGGGATTCGCAATCCCGCCACGCTGCTGCCGATTTTATACAACAAGTCGGACAATCAGGACCCCGTCGCCTTCTGGGGCGGGCGCGATCCGCGTGATCTGGTCTGGTCCGAGACGATAGGCCTGTTGCGCGATGCGGTGCCGGATGTGCCGATCACCGTCTGGTGCAACGAGGACACGCCGCAGATCTGGGCGCATATCATCCGCCAGATGGCAGGCCTGTCTGATGACCAGAAGATCATTGGCGGGTTCGACCTGCTCAGCTCGATCATGAGTGCCGAAGGGATGACGCGATTCCGCGCCTATCTCAAGGATCATCCGGTGATGACAGAGCACCAGAAGCGCCGCGCGATTGCTGCATTTCTGGACAAATACGCGCTGGAGGGCGAGGTGGAGGAAGAGCTGGACATGCCCGGCTGGACCGAAGAGGTTGTGGACGAGATGACCGAGACCTACGACGAGGATGTTGCCGTCATTGCGGCGATGCCCGGCGTGCGTGTGTTGATGCCGTGATCCGGTATGTCGCCGCGTCGCAATAGCATTGCGCTTGGTGCGGGATGGCGCGCTATGATAGGCAACGGCCAACCACACCCAAGGGGGCCACGCGATGAGTGATTTCGAAAAAGCTGCCGAAGGCGCTAAAATGGATTTTTCCAAGGATATGTCCTATGGCGACTATCTGGGGCTTGAGCCTATTCTGAACGCCCAGCACCCGCTGTCGGATGCCCATGACGAGATGCTGTTTATCATCCAGCACCAGACCTCCGAGCTTTGGATGCGTCTGGTGATACACGAGCTGGAGGCTGCGCGGGCGGCGATGCTGGGGGGCGAATTGCCCACAGCCTTCAAGATGCTGGCGCGGGTGTCGCGGATATTCGAACAGCTGAACAATGCCTGGGACGTGCTGCGCACCATGACCCCTTCGGAGTATACCGCCTTTCGCCCCAGTCTGGGCAATTCCAGCGGCTTTCAGTCGCACCAGTACCGTCTGGTGGAATTCCTGCTGGGCAACCGCAACGAGGCGCTGATGAAGCTGCACAAACACACCTCCGGCGCCTATGCGCGGCTGGAGGCGGAGCTGGCGCGCCCGAGCCTCTATCAGGTGGCGATTGCGCTGTTGTCCGCGCGGTTTGACCATGCGCCCTTGGCCGGAGAGCCGTCGCATACCGATTGGAAGCCGGTGCCCGCCGTGCAGGACCTGTGGCAGCGCGTCTATGAAGATCCGCGCGCGCACTGGGATCTGTATGAGCTGGCGGAAAAGCTGGTGGACCTTGAGGATTACTTTCGCCGCTGGCGTTTCAATCACGTCACCACTGTCGAGCGGATCATCGGGTTCAAGCGCGGCACGGGCGGCACCGCAGGGGTGTCTTACCTGCGCAAAATGCTCGAAGTCGAGCTGTTTCCCGAATTATGGCATGTCAGAGGAGCACTATAAATGTCGACTATCCTGAGAAAAGAAGCGTTTATCCTGCCCGACGGTGTGATCTATCTGGATGGCAACTCGCTGGGTCCGATGCCGCGCGCGGTTGCTGCACGGGTGCAGACCATGCTGGCGGACGAATGGGGCGAGATGCTGATCCGCGGCTGGAACGCCGCGGGCTGGATGGACCAACCGTCCCGCGTGGGCCATCAGGTGGCGCGGATTGTGGGGGCTGCCGAAGGTTCTGTCGTTATGGGCGACACGCTGTCCCTCAAGGTGTTTCAGGCGCTTGCCGCCGCGATCAAGATGGTGCCGAAGCGGCGCGTCATCCTGAGCGATACCGGCAACTTCCCGTCTGATTTGTACATGGCGGAAGGATTGGCAGGGCTGATGGGGCAGGGCTACGAATTGCGCACTGTCGCGCCTGAAGACGTGGAAAGTGCCATTGACGACAGCATCGCCGTGGTGATGCTGACGCAGGTAGACTACCGCACAGGCCGGATGCACGACATGAAGGCACTGACAGCACTGGCGCAGCGCCACGGGGCTGTGATGCTCTGGGATCTGGCCCATTCGGCAGGGGCGGTGCAGGTTGATCTGGCGGGGTCCAACTGTGAATTTGCTATCGGCTGCACCTATAAATACCTCAACGGCGGGCCGGGCGCGCCAGCCTTTATCTATGTGCGCCCCGATCTGGTAGACACCATTGAGCCTGCCCTTAGCGGTTGGCTGGGCCACCGCCAGCCCTTTGCCTTCGATCTGAACTACAAAGCGGGCGCGGGGATCGAGCGGATGCGCGTCGGCACGCCGCCGGTGATCCAGCTGACCGCACTTGAGGTCGCGATGGACCTCTGGGCAGATGTGGACATGGCGCAGCTGCGTGCGGAATCTGTGGCGCTGCAAGAGCAGTTTATCATGGAGATCGAGCGGGACGTGCCAGAGCTGACATTGGCCAGCCCGCGGGATAGTGCGGTGCGCGGCTCGCAAGTGTCGTTCCGCTTCCACGAGGGTTACGCCGCCATGCAGGCGGTGATTGACCGTGGCGTGATCGGGGATTTCCGTGCGCCCGACATCATGCGCTTTGGCTTTACGCCGATGTATCTGGACAGCATGGATATTTCAGCGGCGGTGGCGATTATTGCCGATGTGATGAACAACAGCCTCTGGGACCGTGACGAATACAAGGTGCGCGGACGGGTGACCTAACCGCGCCGCAACAGCGGGGCGAGTGCTGCGCTGAGTGCGAAGAGTATCGCCGCCATTGTCACCATGCTGGGGCCTGCGGGGGTGTCAAAAGTGAACGCCCCCGCCAGCCCGCCAAGGGCGGCGATGCTGCCTGCGGCCAGCGCATAGGCCGCCATCGCCTCGGGCGTGCGGGCAAAGGGGCGGGCGGTGGCCGCAGGGATCACTAGCATGGCCGCAATGAGCAGCGCGCCGACAACCTTGATTGCCACCGCCACGGTAAGTGCCAGTGCCAGCGTCAGGATCAACTGCTCGCGCCTTGGCGATATCCCGCTGGCAGTGGCCAGATCGGCGGACAGGGTCGAGGTCAGCAGTGCTTGCCAGCGCCAGACCAGCAAGGCTAGCACCAGACCGGCACCTGTCCAGATCACCACCAGATCGCGCGCCGTCACGGCGAGGATCTCGCCGAACAGATAGCTCTCAAGATCCACCTGAACGCCGTCGATCAAGGACACAGCCACCAGACCCAGTGCGAGTGCGGAATGGGCCAGCACCCCCAGCAGCGCGTCCGAAGTGATGTGCCGCCCCGACAGCGTGCTGATCAGCAGCGCCATCGCCAGCGCCACGGCCAGCACGCCTGCAAACACCGGCAGGTCGGTTGCCAGTGCGAGGGCTACGCCAAGGATCGCCGCATGGCTGGTCGCATCGCCGAAATAGGCCATCCGCCGCCAGACCACAAAGCAGCCCAAAGGGGCAGCGGCCAGTGCCACGCCAAGCCCTGCAAGGGCCGCGCGCACGATAAAGTCGTCCAGCATTATGCTGTCTCCTCGTGAGTGTGATCATGATGCTCGTGGTCATGATCATGCCGGTAGAGCGCCAGCGCGCCTTGGGTGCCGGTGCCGAACAGCGCGCGGTATTCGGGCGCATCGGCCACCACCTGCGGCGTGCCTTCGCAGCAGACATGCCCGTTGAGGCACAGCACGCGGTCAGAGGCTGCCATGACAACGTGCAGATCATGGCTGACCATCAGCACCGCACAGCCGCGGGTGCGGCGCACGGCGTCAATCTGCTGGTAAAAGCGCGCAGCCCCCGGCTGGTCGAGGCCTTGGGTCGCCTCGTCAAGAATGAGAATGTCGGGGGAGTGCAGCAGCGCGCGCGCCAGCAGCACCCGCTGGAACTGCCCGCCGGACAGCGCGCCAAGCTGGCGTTGGCCAAGCTCTGGCACACCCGCATCGGCAAGGGCGGTCGCGGCGGCCTGCGGCGTTACGCGCACCGGCAGGTTCAGGAACCGCGCGACCGTCAGGGGCAGGGTGGTGTCGATGCTCAGCGATTGCGGGACGTAGCCGATGCGCAGCCCCGCCTTGCGCACCACACGCCCGGACGCAGGCCGCACAGCGCCGATCAGCGCACGCAGCAGCGAGGATTTGCCAGAGCCGTTCGGCCCCACGATGGTGACAATCTCTGCGGGGGCGATGGCGATGTTCACATCGCGCAGCACGGTGCGCCCGCCATAGGATAGCGCAAGGTCGTGCGTCTGGATCAGCGCACTCATGCGGGGGCTCCAAGGCAGTCAGGGCACAGGCCCGTGGCCTCGACCACTGTGTGCTCGATCACAAAGCCTGCTGCGCGGGCCGCATCGCCAAGGCGTCCCGTTGCGGGGGCGGTGTCGGCCTCGGCCACAGTCCGGCATTTGCGGCAGATCAGGAACGCGGGCGTATGGTCATGTCCGGGCTGCACACAGGCCGTATAGGCGTTGAGGGCTTCAATTTTATGGGCAAACCCCGCCTTGACCAGAAAATCCAGCGCGCGGTAGGCCACGGGCGGCTGGCTGCCCAAACCCTCGGCGGCAAGGTGGGCCAGCACATCGTAAGCCCCCAGCGCGCGGTGCTCTGCCAGCAAAATCTCAAGTGTGCGGCGGCGCACAGGGGTCATGCGCAGCCCGCCAGCTGCGCAATGATCCTGCGCTTGCGCCAGCATCGTGGACATACAGGCATTATGGTCCTTGCATTGAAAGCCGATGGCATCTGGCATGGCGTGTCTCCGCTGGTGCATTATTTTTCTTATTGATATGTTATAACATAGGCGTTAGCAAGAGGGCCAGTTACCGAATGGAGAATTTATGCGCCGACTGATTGCCGCCCTGTCCCTTACTGCCTTGCCGCTTGTGGCTGGTACAGCCGTTACCAGCCCTGCCTTTGCCAGCGAGCCGCCCAATGTGGTGGCCGATATCGCCCCTATCCGCTCGCTGGTGGCGCAGATTATGGATGGGGCGGGCAGCCCGTCACAGATTATTCCCACGGGCGCATCGCCCCACAGCTATGCCATGCGCCCTTCGGAAGCGCGTGCGCTGCAAGGCGCCGATCTGGTGGTCTGGGTCGGGCCTGCATTGACCCACTGGCTGGAAGAGCCGCTGGACACATTGGCCCGTGATGCCCTGCGCCTGACGCTGATGGACAGTGTGGGCACACGGAACTTGCCGATGCGCGCGGCGGAAACACTGGAGCAGGAAGGGCAAGGCCATTCCCACGATCACGATCACGATCACGCTACAGCCAATGAGGATGGGCATGGGCATGATCATGCAGGTGACACAGACCCGCACGGCTGGCTTGATCCGGCCAATGCTGTTTTGTGGGGGGCAATGATTGCGGCGCAGCTGGCAGAGCTGGACCCTGACAATGCGGACCTCTACCAGAAAAACTGGGCTGCTCTGCGCGACGAGGTCGAGGTGCTGATGCCGCAGATTGCAAAGATGCTGGCCGGTGCACAGGAAAAGCCCTTTATCGTCTTGCACGATTCCTTTCATTATTTCGAAGTTGCCTTCGGGATCGAGGCGCAGTCTTTTGTGATACCGGGCGACGGGAGCACACCCGGCCCTGCGCGCCTGAAGGCCTTGCGCGACCATCTGGTGGCGCGTCCGGCTGTCTGTGCCTTCACCGAACCGCAAGAAAATGACGCATTGCTGCAAACGGCAATCGAGGGGCAAGGCACGCGGGTGACTGTGCTGGACCCCATGGGCGATGGCCAGATGCGCTATGCCGATCTGATGCGCGGGTTTGCCAAAGCGATGGCAGAGTGCCTCACGGGAAACCAACCGGATAAGTGACGTTGCTAGCGGGCGAATCGGTCCAGCAGATCGGGAATATGCGTGCGAAACTTGAAAAAACCGGCGGTGGCGCAGGGCCAGGCGGCACTGTCGATGTCGCGGCGGATCTCCGTTAGGGGCGCATCCCCCGTCTGGCGCGCTTTGCGCAACGCACTGCGAACGGGCCCGACCGGCGCATGCGGGGTGATGATCTGGTCAAGCTGGTGCGTTTGCGCCCATGCGCTCAGTGTCTGGACATTTTCCAGAATCTGCGCGTCGGGCGCCACATCCCGCGCGAGCGCCGAGCGGAAATCGGTCACAACCGGCGCACTATGCCACGGGCTTTGCGCGGCTGTGCCGTCCAGATAGGCAGTGCTGACAGGGGTAATCCCGTAGCGCGCCAGATCGGGCGGCATCAGATCATCGGAATGCAGCAACAGCCCCACACGGTCGGCGGGCGCGCCGGTATAGGGCGCAAGCGTCATAATTTCGCGCCGCTCTGGCAGGGGCTGCGCGGAGACGGGTGACGCCGTGCGCGCAAGGCCAGTCACACCTGAAAACCGCCCTTCGGTGAACTTGGCGATGTTTTCTGCATCTGCCAGATAGGTCTTGCCTTGTGTCTGGATGCCCGCGACCCAACGCCAGCTGAGTGTGTTGACCGCCGCATCCCCGTCCAGCAGGTGGCGCAGAAAGAAATCCGCCCCCAGTTGCCATGGCAGCCCCAGCGTGAATATCCAGATCGAGGCGAACCACATGCGGGCATGGTTGTGCAGATAGCCGGTTTGCGCCAGCTCGACAGCCCAATGGTCAAAGGGGGCAATGCCGGTCTGGCCCAGACAGGCGGCTTCCCAGCGCGCGCGCAGACCGGATTGGGTCTGCACTTCGTTATGCAGGCGGGTCAGATCGTCGCGGTAGGTGGACCAGACGGCGGGCCGCTGCTCCATCCAGCCTTTCCAGTAGGTCCGCCACCAGACCTCGGCCAGAAACTTGTCCGCTGCGCGGGCGTCCAGCTGTGCTAGCACCGCGCGGGAGACATCGCCCTCGTCCAGCAGTTTCATCCGCAGATAGGGCGAGAGCGTGGATACATTGCTGTGAGCGCCCGCACCCAGATCATAGTTGCGGCGCTGGGCATAAGCCACACCTGCATGCGGCACAAAACGGGCCAGACGGGCATGGGCTTCGGCGGCGCGGGGCGGGAAAGAGAGCGATGAATTGTTCATGTGGTGCAAATTAGACCGCGGGCGCTGCGGTTCAAGCGGATCGTGATTGCGCAAAATGCCCCCCTTGAAGCTCCCCCGCGCCGCGACTAATCTTGTGGTAACGCTTGCGCGGGTATGGTCCCGTGCAACCCCATTGAAGGCAGACGCAAATGAGAGATCCCGTAGAGACCTATATGAACCTTGTTCCCATGGTTGTAGAACAGACAGCGCGGGGCGAGCGCGCCTATGATATCTTCTCGCGCCTGCTCAAAGAGCGGATTATTTTCATCAACGGTCCTGTTCACAGCGGCATGAGCCATCTTGTGGTCGCCCAGCTGCTGCACCTCGAATCCGAGAACCCGACCAAGGAAATCAGCATGTACATCAACTCGCCCGGTGGCGAAGTGACGGCAGGTTTCTCGATCTATGACACGATGCAGTATATCCGCCCCAAGGTGTCGACGCTGATCTGCGGTATGGCCGCCTCGATGGGGTCCGCGATTGCGATTGGCGGCGAAAAAGGCATGCGGTTCGCGCTGCCGAACTCCGAAGTGATGGTGCACCAGCCCTCCGGCGGCTCTCAGGGCATGGCGGCAGATATCCTGATTTCCGCGCGCCACATCGAGCAGACGCGCGAGCGGATGTATCAAATGTACGTCAAGCATTCCGGTCAGGATTACGACACTGTGCAGCGCGCAATGGACCGTGACACATGGATGACCCCGCAAGAGGCCAAAGACTGGGGTCATATCGACGAGATCGTGGAGAACCGGGGCAAATCCGAAGATCCGGACGCCAAAAAGCCCAAGAAGGGCAAGTAAGACTCAAAGGCCACGCACCGCCATTTTGTGATCTGCCGTTTATCCGATTGCAGGACCGTGGTGCGTGACTTAGAGTTGTAGCCAATTCTTTCCGTACCGCCTGTTTCAGGCAGTGCAACCAAGCTTTAGACCTGAGAGGGCTCACATGGCCAATTCAACCAGCGGCGACAGTAAAAACACCCTCTATTGCAGCTTTTGCGGCAAGAGCCAGCATGAGGTGCGCAAGTTGATTGCAGGGCCGACAGTGTTCATCTGTGATGAATGTGTCGAGCTGTGCATGGATATTATTCGTGAAGAAACAAAAGCCTCCGGCCTGAAGGCAACCGATGGCGTGCCAACCCCGCGCGATATTGCAGCGGTGCTGGACGATTATGTGATCGGTCAGGCAAAGGCCAAGCGGGTTCTGGCGGTGGCGGTGCACAACCACTACAAACGCCTGAACCACGCGCAAAAAGGCGGCGATATCGAGCTGGCGAAATCCAACATCCTGCTGGTCGGCCCCACGGGCTGCGGCAAAACGTTGCTGGCGCAAACGCTGGCGCGGATTCTGGATGTGCCCTTTACCATGGCCGATGCGACCACGCTGACCGAAGCGGGGTATGTGGGCGAGGACGTGGAAAATATCATCCTCAAGCTGCTGCAAAGCTCTGAATACAACGTGGAGCGCGCACAGCGCGGGATTGTTTACATCGACGAAGTAGATAAAATTACGCGTAAATCCGAGAACCCGTCGATCACCCGTGACGTCTCGGGCGAGGGCGTGCAGCAGGCGCTGCTGAAGCTGATGGAAGGCACGGTCGCCTCCGTGCCGCCGCAGGGCGGGCGCAAGCATCCGCAGCAGGAGTTTCTGCAAGTGGACACGACCAACATCCTGTTTATCTGCGGCGGTGCCTTTGCGGGCCTCGACAAGATCATCGCGGCGCGCGGCAAAGGCTCTGCCATGGGGTTCGGTGCGGATGTGCGCAACAACGACACCCGCGGCATCGGCGAGATTTTCACCGAGCTGGAGCCGGAAGACCTGCTGAAATTCGGTCTGATTCCCGAATTTGTGGGCCGCTTGCCGGTTCTTGCCACGTTGGAAGATCTGGACGAGGACGCGCTTGTCACCATCCTGTCGCAGCCCAAGAACGCACTGATCAAGCAATATCAGCGCCTGTTCGAGCTGGAAAATACCCAGCTGACCTTTACCGAGGACGCGCTGACGGCCATCGCCAAACGCGCCATCCTGCGCAAAACCGGTGCACGCGGTCTGCGGTCTATTCTTGAGGATATCCTGCTGGATACCATGTTCGAGCTGCCCGGTATGGATACGGTCACCGAAGTGGTTGTGAACGAAGATGTGGTCACATCGGACGCCAAGCCATTGATGATCCACGCTGATCCGAAGAAAGAACCCGCAACTGCGGGCTGAGTTTAGCGACGTAAACCGAACAAGGGGCAGGCCGGTGGTCTTCCCTTTCTCTTGGGAGACATTATAATGAAACGTATTTCTTCGGGTGGCGAGTTTGAAGCGAAGATCGGCTATTGCCGTGCGGTTGTTGCGGGCGGTTTTGTGCATGTGGCGGGCACCGTGGGGCAGGGCGACGATGTTATCAGCCAATGCCGTGACGCGCTGCGGGTGATCCGCGAGGCGCTGGAAAAGGCCGGATCGGACATGACAAAAGTGGTGCGCGTGACCTACATGCTGCCCGACCGTGCCGAATTTGCGCCCTGCTGGCCTCTGCTGGCAGAGACGTTCGGCGCCCATCCGCCCGCAGCGACGATGATCGAATGTGGCCTGATTGATCCCAAGTACCGGATCGAGATTGAAGTCACTGCGGTTCTCTAGACCGGCGGGAATTGTCACTTTCCCCGTCACGTCACTGGACGCGACCGCGCGTTTAGGCCATATCAGGGATAACTGCACAAGGGACATCTCCATGGGACTGATCAGCAAAGTTTTGAGCGCCTTTACATGGTGGAACGGGCAAACGCTCAACACGCGCCTGTTTACATGGCGCAAGGGCGAAAAGGTCGGTGAGGACCCGCAGGGCAACATCTATTACCGCAATAAAGATGACAGCAAACGCTGGGTCATTTTCAATGGCGAGATTGAAGCCAGCCGGATCAGCCCCGACTGGCATGGCTGGATGCACCGCACATATGACGAGCCGCCGACAGACAAGCCGCTGGTGCATAAGCCTTGGGAAAAGCCGCATCAGGAGAACCTGACCGGCACCATGCTAGCCTATGCGCCGGCCGGTTCTATCCGCCGCGAAAAGCCCGCAGACCGCGGCGATTACGAGGCATGGGCACCGAAGTGATCCGCGTTCTCGCTCTTGGATTGGTGCTCTGCGCCGGATCGGTAGCCGCAGAGGCGACCAGTAACGGGCAGGGTGCAATCCTGCGCGCGCTCGACAAGACCTCCGGCCAGACGATTGATCTGTCGATCTCGAGCGGGCAGGTCTCCTCCATCGGGCGATTGAGCGTGGTGCTGAATGAATGTCGCTACCCCGAGGGGAACCCGTCGGGCGATGCCTATGCAGAGATGGAAGTCTCTGAAGTGGGGCACGCGGGCGTGGTGTTTTCCGGCTGGATGATCGCGTCTGCCCCCGCGCTCAACGCGATGGAGCATCAACGCTACGACATCTGGGTCATGCGCTGCATCACGTCCTGAGGGGTGGCATCAGGGGCAGCATCAAAATCCGCATCACGGCTTTTTGCATGGGCAAGCTGCGCATGATATTGCGCGCGGCTGATCTCGATGGCGCCCAAGGACGCCAGATGGCTGGTGATGAACTGTGTGTCGAACAGGGTGAACCCGCCAATCCGTAGCCTGTCAATCAGGCAGGCCAGTGCGATTTTGGACGCGTTGGTGCGGCGCGAGAACATGGATTCGCCAAAGAAGGCCGCGCCCAGCACCACGCCGTAAACCCCGCCAACCAGTACATCACCTTCCCAGATTTCCAGTGAACGGGCCTGTTTGCGGGCGTGCAGGGCGCCATAAAGGCTGCGGATTTCAGCGTTGATCCATGTATCCTCACGGTCGGCACAGCCGTCCAGCACACCCTCGAAATCACGATCTGTGGTAACGGTCAATGGGCTGTTCCGCATGGCGCGGCGCAAGGATCGCGAGAGGTGAAAGCCGTCCATCGGCATCACCCCCCGTTTGCGCGGATCGACCCAGAAGATTTCCGGATCGTCGCGGCTCTCGCTCATCGGGAAGATCCCGACACTGTAGCCGTGCAGCAAAAGCTCGGGTGTCAGGTCGCCCATGGGGCTTACTTGGCCCCGAGGTTGGTTTCCAGCCAATGCTCCAGCCAGTGGATGTTATAGCCACCGGAATGGATGTCGGCCTCTTGGAGCAGCGCGTGAAACAGCGGGATGGTGGTGTCCACACCGTCCACGATCAGCTCACCCAGCGCGCGGTTCAGGCGCGCCAGCGCTTCGGGCCGGTCACGGCCATGCACGATCAGCTTGCCGATCAGGCTGTCGTAATAGGGCGGAATTTTATAACCGTCATAGAGCGCGCTATCCATCCGCACCCCCAAGCCGCCGGGCGCGTGGTATTGCGTGATCTTGCCGGGGCAGGGCGCAAAATTGGGCAGCTTTTCTGCGTTGATGCGCACTTCGATGGCGTGGCCATTGATGGTCAGGTCTTCTTGCACAAACGACATCGGCAGGCCTGCGGCCACACGGATTTGTTCACGCACGAGGTCCACGCCAAAAATGGCCTCGGTCACAGGGTGTTCCACCTGCAAACGGGTGTTCATCTCGATGAAATAGAATTCGCCATTTTCATACAGGAATTCGATTGTCCCCGCACCGATGTAGTTAATGTCCGAACAGGCGTCCGCACAGACCTTGCCGATGCGCGCGCGCTCGGAGGGGGTGATTGTGGGGCCGGGGGCTTCCTCAAACACCTTCTGGTGACGCCGCTGGAGCGAGCAGTCCCGCTCGCCCAGATGCACAGCGCGGCCTTTGCCATCGCCAAAGACCTGAATTTCGATGTGGCGCGGGGTGGTCAGGTATTTCTCGATATAGACTTCGTCATTGCCGAAGTTGGATTTACCTTCCGCACGCGCGGTCTGATAGGCTTTTTCCATGTCCTTGGCGGAATGGGCGACTTTCATGCCCTTGCCACCACCGCCAGCCGTGGCTTTGATGATGACCGGATAGCCGACCTCGGCACCGATGCGCTGCGCATCTTCCAAGGTGGCCACACCGCCGTCAGAACCGGGCACGCAGGGCACACCGAGGGCGCGCATGGTGTCCTTGGCGGTGATCTTGTCGCCCATCACGCGGATATGCTCGGACGTGGGTCCGATAAAGGTCAGACCGTGATCCTCGATGATCTGCACAAAACCCGCGTTTTCGGACAGAAAACCATAGCCGGGGTGGATCGCTTCGGCGCCGGTAATCTCGCAGGCAGCAATGATCGACGGGATGCTCAGGTAAGACAGTTGCGAAGAGGGCGGGCCGATGCAGACGCTCTCGTCCGCCATGCGCACATGCATCGCGTCACTGTCAGCGGTGGAATGCACAGCAACCGAGGCAATGCCCATTTCTCGCGCGGCACGGATGACCCGCAGGGCAATTTCACCACGATTGGCGACAAGGATTTTGTTGAACATGGAACGCTCCGCTTATTCGAGGATCACAAGCGGCGAGCCGAATTCGACGGCAGCCCCGTCTTCGACCAGAATACGTTTTATGGTGCCTGCACGAGGGGCGGGAATGTGGTTCATGGTCTTCATGGCTTCCACGATCAGCAGTGTGTCGCCTTCGGCCACCTGTTTGCCCACGGCGATGAATGCGGCCGCCCCCGGTTCGGGCGAGGTATAGACCGTGCCAACCATCGGGGATGTCACAGCGCCCGGATCAGCGGCAGGATCGGCACTGGCAGCGGCAGGGGCTGCGAGTGCGGCGGCAGGCGCTGCCATCATCGCGGGGGCAGCATGGACCGGTGCGGGTGCCATAATCTGTTGGGGAGGCTTGCGGGAGACGCGCACATTCAGGCTGTCATCTTCGGCATAGTCGCGCTTGACCTGCAATTCTGTCAGATCGTTTTCGTTCAGCAGTTCAGCAAGTGCCCGAATAAAGGCGACATCTGAATCGTGGGTATTCTTTGTCATATCGTTCCTCGACCGTTGCGAAGGGGGCGCTTTATCCACACCTGTTTGTCGCGCTTATATGTCATGGACAGGGGCATGGAAAGGCGCGACTTTAGCGCAAGGCACGCGCGGACAGGGAGAGCGGATATGAACATTGGGCATTGGCTGGCACGGCGTGCGGCGTCTGATCCTGCGCGGCCCGCGTTATTCTATGGCGAAAGCGCCATCTGTACCTATGACGGGTGGCACAAATCTGCATCCCGCGTGGCAGCAGGGTTGCTCGCGCGCGGGATTTGCGCGGGTGACCGTATCGGCATTTTTATGGATAATCACCCTGACTGGCTGCTTGGTTTATACGGTATCTTGTATGCAGGCGCCGTAGCGGTTCCGATCAACGCAAAGCTGCATGGGCGCGAGGCGGCAACCATTCTGGCAGACAGCGGGGCCACGCTGTGTCTGACGGATGTACCACATGCGTCGAGTTTGAAAGAGGCGGGCGCGTCATGCGCCACAGCCGCCCCCTGTGGCCTTTTGGCACTGGACGAAGTGCAGATTGCCCACCGCGCGGCGGATGATATGGCGTGGCTGTTCTATACCTCTGGGACCACGGGCGCGCCCAAAGGCGTGATGATCACCCATGGCATGCTGATGGCGATGTCGCTGGGCTATGCTGTGGATGTGGATACTGCGCGCGCGGATGATGCGGCAATCTACGCTGCTCCGCTCAGTCATGGGGCAGGGCTGTATAACTTTGTGCATGTGCACGTGGGCGCGCGGCATGTCGTCCCGCCGTCTGGCGGGTTTGACGCCGATGAAATCCTTGATCTGGCTGAAGCACTGGGCAACTGCCACATGTTTGCGGCCCCTACGATGGTTAAAAGGTTAACGGATCGGGCCATTGCTAAGGGTCGGCGCGGCGAGGGGCTGCGTACAGTCGTCTATGCGGGTGGGCCGATGTACACGGCCGATATCATCGCGGCGGTGGATCATTTCGGGCCGAAATTTGTGCAGATCTACGGGCAGGGCGAATGCCCCATGGCCATCACGGCGCTGTCGCGCGCCGATGTGGCAGAGCGTGCGGCGGAAGGCTGGCGCGGGCGGCTGGGGTCAGTGGGCCGCGCGCAATCTGTGGTGGAGGTGCAGATTGGCGGTGCGCAGGGCACGCCGCTGCCGGTGGGGCAGGCGGGCGAAATCATGGTGCGGGGGGCCACCGTGATGCCCGGATACTGGAACAACGCTCAGGCCACCGCAAAAACGCTGAAGCAGGGCTGGCTGATGACGGGTGACATCGGATCACTGGACGCGGCGGGATACCTGACGCTGCAAGACCGTTCCAAGGATGTGATCATCACTGGCGGCTCCAACGTCTATCCGCGCGAGGTTGAGGAAGTGTTGCTGCGCCACGCCGGTGTGTCGGAGGTATCTGTGGTGGGGGCACCGCATGATGACTGGGGCGAAGAGGTGGTGGCGTTTCTTGTCGGCGATGCACCGGAGGCCGAGTTGGATGCGCTGTGTCTGGAGAATATCGCCCGCTTCAAGCGGCCCAAGCGCTATGTCCGCGTTGAGGAATTGCCCAAGAACAATTACGGAAAAGTGCTCAAGACAGTTTTGCGTGCGCAACTTGCTGACGAGGGGACGTAGCCGCCCGCGCCTGTTAGGGCGGGCGGCTGGTGGCGTGTTTAGCCAATCACGAAAACATTGTTGAGCACGGCAAAGGAAGAGGCATCCAGATCGTCGATCGTGACATCGGCAATTGTGAGGATTGACCCTTTGTCGTTGCCCGAACCGAAATCGCCCAGATTGTACAGGCTGCTCAGGTCTATAACCGCATTGCCGCCAGAGAACTGCGTGTTGGCAAGGATATCGGAATAGGAAACGTTTGCCGCGTTATCGACGTAGATTTCGATCAGATCGCCTGCGCCAAAGTCGGTGATCAGATCACGGCCGGTACTGCCTGCAAAGATGAAGACATCCGCACCTGTGCCGCCGCTCAGCTGGTCATGGCCAAAACCGCCCTCAAGTGTGTCATTGCCGCCGTCACCCGACAGTTTGTCATTGCCGGCATCGCCCGCGATGAAGTCCCGTCCAAAGCCGCCCGACACCACATCATTGCCGTTGCCCGCAAAGATCAGATCCTTGCCGCCGTCGCCCGAAATGCGGTCGTTGTTGTCACCGCCATAGATGGTATCGCGCCCTGCGCCGCCAAAGATATTGTCATTGCCATTGCCGCCAAAAATCAGGTCGTGGCCCGCATCGCCATACAGCTGGTCCTTGCCGTTGCCGCCCGACAATGTGTCATTATCCGCGCCGCCATAGAACCGGTCGTCGGCGTCACCGCCCGAGATGTTGTCATTGCCCGCATCCCCGCGCGCATCGCCCGCGATGCCGGGGCCTGATCCGGTAGGTGGGCCGAATACAGGTATATCATCGAAACCGCCGCCGGGTGCGCCCAGATCGACCACAGAATATCTGTCATCGCCAGCCCCCAGCCCGACATCCCCCATCACGCCGCGGTTGACGACGGTGTCATTGCTGTCGCCCATATCTACGGTGCCCGTGACGGTGCCGATGGTCACACCACCGTCGATGCCGGGGATAATCTGGTTTACCAGAAGGTCATTGCCTGCGCCCGTGATGATCCGGCCCTGCACAAGGCCGCTGTTGATCATGGTGTCCCAACCGTTGCCGAAGGCAACATTGCCGATCACGGTGCCGTCATTGAAGAAGTTGCGCCCGCCATTGCCTTGGAGGTCTACCGCAAAGGCGCTGCCAGCGGCCTTGGTTATTGTTGCGCGCAAATCATTCGACACTTCGATCCCTGCGTCGGTAATTGCGGTGATCGCACCTGTGACTGTACCGCTGTTGGAAATGACCCCGCCGAACACGGAAAAATCAAAACCGGCAAGCACGGTCCCCGAGAGGTTTTCACCCTCATAGGCATTGGTAACTTCATTGAATATAATTGGCATTAAGGCATGAGCTATGGTTGAGTTTGGGTGACGCGCATCATCAGGCGGCGCTGGTTTCTGTGGTGCCGGTCACTTCGACACCGTCATTGAACTTGATTCCTTCTATGA
>Ga0163216_101280_pt1 | contig 17395 bp, 15 predicted proteins | sample SynspAceP_FD_167610 | JGI IMG/M metagenome (GOLD analysis project Ga0163216, IMG submission 167610) | Saline lake microbial communities from Ace Lake in Antarctica - Synechococcus sp. Ace-P (Illumina Assembly) | ecosystem: Environmental > Aquatic > Non-marine Saline and Alkaline > Saline ...
CCATCACCGACAACCAAAACGAAGGAGAGACCTAACCCGAAAAACCGAACAAAACGCCAACCTCAGCGGCCTGAAAACCGGCCAAGATGGTTGTCGCGCGCGGACAAAGTGGTTGACGCTCTACAGCGGAGGGCTCTCCGCCCGATGACAAGGAGCCGGGTGATCCGCCAACGCCTTCCATCGACCCTGACACTCAACCCACCCGTATCCGTCCGGTGTCGGCGCTCTGACGGGATGATGGAGTGCCTGCTAGATGTCCACCATCGGAAGTGGACGTCTTGAGGTGAGCGATGGCGGGCAAGAAGGGTCAAAAGAAGCTCCCTCAGTGGGATGAGCGTGGACGGCAAACATTTTGCGCGCCTGCAAGTGGGGGTCGTCAAAGAGCTGGTCGTGCCGCTGGTTTGACGGTCCGAGACATCCGCGCCTACCTTGAAGATGTCTACGGCTTATAGGTTTCGCCGGACCTGATAAGCCGCGTCACCGACGCTGTGCTGGACGAAGTCCGAGAGTGGCAGTCCCGAGCGCTGGACCGGATGTACCCCATCGTCATTTTCGACGCGCTCCGTGTCAAAATCCGGGACGCAGATAGCCGCATGGTCAAGAACAAGGCCGTATATGTGGCCTTGGGCGTCTCACGGGATGGCGTCCGCGAGGTTCTCGGCCTCTGGATTGCCGAGAACGAAGGTGCCAAATTCTGGTTGTCCGTGATGAACGAGATGAAGAGCCGCGGGGTTCAGGATATCCTCATTGCCGTTGTTGATGGCCTCAAGGGCTTCCCTGACGCCATCACAGCCGCCTTCCCGGATGCGACGGTCCATACCTGCATCGTTCACCTGGTCCGCCATTCCCTGAACTTCTGGGCATGGAAAGACCTCAAGGCCGTGGCTGCCGATCTGCGCCTGATTTACGGGGCCGCCACAGCCAATCTGGCGGCTGCTGAACTGGATGTTTTCGAAGAGAAATGGGCCGGGAAATACGCCTCGATCGCTCCGGCATGGCGGCGGGCGTGGCAGGAGGTGATCCCGTTCTTCGCCTTCGATCCGGCAATCCGCAAGATCATCTACACCACGAATGCCATAGAAAGTTTGAACCGGGTGATCCGCAAATCCATCAAAACACGTGGCTCGTTCCCGACCGAGGAGGCCGCGACCAAGCTGATCTACCTGGCCATCCGCAACTTCGAAAAAGGAGGCAGGAATGTCCGAGAATGGTTTGCCGCCCGTAACCAATTTGCTATCATGTACGAGGAACGCTTCAATGCGTGACCAAATCTGAAACCCGCATGGCCGGGCCAGTTACACAGAGTTCATGACACTCCCCCCCGGCGATCGGAAGCCTTGCATCACCCGCTCTCGTTTTCGAAAGGGTAAATGGCTATTCTCGGCGCGATTATTGAGCCCCTTGTGTGACCAAATGATCAATGCCGGGCGCAACCTCGCATTTAGCGGCCCCATAGGAGCGCAGCTTATCAGTGATGATCCGTTTCGGCATAAAGTCCAGCGTTTCATCAGCTTGATCAAAAGCCGCTTTGCCGCGCGCTTGTCTCGCCTGGACTGAAGGATATCCTCGAGAACGACGCCGTTTTGATCAACTGCACGCCAGAGCCAGAAGGCCCGGCCCGCGATCTTCACGACGACCTCGTCCAGATGCCAGACATCGCCGGGCCGCAGTTGCCGACGCCGGAGGTAATGGGCAATCAAGGGGCCGAATTTGACGGTCCAGCGTCGGATTGTTTCGTACGAAACATCAACGCCACGTTCCAGCATCAGCTCCTCAACCTCGCGCAGACTCAAGTTGAACCGTACGTAGAGCCAGACAACATGAGCGATGATCTGAGGCGGAAACCGGTGGCGTTTGTAGCTGATCTTCTGGGTCTGCATCGGTACAGCCTACGACGACAGCGCCATACTAGCAATCTCTACCTCGTTAATGTGACAACACCGCACTGAGAGTTATGATGCTGGATGTGACCGGCCGCAAGCCGCTGCTTTTTGCTGGTGGCTTGCGACAAGACCTGGGTTCCGTGTGATCAGACGCAGCGGCCTCCATCCACTTCCAAGGCTACCCCAGTGATGAAGGATGCCTCATCCGACGAGAGAAAGAGCGCGGCATTGCCGATATCCTCGGGGGTGGATAACCGGCCCAGCGGGATAGAACTGGTGAAACGGTTTCGAACCTCTTCAGTATCTTCGCCCATGAATGTGGCCAACAGGGGTGTGTCGCCCGCCACTGGGCACAACGCGTTAACGCGGATGCCATCGGGTGCGAATTCTATAGCCATGGACTTGGTCATATTCACAACCGCTGCTTTCGAGGCATTATAGAGCACCAAGCCCGGTCTCGGCCTCAGCGCCCCGGTGGACGCTACGTTGACGATGGAGCCGCCACCGCCCTGCTTGCGAAACACTGGGACCATCTCACAGACAGAGTGCCAGATCGCCCGAACATTGACGTTGAATATCTGATCAAAATCCTCCTCCTGGATGTCCAACGTTGGCATGTTGCGGTTCGATACCCCTGCGTTGTTTACGAAGATATCGACCCGGCCGAAACGCGCGACGGTGAAACCCGCTAGGCTCTTCATGTGGTCGCGCCGAGAAACGTTGGCCGAATGGAAAGCGGCGGTGCCATCCCCAAAATCTGCATTGAGCCTAGCCACCACCTCCCGGCCCATCGCCTCGTTGATATCGTTGACAACGACGCAGCACCCGTTCTCGGCAAATCGCCGCGCGATCCCTGCTCCGAATCCCGAGCCCGCCCCAGTAATGATGGCCACCTTGTCTTTCAGACGCATTGTTTATCCTTCCTCAGTTAAGTGCACTCGGCACATCCCGCGTGATGGCTGCCGTTCGTGTGGTTTCCGTCTCGCCGCCACCCGACAGCGAGATGCCTCTGTAGCCGGCCGCAGCAACTTCGTCGCATTTCTGGCGATAGGCCCCCAATCCACCGACGTAGGGAAAGAAAACCTGTGGCTTGCCCGGAACGTTTGCGCCCATGTACCAGGACTTCGCAGTCGGATAGAGAGTGTTGCGGGCCAGTTCATCAGCATGCCGGACCCACTCCGACTCGGCTGTTTCAGTGCTTTCAATCCGGTCATGGCCCTTCCGGCGCATATGAACCAGCAGATCCGAAATCCATTCCACATGCTGCTCGTTCGCCATCACCATGTTGGTCAGCACTGAGGGACTGCCAGGTCCTACAAGCGTGAACATGTTCGGGAAACCGTTTGCCATTAGTCCGAGATAGGTTACCGGACCGTTTTTCCACTTTTCCGAGAGTCTGAGTCCGCCCGCACCTACAGGATCGATCCGCAGGAACGACCCAGTCAGGGCGTCGAAGCCGGTGGCAAATACGATCGCATCCAGTTTATGGAGGCCCGCGCTGGTCTCAATACCATCGTGCGTCGCCCGCAGGAGGGGCGTATCCTTCACGCTGATAAGTGTCACATTCTCGCGGTTGTAGGCCTCATAATAACCCGTGTCCGAACAGGGTCGCTTGGAGCCGATGTAATGATTGCGCGGCAGCAGCCGTTCGGCCGTTTGGGGGTCCGTGACCTTTTCTCGGATACGGTTGCGCACATATTCGGCCGCGTGCTCATTGGCCTCAGGCGAGTGCAAAAGATCGTTATACCCCCTGAGGAAATTCAGCCCGCCCCGCGCCCAGAGGGAATCGAAATGCGCCTCGCGCTCTTCCGGGGTCGCCTTAAGCACGCTCTTGTCCGGAATGTCGTAGAGAGAATTGCCATTGGTCGTGTAGCGCGCCTTTTCCCGTGACCGGGCGTAGTTTCGCTTCGCTTCTGCAAGATACTCGGCGGTAATCGGTTTGTTCCCGGCGGGAATGCTGAACTGTGGCGTTCTTTGAAACACCACTGTTTCTGCCGCCTCTCGAGAAATTATCGGAATGCATTGAATCCCCGAAGAGCCCGTTCCAATCACACCAACGTGTTTGTTTTTGAAGTCAACGTCGTGGTGGGGCCAGTTACCGGTATGGTAAATTTCTCCCTTGAACGAGTCGATACCGTCCAGCTGGGGCCAGAGCGGGACAGACAATGCGCCAGTTGACAAAAGCAGGAACTGGGCCGTTAGTTTTGTTCCCTTGTCGGTTGTCACGGCCCACAAGTTGTCAATTTCGTCAAACTCCGCCGCAACCACACGCGTGTTGAACTGGTAGACGCTTCTCAGATCAAAGCGATCAGCGACGTGATTGATATAAGCGAGAATCTCTGGCTGACCGGCGAAACGCTCTTTCCAGTCCCAGCTTTGCTGCAAATCATCGTCGAACGAATACGAGTATTCGGTGCTCTCCACATCGCATCTCGCTCCGGGATAGCGATTCCAATACCATGTACCTCCGACATCTTCGCCCGCCTCAATTCCATGAACTGAGAACCCGAGCTGGCGAAGCTTGTGCCCCGCATAAAGGCCTCCAAAACCTGCACCCACAATTATCACATCTGCTTGCGTCACGTCTACGCTCCCTCCCTTGGTCGGATCAGTTTTTAGCAACACCCTTGGCCCCGACATTCGCTGCGAAGAGGCGATCCAGCCATCCGCCGATGTCGTCGATTGCCTTGCGCCCTGTGGGGCTGAAATTAGCCAGCCTGAGAAAGCCGTGCACAACGCTGTCGTATCGCGTGCATGTTACTGCCCCGCCACTCTCCTTGAGTCGCTCCCCATAGGCCTCCGCTTCGTCTCTCAATGGATCAAACTCAGCAGTCAGGATCATTGTGGGCGGAAGCCCCGAAAGGTCCTTCGTTCGCACAGGCGAGGCAAGTTCGTCTTGGGCCTGAGCAGGATCGGACAGGTAATTGTCCCAGAAATTGACCATGTCCTTCTCAGTCAGATAATACCCTTCGGCATTCTCTCGATAAGACGGCCAGTTACCGGAATAATGGTCCACGACCGGATAAATCAGAACTTGCCCTATAAGCAGATCTTCTTTTTGGTTTCGCAGGCTCAACGCCGTGGCAGCGGATAGATTGCCGCCCGAGCTATCCCCCATGATCACAACACCGCCCTCCGCACAGCCAAGTGCCCGAGTATTGGCAGCGGCCCAGCGCGTCGCAGCCAAAGCGTCTTCAATCGAGGCGGGATAAAGGTCCTCAGGTGCCAGCCGATATTGCACCGATAAGATCGCACATTGAGCGGCACGCGCAATGTCTCGGCACATCTGGTCATGGGTTTCCAGATCGCCCATGACAAAACCGCCGCCGTGAAAGAACACGCACAGACCGGGGTTGGAAACATCGTTCGGTCGATATAGGCGCAGGGGCAAATGGCCCGCTGGCCCGGGGATCATCATGTCCGCAGCCGATACGCCGGCTGGATCCGATGGCTTTGTGCCTTGGCGCATGTTGTCGCGCAATTGCTGCGGGGTGAGAGTGTGCAGAGGGGGCAAGCTGTTGAGCTGCTCCACGATCGGACGAATTTCTGGTTCCAAAGGCAATGCGCTACCCCCCCTATACAAATGTCGTTTCGCACAGCTGTCATCAGAGACAGCCGGTCAGGTCAAGGTGTCGCGCCCCTCCCCGCATCACGGCCAGTTAAGCCGCATCATGACTTTATTTGTTCTATATCTGGAATAATCATACATAATACGGAAGTCGCCGCAAGACATTTCTAAGCGCCTCCCGACAGGCGGCTCACATCACCCGTGGGGATCCGAGGCAAAAAAACCTTGGCACAAAGCGATTTCATCGGCCGCAAGACGCTATCCAGCTATAAAGACTGTATTATTTTCGAAACCGCTGCGCAGGGGGCCAGTCGTCAGGTCATCTACCGAGGTTCACCCATACCCGTCAGGCGAGTTCCTCCTCGATCGCCGAACAAGTTTCGAGCAGAGCGGCGCGCACCTCATCTTCCTTAGCCGACATGCGCTGGATCGGACCCGCGACGACAAGCCCGTAAAGCTCGCCCGACACGCGCACAGGCGCTGAAAACGCCTTCACCTCCGAAACATTCTCACCACTGGTCATGTATACGCCCTTCTCCCGTGACTTGGCCAACTGCTCGACCAACGCCTCGGAATCCGTCAGCGTATTATCGGTCACCTTGGTAAGAGGAATGGTCTTGAGTATCGCGGCTCTTTTTTCGTCAGACATCTCACCCAGAAACATCTTGCCTAAGGCGCTAGAATAAAGCGGCTTCAAGTCACCTGCACGCGCGCTGTAGCGAATGACCGTCTCGCTCTCCATGACTTCCAAATAGATCACCTCATCTTTCTGACGCGCTCCAAGGATGACCGTCTCATTGGTCACGGCGCGAAGCTGCGTCATGGCCTGTTCGAAATAGGAAACAACCGGGTCGTTCGCCGAAATTATCTGTGCTATTTGCAGCAGTCGTTTCGTCGGATAATGCCTGCGCGTGGACTTTCTGCTATAGAGATAGCCTGTGTCCTGAAGTGCCTTAATTAAATTATGACAGGTGCTGAGTGGCGACCCAATGCGTTTTGATATCTCACTCAGCGTCTGTGGCTCTGGGGCGCGTGCGAATTCCTCAAAAAGCCGAATTGCTCTGATCGCAGACTTGTTGTCAGTTTCGGCCATACGCTTGCCTCCCGGTCTTTTTGTTTGAAATTACACTCACCTAAATCTTGCGACCGTTTCAAGGCAAAAGCGCGCTGCCGAGATAATGCGCAAATTCAATTCCAAATTAACGCACTACAGAGGGCATCCAAGTCGCCAGCGATGGGAAGAGAAGAACCAGAGCCAGGCCCAGCATGAGCACGAAGACGAAAGGGAGCGCGCCAAGTGTGATATCTTTCATCGTCACGTCTTTGGGCACAACCCCTCGCAGCACGAAAAGGTTGAGGCCCACTGGAGGGGTGATCATGCCAATCTCCACAGCGATCGTGACGAGCACACCGATCCAAAGCGGATCAAAGCCAAGTCCGCTCAGAACGGGAAAGGCAAGCGGCAAAGTGATGACCATCATCGAGGCCGGATCAATCAGGCAGCCAAGCAGTATGAGGCAGAACAGATAAGCGATTAAAATCGTCCAGGGCGATAGGCCGGAGTTGACAAGCATTCCGACCATTCCATGCGCGACGCCAAGCGCCGAGACTGCAAAGCCGAAAAAAGATCCGCAGATGATGAGCATAAGGATCATCGCCGTCGTTTGCGCCGACCGGACCAAGACACAGGAAAGGCCGGAAAGGCCCATTCCCTCTCGTGGCAGCGTCAGGACAAGTGCGACGGCTGCGCCGATCGCCGCTGCCTCCGTTGGAGTGGCTATTCCGGCGTAAATTGCGCCCATCACGCAAATGAAGAGAAGAACAATCGGCCAAATTCCGGTCAACGAAGACCAACGCTCATGCCAGGTGACAACGATACGCTCCCGCTGCGTGCGCGGATCGAGCCCGTCGTGAAGCATCACATAGATGATAATCAGCAGGCTGAGCACCAGGCCGGGAATAAGACCGGCGGCGAAAAGTGCGCCGATGGATGTCTCGGTGAGAATTCCAAAGATGATCATTATCACACTCGGAGGGATCAGAATGCCAAGCGTACCGCCAGCGGCCACCACTCCGACGCTCAAGCGCTTGCTGTAGCCGTGACGGATCATTTCTGGCACAGAGGTATAGCCGATAGCGGCGGCCGTCGCAGGGCTCGACCCAGAGATGGAGGAGAACATGGTGGCAGAAACGGCGGTGCTGACGGCAAGCGGAGCCGGCAGCCAGTTCAGCCATCTGGAAGCCGCGTAGAAAGCCTTTTGCGCCACATCCGATTGCGATAACAGCCCCGCCATCATGATGAACAATGGCGCCACGATGAACAAGTTGGTGCTTGCCACGTCGAACGTTATACGAGCCAGTTGGATCAGCATCGTCGGGCTGAGAAACAGATAGACCATTGCTGAGCCCGTCATTCCAAGTGCAAAGGCAACGGGCATGCCGATCATGATTAAAGTGATTAGCATGCCAAACATCATTATGCCGATGGAATACCATTCCATGTGGTGTCTCCTTTTCAAAAAAGCCTATGCAACACGGTGCGACACGGCCGCTTCCATATGGGCGCGCCAACTCAGATCAAAGCGGCGAGCGGTCAAGGTCAGGCGGTGCCGGATACCAATAATCTGGTTTGGGCCGGGTATAGCCCTCAGTGCTTGGCCGCTGAACCAACTCAAGCGTCATCTGTAAGGGGCCCTCGGTCGCGATATAGGCGAAATGGGTTCCCTTGAAGCTGCCCTCCATGGCCGGTGGGCAGCCACGGCGGGAAAATTCAGCAATCGCCTCCTTCAGCGACTTGCAGTTGTGACTGACGAGGACATGATGCATGCCCTCGCCCTTCTCTTCGAGAAACTCCTGATAAATCGACGGCCCGTGGATCGGCTCGATGACCTCCCACATCCACGATCCCGTCCAAGCCAGTGCCAGTCTCATTCCGTAGGGCACAGGTTTGCCGTGGACCTTCGTGTTTTGCAGGTCGGGCGCGTCATAGGTATAGACAGCCCACGGCCCGATCCCTGCATGCTCGACATAGTGCGCAATCGTCGCGTCCAAGTCGTTGACGACGACACATACCTGTTCAACGCCTGTAATCAGATCATCGGGAGTTCGCATGGCATTCACCTGTTTCTAAGGGAAGTTAAGTTATGGGCAGGCGTTGTTCGGACCGACTGTAGGCTGCGTGATCACTTTCGAACGATAGCGGTCGACGACCTCGATAATTGCCGCTCCGTTGTCGCTCACCTGATCACGGATCGTATCAATCACGCCATCGGTCGCTGCGACAAGTCTTTCGAACTCTTGGATGTCTGGAGTGCAGTATTCAGCTCCGGCCGCTTCCATTTCGCCAATGACGCCTTCCAACCGACGATTTGTTTCTTCCGCCGCCCATGTGACGATTTCGTTACCGGCCTCAAGCTTGATCTGGCGGTCCTCATCGGAGATTTGCTCCCAAGCGGCATTGCTGACATTGATTGTGCCGAAAGCGACGGAATGGTCGATGCGTGTAATCATCGGCGCGACTTCATAGAGTTTCATCGAGTTTACACCATTATAGACCATAAGCGTGCAGTCTGCCGTTTTGCGGTCAAGCGCGCTGTAAAGCTCTCCTGGCGAGATAACCACAGGGCTGCCGCCCCACGCGCGGATCGTTTCGGAATGCCAACGCCCGGCAGCGCGCACTTTGGCGCCGCTCCACTTGTCCGGGCCACTGAGGAAGCGATCGGAACACGTCAGAGGATTGGCAAGGATGATCGGCGTAGCCGAAACGACCTGACTGCCGTAGCCTTTGTAAATTTCGGTGACAAAGGGACTTACTTCGCGGTGAAAGGCCGCCAGCCCTTCGGCATCGAGCGGAAAGCTGAAGGGGATATCGAGGACGCCGAGATCAATGATGTCGCCTGAGACATAGGGCGTAAACTGGACCGCTACGTCGACGATGCCATCACTCATCCCATCCAGCGTCTTGTTGCCAACAAGACTTCCGGACCAATGGTAGCGGAAATCATAGCGGCCCTCAGTCCGCTCGACGACCAATTCAGTCCATCGCCGCAGCACGTCGGACGAAAAGTCAGCTTCGCCGAAGATGCTTGTTGTCTGAAGGACCTTGGTGTCCGCCACGCTGGGCGTGGCTACCGTAATTCCGGCAACTGCCACAGCCGCCGCAGCACAAAAGCTGCGGACGCTCGTGGATGTAAAGGCATTGATAAACATTTTCTTTCTCCCTTGGCAGCCACAAATGTGACATGTATTTTTTCCTTATCGTGAAATAAACTATTGTATAATGAAACCATTTCGTCAATCCTTAATCTAAAGGGTGCGGGGGAGAGGGAGAATGGAAACAGAGAATAAGCCAGCGGAGACAGATCGGAGAAACTTTGTTCTGCCGCCAGACGAATTGCTCAACGTGTACCAAACCGCCGTGAGAATCCGCCTTTTCGAGGAAAGGACGGCGTCTCTTTTCGAGGAAGGCTTGGTCAAGGGGACCGCGCACAGCTATGTCGGCGAAGAGGCGATTGCTTCGGCGGTTTGCCATCATTTGCGCGACGACGACTACATTGGCAGCTATCATCGCGGCCACGGACATTGCATTGCCAAAGGGGCTGAACCTCGCCGGATGATGGCCGAACTCATGGGGCGCAGCACCGGCTATTGCTCCGGTTTGGGCGGCTCCATGCATATCGCCGATCTCAAACTCGGAATTCTCGGCGCGAACGGAATTGTGGGTGCGGCAATGCCGCTTTGCACCGGGGCTGCGCTCGCGGCCAAGCTGCGCAACACAGGACAGGTCGCCGTGGCGTTTTTCGGCGACGGTGCCTCCAACCAAGGCATTTTCCACGAGGCACTAAACCTTGCCTCAGTCTGGAAGCTTCCGGTTATTTTTGTCTGCGAAAACAATCAGTACGCACTGACTACACCGATACGCAACACCACCTCAATCGACGTAATCGCAGACCGGGCCGCATCCTACAGCATGCCTGGCAGGTGCATCGATGGAAACGATGCCACAGAGGTCTCCGTGGCGGCGCGCGAAGCCATCGAGCGCGCGAGAAACGGAGAAGGGCCCAGCTTGATTGAGGCCACCACTTACCGATGGGGCCAACATTCCATGCGCGCGAACCTGCGCGATCCGCGCCCGGAAGAGGAACAGAGGCACTGGCGGTCCCGCGATCCCTTGAAACTCATGGAGACCGCCCTTCTTAAGGCCGGTGCCATTTCTGAGAAGGGGATCGAAACCCTGCGCCGCAACACCGCGACAGAGATTGAGGACGCAGTGGAGTTCGGCAAGCAAAGCCCGGAGCCGACTTCGGAACAGATGGCACAAGCAGTCTACGCCCCGCATCAAGACGTCACCGAGCCAACGGACAAGGGCACGCGCGAAATCAGCTTCGTAGAGGCACTCAACGAGGCGATGCATCAAGAGATGGAACATGATCCTTCGGTAATCGTCATGGGCGAGGATGTGGCCCTGACCGGCGGTATATTTGGCGCAACTAAGGGGCTTGCCGAGAGGTTCGGGGAAGAGCGCGTACGCGACACACCTATATCCGAGGCAACCTTTGTTGGGTGCGGCGTGGGTGCCGCGATAGCGGGGATGCGTCCCGTGGTGGAATTGCAGATCTTCGATTTCGTGACGCTAGCTATGGACATGCTGGTCAACCAAGCCGCCAAGTTCCGCTTCATGCTGGGCGGCGGACCGACAGTGCCTTTGGTCATTCGTGGACCACAAGGCGGCGGCATCAGGATGGCCGCACAACACAGCCAGTCACTGGAGGCATGGTTCGCCCATGTCCCCGGACTGGTGGTTGTCGCGCCCTCGACCCCCTATGACGCCAAGGGCCTTCTCGCCAGCGCCATCCGGGACGACAACCCAGTGATCTTCCTCGAAAGCAAGCTGCTTTATGTCGGTGGCGGCGGACCGGTTCCAGTAGGGCGTTACGCCATCCCACTCGGCAAGGGGGACATAAAGCGTGAAGGAACAGATGTGACTGTCGTCGCGACGATGGCGATGGTCCCGCGCGCCCTTCAGGCGGCCAAGAAGCTCGAACGCGAAGGCATCAGCGTAGAGGTGATAGATCCGCGCACGATCAAGCCCTTGGACGAAGAGATGATCCTTGCCTCCGTGCGAAAGACAAACCGGCTGGTCATCGCCCACGAGGCCTGCACCTTCGGCGGCTTTGGCGCAGAAGTCAGCAGCATAGTTATCGATAATGCCTTTGATTGGCTCGACGCACCGATAAAGCGAGTCGGAGCGCCAGATATTCCGATGCCTTACAACGACACGCTGGAACGCGAGGTCATTCCTTCGCCGGAACGGATAATCGAAGCTATAAGAGAGGTGATGGCATGACACAGGAGAGCCATTCCGCCGTAATTGTAACTGGCGGGAGCCAAGGCATTGGTGCAGCCATTGTCCGGGAGCTCGCACGACGGTCTGTGCCTGTCTGTCTGAACTATCATTCCAGCGCAGAGGCGGCGGAAAGTCTGGCGAAGGAGTTGCGTACCGAAGGCGCCGACGTTTCTTCCGTTCAGGCCAACATGATGCACGAAGAGGATATCCAGGCGCTTTTTGCTACGGCCGCTGAAAAACACGGACGCCTTGGCGGTCTCGTCAACAATGCCGGATACGTTGGGCAGGCAGGGCGTCTGGTAGAAGAGGCAGACGCGGCCGTCTTGCATCAAACAATGAGCGTAAATGTGGTGGCTCCCTTCCTGTGCGCCCGTGAGTTTCTTCAACATGTCCTGCCGCGACACGGCGGAAAAGGGGGGCGGATCGTCAATGTTTCCTCGATTGCCGCACGCACAGGCAGCCCAGGCGATTGGGTCGATTATGCAGCTTCGAAAGCAGCATTGAACGCATTTACCGTAGGCCTCGCCAAAGAAGTCGGCGCCGAGAACGTTCGTGTCAACGGAATTGCGCCAGGGATCATCTCCACCGAGATTCATGAAAAGGCCGGCGCACCGGATCGGCTGGAACGTTTCGCACAGGCTGTCCCTCTAAAGCGGGTTGGCACGGCTGAAGAGGTGGCAGAATTGGCCGCGTGGCTTCTTCTGGATGCCCCTGACTACGTCACTGGAACCACCGTCGAGATCGGGGGAGGTTTGTGATCATGCCACAAGTCGCTGTAGACCAGCGGGCTGCCGAACCTGCTGTGAGGAGCCGCAAATCAGGAGAACGTCTGAGTGCATCGCCGTTGGCTCGGCGTGTCGCAGCGAGGCGCGGCTATTCTCTTGACGCCTTGACAGGAAGCGGCCCGCATGGCCGGATCGTGCTAAAGGACGTGCCCCCAGAGCCCGCCCCCTCCGAGAACCAAAACGTCCGCGCGGATGCTGTCGTTCGGCTGAGCATGGAAGTTCGCCTTGATCCGCTATTGCGTTTGCTCGACCAGATCACAGAGGCCAATGGGCACACGGGGTTAGATATCACTGATTGCCTTGCAAAGGCCGTGGCAATAGCTCTGATGCAAAGACCGCACGCTTCGAAAAGCGCCACTGGCGTTGTACTGGCGCGCGCGCGTGAGTTTGGCGCATGGACGCCATTGCCCGGAGCGCAGAGCCTTTCACTCTCTGCGATAGGCGCGCTGCGGACCTCTGATGCCACCAATTTCGACCGAAAAATCCAACCCTGCGCGCAGGTCGAAGACTTGGGCCCTCTTGGCGTTCTCGATGCGCAACTGACCTTGGACAAAAGTTGCGATTTCGCCTTCGCCCTCGGTGCGCCCACACGCGCGTCTGTTGGGACCGCCGCGCACAGCAGTGGCAGCGGCGCAGTGATCGCGCGGCTGAACGCCGCCACCGGCCCTGCATACGAATTGCCGGATTTGGCCCAACTCGCTGGATCAATACGCGACTTACTCGAAGCACCGTTGTCGTTCATCCCATGAAACCCAAAGGATATGCATATGAAACTGTTTGAAAACATCTATGCTGTGATGAGCCGTATCAACTCTGGTGCCGTCATCGTTGCGGGCTGGGGAATCATCGCGATCATGGCGATCACGTCTTACAGCGTCATCATGAGATACGCATTCAACAGCCCCGATACTTGGAGCTATCCCCTGGCAGCCTACCTACTGTGCTTTGTGCTCTTCCTGGCCACGGCTCATACACTGCAACACAACATTCATGTTCGGGTCGACTTCCTGCTGATGGTCTTGCCCCGGAAGGTGGCCATCTGCCTGTCAGCAATTGCTGACCTGCTTTCAACCCTGTTTCTCTCGCTATTTGCTTGGCAACTGTTCCGGCTCTTCTCAAGCTCGCTGGAGCGGGGCAGAGTTGATGAAACGACGCTAGGATGGTCACTGGCTGCCGTACAATGGGTGCTCCCCGTTGGGGCAGTGATGATGCTTGCAACCCATCTTCTACTTGTCGTCATGCGCGTCCTCAAGGGCGAATACGGCAAGACAGAAACAGTTATCTACTAATCCAAGAAGGAACGAATGATGACGCAAATGTTCATTGGCGGGCAATGGTCCGATCCGGCATCTGGAGAAACAATCCCTGCGATTTGCCCAAGCACCGGCGAAGAAATCGATAGGATCGGCGCGGGTAACGCGACCGATATCGACCGCGCAGTTGCAGCTGCAAGAGCCGCCTTCGAAGGCGATTGGGGCCGCACGACGGCTACGGAACGTGGCCGGCTTCTAACCAAGCTCGGGCTGAAGGTGCTCGAACATGCCGACGAGCTGGCTGAGTTGGAAGCGCGTGACACGGGCAAACCGATTTCGCAGGCACGCGCCGACATTGGCGCACTTGCCCGTTATTGCGAGTATTACGGCGGGGCGGCTGACAAGTTGCATGGCGAAACTCTGCCCTACCTGAACGGTTATAGCGCGAGTGTCGTTAACGAACCTTACGGCGTAACTGGCCACATCATCCCTTGGAACTATCCTGCACAGATGTTCGGCCGTTCGCTTGCGCCAAGCCTTGCTGTGGGCAACTCAACGGTTCTCAAACCGGCCGAGGATGCCTGCCTTTCGATCCGCCGCCTCTTCACGCTCGCCCATGACGTTGGCTTCCCTGCGGGTGCGCTCAACCTTGTGACCGGACTCGGGCAGAGTGCTGGAGCGGCATTGGCGGCGCATCCTGGGGTGGACTTCGTCTCATTCACCGGCTCTCCGGAAGCAGGAAGCCTGGTCCAGAAGGCCGCCGCAGAGCACTATGCCCCTTGTATTCTGGAACTTGGCGGGAAATCCCCTCAGATCGTATTTGAAGACGCCGAAATTGACCGCACCATTCCCTTTCTCGTCAACGCTATCGTGCAAAATGGCGGACAGACCTGCTCTGCAGGAAGCAGGGTGCTTGTGCAGGAAAGCGTCTATGAGGAGGTTGTCTCCAAGTTGCAGCAACGCTTCTCAAATCTAAAGGTGGGCAGCCATGAGGCTGATCTGGATTGCGGCCCGTTGATCAGTGCGCGGCAACGCGACCGTGTCAGCGGCTTTATCGAGCGGGCAAAGTCAAACGGCGTTCCGGTCTTAGCAGAGGGAGCGCTCGACGCGTCCGCAAAGAGCAACGGGTTTTATGTGGCTCCAATCCTTTTCGGACCAGTACCCCGGGACAGCGAGATTGCACGCGAGGAAGTGTTCGGGCCGGTGCTCGTCATCTTGCCGTTCACTGACGAAGCCGACGCGATTGCGCTCGCCAATGACACAGAATACGGGCTTATCGCAGCGATTTGGACTTCAGATGGCGCGCGTCAGCGGCGTATGCCTGCGAAACTGCGCTGCGGACAGGTCTTTATCAACTGTTATGGCGCAGGCGGCGGCGTCGAACTGCCCTTTGGCGGCATCGGAAAAAGCGGCCACGGCCGCGAAAAAGGTTTTGTCGCGATGGCCGAGTTCTGCCGTGGCAAGACAGTGGTCCAACAATACGATGACGCTTGAACCCTGCGGGCCTCAAGCTGATGGCCCAACCGCGCTTGCTTCGAAAGACGATTACGATCCAACGGCGTGAGGAAGGGCCCGCTCACACGCCCGTTCACTCATTACACAGGGCCACGCCAACCGCTCCGTAGCGGGCTGAATTTCATAAACCAGTCAGGAAGACACTCATGAGCCAAACAACAACCGCCTCCGAACTATCCAATGTGCAAAAGGTCGATGCCGTCGTGATCGGCGCCGGTTTCGCGGGTCTCTACGCGCTCTATAAACTGCGCGAAGAGTTGGGGTTGAAGGTTCAGGTCCTCGACAAGGCGGGCGGAATTGGCGGCACCTGGTACTGGAATCGCTACCCTGGAGCGCGCTGCGATTCGGAAAGCTACTACTATTCCTATTCCTTCTCGCCAGAAGTCGAACAGGAATGGAATTGGTCGGAACGCTACCCCGACCACAACGAAATTCGCCGTTACCTGACCTTTGTCGCCGACAAGTTCGATCTACATCGCGACATTCGCCTGTCGACAAAAGTGACGGGAGCAACCTACGATCCCGAGCGCGACCGCTGGACTGTCCAAACCGATGTCGGCGGGACCATCGAGGCCCAGTTCCTGATTACCGCTGTCGGTTGCCTCAGCACAGCCAACGTGCCCGATATCCTTGGCATCGACATGTTCACCGGGGATTGGTATCACACAGGGCAATGGCCGCATGAAGGGGTGGATCTGAGCGGCAAGCGGGTCGGGCAGATCGGCACCGGATCTACTGGCATCCAATTGGCCCCGGAGCTTGCGGCCGCTGCGGACCACCTCACCGTGTTCCAGCGGACAGCAAACTATTCGATCCCCGCTCGCAATGCGCCGCTGACGGATGAGTTCCAGAGCGAGGTCAAGAAAAACTACCGCGAGATCCGTGCTTGGGCCAAGCGAACCACCAATGGTCACCCCTTCGACGTCCGCGACCAGAGCGCATTGGACGTGGATGATGTCGAGCGCCGCAAGATCTATGATGCCGCCTGGAAGACTGGCGGGCTGCGGTTTCGCGCCGCCTTCCGTGACATGCTGAGCGCAACACGGGCCAACGAAACCGCATCCGACTTCATCCGCTCCAAGATCCGTGAGAAGGTCAAAGACCCTGCTACAGCGGCAATGCTAATGCCCGTTGACCACGGATTTGCCACCAAACGTCCGCCAATCGACACGCATTACTTCGAGACGTTTAACCGAGACAATGTTTCGCTCGTCGATCTACGGGTCACCCCGATAGAGGAAATCACGGCTCGCGGCATCCGAACCACGGACGAGGAGCATGAGTTGGACGTGATCGTGTTCGCCACCGGCTTCGACGCCGTCACCGGATCGCTCGAAGCGCTGAATATCTCGGCCCCCGACGGCAGCACATTGCGCAACAGCTGGAACGCTGGACCGCGCACCTACCTTGGGCTGCAGACGCCGGGCTTTCCCAACCTGTTCATGATCACCGGGCCGGGCAGCCCGTCGGTCTTGTGCAACATGCCCGTTGCCATCGAACAGCATGTCGAATGGGTGGCGCAATGCATCGAACACATGCGCGGCGCAGGTCTGTCCCGTGTCGAACCCTCGACCGATGCAGCCGATGAGTGGATGGGCGAAGTCAACCGCGCCGCCAACGCGACCCTGCTGCCGCAAGCCACAAGTTCTTGGTATCTCGGAGCCAATGTGCCGGGCAAGCCGCGGGTTTTCCTGCCCTACGCGGGTGGCATGGCCCACTTCGCGGATATCTGCGAAGAGGTCGTGCGGAACGATTTTCGCGGATTCATTTTCAATTGACAGGCGCGCGCTACCCAAACTGCGACTCTTGTTGGAAGGTTCTATCGCATTATTTGCCCGGTGATCTCGAGCACTAGATCGGGGCCTTCGCCGGGTGTCGTGGTAACGTTATCCTTGGGACTCTAATGGGTTGGCGGAAAATTTTGTAACAGGGGCAAAACCTCGGGCAAGTTGAGGTTTGCGGGACACGTCGTTGTTGCGTCGAATTGACTCATCTGGTTGTGGTGGGATTCCCAAGCCTGGCGATTTCTGTCTCTATCGCGCAAT
>Ga0163216_101281_pt1 | contig 17349 bp, 14 predicted proteins | sample SynspAceP_FD_167610 | JGI IMG/M metagenome (GOLD analysis project Ga0163216, IMG submission 167610) | Saline lake microbial communities from Ace Lake in Antarctica - Synechococcus sp. Ace-P (Illumina Assembly) | ecosystem: Environmental > Aquatic > Non-marine Saline and Alkaline > Saline ...
TCGTCGCTTGCTTGTGAAGATGGATCAGCATGGCAGCACCCCGTTCTGAATGTCCCTCAGAACCGATCTTGCCATGAAAAATGCAGATCGCCGAGGGTCAATGTGATCATCAGGGATGGAACAGTTAGGGCGTTACGAAGATGCGGGCTGTTTTCAAGTAAGGGTCTCTTGCTTCTTGTGCAGGCTTGGCAGGACAAAACCGTTTGCGACAAGCTCGAGTGGAGCGAAGCACGTGATACTGTTCACCTGCTACTGGTAGATATTGAGTCAAGTGAGCTTATGGACGAAGAAGCATCGCAAGACGATGTTTCAGTGATTTTGAGTGAATGGCCGATGCCAATGTGGGATTTTGACTTTAGTCCAATCAATGTGTCGCTGGATGAACTCAGAGAGGAGCAGGAGGCCATACTATCTTCCGAAATTGACAGCTTCTAACGAGATACTTTCAGCGACCTGCGCGACGTTATGCGCCCTAGCCCGTAACCCGTGACAAACATGTGATGCATCGGTAAACGCTGCGCATGCAGCATGACACCTCTGGAAGGCCCCGATCCATGACCGAGTTTACCAAAATCCTCATTGCCAACCGCGGCGAGATCGCCATCCGCGTGATGCGCGCCGCCAACGAGCTCGGCAAAAAGACCGTCGCGGTCTATGCCGAGGAGGACAAACTCTGCCTGCACCGCTTCAAGGCGGACGAGGCCTATAAGATCGGCGAGGGGCTTGGCCCGGTTGCCGCTTACCTAAGCATTGACGAGATCATTCGCGTCGCCAAAGCCTGCGGGGCTGATGCGATCCATCCGGGCTACGGCCTGCTCTCGGAGAACCCCGAGTTTGTGGATGCCTGCGACGCCAATGGCATCACCTTCATCGGCCCCAAAGCCGCCACCATGCGCGCGCTTGGCGACAAGGCCTCGGCGCGGCGGGTCGCGGTAGAGGCAGGTGTGCCGGTCATTCCAGCCACCGAGGTGCTGGGCGATGATATGGAAGCCGTGAAGGTTGCGGCCGCTGAAGTTGGCTATCCGTTGATGCTGAAGGCCTCCTGGGGCGGCGGCGGTCGCGGCATGCGGCCCATTTTCAGCGAGGACGAGGTCGTCGAGAAGGTCCGTGAGGGCCGTCGTGAGGCAGAGTCTGCGTTTGGAAATGGCGAGGGTTATCTGGAAAAGATGATCATGCGCGCCCGCCATGTAGAGGTGCAAATCCTCGGCGATAGCATGGGCAATATCTATCACCTGTATGAGCGCGATTGCTCGGTCCAGCGCCGCAATCAAAAAGTGGTGGAGCGCGCGCCTGCCCCCTACCTGTCGCCGTCGCAACGCGAAGAAATCTGCGAACTGGGTCGCAAAATCTGTGCGCATGTGAATTACGAATGCGCAGGCACGGTCGAGTTCCTGATGGATATGGACAGCGGCAAATTCTACTTCATCGAGGTGAACCCCCGCGTCCAGGTCGAGCATACCGTGACCGAAGAGGTCACCGGCATCGACATCGTCCAAGCCCAGATCAAGATCGCCGAGGGCAAATCGCTGACCGAGGCGACGGGTGTGGCCAGCCAATACGACGTCCAGCTCCACGGCCACGCGATCCAGTGCCGCGTCACAACAGAAGACCCGATGAACAATTTCATCCCCGACTATGGCCGCATCACCGCCTACCGGGGCGCGACGGGCATGGGCATTCGTCTGGATGGCGGGACGGCCTATTCGGGGGCGGTGATCACGCGGTATTATGACAGCTTGCTGGAGAAGGTCACCGCTTGGGCGCAAACCCCGGAGGCTGCGATTGCGCGTATGGACCGCGCGCTTCGTGAGTTTCGCATTCGCGGGGTGTCGACGAACATTGCGTTTGTCGAGAACCTGCTGAAGCATCCGACGTTTACCTCAAACCAGTACCACACCAAGTTCATCGACGAGACGCCCGAGCTGTTCCAGTTCCGCAAGCGCCGCGACCGCGCGACGAAAATCCTGACCTATATTGCCGATATTTCTGTGAACGGGCATCCTGAGACGGCGGGCCGTCCCATGCCGCCTGCGGATTTGCGCGATCCCAAAGCGCCGGTTCGGCGGGTTGAAACACCGCCCTACGGGACCAAAAACCTGCTCGACGAGAAAGGCCCGCAAGGCCTCGCCGACTGGATGAAAGCGCAGCCGCAGCTTTTGATTACCGACACCACCATGCGCGACGGACATCAAAGCTTGCTCGCCACGCGCATGCGCTCAATCGATATGATCCGTGTGGCCCCGGCCTATGCCGCGAACCTGCCGCAGCTGTTCTCGGTCGAGTGCTGGGGCGGGGCGACCTTCGATGTGGCGTATCGCTTCTTGCAGGAATGCCCGTGGCAGCGCCTGCGCGACCTGCGCGCGGCCATGCCAAATGTGATGACGCAGATGCTTTTGCGCGCCTCCAACGGCGTCGGCTACACCAACTATCCCGACAATGTGGTCGAGGCGTTCGTCAGACAAGCCGCCGACACAGGCATCGACGTCTTTCGGGTGTTCGACAGCCTCAACTGGGTCGAGAACATGCGCGTGGCGATGGACGCGGTCCAAGCCTCTGGCAAGGTCTGCGAGGGCACGATCTGCTACACCGGCGATATCCTGAACCCCGAGCGCGCTAAGTATGACCTGAAATACTATGTCGGCATGGCCAAAGAGTTGGAGGCCGCAGGCGCGCATGTCCTCGGCCTGAAGGACATGGCCGGATTGCTGAAGCCAGCTGCCGCGCGGGTGCTGGTGAAAGCCTTGAAGGAGGAGGTCGGTTTGCCGATCCACTTCCACACCCACGACACTGCGGGCATTGCCTGTGCGACGATCTTGGCGGCGGCGGAATCTGGCGTCGATGCGGTCGATTGCGCGATGGACGCGCTGTCGGGCAATACCTCGCAGGCGACCCTCGGGACCGTGGTGGAAAGCCTGAAAGGGCAAGAGCGCGATACCGGCCTCGATATCGGCGCGATCCGCGAGATTTCCAATTACTGGGAAGGCGCGCGGGCGCATTACGCGGCGTTTGAGAGCGGGCTGCAAGCGCCTGCGTCGGAGGTCTACTTGCACGAAATGCCCGGTGGGCAGTTCACGAATTTGAAGGCGCAAGCGCGGTCCTTGGGCCTTGAGGAGCGCTGGCATGAGGTCGCGCAAGCCTATGCGGATGTGAACCAGATGTTCGGCGATATCGTGAAGGTCACGCCGTCCTCTAAGGTCGTGGGCGATATGGCCTTGATGATGGTGTCCCAAAACCTGACCCGCGCCCAAGTGGAGGACCCCGATATCGACGTGGCCTTCCCCGATAGCGTGATCGACATGATGAAAGGCAACCTCGGCCAACCTCCGGGCGGATGGCCTGAGGTGATCCTCGCCAAGGTGCTGAAGGGCGAGGCGCCGATGACCGAGCGCCCCGGCAAACACCTGCCCGCCGTGGACCTCGAGGCCACCCGCGCCGAGATCTCTGCGCTGATGGAAGGCAAGGCTGTCGATGATGAGGATCTGAATGGATACTTGATGTATCCAAAGGTCTTCCTCGACTATATGGGCCGCCACCGCACTTACGGGCCCGTGCGCACCCTGCCCACCCATACCTTCTTTTACGGGATGAAACCCGGCGAGGAGATAGAGGCCGAGATTGATCCCGGCAAGACCCTTGTCGTGCGCATGCAGGCGCTGGCGGAGGCCAATGAGGACGGCGAGGTCAAGGTGTTCTTCGAGCTGAACGGCCAGCCTCGGACGATCCGCGTGGCCGATCGGAAGGCAGCGGCGAGTGCCGTGAAGCGCCCGAAGGCGGAGCTGGGCAACCCCAACCATATAGGCGCGCCGATGCCGGGGGTTGTGGCGAGTGTGGCTGCCCAAGTGGGCAAGGCCGTCAAGGAGGGCGACCTGCTGCTGACCATCGAGGCAATGAAGATGGAGACGGGCATCCATGCGGACCGTGATGCGGTGGTGAAGGCAGTGCATGTGACGCCGGCGAGCCAGATCGATGCGAAGGATCTGTTGGTGGAGTTGGAGTGATTAACGTGCGCGCAGTAGCCTAACCGCTATTTCTTCTTCATCCCATCGGGTTGCAAAGCGCTCGCCTACATCGAACGATGCGGCAGCGCCTTCAGTTCCATGGTTGGCACCCATGCATGAACACTGACAATCATGCCCACTTGCGTTTCGGCAAGCCGGAACGCAGGCTTCTTGCTTGCGATACGGCTGGATGATGTAGATAGACCCAAACTCTTTGAGCGCGGCGTCTACGACCTTGTTGAACCAACTCGTCGGAATGACCCAATGGCAACCGCTGGCATCCCAGTTGGGTTTCGAGCGACCCAATTGATTTATCCAACGGTCCGCTCCGAGGCACATTACATGAGCCGCAGGCGCATATCCGGAGAACCGAGGAACACGAAGCATCGGCCTTGAACCTTTTTGCGCTTTTCGCGTTATCACTGGAACATCACGTTGATTCCAGATTGCCAGTGCGCGCTCAACGGCATCTTGCGTATACTCCATCATATTCGCTCCCCAAAGACGACTCTTAAGCTTAGATGGGTAGCGGTTGTTCAAATTAAAGCTTGGAAACTCGATCTGATCGCTTCGAATGCCCGAGAGTTTTCGGACGAAAACTCTCGGGGCCAAAACTCTTCGGACGAAGAGTTTTGGCTGGCAACCCAGACCGCTCTGATCCACCATCACTCCCATGACCACCCCGCTCAAAATCATCGTCCTCACCGACCTGCATATCTGCGCCCCCGGCGAGACCATCATTGACCTCGACCCGACCGCGCGCCTCAAGGCCGTCCTGACCCGAGCCCTGACTGAGCACCCTGACGCCGCCGAGATTGTCTTCACTGGCGATCTGACCCACTATGGACGGCCCGAGGACTACACCGCCCTCATATCCGCCCTGCCCGCAAACACCCCGCCAATCCACCTCATGCTTGGCAATCACGACCGCCGCGCACCGTTCCTTGCGGCCTTCCCAGACGCCCCCACCACCCCCCAAGGCCATGTCCAGCAACACATCGACCTACCGGGCTGGCGCTTGATCCTGCTCGACACGCTCGACGATCCACAGACGGGGACCGAGCATAGCGGTCTGCTCTGCGACGCCCGGCTCGGGTGGCTCGACCATGCCCTCGCCACCGCAGGCCCCCGAAAAACCATCGTCTTCGCCCATCACCCGCCCTTCGACACGGGCTTTGACGGGATGGACGCGATCAAGCTGCGCGATGGCCCTGAGCTAATGGCGCGGCTCGCTGCGGCGGGCGTGCATCTGCTGGTCTGCGGCCATATCCACCGCACGATCTTCACAACGGCCGGGGGCACTCCGTCCGTGGTGTTCAAATCGCCCTGCCACCAGATGCCGCTCGCGCTTGGGCCCGCCTCGATCCACCTCAGCGTGGATGAGCCTGGCGCATATGGCCTGCTGCTGCTGGGTGAGGACAGCGTGATCGTCCATTCCCAAGACGTGTTCTGAGGCCGCCGACCCCCGCCTTAGTTCGTCTCATCCTCACCTAAGTTACGTCACACTCATAAAGTCTATTGGGTATGTATTTTTGTAACGAGGCCCCATCATGTTCAATCGAGTAAGCACATTCGCCCGAGACGAATCCGGCGCAGTCACCGTGGATTGGACCGTGATGACGGCCTCCATTGTCGGGCTGGGCATAGCGACATTCGGTGTTGTCTCTGGCGGCATCTCAGATCTGTCCTCGGATGTGGACCAACATTTGCGCCGCGATATGATCTCGACCTCGTTCGGGGCCGAGTTGATGGCAGCAATGGACTTCTCAGGCGGTGACACGGGCGGCTGGACAGGTGGCACGGTTCTAAGCCCGATTGCGGCCTTGGGCGAAATGCTGGTGCTTGGACCGGGCGAGACGGCGTCGCTGACGCTGGATGTGCCCGTGGGTGCCGAGACGGCATCGCTGAGCTTTGATCTGATCGGCGGTGACAGCCTCGACAGTGAAATTGCGACGATCACCAGCAATGGCAGGACCGTCACCTTGGCCCAATCAGGATCATGGGTCGATGGCACGATGACCTTCACGACACCCGATGTGGACGGCGTCACCGTCACGACCGAGACGATCTCGAGTGGCACAAATCTTGGCGGCGCATCGCCGGACAGTTGGCGCGACAGCGTCACCCGCGTCACGGTTACGGTCGATGATCCGGGCGAAACCCTGTCGCTGGGCATAACCTCTGGCGCGAACCAACATATCGGCGACGAGTTCTTCGCGGTCGATAACGTCGATATCAGCGCGCTTTGACCGGCCCGGCCTCGCATTCAAGGAATTTCCCCATGCCTAAGCGTTTTACCACTTTCGCCCATGACGAGTCTGGCGCGGTCACCGTTGACTGGACCGTCATGACCGCAGCCATCGTTGGCCTTGGCATTGCGACCTACGGCGTTGTGTCTGGCGGGATCTCGAATCTATCCAGTGACGTTGATTTCCAACTGCGCACAAACCACATCTCGACCAGTTTCGGGCCGAACTTACTGGCCTCGATGGACTTCTCGGGCGGCGAGCGCGGCGGTTGGGTCGGCGGTTCTATCCTCAGCCCGATTGAGGCGCTTGGCGAGATGCTGGTGCTTGGACCGGGCGAGACGGCCAATGTGACGCTCGATGTGCCACCCGGCTCAAATCAGGCCACGCTCAGCTTTGATCTGATCGGGGGCGACAGCCTCGACAACGAGGTCGCCACGATCACCAGCAACGGCACGACCGTGACACTGGCGCGCGGCCTCCATAATGGCACGATGACCTTCACGACACCCGATGTGGAAGGCGTCACCGTCACGACCGAGACGATCTCGAGCGGCACCAACCTCGGCGGCGCATCACCAGACAGTTGGCGCGACAGCGTCACCCGCGTCACCGTCACGGTCGATGATCCGGGCGAAACCCTGTCGCTGGGCATAACCTCTGGCGCGAACCAACATATCGGCGACGAGTTCTTCGGCATCGATAATGTCGGTATCAGCGCGCAGTAACATTGCGTGCATCTAGGGTCAGGCCCCATAAATCCTGCCCCATTCCACATTTCCAACAAGATTCCACCAAATTCGCGCCCGAATCCGTGTTCATATTTGAAAAAGTTTAACCAGTTTTCGGAGGCTTCAATGTTGCGCCATGTTCAAGATTTCCTGCGCCACGAGGACGGCGCAGTCACCGTCGATTGGGTCGTGCTGACCTCGGCCACTGTTGGTCTGGGTGTTGCAACCCTCGCCGTGGTCTCGGGTGGCATTAGCGATCTGTCAGGCGATACTGCCCGCAATCTGGGCCGTCCGTTCATCCAAACCGCCTTTGTCACACCCGACGATTTCTCGAACGGTCCGGGCGGCTGGGTTGGGGCCGCGACCAGCTTCATAACCGGTTTTGGCGACGTGCTCGGCCCGCTTGAGGGCGACGAGACCGGCACCGAGCAGGTGTTTCAGGTCTTCACCATTCCGGGTGGCGCGCTGGAGTTCAACGCGACCTTCGATCTGCTGTCGCTCGATAGCATTGACGGCGGTCTGGTCGATAATGGCTGGGGGGCCGAAGAGGGTCCGGTGATGTATCTCAATGGCCAAGAAGTAGCGCGCGCGCGCAGCCAAGGCGGCAACCTGACATGGACCTATGCCGATGTGGAAGGCGTGACGATTGAAAGTGAAGTCATCTCCAGCAACTCCAATATCGGGGCCAGCCATTGGTCAGACGGGATCAACAACGTCAACATCAAGTTCGATGATCCCCAAGAAACCGTGCAAGTGGGCTTTGGCCTAAAAGCCAATCAACGCATCGCGGATGAAAGCATGGGCATCGACAACTTCACGTTCCAAGCAATGTGATCTGGCGCAGACGGGGTGTGCCGCAGGCGGCTGCCCCTAAACCGCCACAGTTGTGCGGCAAGGTCGCATCAACACGTTGAGGGTTAACAGATGAGTGTGACGTTTTTATCAGACGAACGCGGTGCGGTGACCGTGGATTGGGTCGTTTTGACTGCGGCCCTCGCGGGGCTGAGCATTGCGGCGGCAAACCAGCTATCGGGCGGGATTGCCAGTCTTTCGGGCCGTCTGGACGGCGAATTGGGCACCAGTTCAATTTCGGCCAGACCCTCCACGCAAGTCCTCGCCAGCATGTCGTTCACGGATGCAGACACCGAACACTGGACCGGGGGCGAGGTGATCTCGCCGCTCGATGGTTTGGGCGAAATGCTGGTGCTAGGTGCCGGCGAGACGACAACATTTGCATTCGACTTCCCCGACGACCGCGACAAGGCGATCATGTCGTTCGATCTGATCGGCGGCGATAGCTTGGACAGCGAAGTCGCCACCCTCAAGATCAACGGCCAGACCGTGACCTTGGCCACGGGTAAGGGCAACGGCACGATGAGCTTCTCGTCGCCAGAGCTGGACGGCATAACGATCAAGACCTCGGTTGTCTCGCAAGGCTCCAATCTTGGCGGTTCAGCCAATACCGGTTGGAAAGAGTCGATCACAACCGTCACGATCACCGTAGATACACCGGGCGAGACTTTGACCTTTGCCATGCAGTCAGGGGCCAATCAGGCCATATCAGACGAGTTCTTCGCCCTCGACAACTTCAACCTGTCGGCCAAGTAGCGGGCCTGTCACGGCAGGCCAAAACCGGCCGCCGTGAACACCAATCCAAAGATCAAGATTGCAAGCATCGCAGCAAGTGCGGAGCGGGAAAGCGAAGTCATATCAAATCTCCATATAGGCTGAGGTTTGGTGCGGCGCGCAGCTTAGCCGCGCCGCTTGGAAAAGCTGGCATCCGCTTGGCCCACAATGCAGCGCGGGATCACCGGGAACGTATCGGTCAGGAAATAGGCGTAGGTGCCTTGCGGGAACTGCGCCGTTTGCACGACCGCGCCGTTGCACGCATCCAGACTGCCTGCGCCCGACACATAAACAAAGTCTTGGACAAACGCCCCGTCATAGCTGCCGGACGGATCGTCGCCACCGGGGCGCGAACCTGAGCGCAAACGGTATGACGAGGTCATCTTTGTGACCTGCCCGCCCACCTCAGCCGTCAGCGCATAGATCGGGAACCCGTCCGCCGCCCAGCCGATCAGGGGTGAGGCCGCATTGGACGACCAGCCCAGATCCTGCATCAAGCCGACAGGAAGCCCGTGGTAGTGATACGCGCCCGTGGGCTGCACATGGGCGTAGTTGGCATCTAGGCCGAGCGTGACAGCCCCGCCAAGCGCTTCATACTGCCAGCCGGAACGCGGGTTGCCCTGCCAGAACTCTGCCGCCCCCGGATCGAACGGCACACCGTTGACCGCGACGCCAATCAGCGAGCCACGCGTTTCGCGCGCACTGCCTTGGCGCGGGCTGGTGGTGACGCTGAAATTATAGCTCTGCGCGCGAATGCGGTTGGGATTGCCCCGGTTCGGATAGGCCCCAACCGCATGGTCGGGAATCCCGTTGGAGGTGATCGTGCGGGTGCCGCCGCTGGTGGCGATCTGCACGACGTTGCGCCCGGCGTTCGACCGCGCGGCTTGCAGGCTCAGCGCTTGGGCGGAGGTCGCGGTATGGGCGCGCATCTGCGGGCGTCCTTGGGCGTTGGCGATGTTTGACAGCGCGAAGCCGCCGACGATGGCTGTGACCAGAAGGCCGGGGCCAAACCAGGCGGAGTGGGACAGGGGCTTAAGCGGCATGGCGGAATGTCCTTTTTAGAACGAATTGCGGGCGCTTAGGCCCCCGTGAAAATCAGCAGCGGTCCAGCCCCGGCGGGGCCGAAATCTGCGATAAGTGTGAACAGGCCGGGCATGTCACCCGCCACCTCAAGACCGAGGGTCAAATGCGTGGTGCTGCCTGCCGCGATCTCGGTGCCGCCATCCAGAATGGTGACAAGGCCAAGATCGGTGCTGAAAGCGTCCAGCGTCAGGACGCCCTCGCCGGTATTCTCAATCGCTAAGGCGATCTGGAGGGATGCGCCTTGGCGGTCCACGCGCTCTAGCTGCAACACCAGTCCGGGTGCGCCGTGGCCGATATGGGCGGCTGCAAGCATCGGGCTAAGCACCAGCAGCGCGGCGGCGATCAAGGCAAGGGGGCGGGGCGGCATCGGCAAGCTCCATTCGGTGACTTGCTAGATCAAACGCCGCTGCACTCGGGTTCCGTCGCAAAAATGAAGAGATTGCTTAAAAAAGACGAATGGGCAATTTTCCTCTTGCGGCCCAGCGCCTGCTTTTCTACATACCGCGAACGGAGTGCGGGCGTAGCTCAGGGGTAGAGCATAACCTTGCCAAGGTTAGGGTCGAGAGTTCGAATCTCTTCGCCCGCTCCAAATAAAACCAACAACCCTAGTTGGTTACACAAGAGCCGCCTTCGGGCGGCTTTTTTGTTTTTGCCATTTGTTGCCAAATTCATTTCGCTTCCTTGGCCAAGACATCGAGGTCCAGCACCGCAGCCCTCACCGATTCTGTTGGCCTGTGGAGGTAATTGCGCTTTGAGACGCGCATTTGGTGAGTGGCCCACTGACCTGTGGCCTGAGACTCCAAGCCAGCGCACCGGATAGGGGCATGGCACCCAAAAGGGCTAGATGGGTGCCGCTTGCGAGAGCCTTCAGCGCGCGCGGCTCCTCGTTAGGCAGTGCACCAAAGCGCAACCACGAGGATGGCCCCTAGACCCGCGAATATGCCATGGACGCTTTCATCGGTGCTTTCGTTCCAGATCTGGTCACGATCTGGGCGTTGTGCGCTTGGAGCCAAGAAGCGATTCAAGCGTGTAGACGAGAACGGCCACTCCGATGGCCCCCATGCCTGCGATGCCAAGGAAAACGATGATATCAACGGGGCCGCCGAGATCGGTCAGCCGGGATTTGGTCATTGCCATGACAAACCAGACAGCAAGGACCGCGCCGATTGGCATCGACAGTTGCGCATAGAGGAATTTCCGCCAACTCACCGAGCGGTCGCGGATCAGGACGTAAAGGTATCCGAACGTCACGATCCCTGCGGCCACCACCATTGCCCAAAACAAGCTGCGGCCAAAGATTTCCTCGAACACCGCAATGAGAGTTCCAAATGTAAGGTCTTCCATATCTGCCTCCTTACGCGCGACCGCGCAGCATTGCATTGTAGGTCGCTTTCAACGCGACCTCCTTCATTAGCCAGCTGATCCACAATTCTTCCAGCGGTGCGATGAGGCCCGGGAACGACGGCACAAGGTTGTTGTTGTAGTCGAACTCTACCAGCATGGCGCGACCGATCCGGGTGATCATCGGGCATGAGGTATAGCCGTCGTAGCTGGCGGTTCCCTCTTGGCCTTCAATGGCTGCGACGAGATGATCTTCGACGACAGGCACCTGCCACTTGACGCTCGCGGCCGTCTTGCCCTTGGGGACACCGGCCACATCGCCAAGCGCGAAGATGTCGGGGTAGCGCAGGTGGCGCAGGGTGTGCATATCGCACTCAACCCAGCCCTGATCAGTCCAGCGATCAGCCCAGCTCAGTCCAGATTGGCGCACGAACTCCGGCGCGCGCTGCGGCGGGATAATGTGGATATAGTCGTAATCCACCTCCTCTGGCCCGGCTTCGGTGGCAAAGGTCGCGCGCTTGGCGCTCGCGTCAATGGCAGTGAGTGTGCGTTTCATCATCGTGTCGATGCCGCGATCCTCAAACAGCATCCGAACCTTCTCGGCCACAATCGGGACGCCGAAAAGCGAGCCTTGGGGGGCCGCATAGACCATGTTCATCCGGCTCGCGTTGCCAGCTCGTCGGGCGATATCGTCGATCAGGAAAGCGTGCTTCAGGGGGGCACCTGCGCATTTCATTTCCGTCTCGGGCCGTGTGAACAGCCCCGTCCCGCCTTCTTCGGTAAAACGGCTGGCCGCAGCCCAAGTGCGCGCCGCGTAATCCGGCCCGGCATACAGCGCCCCGATCCCGTTTTGGCCCACCATATCGAGGCTGAACCCTTCGATGGCGTCATGGTCCAGCATGAGCCCCGGGGCGACGACCAGCCAGTCATAAGGGACGACCTCTCCGCTTTCGGTCGCGACCGTTTTGGCCTCAGCATCGACGGCGGCGACGTATTCTGGCAGCCACGTGACACCTTTCGGCAGCCAGCTCGCGGTGTTTGATTCCACGTAACTGGGGGGCTTCAGGCCCGTGGCCACCAAGGTCAGGCCGGGCTGATACAAATGCGTCTGGCGCGGGTCGATCACAGTAATCTGCGCGCCGTCGAGCCGCCGAACAAGTCGGTTCGCCAGCGCGGTGCCTGCGGCCCCTGCCCCAATGATCACGATGCGCGCCGACGTCTGAACGGGCGCGACCTGTGCCGGGCTCGCCGAAGGCGCGAGCGCTGCGGCAACCCCTCCGGACAGCGCCGCCGTCAGGAAATGTCTTCTATCAAGTTTCATTTCTCGTCCCCCTTGGCAGCGGTTGGCTCAACGCTAGGCCGCGCTCTAGAATTATCGCATGTGTTTGATCAATCTGTTGGTGACATTGTCACCGGATTTAACGCCAGTTGGACGGTTTTATCGAAAATCGGATGATCCGCGCCCCGGTGCAGAACCGCGACGATCAACCCAGCAAGGCCGCCGCCAACGCCAAACCACGACCAGCCCTATAGCCGCCTGAGCCGGTCTTGTGTGACCGCCCCGAATGCGCCCATGGCAATCCTTGCAGCAAGAATTGAGAGCACAAATCCGGCGTCACGCGCGGACCTGTCAAGTTGCCCAGCCGCTTCCCGCACCCGTTCACCCATCAGGCGTCGTCCAGCATCTTTCCGGGACGGTTGCGCTGTCAAAATAGGGCCACCCCTTGCGGCATGCCCCAAACCCCTGAGGTTTCGCTGGATTTGCACCCGGTCCCTGTGGGTCCGGGTGCTGTGTCTCGGATCATTCTGCGGCAATGGGCTGAACCGGCGCGCGGCCTGCAAAATGCCGATGGTTCAACACAAACACGAGGGCAATCATCGCAATCTGGGCGGCGATCGCCAGCGAGGTCAAAGACCAGTAGGCAATCCCGAACTTGGCGATGATGTCCGCCCCAACGAGGCCCTTGTTGATCCAAAACTGCAGCATCACGCTGAGTGCCACGCCCGGACAAACAAGCGCGTAGGCCCCCGCAGAATTGCCTTCACCGCGAAGATAAGCATTCGCATATTTCTGGCGCTTGAGAACCAACAGGCCAAGGGCGAGGAACACACCCTGGACGGCAAGTATTGTGGTCGTCAGCAGCAGGTTGTCTGCAACGCCACCATGTGCGGCGAAGGTCGTATGAAGCCCGTGCTCCTGCCGCATCGCCATGATGCCCAGGACCGTAAGGATCGGAATGACGACCAGAAGGGTCGGCGCGCTCTCCTTCGCAGTGCCATGATGCAACATTGAGTTGAATGCGGTGATGGCTGCCACCAAGGCGTAAAGACCGGCAATCGTTCCAAGCATGATGGACGCGATGAGCGAGATCCCGACCGTGAGCGGCACCGTGCTCATGGCGGCAGGCGCGGCCATTCCGACAGCGACCATGGAAAGCGCAAACGCAGGTAGAAGTTGGGCAAAGGAGTTGTTGGCAGTGACATCGAAGACGCCGCCTTCGCTTAGCACACGACCGAGGAAGCTACCGATCTGGCGGAACGCGAGCACAGCAATCAGCGCAAAGGCGATCATCGCCAGCGGGAACAGATATTCCACAACACTCCACAGGCCGGGCACGAAGACCAAGCCTAGGATGAAGCCCGCATTCACAGTCATCGCGAGCGCCAGCGGCATCGCCAATAGCTGGGTTTCCCCGTTGGAGCTGACCAGCTTGTTGTAGCTTTCCGTTTCCCGGAACTCGGCATGGCGGGCGAGGTTCCAGATCAACATCTTGATGTTGAGGAAGGCGAACCCGGCGATCCCCGTGACGGCGAAAAGAATCGCTGCTTTCAGCGGCAAGCCCCCATTGGTGAAGGCGCTCAGGATGTCTTCAAAGACAGGCACAGGCTGACCGGGGTGTGGCACCCAGAACATAAGATACATGAAGAAGGTGACGGTAAGGCCGCCTGCTCCGAGCGACGCGAGAAAGTATAGCGGCGACCAAGTGTCGGCGGGACGGGGATGCGTGATATTCATGGCGGTTCTCCTCAGATGATGGAGGGGTAATGCCACGCCTCGATCCCGCACATCGGTGACATGATCACCGAACTCGCAAGAAAGCGCATCCGGTCAATAATTTTGAACTTTTGAAAGACGCCAGCAATCAGATTTGCGGTGTCTTCCCGTCGAACAGCAACACAGGCCGCACACAAAGCTAGGGCAGCGTCAGCCCCACAACCACCACACCCGCATAGGGCCTGCCGCCCCGGTTCAGCACGATGCGGCCTAGATCGCGCGCCTCGGCGTCGATCTCGCGCATCCGCTCTAGGGCGCTGTTTGGGGTCAGGCGGTCGGCGCGCTCGGGCATTAGGTAGATCGCAGCACCTTGCGCTTTGGCTTGCGCCATTAGCCCGAAATGATGTGGCAGACCGATCACGCGGACCGTCGGCGCAATGCCTTGGCCCATGGCAAGTCCGGTGCTCATCTGCCCGGCCTCGATCCAGCTGTCAACGAGGATGATCTGGCTGCCATCGTAGGCCCCCGTCGCGCGCAGGGCGGGCGACAGATCGGACCAATCGAACACCTCCTCCGTGCGGTCCCAATCGGCAAAGCCCTCGCGCGGGCCTAGCAGGCCTGTGGGGATGTGGATGACGAGCGCCAGCAGCAGTGCCCAGATCGCTGCCCCGAATCCGAGAGAGGCCCAGCGCCAGACGCGGCCTAGACCCTCGGACACCAGCACCCCCGCGAGGGGCAGCGCGAACACGAAACCGGGCATCGTCCAATGCGGGAAGGAGGCGTCTGAAAACAAATAAATCGCGTTGAAAATCACAACGGGCCAGAGCGCCAGATGGGCAAGCACGCGCATGTCGCGCGCCCCAGTCACCCCGCGCCACAAAGCGATCAGCGCAAGGATCAACGTCGCAGGCAGCAAGTAGATCAGTTGCCCCGCCAACATCGCGCCGAAATTGCCCAGTTGCAACTCACGCGCCGTGCGGCTTCCGTGGAAGCTGAACGAGGCCCAATCATTGGCCAGATTCCAGATCAGCACCGGGGCCACGCCCACAAGCCCCATGGCCACCACCAGCCAAAACCCCGGCTGCAAGACCCAGCGCCAGCGCCCGCGCGTCACCAGCATGAATGACAGCACCCCGAACGGAATCAGTCCGGCCTGATATTTCGACCCCAGCGCCAGCATTAAGCCAAGCCCCGCGAGCGCCCAGAGCGCCAGTGGCGGGCGATCCAGATCGGCCATCCGCACCAACGCATAGGCGACCAATGCCCCGCCGAGGTTCAGCGGCCCGTCTGGGACCACAAACGCGCCCGCGCCCAGCAGCATATGCGGGGCCGCCAGAAACAGCGCCAGCGTCCAGAACCCCGCCTTTGCGCCGCCCAGATGCGCGCCAATCAGATACAGCAGCGCCCCGGTGCCAAATCCGCACAACAGGAACGGCAAGCGGTAGGCAAGCGCGCTCTCGCCAAACAGGCTGGCCGAGGCGACGGGCAGCCAGAAGCCGACGGGCGGGTGATCGTAGAAGGACCACGAGAATTCGCGCGCGGCCCCGATGGCGTAGGCCTCATCCACGCCCAGCGGGAAACTTCCCGCCACCACGATCTTGAACGCCATCCCCAGCGCCATCAAAAGACCCGCGCGGCGTGCCCAGTCGTCCTCGTGCAGCGCGCTCATCGCACCCACAGATTGTTTTTCTTAATGATATTGCGGATTTGCTGTTCCTTGACGGGCAGGTTCTCGCGATCAAACAGCGCGCGCGCGCGCAATCCGCGCCCTTGGTAAATCCCGCGCTTGAACGGATCGTGCAGCTTGAGAACCTTCTTGATCCGGTTGGGGGCGGCAACGCGTTCCAACGTCTCGATCACCGCATCTGGCGCGCGGGCATAGAGCAGCGGCAGCACCCGCCAATGACAGGTCGTCGCCCCGTCGAGAAAGCCGTCAAACTCAGGCCGCCCGCCCCCCAGCGCATGGATCACCAAGGGCAACGCCACCTGATCCAGCCACGGGTTCAGCGATTGGCTGTCCAACTCCGGCGGGGTCTCATCCCGGATGCCTGTCGCATAGCGCGCAAACAACTCCGCGAACTTTGCCGGGTCATCGCCGTAAAACCAGCCCGCGTTGAAATAGAGGTAGCGCTCCCAATACTCGTCAGGGAACGACGTATCGAGCGAACCCTCAAACTCCAACCCGAACTTATCGTAAAGCGCCTTCCAGATCGCGGTATAGCCCGGCCCATAAAGCGGCGGCTCCGGCCATGTCGCCGTGCGCATCATCGACGCAGACGGGCGCGCGAAATCGAACGGCACATCGGCCAAGGGGGCCAGATGCAGCGTATCGGTGTCGAAAAACACGAACGGCGCGTCCTCGGGCAGCACCCGCAGCGCCTCGATCTTGTTGCCATGGGGGTAGTCGGACCCGAAATGCTGGCTGTCAAACGGGACGATCTCGCCGCCATGCTGGTCGATCAGCTCGCGGACCTCGTCGTGGCGCACGCGCGGATCGCCTTGCCACAAAGGCCCCGGTTGCGGTTCGGCGAAGATCAGGCGGCCTTCAAAGCCAGGGTTCGCCTCGTGGAAGGAGGCCGCGAACAGGCAGGCCTCAAATTCCAGCCTGCCGCCTTGGATGACCGCAAGGACGTTGAAAGGTTTGGTGTTTGGCGGCGTGTCGGGCATGATGGGTCCAGCGCTTTGGCCTGACTATAGGGCTGGTTGGCGCGGCCCGAAACCTCAGAAATGGAGCAGCCCCATGCGCCGCACGCCCCTTACCCTCGCCCTGATCGCAGCACTCGCCGCCCCCGCCAGTGCGCAACTGAGCACCGCCGAAGTGGTCCGCCCGATCCTGCAAATGACCGCGGCCAACTGGATTGCGGTGCGCGAATGGGACGGAGCGGATCTTTTGTATTTCACGCAGCTGTTGCCGTTCCGGTGCGGGTTGTCGGAAATCCTCTACGGCCTAAACGGGGCCAGCGCGAGCCAGCGCTTCAACGCCGAACCGTGCCCGCCCGAGCAGGACGGAGCGGTGTTCGCGACCATCGAGGCCGATGAATACCTGCCCTACTTGCGCTTCGAGTTGGGGAGTATCGAGAGCGTGACGGTGACGGTTATTTATGATGATGGGGAGAAGGAGACGCATGTGTATGAGCGGGGGGAGGTGGAGATTGAGTGAGGGGGGGGAGGTCGTGAGGCGTCGAGGTACCGCAGCGAACGACCGCTTCCCGCCGATTCTGTGGAAAAACAACGTGTTGCAGCCGCAGAAAGTGGCGCTCCAGATAGAACGCGAGCGCCTTTCTTATCAGGCGTTCCGCATTTGCTGCGGTGCAGGAAAGATCTTGGCC
>Ga0163216_101282_pt1 | contig 17340 bp, 18 predicted proteins | sample SynspAceP_FD_167610 | JGI IMG/M metagenome (GOLD analysis project Ga0163216, IMG submission 167610) | Saline lake microbial communities from Ace Lake in Antarctica - Synechococcus sp. Ace-P (Illumina Assembly) | ecosystem: Environmental > Aquatic > Non-marine Saline and Alkaline > Saline ...
CGCCACGTTCCTCACTATTGAGGTGCTTGTTTTGTCTGTTCATAACAACATCCTATGCCCGTTGGGCTGGGGTGTTGCATTTGAAACTTGAGTCTAAGGTGCCCCGGAGCGTAAGATTGCGACCGCAGCGATCCAGCGAGGAATGGAAATCTCCAACCTCAACGAGTTGCTGCAACAAGTTGAAGTATCGGGTTGTGAGGGGGCTACATTGCGCAAAGCACGGCGCATGCGCGTGCACCTGGAAAACCTACTCGACGGGGATGAGCCTCAGTTGCCGGAGAACACGCCGTGCATGATAACCTTGGTATAGGTGTCGATCGCCTTGCGCGTCACCGCCTCATCACACATCTCGCGTCCGTACCGCATGGAAAAGTAATCCCGGATCGCAGTCAGGATATAGGCGATGGCCTCGATCTCCTCGGCATCGTACATGGGCATCTCGCCCCGGTCCCAGCCCCGTTTCAAGCTGCGGACATAGCCTGAAACAACGTTGCCGATGTGGTCCCGGTGCGCTTGGGGGGCCAGCGTCTCGGCCTGATACAGCACGCGGTAGAACCCAGGGTTTTCGCGCAGATAATGAAGATAAGCGGTGAAACGCTGGCGTTCGCGTTCGGCACCGCTGGCGGACATGTCGACATTATCCTGGATATAGGCCAGCATCTCTCGACCCATGCGAGGAAGCAACTCGTCGAAAAGATCCTGACGTGAATTGAAGTAGTTGTAAAAGGTCCCCTGGGCCACGCCAGCGCTGAGTGTGATCCGTGCGACAGAGGCATCCTGATAGCCCAATTCGCCAACCACCTCAGCGGCCGCATCCAGCAGGGCGTTAAGCGTCTGTTCGCTGCGTTCGGCCCGCGTGGGCCGGGGGGGCGAAGTTTTTTCGTTTTCGGACTGGGCCAAGTCTGCCCCTCTTTCTGCTTCTGTCTTTCACTTCTCGGGCCGGCCACCGTAGCCGACACCGGAGGTTAGAGTTTGCAACTATGGGTCCAATAGCGCAATCCGTTCGTTCAGCCAAGCGTCGATCGACGCGATCGAGGCCTCTCCGCTCGGGGTGTCGAAGGACTCGAACACATGACATCCTCCGGGGGTCACGCACAGCTCCGCTTCATTACCGGCATCGGCCCAAGCCTGCGCCATGAACAGCGTGTCGTGGCGCAGCGGATCGCACGATCCGCAGGACAGGCGCGCAGGTGCCAAGCTGGACAGGTCGGCATAAATGGGAGAATAGTGCGGATCGCGCGGGTCGCCGCCTGCGGGCAGGCTAAGCTCGACAAAACGGGCCAGATCCGTGGCGTTGATAACGATTCGCGGGGTTTTGGGATTGCGGGCGCTTGGGGTCAGAGACAGGTCGTAGAAGCCAGCCACCAGATTGGCTGCGTGGAAGGGCGGCGCTGCGTCCTCGTCCCTTAGCCGAAGCAGAGTCACCGCAGACAAATGCGCTCCGGCGGATTCGCCGCCGATGGCCATGAAATCCGTGGGCAATCCCAGGCTGCCGTTCAGCACAGCGCGGGCCACGGCCAGACAATCGTCGAAAGCGGCGGGGAACGGGTCTTCGGGTGCCAGTCGGTAATCGATAGACACGGTGGCCAGCCCGGTGCTTTCGGCCATTCGACGCAGTCGGAGATCGGCCTCAATTGCTTGGCCGAAAAGCCAGCCGCCGCCGTGGATGTGGATATAGGTACCGCGCGCATCCCGGGTTTTTGGGCGGATCACCCGCACCGGCACATCCGGTGCCCCAAGCAAGGGCACGTTGTGCCGTTTGGTGTCGGGATCGGGGCGTGCCGGGGGAAAGATGCCCTTACCGTCGAGCCGCGCTTGACGGGCCTGTTGCACGGGAACGGACCACGGATCGGGTCGCCGAGCGTGTTCGTCCAGCAGATACTGGTTCAACCGGGCCAAATCAGGCGCGCAATTGGCGGCGTCGAAAGCATCGGGCGACAGGCGAGAGCGGTGGATCATCTGGGGACCTTTCGCGGATCAAACGGACAGATAGCGAGATTTCACCTCTTCGTTCCGGCGCAATTCGTCTATGGTGCCGGAAAAGCGGATCTCGCCCTTGTCGACAATGGTCGAATGGGTGGCAACCTTGAGACAGAAATGCATGTTTTGTTCGGCCATCAGGATCGACACGCCGCTTTCGCGTAATTCGCGGATCAGTTCTCCGATCCGCTGCACGATGATCGGAGCAAGTCCCTCGCTCGGTTCATCCAGCAGGATCAACTCGGGATTGCCCATCAGACCGCGGGCTATGGTCAGCATCTGCTGCTCGCCGCCCGACATCTTGCCCGCCAGACGGTCGCGGCGTTCGGCGAGAATCGGGAAGACCTCGTAGATCCGTTCAAGTGTCCAGTACCGCTGACCGTTGGGGCCTGGCTTGGCACCAATGCGCAGATTGTCATCGACGGTGTGATCGGGGAACACCTGCCGGTCCTCCGGGACGTAGCCGATGCCGCCGCGCGCGATGCGTTCGGGGCTTAGCGCTTGGATCGGCCGCCCTTTGAAGCGGATGGTACCGCGTCGGGCCGGGACCACGCCGCAGATGGCCTTGAACGTCGTGCTTTTGCCTGCGCCGTTGCGGCCCATCAAGGCCATCGTTTGGCCCGGTTCGACCGCCAGTCCGACTTCGAACAGCACCTGGCTGGCCCCGTAGAATACGTCGATTCCATCGATTTCAAGCAGCTTGGTCATGCGACGTCTCCCGCATCGACGCCCAGATAAGCCTCGATCACGTCAGGGTTGGTGCGGATTTGCTCAGCGTTGCCCGAGGCCAGAACCTGACCGTATTTCAGAACATCGATGCGTTCCGCGATCTCGAAGACGATGTCCATGTCGTGTTCAATGAAGAGAAGGGTTATGCCCGTCTGACGCCACAGGGAACGGACCTTGTCGATCATCTTCCACCGTTCTTCGGAGCCCATGCCGGCGGTTGGTTCGTCCAGCAGCAAAACCGTAGGTTCCATCGCCAGCGCAAGCGCCACATCCAGCAGTTTCTGATCGCCGTGGGGCAGATACTTGGCCGTCACGTCTGCCTTTGAGGACAAATCGACCATTTCCATGATGCCGTCGGCGCGGTCGCGGCTCTGGCGGGAGGGAAACCGGCTGCCGAGGCTCAGCGCCCCGCGCTGATGCGATGTGACGGCGGTGGCCAGGCTTTGGCGTACGGTCAGCTCTGGAAAGAGGCTGGCGATCTGAAAGGCGCGCCCAATTCCGCGGCGCACGATCTCCAGCGGCTTCATGCCCACGATATCGGTGCCGTCATGGATGACCTGCCCGGTGTCGGCGCGCAGCTTGCCGCTGATGAGGTTGAAAAACGTCGTCTTGCCGGCTCCGTTCGGGCCGATGATGGCGGAAAGCGAACCGTCTGCGAAGCTCAGGCTTACGCCCTGCATTGCATGCACCCCACCAAAGGATTTCGTCAGGTCGCGGACTTCAAGCATGTAAGTTCCCCCGGGGACCACGGACCCCGCCATAGGTGTGCCAGGACGGCGCGGCCAGCCAGCCAGCATCGACAGGCAGGGTGATCCCGCTGATCGCACGGGCGTTGTCGGACAGCAGGAACAGCACGCCTTCGGCGATTTCATCGGGTTCGATCAGACGGCCTTGGGCGGTGTTTTCCTCAATATCGGCGGGGTTGCGTTCGCCCCGATCAATGGCGGCTTTCAGCGCGGGTGTGAGAGTATACCCCGGCGCGATGGCATTGACCCGCACGCCCGAGCGCCCCCATTCCACCGCCAGATTTTGCGTGATCGAAATTACGGCAGCCTTTGATGGTGCATAACCGTGCAACGGCATGGCGCGCAGGCCCGCGACGCTGGCGATCGTGACGATTGACCCGGTGCCGCGCAGCGCCATACGACGGCCGACAGCCAAGCACGAAAGATAAAGGCCTCGCTGGTTCACCGCGATGACCCGGTCCCAATGGGCGAGGTCGTTTTCCTCAGGCGGACCGGGCAGTTCCAGGATGCCCGCGCTCGCCACCAGACCGTCGAGCGAGCCAAGTTCACCCTCAACTGCGGCAATCGTCTCTTCGACCGCCGCCGCATCACTGACGTCCAGCGAACGTGCGAGGGCGGTGCCGCCCTGCTCACGGATATCCTCGGCTACTTGACAGGCACCGTCCGCGTCGATGTCCAGCACCGCCACAGCCGCGCCGCGCACCGCGGCCATCCGTGCAGATGCCGCGCCGATTCCGCTGGCGCCGCCGGTGACAGCAATTATCCGGCCTTCAAGTTGTCCGTTCATCTGTCGTGTCTCCGTTGTTGGGTGTGATGGGGTCGGCGCGTATCGTGCTGGGGGCACCATTTGGGTCGGCGTCATCGGATGTAGTTTGCTGCGATTGCAATATCGTGTGCCCGGTGCCATGGCGGCGGGTCCAGATTTCGTTCGCAAAATCCAGAAGTCCGCGCCGCAGCCCCAGCACGGCGATCAGGATCACCACGCCCAGCACCAGTTCGCTGTGGTCGGTATACGCGGTCAGCGCGCCGTTCAAAAATTGTAGGACGATGGCCCCGACCAGCGGCCCAAGAAAGGTCTGTGTGCCACCCAGCATCACCATGAAAATGGCTTCGCCGGAGGTTGTCCAAAATCCAAAATCGGGATAGGCACCGGACACGAATAGTGCGAGGACGATACCGCCCACACCAGCGATCGTTCCGGCGATGACAAAGCCGATTAGCTTGGTCAGGTAGATGTTTATACCGAGGAACACGGCACGTTCCTCGTTGTCGCGGATCATCCGCAGGGCATATCCGAACGGTGATTGCGTCACCTGCCGCAGGAGGAAGGCGCTGATCACGAACAAGGTGCAGACGACGGTATAGAAAACCCTGCCGTTTGCCAGGTCGATACCCCAGAAGACGGGTTTTGGAATGCCGCCCATAAGACCCTGATCACCGCCGGTCAGTGACACCCAGGTCAAGATGACCGAATGAAACAGCATCTGGAAGGCGAGTGTGAGAAAGGCGAAATAGATCTCGGTCAGACGCACGCAGATGGCACCCACGATCAGCGCCAAGAATGCCGTGATCACCAGCGCCGCGAAGAACGCGACCGGAACCGAGACGGTGCCCGATTGCATCAGTAGGCCAAAGCTGTAGGCGCCCGAAGCGAAATAGGCGGCATGCCCAAAGGATACGAGCCCAGTGTAGCCGGTCAGCAGATTTAGCGACAATGCCAGAAGCCCGTAGGCCACAACGTAGATTACGAAGTCCATGAGCCAGCGGCTGTCGAACAGGACCGGCAGCAACAACAAGATCACGAAACCGGCCAGCGCAAAGACGGTGTCGCGCAAAAAGCGGGAGCGGGGTGTGTGTTTGTCTGTCCCGGTCATCGTGTCACAGATCGCCCAAACAGCCCGTGCGGGCGTATGACGAGAACAAAGGCCATGATAAGGAACATCACCCCGTCGACGAACAGCGGAAAGCCGAGCTGTCCCAGCGATCGCGTCAGCCCGATAAGAATGGAGGCCACCAGAGCACCAACTATAGAGCCCATACCGCCGATCACCGTAACGATGAAGCTTTCGATCAGGATAGAGAGGCCCATGCCTGGGGTCAGTGTTCTGATCGGCGCAGCGAGCGCGCCGGCGAAGCCGGTCAGCGCTGCGCCGATCCCAAAGACCGAGGCGAACAGAAGGCGCGTGTTGATGCCCAAGCATGACACCATCTGCGGGTTGATCGCGGCGGCGCGGACTTTTTTGCCGAACATGGTGTAGGTGATGCCCAACCACAGCACCAGCCCGATCACCGCAGAGGCACAGATCAGAAAAATGTAATACAGTGGAAGCACGCCCCCGGCGAAAAAGATTGGCGGCTTGGCAAAGGCTGTCGGCATGCCCATGAGTTTGTAATTACCACCCCAGATGATCTTTACCCCGTCGTCTAAGATTAGCACAAAAGCGTAGCAAAGCAGCAACTGCATCAACACGTCCTGTCCGTATATTCGAGAAACGAACAATCGTTCAAATACCACGCCGACGATGGCCATGCCGATGGTGGCCCCCATGATGGCAAGCACGAAACTGCCCGTCACGGCAAAGATGGTGTAGGCGAAATAGGCACCCAGCATGTAGAACGCGCCATGCGCGAAATTGACGATGCCAAGAACGCCAAAGATTAGCGAAAGACCAGCTGCAACCAGAAACAACACCATTCCGAACAGTAGACCGCTCGTTATCTGGGTTATGGCGCAGCCACTGGACGACAGACAGTTGGCGAGGGTTCCAAGTTCCAATGGCTTTCTCCAATAGCATAATACGTGTCAGGGGATGGGAGTGCAGCAGACCGCGACGGAAGATCCTCACGGAGGGTCTGCCGTCCTGTCCGTTCTTGACTTCGGTGCGCGGTCCGCGCACCGAAGCGGTAGCGTCAGAGATAGCCCTGGCGCTGCTTCCATTCTTTCTCCTGGGCCAAGATCTCGGACCAGTCGCCGGCATTCCAGCCGGTCATGCTGCTCGGGTCCGATTTTGTGATGCCCCAAGCAACCGGATAGTTGATCAGGGTGTGATCGTCTTCGCGCATCTGCACCTTGCCGTTTGTGGCGAAGGGCACATCGATCTCCATACCCGCAATCTCGCCGGCCAGGGACTTTGCGTCGGCGTCGCCTCCGGCACGTCGCAGCGCTTCTGCCACGAATTGCATCGCGGTATAGGTCTGCCAGGCCCAATTTGTCGGGTAGTAGCCAGCGTCGCCCTTGTAGGTCTCAGCGAAGGTCCTGTTGGCGTCAGTTTCGGGATATTGCGGATCGTAGCGGTACACCGAATGCAACCCGGCGGGCAGTCTGTTGATCGCGCTAAGGATCGGCGGATCGGCCAGGCTCCCCGAGAAGAAGCTCGTGTTGCCGCCAAACAGGCCGTAGAGGTTGCTCTGCTCGATAAAAGCCACCAGATCGCCGCCCCAGAGGGCCGAATACAGGGCATCGGGCTCCTGTTGCAGGATTCGGGTGGCATAGGTGGTGTAGTCAGGTTCGAACAGTTTTGGCCAGACTTGGTCAATCACCTCGACCTGATCGTCATAAAGCTGCAGATATTCCAGAAATTGCGCGGTGTTGTCCCGGCCATAGGCATAGTCCGGCGATGCCGACATCCAGCGACGCTTGTTTTCCGCCTTGGAGATTTCCGAGGCATAGAGCCCGCCAGCCACAGCGTCGTGAATCCCCTGCCGTGCGCAGCGAAAGGCGGTTTCGGACCGGATTTTCGGATCGGCGGTCAGCGATGAGGTTTCGGAGTTGGTGTGCAGGCACAAAACGCCGAGTTCGCGCACCACCTCTTGTACCGCGAAGGCACCGGTCGAGGCTTCGGCGTCGATGATTATACCGCAGTCTTCCGAGTTCACCAGTTCGCGCGTCACGCGCGCCGCTTCGTCCGGGGATGCCTTAGTGTCGCGGAATATCATTTCGACTTCGCGACCTTTCAGGCCACCTGCCTCATTGATTTCGCGGGCGGCCATCTCCAGGGCCGCGCGGCTGGATTCGCCGAGGATGGCCACCCGACCCGACAGGATGGTGGGCACCCCAATCCGGATGGTATTTGCTTGCGCACGCGCCACATAGGGAGTGCCGATCAAGGCAGTTGCGCCGATCGCTCCCACACCTTTCAACACGCTTCGGCGGCCGATTGCCCCTTGGGTCTTGTACATCATGGTCTTCTCCTCCCGTTGCAGTTTCGGCAGCGTTGAACCGGCTACCCTTGCGTAAACCATGACCCCAGTTTTACGGTCCGTCAACGACAATCTGAACGACGAGTCATCATTCGTAAATCTGGTGAGTTTTGCGATTTTTAGCTTTACATGATTAGTGACTCGTGGTTCATTTTCATTTGACATACTCGATCTGCTCTGCACAAGTTGCGCCAAGTCGGCATCTATCCGGCGAACTTCTGCCGCGCTGCGGCGGTCAGAATTTCACAATCCTGTAAGGAAGATATCCCATGAGCTTAACGAAAGCCGTCCCCGAATCATCTAACCTGCAAGAGGTCGATGCCGTCGTAGTTGGTGCCGGGTTCGCAGGTCTCTATGCGCTCTATAAATTGCGAGAGGAGTTGGGGTTGAAGGTGCAGGTCCTCGACAAGGCGGGCGGAATCGGGGGCACTTGGTACTGGAATCGCTACCCTGGCGCGCGCTGCGATTCAGAAAGCTACTACTATTCCTATTCCTTCTCATCCGAAGTCGAACAGGAATGGAATTGGTCGGAACGCTACCCCGACCACAACGAAATCCGCCGTTACCTGACCTTTGTCGCCGACAAGTTCGATCTACATCGCGACATCCGCTTGTCGACAAAAGTAACGAGTGCAACCTACGATTCAGCGCGTGACAGGTGGACCATCTTGACCGACGTCGGGCAAACCATTGAGGCGCAGTTCCTGATTACCGCTGTCGGTTGCCTCAGCACGGCCAACGTGCCCAATATCCCAGGCATCGACACATTCAAGGGGGATTGGTACCACACCGGGCAGTGGCCACATGATGGTGTGGACCTCACCGGCAAGCGGGTCGGGCAGATAGGTACCGGATCTACTGGTATCCAATTGGCCCCGGAGCTTGCCGCAGCTGCGGAACATCTCACAGTGTTCCAGCGGACAGCAAACTATTCGATCCCCGCCCGCAATGCGCCGCTGACAGAGGAGTTCCAGACCGAGGTCAAGAAGAACTACCGAGACATTCGTGCTTGGGCCAAGCGGGTCACCAATGGCCACCCCTTCGACATCCGCGACCAGAGCGCGTTGGACGTGGACTCTACCGAAAGACGCAATATATATGACAAAGCCTGGGAAACCGGCGGCCTGCGGTTCCGCGCCGCCTTCCGTGACATACTGACCGACACACAGGCCAATCAGACCGCGTCCGACTTCATCCGTTCCAAAATCAGGGAGAAGGTGAAAAACTCCGATACGGCGGAAAGCCTGACGCCCAATGACCACGGATTTGCCACCAAGCGTCCGCCGATCGACACGTATTACTTCGAGACGTTCAACAGGGACAACGTATCGCTTGTCGATCTGCGTGCCACCCCGATTGAGGAAATCACCGAAAGCGGCATCCGAACCACGGACCAGGAACATAAGCTGGACGTGATCGTGTTCGCCACCGGTTTCGACGCCTTCACCGGATCGCTCGAGGCGCTGAATATCTCCGGCCCCGACGGCAACACTCTGCGCGACAGTTGGCATGCCGGGCCGCGCACCTACCTCGGGGTGCAGACGCCGGGCTTTCCCAACCTTTTCATGATTACTGGGCCGGGCAGTCCGTCCGTCCTGTGCAACATGCCTGTTGCCATCGAACAGCATGTCGAATGGGTGGCGCAGTGTATCAAACACATGCGCGACGGTGGTCTGTCAAGTGTCGAACCCACGCCCGATGCAGCCGATGAGTGGGTGACCGAAGTCAACCGCGCCGCCAACGCGACCCTGCTGCCCCAAGCCTCAAGCTCCTGGTACCTCGGTGCCAATGTGCCGGGCAAGCCGCAGATGTTCTTGCCCTACGCGGGTGGCATGGCCCACTTCGCTGATATCTGCGAAGAGGTCGCGCAAAACGATTATCGTGGTTTCGTTTTTACCTGATGGCTCTGTTACATCGATTGGTGGTGTTGGCGGTGACCGATACAGTTGGTCACCTTAGCTCCCACCAGCAGCGGATCTCTTCTTCAGAACGCCGAAAGTTGCAGGCTTCACAACAGGCGGGTTTCAGGCAGTCGCTTTGCTGAAATTCGCTATCTGCACAGAAAAAATATTTAATACATCAGGATAGCTGCTGAACATCATCGATTTAGGTTTTTCACTAAGTCGGATTTATGCGTTAAAATAATGTTTTTCGCCCCAGGAAAACAGCTTCCATCCCCGAGGCGGTTGATTTTATGCGGCGAAGATGTGAGCGCTATTAGCCGGCTTGGGTAAACATATCTGGCTGGTGTTAAGAAGTACCTTGTTTGCCATTTCAAGACCGGCGCATTGCTTTGACAGATGGTTAATCCGGGCCCACAGCGCCCCAGGCGATCAACAAGCCCGCCACGTCGGTGAGATTATGCGCCGCATCCGCCAGCAAAGCCAGCGACCCGGTCAGAAACCCCGCGGTCGCTTCGACGATCGCATAGGCGGTGTTGAGCCCGACCGCCCAGCGAAAGGCCGGGCCGAGGTCCACGAGCGCGGCGTGATCATGAGCGTGATCGTGCGGCATGGGTCAGTCTTTCCGCCGGATCGTCCCGACCAGTTCGGTGGCCTCGGTCAAGGTGTTGGAGATGGTGCCATACTTGCGCAGGTTGCGGTGGAGAAGGTCGAGTCGCTGGTCGGACTCGTCGGTATCGACCACGATCTCATAGTCGATGCGGACCATCTTGGGCGGGCTGTCCTGACGAATCCCATGCAGGCCGATCTCGATGCCGCGCAAGTCGAACTTGAGCATTGGGGTAACCCGTTCAGCCCCTTTCAAAAGACAAGCCGCAAGGCTGGCCAGAAGCATCTCGGCCGGGTTGAACGCATCAACACGGCCCTCCATGTCGGTGTCGAGCACAAGACGCGCGGCCTTCGCCTCGGCCTCTGATCCATGGCTGTCGATCCGGCGGGCGGTGACGTGATACGCCAGCATCACTCCCACTCCATTTCTTCGTAGGTCGCCTGTGCGTTACGCCCTGCAAGTGCCTCGAACTGGTCAAGATAGGCCCACGCTGACTGGTCAATGCCGGGTGCGTCCATGATGTCGCCGCCGTCCTCGATCATTGCGCCGATCTGTGTGCGCAGGTTTAAAAGGTAATCGTAGGTTTCGCGCGTGGCCTTGGGCAGGTCGGTCGCGCCCCCGTGGCCAGGCACGATATGGGCGGGTTGATAGGCTGCCATTGCCTCGAACACCGCGATCCAGCTGTCGGTGTCGCGCGCGGGGCCATTGCCGAGGATGCGGTCCACATAAACAATGTCGCCGGTGAACATCACATCGCGCTCGTCCAGCCAGACGAAGCTGTCGCCCGGCGTATGGGCCGCGCCTCGATGCATGATCTCGAAGCTGAGGTCTCCGAACTCCAGAGTGTAATCGGTCTCGAACGTCACGTCGGCATAGGCGGCTTCGGTCCCGTTCAGCCCGTCCCCCAGAAACTGCGCCAGCGCAATCATATGCTCGCCCGCACGGGTACGGTGATCCTCGACCGCTGCCCCACTCGCAATCACCGTCGCCCCCTGCGCCTGCCAGTAGCCGTTACCAAGCCAGCGGTGGTCCTGACCACCGGTATTGATGACGTGTGTAACCGGCTGGTCAGTGATGGTGCGAATGGTCGCATGGAGCATTTCCGCGCCCTGCCACGACCCACCGGGGTCCATCAGCACAGCCCCCTCGGGCGTCACGACCAGCCCGAAGGTCGCGTTGTTGGCGAGATTCACCTCGCTGCGCTGTTCGAGCGGGCCGACGATGGCCCAAACATCCTCCGTGATGGGCTGGACCTCGAGGACATCTGCCAGAACGACAGAAGGAACACCGACGCATGCGGCCGCAACGAGAGTGCGGATCATGCTTGCAACCAGCCTTCGAGTTTCGCCGCATCCGGCAGGCCACCAGCATGGACCAGCTTGCCGTCAACGGCGATGCCCGGCGTGGACATCACACCCGCCATGGCGATGGATTTCGCGTCGGTGACTTTTTCGATGGTGACATCGAAGCCGAGCTTCGCGGCGGCCTCCTTGACCATGGTTTCAGTGGTGGTGCAGCGGGCGCAGCCGGGGCCGTAGACCTTGACGGTTTTCATGGGAATGTCCTTTCAGAGGATTGCATTGAAGAGAAAGCCTGTGGCGAGAATGCCTGCCGAGACGACCGTGATGAAGATCGCAATCAGGCGGAGTTTCAGCACCTGTTTGAGGATGATCATCTCGGGCAGGCTCAGCGCGATGACAGACATCATGAAGGCGAGCGTCGTGCCAAGGGCTGCGCCCTTGCCCAGAAGCGCCTCGACGATCGGGATGACGCCTGCCGCGTTGGTGTACATCGGGACGCCAACGACAACGGCCGCAGGGACAGACCACCAGGCCTCGCCGCCCATGATCCGCAACATCACTGCCTCGGGGACATAGCCGTGGATGGCAGCGCCGATGCCGATGCCGACCAGCACCCAGATCCAGACCTTGCCGACGATCTCGCGCACCTGATCGAGACCCATCTTCAGCCGACCCACCAGCGTCAGTCGCTCCTCGGGCAGATCGCCGATGGGTCCGGCGTTCAATTCGCGTACCCAGTCCTGCAAATAGCGTTCCAGCCCCATCCGACCGAGGGCGAACCCGGCGACGGTGGCAATGGTGAAGCCGAACACGAGGTAGATGGTGGCGATCTCCCACCCAACGAGACCGTAGAGCAGCCCGAGGCCCACCGGCCCTACCATCGGACCCGCAATCAGGAAGGAGAAGGTGACGCCGAGCGGGATGCCCGCCGAGACGAAACCGATGAAGATCGGGACCGAAGAGCACGAGCAGAACGGCGTGAGCACACCCAGAAGCGAAGCCAGCGGATAGCCCCAGACCTGCCGTTTGCCCGCCAAGATTGCGCGGGTCTTTTCCGGGCTGAACCAGCTGCGCAAGACGCCGGTTACAAAGACGATGCCGGTCAGCAGCAACAGCACCTTCGGCACGTCATAGACGAAAAAGGCGATGGCCTCACCGGTGTGGCTGTCGCGTGCCACGGGAAACAGCGCCGTCATCCATTCCGAAATCGCGATCAGCTGACCATAGAGCAGGTAGAAGACCACGCCGACAGCGGGGACGCCGACATACCAGAGCCAGTCCGGCGCGCCGCGATGCGGTGCAGGGTCATGTGTTTCGACGGTCATGCGACCTTCCTTTCAAGACTGAGTTCGGCGCTCAGCACAGCGTCAATCACGGCCGCGAATTCCGGCGCGAGGTTGGGGGTTCCGGCGGTAACGCACCCATTGCGCGTCACGCCTGTCGAGCACGAGACCAACCTCGCGCAGCATCTTCATGCGTCGCGACATCCGGCTCTGGCTGGCGTCGAGCCACGCCATCAATTCGCAAACGCAATGCTCACCCCATCCCAGAGAACGGCGAGTGTGGCGCGGCGGATCGGGTCGCAAATGGCGGTCAGTACATCCTGCATACCGGGATGAGTATGCGTCAGGTCGCAAATGCGCCTTGATCCATGTCAAAAAGATCAGACGATGAATCGTTTGTCGCTTGATCCACGAATGCGCAGGCTTCGGCCCTGCATCGCACATAACGGTTGGTTCGACCCGATCTGCCATTGGCTGCCTTCGATCGATGCTATGCTTGGCCGTCGGCACGAGGCCTGCCGCTCACTCGATCGATCAGCGCTGCGGCGCAGCTTCATTGAACCTGTCATTCGTGCGTCGGGCAGCATTTTTGTAAGGCGAGTCTGCGAAAGGGTGCATTACCGCCGCAATCTCTAATAAAAACCCTGCGCATGAAAGTTGGGTCAGCAGGTTCACAGTAGCATAGCTCGTCAGATGGAGCCGAAGCCCGATTCACGGTTGCAATCACGGGCCATGCTGAATAAATCGTTCATCGACGATTAAAGGAGAACACCCATGCTGGACCAAGTCGCAGTGGATGCTGACCGCATCGCTGCCGTCGCCAAGGCGCTGGGACATCCCGCGCGTGTACGCATCGTCGAGGTGCTGCTGGCGCGGCCAGGCTGTATCGGTGGCGAAATTGTGGACGAGGTCGGCCTCGCGCAGTCCACGATTTCCGAGCATCTACGCATCCTCAAGGCCGCCGGCATTGTGGTGGGCGAGATCGAGCGGCCGCGCATCTGCTATTCCCTCGACGCCACTGCGCTTGCGCCGTTGCAGGCGTTGCTGGGCATCATTGCCGCCCGTGCCGATGCCGGGACGCTGGGCGGAGCGACCTGCTGCCCGCCTCAAGCCAATTGTTCAGAAGGACCACCCAATGCCAATATTTGAACGCTATCTTTCAGTCTGGGTCGCGCTGTGCATCCTCGCGGGCCTTGGCCTCGGCTCACTCCTGCCCGGTTTCTTCGGCTTTCTCGCCGGGCTTGAATATGGGTCGATCAACTTCGTCGTTGCAGTGCTGATCTGGGCGATGGTCTACCCGATGATGGTTGCCGTGGACTTCGGAAGCCTGAAGCGCGTTCACGAACGGCCCAAGGGGCTGGTGATCACACTGGCGGTGAACTGGCTGATCAAGCCGTTTACCATGGCGGCTCTCGGCGTTCTATTCTTCGATTATGTCTTCGCGCCCTTCATCGAACCGGGCACCTCCGGTCAGTATATCGCGGGCATGATTCTGCTGGGGGCAGCCCCCTGTACGGCGATGGTTTTTGTCTGGTCGCAGATGACGAAGGGCGACCCGAACTACACGCTGGTGCAAGTGTCGCTGAACGACGTCATCATGATTTTCGCCTTTGCGCCGCTGGTGGCGCTGCTGCTGGGGGTCACGGATATCGCGGTACCGTGGGACACGCTGGTGCTGTCCGTGCTGCTCTATGTGGTGATCCCGCTTGTGGCGGGCGTGCTGACGCGGATGCGACTGACGCGGGGTGCGGCGGACACACAGGTACAGGTTGCAGCCTTTACCGCGCAGGTGAAACCCTTCTCCATCCTTGGATTGCTGGCAACGGTGGTGCTGCTTTTCGGCTTTCAGGGCGAGGTGATCCTAACGCAGCCGCTGGTGATCGTGATGATCGCGGTGCCTCTGCTGATTCAGTCTTACGGCATGTTCGCGGCCGCCTACTGGGCCGCAAAGGCGTGGGCGGTGCCGCACAAGGTCGCCGCCCCCTGCGCGCTGATCGGCACATCGAACTTCTTCGAACTTGCGGTGGCGGTCGCGATCGGGCTCTTTGGCCTCAACTCCATCGCGGCGCTGGTCACCGTGGTGGGCGTGCTGGTCGAGGTGCCGGTCATGCTGTCACTCGTGTGGTTTGCCAATCGCACCGCGCATTGGTTTCCGACCGAGGAAACGCCGATGACCATGCCGCGCCGCAGGCCACTCCAATGATCGTCATCCACCACAACCCGGACTGTGGCATGTCGTGCAACATACTGGCCTTGATGCGCGAGGGAAACGAGGCACCGGTCGTCATCGACTACCTGTCCGAAGGTTGGACCCGACCGCAGCTTCTGAGCCTGTTCGGGTTTATGCTTCAAAGCAATGTTTTTCGCCTCGGGAAAACAGCTTCCATCCCCGATTGCGGTTGATTTTATGCGGCGAAGATGTGAGCGCTATTAGCCGGCTTGGGTAAACAGATCTGGCTGGTATTAAGAAGTACCTTGTTTGCCATTTCAAGACCGGCGCATTGCTTTGACCAAATAGGCCTTTAAAACGCGGTCATCCCCATCCCAATCTGACCACCTTGTGCGTGCGGCTTCGGCGCAATCAAAACAATGGTATCGCATCGTGCATTTTTCGGTAGTTCGGCGAACTATTTTGGAACTGCACATGGCGCTGTCCTGTCAGGACTATCTGCCGCTATTAGCGTTTTATAGGCAGGGCGGAAAAACCTCATACACCTTCCAGACTGTTTGAAAACTATTGGGTGCCCTAAAAACTGCCGAAAAAGACTGAATTTACGGCCTCTCTTGTCGGTCTGAAGGTCGGATAAGTCGACACCCAAATTTCAGCGGCGCTAAAAGTAGCCAAACTCTGAGTTTCCACACAGTCTGCCTCGTTTTTGGAACAAGTTAACCCTGCCCTGTTTTCCGCTCCCATAAACCTTGTTCAAAACTGTAGATGTTTTGAAGGTTTTTGAGATTGGGCGTCCGATAGGGATCCCCCTATCAGAAAGCTTCGCGGATCTTGCCCCATGTGGGCTGGGGGCGGTCAGTCTCATTCCATAGTTGGCCAGCCGTGTGTTTCGGGGTTCTGATCCCTTTCCTGCCGAGGGTAAAAATCTCGAGGCTTGGCGACGTCTGGCCATCCTGTGGCCATGTGGATGACATGTATTTGGGCAGCCATTGCGTCGGCCATGATTTTTGTGTCCTCTTCAAGAAGGATTCCTATGCTTTGGGATACAATTTTCTCGACTAACTTGCGCATCTCGTTGGTGAGTCCTTTGGCCTTGAAGCCCAGTTGTCGCAATGCAGTTTGGATTTCGGCCGAGTTCAGATCTTCTGCGAATTTTGCGTCTCCTATGTTGATGGAAAACTCATGTGTGACCTTGGTGTCCACAAAGACGGGAACAACGTCATAGAGAGGTGCAAGATCGCCCGACACGCCGTTATAAATGATGGCAGCGTTTTTTGCGTGGTTATCGGTATTCCCCACGATGAGATTAAACAGGATATGTCGCAAAAACTCCATCTTGAATGCGATAGGTTTGCTTGTAGCAGAGCTTAGTTTTCCAACAGCGGCCATCGAGAATTTTCGAGAAGGGTCGACGCTGTTGCGCTCATATTTCAAATTGCGAGGAAGGCCGAGCGCCTGACAAAAATCTTCAGAGTGAATTCGACGGATTTCAATATTTCCATCTATCGTCTTGATGGTGCGGTCAAAGCGCGTGGACAGGATTGTTTCGATATCGGCGCATGTTTCTTCGTCTTTAAAGACCATGCGCGTACATTCGGTGGTGTCTATCCCAACCTGTCGAGCAATCGACAAAATGGCCGCTTCATGTTTGGTGATCTGGGTGTCATCCTTGGGTGAGACCTTCAGAATGTGGGTCGTGGGCGCTCGGCTATCTTTCAGAGGCAGGTAGAACTTGTCGTCAATATAGGTGACTGCGATTTTGGGTTGAACGCCCGCGACAGGAGAAGGATCTCGCGATCCGTCTGGTAGGCGGCCTTTGAAATGGAGAGACGCAACCATTGCGGTAAGCCTTTCCTCGGTGATCTCCTCATAATCCTGAGGAAACTGTCCCGGCCTTTTGCCTGGCCCAGCCCCTTGCGGAGTGATGGAGACGGCGCCGGGGCAGTCAATGCCGAGATGATAGAGAAGTCCGGCTACGTCATCACGGTCTACATTGTGGACAGCAACAACCCTATCAAGCTCTTGTCCTTCAAACAGAAGGTTCCCAAAGAACGCTATGCAGGCAACATCAGTATATTCGATGTCGACAATGGGCATGGCCATGGACAAGCGGCCGTTGGGCGGGGTGTTCTCGGCATATTAGAGCTATGGTTGAATTTGGGTGACGCGCATCATCAGGCGGCGCTGGTTTCTGTGGTGTCGGTCACTTCGACACCGTCACTGAACTTGATTCCTTCTATGACTTTCGGCAACTGGTTTCTGCCTTTGAGGCGCAACCATTTCTTCGATGCAGCCTGAATGAGGGTAAATACCATCAGCTTTGCGGTCTTCTGTGACAGCGCGCCTTTGGTGCGGACCGTTCTATGCCGGACCGTAGAGAAGACACTTTCGATCGGGTTCGAGGTGCGCAGATGGCCCCA
>Ga0163216_101292_pt1 | contig 17263 bp, 12 predicted proteins | sample SynspAceP_FD_167610 | JGI IMG/M metagenome (GOLD analysis project Ga0163216, IMG submission 167610) | Saline lake microbial communities from Ace Lake in Antarctica - Synechococcus sp. Ace-P (Illumina Assembly) | ecosystem: Environmental > Aquatic > Non-marine Saline and Alkaline > Saline ...
TTTAACGCAAGATGGACAAAACCTTGTTAACTCCCTTTCCAGTCGCTACAACCTAAGTTTTGATGCGGTGCTTCACATGCTGATTGCGGTGAATAATGGCAGCGGATCGATGGCACAGTTTAACTGTCCTGAATTGGGTGGTGGTGGCCAATGGATGCGCGGCGGCATGACCATGGTTGGCGACATGTTTAACTACGGTCTAAAATCGACAGTGGATAACTTGTGTAATGAGTTGGCGAATGGCCTTGCTAATATGCAAGTCTTTATGCCGCTACCAAAAGGTTCAAGGTCCAGTAATCAATGGTGGCCTGGAGATCTTGGTCAACCGTTTAGCAGTGGTGCACAAAATAGTACTCGTTATGCTATTTTCCCAAAACGTCTTGCGGTTGAAGTGAATGGTCAAGTCACTGTTTACGATACATTGGACAATAACATTGGTGGTATAAGCCAGCAGCAAGGTGGTAATTCATCACTGACTTTTTCGAGTCAATATGGAACGATTCTAGTAAACACATTACCAGTTGTTTCTGGGATGGGTTCTGCTCCTATCATGCGAGCGCCTGCACCTCAAAATAACTTTATAGAACCGCCTGCACCAGCACCTTATAAATCAGCACCGGCTATGCAAACGACTCAAAACTTCGGCAATACGACTTCTGTTGACGACGTGATCCAATTAATTGAGAAATTAGCTAAACTGCGTGATATGGGCGCGATTTCTGACAATGAATACAATTCTAAAAAAACCGATTTACTGAATCGTATTTAATTAGATAATGTGAATATCCTATGTGTTGTATAAAAAGAGGCTCACTAGGAGCCTCTTTTTTTTGCTTCTTATTTTTCATTTTCCTTGTTTTTTTTCAGCACTTCATTTGTTCACGGAATATTTTTTACTGAACGTTTTCCAGTGTTATTTTTGTGCGTACGCAGCTTGTACTGAGCGAGCATTAAAGGCGCCTTCTTTGAGCCGTTTTTGGTGATTCTGCCAATGATATAAGGACAATATGCAACCGTCAGCTGACGTTTATGGTGACTTAAGCGCTTCAACTGGCAAGTACCTTATGAATGCGAACGTGCTCGTTAGAGCGTTCCGCGATAACCCAAACGCCTACGCAAAAAACTCGCTCACAGGCTGAAAATACGCTGGGCAGAGTCGCTCGACTTCACCTTAATTCGTTTGATTGTAGTTATTCAAATGTTTGCGTATCTGTCTGTTGCAAAAAGAAGAGATTCACTTTTTTATATACGAAGTACAGTAGCGGATTGTTAAAGTGGCAAAGAAACCTTGCTCAATAACAAGGCTTCTATCTCATCCGTAGGCATTGGTTTGGCGTAATAATAACCTTGCCCATAAAGGCAGCCCATTTTGATGAGAGTATCGGCTTGAGTTTTTGTTTCAATACCTTCTGCAATAGCATTGCAATTGAAGGAAGTCGCCAAGGTAATTGCCGCACAAACGATGGCTTTTTTATTGGCGCCGTCTTCAATATCGCGGATGAAAGATTGATCTATTTTGATGTTATTCACTTTGATATGACTAATGTAAGACAAAGAGCTCATTCCGGTGCCAAAATCATCGATAGCCAGAGCAATTCCCGCTTGTTTAAAATCATCTAGGTGACTCGCTATATAGTCGATGTTGATGCTTGTCGACGACTCAATGAGTTCTATTTCTAACTGTTTTGTGCTGATTGAATGCTGCTTTAGTAGGGTTAGCGTGAAGTCTAATAAATCGGGGTCAAGCAGGTTATAAGGCGATAAGTTAATAGCGATGGGTGTCGATAACCCCTGTGTTTTCCATAGTGCTAATTGTTGAATCGCGCTTTGAATCACATAACGTCCAAATTCCTGAATACGACCACTTTGCTCAATCAAATCTATAAAATGAACAGGTGCAAGAAGCCCATCGGTCGGATGATACCAACGTGCTAACGCCTCAACACCAATGATATTCCCGCTGTTTAATTCAACTTTAGGCTGGTAATGAAATTTAATTTGCCGCTCTGATAGCGCGCTTTCTAGATCTGCACGCAGCCGTAATCGTTGGTGGCTGAGTTGTGTGTTTCGTTCACTGAATATGCTCCAGCCACTACGTTTTTGCTTGGCTTCATACATGGCAATGTCTGCACATACCATCAATGATTCAACGTCTTTCGCATGGCTTGGGTAGTGTGCAAAGCCAATACTGGCGTCGGTGCTAATAGACAGTTTATGGATGGTAATAGGCTCTTTACAGACATTTATTAATTTCTGAGCGAGTTTATGAGCCGCTTCTATCTCTAAATCAGGAGCCCAAATAATAAAATCATCGCCACCTATACGCATGACGGTTTGTGTTGGGCTAAGGGCTAAAGCAAGCTTTTGGGAGATTTCTCTGAGTAATAAATCACCTGATGAGTGACCAAAAGTATCATTTACCTCTTTAAATTTATCGAGATCTATTGCAAACAGGCAGCCTCTTGTGGGTGTTTCTAAAAGCGTTTCATTCGTATTTTCATACTGCGCTGGTGTTTCGGGCATGATGTTTTGCATCATATTGATCAAATACAGTCTGTTGGGTAGGCCGGTCAGCGAATCATGCGTCGCGAGCCTTGCAAGAGCATCATTTTTACTTTGAACTTGTTTGGCCATCCAGGATGACAGTGTGATGGCGAGCCAAATGGCGAGCCAAAAAACGATAAATGAAGTAATAGATAAGCGCTTAGCTATGAGGCTAAGGGCTGCATCAATGCTACTTGCCGCTTCTATAACGACAATTTTGTAACCTTGTCCTTCCACTACTTGCCAAAGGAAGCGTTCCCCATCGATTTTTTCAAGACCATTCGCCATAGACATAGGTGATGATGGTTTATTTTGACTTACCTTCGTGTGTATTTTTTCTTTAATAATCATTATTTGAGAAAGGGTCATATTATGATTTAGTGACCAGTCAAGTTCATCCCCATGAGCTTCAACATACAATAGTTCTGAGCGGACGTGATTATTTAAATAGGTAAGTTCAATAAGGTGATTTAGGCGTTGGGTCGCTTCATTGTCTGCTTCGACAAGCTCGGCATGAAACAACATAGCTTGTCGGTGAAGAGAAACGGTTTCTGCATCTATACCGAGGTCAGAAGAAAGGCGATAAGAAACAACCACATAAATAGCGGACACAAACAAGGCAACGCTAAGGCAAACAAGCATCAACCTTAAACGAAATAATTTGTCTTTCTGTAGCTCCAATAGTGGCGACATGAAATTCCTAAACGTAGGAGGAATGTATTATTAATTTTTACAACTACTAATGCCTGCTAAATGATAAACAGGACACCATCCAGAAATGAGAGAAACTAAATTAAGCACCCCAAAGGCAACTAATAATATTTCTAATATAGGCTCTTGAAGGTAACCGGCATTTAAAAGTAAAAAGCCAAGAATAACGATTCCTATCACGCCTCTTGCCATGCGATCTATAGGGTGTAGGTTCTTCATCATTGACTCTTTACCTTGTGATATATCTTCGATGATTAATTATCTACCTAGGTTTTGCTAGAAACAATGTTAAGACTGTAATGAAATGCGTACCTATGTAATGGTACTTTTATATGTGTTTTTTTATGTTTAATGAGTTTTGAAAAAAAATATAAATCTAAACGTATTTTTATAAAATTTAAAAAGGCTTCAATACGAGAAGCCCGTTTGATGTGTTTGTAATATACGGTTTGGACTTGTTCTCTAGGGAGGTTCAAATAAGTCTGCTAAGACTCGAAGGGCATGGCCTAAAAAATCTAAATTCTTTGTTGAGCACCTCGAAAATAGCGCAACGATTCACATTCGTACTCGCCTCGAATGACACCCTTTTCTTCACATGCTGAGACAAGATTACTTGTTCGCATCTTCTCTAAGCGATGAGGAAATGGCTCAAATTACCATGCAGGATTGTAAGACCGTCTATCCAACCTCAATGTTGCACCCGCGTGGATGTGTCTGGTTAATGCTTAATAAATGCTAGCGTTTAAAAAGCCAACTATGAGGCACATCAGGGGCGCTTCATAGTTGGTTTTTTTGTTTAACGTCAGAAAAAAAACATCTAACTCACCGTGAAAAGCATCAATTTGAAAGGGCTTATTCAGAGTTTGCCGAAGTTTATTCCATTAGGTGTAGGAGTCATTTAAGATAAACTTAGGTTTAAAGTTCATTGGAAAGGATTGTTGCTAATGCTTTTAAGTTTTCTTCGTACAAACAATCTATCCCAAAAAATGATGCGTGTTATTTTTGTCATATATTTGGCTGTCACTTGCTTAATCACAAGTATGCAGTTCTTCGGCGAATATTTGAAAACACAGGACTCAATACTCAATGAATTGAAGCTGCTGGAAGAAACCGTCCGTGAACCTATTTCAACTAGCTTATGGCAATACAACGAAAATCAATTGAATGTACTTATTGCTGGATTGGTCAAAATGCCCATCATCGAAGGTGTCGATGTTTTCGATAAAGATGGCCAACCCATGCTTTCAAAACGATCCTACAGCTTGGACTCAGTTCCCCTGTCTATTTTCGATACGAAGTCAGATTTAAATTGGACACTTAATGGAGAACACGTCTTTCTTGGAAAACTGGTACTTTATTCATCATCCGAAGTGATTTTAGATCGTGTGCTGTTTGGTTTTTTTCTGATTGCCATCACGGCCATCATTAAGTTATTTATTTTGTTTTGGCTGTTTGTCTGGGCATTTGACCGTTATTTGGCCAGACCTTTGAAGGAGTTAATGACTCAAGTGAATGACGTTCAAATGAGTCCAAATATGAGTAAACGGATAAATCTGTCGAACATTGAAAATAACGAGATCAGTCAGCTTCAAGAACACATGAATACAATGCTATCCGCCCTAGAAATGGACCGAGAACGGCTCTTGGAAGATGAGCAAGTTAAGCGAAATTGGCTAGAGGATGCCGTCGCAAAACGCACTGAAGACTTGCAGGTTTTGAATGAAAAGCTGAAAGATCTCGCCACAAGAGACTCTTTGACAGGCATATTAAATCGCGGGAGTTTCTTTGAAGCGGCGCAACATTTACTGATTCTGTTACAGCGTCAAAAATCGTCTGCATCCTTTGTTTTGATCGATTTGGATAACTTTAAAATGATTAACGACACTTATGGTCATTTTGTTGGTGACAAAGTACTCATTCATTTCACACAGACCACTCAGAAGTTCTTAAGAAAGTCCGATCTCATTGGCAGAGTGGGTGGTGAAGAGTTTGCCATATTTCTCCCTGATACGGGCAATGATGATGCTTTCCAGATGGCCGAAAAACTACGAAAAATCATTAGTCATTCTGCGTTGGAAGTTGATGGTAAAACAGTGGCTTATACAGTGAGCCTTGGCGTTGAGTCATCTAAGCCAAAAGACCATTCAATTGATGAGCTATTTAAACGTGCCGATTTGAAACTGTATGGCGCCAAAGATAAGGGTCGTGATCGTGTTGAGAAATAAAAAACTGGGTAATAAAAACCTGGGCAATAAAAAAGCAAACATTAAAAAAACGAACCGTTTTTCATCCCTAATAATCTTTCTGGCAGGCATCAGCGTACCTCATATCGGCTATGCTGAGACGTTAAAGGTCTGTTATGACCAATGGCCGCCAATGACAATATTTCCATCGGAAGGGGGTTCCGAGCGTGGTGTTGTTATTGATATGTTGGAGCAAATATATTCATCAAAAGGCTACCAGCTCGAATACTATGAAGTGCCTCTAGCGCGAGGGCTGGATATGGTGAAAGAGGGGCTTTGCGATGTATTGCCAGAATACTTATATTCAAAAAATCCAGACAATCACTTCGTCTATGCCGATGAAGAAACGTTTGCCTACACCTCCGCCTTTGTTGTTAGACGAGATGATCCGTGGCGCTACAATGGCATTCAATCTTTAAAGGACAAACGCATTGCTACTGGGCCTGGTTGGGATTACAGCTCAATGAGCACTGGTTACCAGAATTATATTGATGATCCTAAAAATTCTAATTTCGTCGAAGTGGTTGCCGGTTACGATGATGTGGTTGACCGAATATTCCAGATGATCAGTGAACATAGAGTCGACTTATACGCAGACAACAATCTCGTTCTTCAGTACGTTCTAAATCGTCTAAACTTAAATGATGATCTTCAAATAGTGCTGCCTGGCTTAGAAAAGAAATTGGTTGAAATGCCGATTTTCTCAAAAAACATTGCCGCTGAAAAAAGACAAGAGCTGATTAATATTTGGAACGAAGGACGTTTGGCTATGAAAGGCGAAAAGGAGCAAGCCCTTCTTAATAAGTACCAGGTATCGTTGGAAAAGTAGCGTAAAAAGACCTGCATCTCTTTTGAATCATTGACCTATCTAGAATTGACTCGTTCGACGATGAACCTGAGCCACCATTGCCATCACCTAAGAGACATCTATGTCTCATCAAAACAGACGGATAGTGAAATGCTAAGCAATACAACTGAACTTCAGCTTGAACCGATTGATGCAGTCATCACTTGGGTCGATGGGAGCGCTGCGAAACACCGCCAGAAGCGACAAGAATATATGGCAATTGAGACTTTGCCACTGCATGAAAATGCGTCGAATCCTCATCGGTGGTTGTGTAACGATGAAATCTTGTATTGCATCCAATCGATCGAAAACCATGCGCCGTGGATAGGCAAAATCTGGATTGTTGTTGATGAGGACGGTCCCGATTTATCAAGCCTCTCGGAAAACATTAGGGCCAAGGTGCATCTTGCCTATCATTCAGAAATCTTTGACGGGTTCACGCAAGTGCTACCCACCTTCAACTCTTTGACCATTGAGAGCATGCTGTGGCGGATTGAAGGGCTGAGTGAGCGGTTCATGTACTTTAATGATGATGTGTTCTTGACTGCGCCCCTAAAACCGACAGACATTTTTGACGGGCTTACTCCTATTTTGCGAGGTAAATGGGCTGACTATAGCGAGTTGCTTGGCCGTTCTGAAATACGAGATGACCCTGCGAAATTTCACTATTTCATGCAAATAAATGCGGCCCAAATTATGGATTTTCCCGCGACAAGGCTGTTTTCTGCTGCCCATGTCGTGCATCCTTTTCGACGTTCTAAGATGGCCGAATTGTTTGCTCTGTATCCCGATTACTTCCTCAGTAACATAAAATATAGGTTTCGGAACTTGGAGCAATTTCTCCCGCAGGGACTGCATAATCACGCTTGTATCAGGGACAAAGAGGCCAAACTCAGTACGATAGATGACCACCTTCACATCATAAGTGGACAGGGAAAGGGGCAGCCTCCAGCCGATACCCTAGCACTGTTGATCAGAGCGACGGATCCTGAAATCAAGTTTCTATGCGTTAATGACCTTCCTCAACTGGTAGAAATCATCCCGAACGCTGTTGAATGGATAGCTCAGGCCATCGGTGGATTCCCGGTAAGTGCTAAAAATACCATCATTAAAAGTTGCATCTGAAGTTAGGAGGTTCCAGTGATGAATTTGGCAAAAGAATGATGCGGCTATCTGTAGAGTAGCCTTAAAATTTAGGGTCGAATTCACCTAGTTTCTTAGCTATTCTTAACCAAACTCTAATAAAAAAGATTAAGATATCTCATGGCAAAGCAACTAAACGACAAAACTCTCGATAAACAATTCGACTTTTTACGTGAGATTGATCAACTCAAATCTGTTATCCGTAAATCGCCATTGATTGATCAATCACGAAAAGAAAACTCCGCTGAACATTCATGGCATTTGGCGATGTACGCCTTAATTTTAAAAGACAGCTCAGAAAAAGAGATCAATATAGAGCGTGTCATTAAAATGCTATTGATCCACGACATCGTCGAAATCGATGCTGGCGATCATCCCCTCCACGAAACCATAGACAATTCACTTCAAGAAGAGGCCGAGCGAAAAGCGGCTGAACGTATTTTTAGTTTGCTCCCAGATCAGCAAGGCAATGAGCTAAAAGCCTTATGGTATGAGTTTGAAGCCGCTGAAAGTAATGATGCCGTGTTCGCTAAGTCGCTTGATCGTTTGCAGCCACTTATCCACAACGTAGCCACTAACGGTGGCACATGGATAGAAGGTAACGTCAGTCATGAACAAGTCAAACAACGTTATGGCGCCGTAATCGCAGAGGGATCAAGAACGCTTTGGGACTATGCGAAGGGGTTGGTGAATCGGTATTTCTAAAGTATTCATGAAGAGGTAGCGAAAAAGCGTTGGATCTTTTTAACGTGTAGATTTAGCTTCAAAATCATGACGCTTGCATAAGGCCAAAAGCCTCAGATTTACAAGATAGAGATAAGTGATGTACCCCGTTTTACTCAGTAATATACGGTGACAATAAAGTAAGTCACGCAGTGACTTTAGTATTGTTTTTCCGTGTCTAAAAGGTGGTTTGACTATGTACCTAGATCATAACGCCGCGACGACTTCGATTTTTTCGCAGCAAGATACGCAAATGGTTCATGCATTGTATGCAGGGCTGACTGATCGTGCCGGTTTCCATCGTTTTCTAGATTTGCTATTAACCACAAATAACGCCTGTGCTGCGGAATTAGTGGTGGTTCGTAAACAGCCATTACAAATTGATCACCTTTGGTATGCTGGACTTTCGGATGAGTTTATAGACTGGTACACGCAAAACAATATGATTAAGCAGGACTTAGTGTCTAGGTACGCCACTTTTCAATCACCGGGTGTATTTCATTCTGCGTTATCTATACTGGATGAACTAGACGTCACTGAAGACTATAAGCGCTGGCAAAAAGACCAAAATATGATTGATAGTGCTTGGTTGGTTGTTCATTGCACGGATACTCATACGACATTACTGACAATGCAGCGAACCGTTGAGCAAGGTGCATATCAGCCTAAAGAGCTAGCGCGACTTAATCAATTGGTGCCTTTTATTCGACAAGCCATTTTGTTGTATCAACAAATTGATTATCGGGCGATTGCTAAAAAAACATTGGCTAGTGTGATCAACGCCATTCCTCAGGCAACGCTTGTATTAAATGAACAGGCGGTTGTTATTCACGCTAATCCTTTAGCGGAAAAGTTTCTGTTGGAAGCGTCCTTATTATCGGTTCGTAATAAGCGATTGATGTTTCAGCAACGCGATATTCAAGAAGCCTATGTACGATCTGCGGTGCAAGTGATTCGCGCCAGTATGGGCCAAGATGAATATGATTCAGATACACTGTTTTTAAAGCGCGTGGGTCGACCTCCCTTAATTATCATAATAAGGCCGATGGAAAGTACGGACTTATCGAAAGGAGGGGCTTTAGTAACCATAGTGGAACCCGCGAAACGTAAATTACCCGACGCGGCCACAATCGGACAATACTTTACACTCTCACCCGCAGAAGCGGATTTATGCGAAGACCTCGTTGCAGGTTTGTCATTAAAAGACATATCAATGAAAAGCGGAAAAACCGAAGCCACCGTACGCTCTTATTTAAAAAATGTTTTTATTAAAACCAATCACACACGCCAAGGGGCATTAATCAGTAGTATTTTATGCACGTTACTGCATTAACTAAGCCGTACACTGATTATCTAAGAGTCAGTCGCTATTCTTTCTGGCATATGAATATCATCGTTACATTACAGAGGAATTCATTTTTATTTTGCTGACAATTCTTTTTGGCCATATTGCCACTGTTTGCTTTTAATCGACCATTGTGTGTCGTTACGACACAGTGAGTGCGCCTTGTTTTCAGCGTTTGTTTGGGAAAAATAAAAGGATATTAGTAGCCGAATAGGCCAGTGAGGTGTCGGGTTTTTTTCATAGATGTGTTTAACATACCTCGGCTAGGAATGGCATAGAACTCTGCGGTTAACGTTGCGCCAGTGATTGAGTAGTAAACCCTTCATGTTGAAATGTAACGGTTTTCTGTCTAAGACTGTGAGCCAACCAAAAGCCTAGTTTTTCTTCAATCCCAAGTAGTTATCTATCCCTTTGATCTGGTCTTCCGCGTGGTGGTTGACGTACAGAACTGTTGTTTCTCTGCCTTCACAGATTTTTTCGATCAAGGCTAAAACCAGTTGACGGTTCATGTCGTCGAGACCAAGGCAAGGTTCATCTAATATCAATAATGGCGGGTGTTTGACCATGGCGCGGGCAATGAGCAGTAAACGTTGGTCGCCGTAGGAAAGCTTGTTAAAGGGTTGGTTAGCGCGATCTGTCATGCCCAAAAGAGCGAGCCATTGATCGGCGATTTTCTTCTGGTTATCGGTCGATTTTGAATACATGCCGATGCTGTCGTAAAAGCCGGAAATAATGACGTTTTTACAGCTGGTGCTGACGCGATATTCCCATTGCAGTGCAGTGGAAACGTAACCGATGAATTGTTTGATCTGCCAGATGCTTTCGCCGTTACCACGTTGGAATCCAAACACAAAAATATCGTTGGTGTAGCATTGTGGGTGATCGCCCGTGATCAGTGACAAGACGCAGGTTTTGCCGCTGCCGTTAGGGCCACTGAGTTGCCAGTGTTGGCCTTGTTCTATGGTCCAATCCAATTTATCGACAATGACAGTGTCGCCATATTGGATTGTTGCTTGTTTGAGTTTTACTAATGGCTGGCTCGGATCGAGTTCGGGCAGCTTGTTCGCTGGATCGGCCTCTGGCACGTTTAGATCGGTGGTTTTTAGATGCAGTAGTTGGTAGAGCTCATTAAAGGCGGCTTTGTCCTGACGGTCTATTGTCAGTGTAAGCTTTCCTCTATTTGAACCGTTTTTATCTGAACCGTCTTTATCCATGTAGGCAACATGCGTGATGAAGTCGGGCATTTCATCGAAACGGTTTAGTACCATAATCATAGGAACGGTATTAATAATAGAGGCAAGGTGCTCTTGCAACATAGCGAGCGTATCGACGTCTAAACCATCAAAAGGTTCGTCGAGGATGAGTAAGTCCGGTTTGCTGGACAGCGCGCGTATCAACATGACTTTTCGGCTTTCGCCTGTTGAAAGTTTACGAAATGCGCGGTCGAGTAATTTGCTTAAGCCAAATTTTTCTACTAAAGCGTTAGCAAGTACTGGGTCTTGGCAGCGCTCGAAAATCATTTCATGAACGGGTGTGCCGAGGGAAATGACGTCCATGATGTCGGCGTCGTCTTTTTTCAGTTCTTTGGCGATGAGTTCTGCTTGGGCTTCAAAAGACACTAAACCAACGTTTTTGGGAACACCTTGAATACTGCCTGATTCAATATCGCCAACGCCTGCCAATACAGCGGCTAGGGCGGACTTCCCAGAACCATTGGTGCCGGTGATGACCCAATGTTGGTTTTGCATAATGGTCCAGTTAATCTCGCTTAGTTCAAAGCGATCATCAAAGTTCACTGTCAGGTTGTCTAAGCTGATGGCAGAATCCATTTTTGTTTTCCTAGCGGTTTTTGAATGTAAAAAAAGACAAAAAAGCCGAGCCTTTTATTATGAAAAGCTCGGCTTTTTCACGTTTAAAAGGACATTAAGCTGAGCCCTTTATACGTAGACGATGTTATTAGCGAACGCCGTAATCGTATTAAACGATTTTTTTCATGTCAGCCATATGACCACGAAGAACACCACCAATCGCTTCTACTGGATGAGAGCGTAGTGCTGCGTTTACTTCGATCAAGCGAGCGTTATCAACGCCGTTGTCTTCTAGAGAAAGACCTTTACCGATTACGTCGGTTTTGATGTCTTTCATGAAGTCTGCTAATAGTGGAACACAAGCGTGGTTGTATAGGTAACAACCGTATTCAGCCGTATCAGAGATTGTCGCGTTCATTTCGTACAATTTCTTACGAGCGATGGTGTTCGCAATAAGTGGTGTTTCGTGTAGTGACTCGTAGTAAGCAGAATCAGCCACGATGCCAGCAGCGGTCATGGTTTCGAAAGCAAGCTCAACGCCGGCTTTAACCATAGCAACCATCAAAATACCGTTGTCGAAAAATTCTTGTTCAGAGATTTCAACATCACCAGCCGGTGTTTTTTCAAAGTTTGTTTCTGCTGTGTCTGCACGCCATTTAAGAAGGTTTACGTCGTCGTTCGCCCAGTCTTCCATCATAGTTTGAGAGAAGTGGCCGCTGATGATGTCGTCTTGGTGCTTGTTGTATAAAGGACGCATGATCAATTTAAGTTCTTCAGAAAGATCGAATGCTTTGATCTTAGCTGGGTTAGAAAGACGATCTAGCATGTTGGTCACGCCGCCGTATTTCAATGCTTCTGTTACCGTTTCCCAACCGAATTGGATTAGACGAGACGCGTAACCTGCGTCGATGCCTTCTTCAACCATTTTGTCGAAACAAAGGATAGAGCCAGTTTGCAACATACCACAAAGGATAGTTTGCTCGCCCATCAGGTCAGATTTTACTTCCGCGATGAAAGAAGACATTAGAACGCCTGCTTTATGACCGCCAGTACCTACCGCGTAAGCTTTTGCTAGTGCAAGGCCTTCACCTTTAGGATCGTTGTCTTCATGAACAGCGATAAGCGTTGGAACACCAAAACCACGAACGTATTCAGCACGAACTTCAGAACCAGGGCACTTAGGCGCAACCATGATAACGGTTAAGTCTTCGCGGATTTTCATGCCTTCTTCTACGATGTTGAAACCGTGAGAGTAAGATAAGCAAGCGTCTTTTTTCATAAGCGGCATGATTTCAGTCACAACCGGTGTGTGCTGCTTATCAGGCGTTAGGTTCAATACAACGTCAGCCGTTGGGATAAGCTCTTGGTAAGTACCAACAACGAAACCATTTTCAGTCGCGTTTTTCCAAGACTGGCGTTTTTCAGCAATCGCAGCAGCACGCAAAGTGTAAGAAACGTCTAGACCAGAATCACGTAGGTTCAAGCCTTGGTTAAGACCTTGAGCACCACAGCCGATAACAACAATTTTTTTGCCTTTAAGCGCTTCTACGCCATCGGAAAATTCAGAGCTGTCCATGAAACGACATTTCGCTAGTTGAGCAAGTTGCTCACGTAGCGGCAAAGTATTGAAGTAATTAGCCATGATAAACACATCCTAGATTTTTATGATTAATGTCTCGACGATTAAAACACGTCGATATTTAAAAAGGGTGACAGCTGATCAAACACTATAAAGCGGCCGATCAAATGTGAGTGATGCTACTTTATAGAAAAGCCAGTCTTTCGTAAATTGATATATTTGCAATATAACGTCCCATTTTATGCAAACATCCATTATGATGATGAGTATGAATATAAGAATCCTCAAACAATTTCTCGCTTTGGCTGATGCGCTGCATTTTGGGCGTGCCAGTGACGAGTGTCACATTAGTATTTCTGCGTTATCGCGCAACATTCGTCATTTAGAAGATGAACTGGGTGTCGCGCTGTTTAACCGCGACAATCGTACAGTGGTGCTAACGCAAGAAGGGCAAAAGTTCCTTAAGTACGCGCGCGATACCAGTCGCCAATGGAACTTGATCCGTCATGAATTGACCGATAATACGGACCAGCTTAGCGGCGAGATTAGCTTGTATGGCTCGGTGACGGCCAGCTACAGTTTTTTGTATGAGCTGTTGCGGCGTTTTCGTATTGCGTATCCAGGTATTGAGATCAAACTGCGTACAGGCGATCCCGAGCACGCCATAGGGCATATTTTGGACGGTAAAGAAGACATTACTATTGCCGCTCGACCTGCCAATTTACCGCGTGGTGTGGCGTTTAAGCCGATCGCAATTTCTCCTTTGTTGTTTATCGCGCCACTGGAGCAGCAAGTGCCTAACGTGCCGAATCGTGTTCCTTTGGCTCCGCAAGAGTGGGCAACAATCCCGATGATTTTGTCTGAAAGCGGTGTGTCGAGAACCCGCGTAGACGAGTGGTTTCGTCTGCATAGCATTACGCCAAAAATCTATGCTCAGGTGACGGGTAATGAGGCGATTGTGAGCATGGTGAGTTTGGGCTTTGGGATTGGTGTGGTGCCAAAAATCGTGCTTGATAACAGTCCGTTGAAGGACAGGGTACAAGTGTTGGACGTTAGGCCAGAGCTTGAGCCTTATGATATTGGTTTGTTTGCGCTGAAAAAGGGTTTAAAAAACCCGATGGTTGAGGCTTTTTGGAGCTTGATGGAAGAAGAGGGCTAATCTAGTTTTCATACGTTTTGTTAAAACGCATTAGGACTTTTTGCGTATAAAAATGCCTTTCAAGTAAATACATTGAAAGGCATTTTTTTGCTTTAAAGCAGATTATTTTTTATTAATGGAAAGGCTTATTTCCAACCAGCTTGGTCCATTAATTTAACTGCTTGACGATTGTTTTCGCCTAATACACTCAATGAAACATCATCAGATTTGAAGTCGCCAAATTTTGCTAGGCTTTTTGGTGGCGCAATACCTTCTACAACTGGATATTCGTTGTTGACGTGAGCGTACCATTCTTGGCTCTGAGTATTTGTTAAAAACTCGATCAGTTGCTTAGCATTGTCTGTGTTTTTAGAGGATGCCGTGATACCAATGCCACTTACATTGACGTGAGCGCCACGCTTGTCAGCAGCTTGGTTTGGCCAGAACAGATTTAATTTTTCAAATACAGCACGATCTTCTGCTTTATCACTTGAACCTAAACGACCAAAGTAATACGTGTTAGCAACGGCTATGTCACATACGCCGGCTGCAGCGGCTTTAAGTTGATCAGTATCGCCGCCTGCTGGTGGACGGGCAAAGTTAGCGACGAGACCTTTCATCCATTCGAGCGTTTCAGCTTCGCCATTCGCATCAATCATAGAAGCAACAAGTGATTGGTTGTAAATATTGCTTGAAGAACGAATACAGATTTGCCCTTTCCATTTCGGATCAGCTAAATCTTCGTAGGTAGACAAGTCGTCAGCAGACACTTTTTCAGGATTGTAATAAATCACACGAGCACGCTGAGAAAGACCATACCAGTAGCCGTCACGATCATGAAGATGGTCAGGAACCACTTTATCTAGGTGTTTTGTTTCGAAAGGCTGAAGTACACCGGCTTCTTTTGCTCGATATAGACGACCTGCGTCAACCGTAATGAACACATCGGCTGGGCTAGCAGAACCTTCTGACTGTAAACGACTCAATAACGCATCTGCACTACCTGTAATTAGGTTTACTTTTACGTTATTTTCTTTTGAGTAGATGTCTAAAAGTGGAGCGATAAGTGCTTCACTACGAGCGGAATAGACGTTTACTTCACCACTTGCGTGGGCAGAAAAACTGCTCACAGTTAGTAGCGATACAGCTAATGCAGAAGCGCTTTTATTAAAGGAATGAAGTGGCATTTTTAAGCTTGGACGTTTCATTATTGGTACCTATTTACAGTGAAAAAATTCGTAGTGTGAATGAATTATATCTCTCGTAGACAGATACTAATAGAAATCGTTCCCGTTATCATTGTTTTTTACTGTTCGGTTTTATCAATTTTTTAAAATGACGGTGTGACTGAGCGTATTTAAACAAAAAGATTATAGCCAGCAAGCGCGCAGCATTTTATGACGGATATACGGGGCATACGCAATTACGACCATTGAATTTTGCGTCATACAGTGCCCTGTCTACCATTTCTAGGGTATGTTCTAGCTCAATCATGGGATCTAGTTCAATGACACCAATAGACAGCGTAATACGAACCTCTTGTTGTTTGATCAAAAATGTATTTGTCGACACCCCTTTGCATATATTTTCGGCCATCTTAAATGCGCTGTGTATGTCTGTGTCTTGCATTAGAATATAAAACTCTTCACCACCTACGCGAAATAGTTTGTCTGTTGATCGTAAATGATTGTGTAACCATTCAGCGATTAGTTGAAGCGCTTGATCTCCGCCGCCGTGACCAAATCGATCATTGATGTGTTTAAAAAAGTCCACGTCTAGTGTCATTAGACTCAGAGGGGCATTTGAATTCTTTTGTTGTTTGATCTCATCATGAATGATGAAATCAAATTCTCGACGATTGGCGGCGCCTGTTAAAGGGTCTGTACGAGTTGCTTTGTCTAATTGGCGCATGAGTTGATTGCGCTCAGTAATGTCTAGCATCACACCAACTTGTCCTAGAGCTTGGTCATTGGAATCGGTGAAAACAGCCTTATTAAATTCTATCTCGTGAGTTGAGCCATCAGCGAATCGTACCTCTGCTTCATAGTACTGAGTACCGCCTTTAGCTAATAACTGACAATCTGCCTCGTGATAGGCATCAGCAAGGTGTTTTGGTGCAACGTCATACACTGAGTGGCCTATGATTTTTTCACGAGCAAAGCCGATAAATTGACAAAATGCAGTGTTGCAGCCTCGATAAATGTGGAGGTGATCTTTAAAGAAGAGAGGAACAGGTATGGCATCGATGATCACTTGCAAAACGTCATCATCAGGACGATCAGAGCGAGCTAAAGCAAACTGTGATAGTTCTGATATTAACCAGCTGACAGTGTGTTCGTCGTCACGGCTAAAACAATTTACAGCGCCTCTTTTGATCCATTCAATACTCGCTTCCATGCTCCATCTTTCTACAATTATGATCGTTTTCCTAGAGGCTAAAAGAGGCCCATCAGTGGCTTTTAAGTCATTTTCTGAAAGTAAGATAATAGAGGAAACGGGGCTGTCATCAATGCGTTCGACAGGTTGCCATTCGACAGTATATCCATGAGCGGATAACTGCGAGGCTAATTGTGCCTTACATGATGTTAATTTAGTGGAAAAATAGAGGGTTGGAAGGCTCATTAAGGCTCATTTATTATATTTGATGATAAATATCCTCTCACAGGAGTGTGCGATTGTGTAATAAAATGTAGATCATTTTTGTTAATATTTCAGGCATTTTTGCCTAATCTATTTGTGCTTGTATAAGTTGTAGTGAAAAGACGATCATTCCGAGCCGAAATGTCCATAAACATCCATATTTCCCTATTCCGTTATTGTCGAAAAAATGGACAATAGCCATCTTCTTTTATACTCACACTTCAATAGGTCATTCTACAGATCATCATGATATCAACTCTTTCTTCTGAGGATACGGTCTCTCGCCGTATTCAATATTTGCGTGTTTTTGTATTGGGTTTTAGTGCCTTTATTTTTAATACCACAGAGTTTGTTCCGGTTGGTTTGTTGTCAGATATCGCGCAGAGTTTTTCCGTAACGCCTGCTCATGTGGGTTGGATGTTGACAGTTTATGCATGGGTTGTGGCTTTGATGTCACTGCCAATGATGCTGCTGACGCGTAAGCTAGAGCGCAAAACCTTGTTAATATGGCTGTTCTCGTTGTTTATTGTCAGCCATCTATT
>Ga0163216_101294_pt1 | contig 17130 bp, 16 predicted proteins | sample SynspAceP_FD_167610 | JGI IMG/M metagenome (GOLD analysis project Ga0163216, IMG submission 167610) | Saline lake microbial communities from Ace Lake in Antarctica - Synechococcus sp. Ace-P (Illumina Assembly) | ecosystem: Environmental > Aquatic > Non-marine Saline and Alkaline > Saline ...
TTTGGTACCAACCACAATTCAGTTCTGACACAGGACGGCAATGGCAATATCGCAGCCGGTGTTCAGGTTGGAAACAACTGCAACGCAAATGTTGGCCAGACTGGCAGTGGCAATGTCGCGGCCTTCGTTCAAGCCTGCCCATAAGCCTGGTAGCTCACTTGAAACAGTTTGATGTGCCGGGTTGTCAAACGACACCCGGCCATCCTGCTTTTCCAAAGAAAGGACAAAACAATGACCCGTTTTAGCAAACACATGGTTTCCGGCTCCGCCGCGCTTCTGGCGCTTAGCCTGACTGGCGTCGCACTGGCTGGAACCAACACAGACAATTCCTCCGATGATCCGATCGGTTGTGAAATCAAAGCCACAGAAAACCGTGGCATGATCACACTGGAAACCATGATCCACAGCGATACATCCATCGATGGCCAGTATCGCTTCAAAGTCAAAAGCGCCGGAGGGGCTGGCAGTACCAATATCTCGCAAGGCAGCAACTTTCATGCTGATGCGGGAGATTCCATACAGCTTGGCCGTATGATGCTGTCTTCCGGTTCTGTCTATGATGCCAGTCTGGACGTAACCGTCAGCGGTGTGACCTTCAGCTGCGCAGAACGCATTGGTGGTGCCACCTGACGACCGGGAAAATCTATGACCTCCAAGTCTTCCCATTTAAGGGCTCCTCATCAAGAGGGGCCCTTGTTTTTGGATTATGACAGGAGTGAGGGGCCAGACTGACTGTTTTGCACTATCGCCGATTGCGGCTCCGCTGCACTTTTCGAAGAGAGATGCCGCTCTTTGCGTTTTTCTCCCAACATCAGCATTGCTGGCGTTACAATGAGCGTGAGAATTGTCGCGATGATCAGCCCGCCTGCTATGGCACTGGAGAGTTCTGTCCACCATTGAGTGGAAGGCGCGCCATAGACGACGTCGCGGGTGAAGAAATTCAGGTTCACGCCAATCACCATTGGCATCAGGCCAAGTGCAGTCGTGACCGAGGTCAGCACGACTGGGCGCAAGCGCTGCGCTCCAGTGCGCAGAGCCGCTTCCAAAGGTGATTGTCCGCTGCGTTTTAGATCGTTGTAGGTGTCGATCAGGACGATGTTGTTGTTCACCACAATACCAGCCAGCGCAATCACGCCGATTCCACCCATGACCACGCCGAATGGACGGCCTGTAACGACGAGACCGAGTAATACGCCTGCAACTGAGAACACGATGGCGCTCATCACCACCATCGCCTGGTAGAAACTGTTGAACTGAAGCACGAGTATCACAACCATCAAAAACAGCGCCGTGAGGAAAGCGCCGACGAGAAAAATCATGGCTTCTTGCTGGTCCTCTGCCTCACCTGCAAAGGAATAGCTGACGCCTGCTGGCAACTCCGCTGCATCAAGCGCACTTTGCAACGCCACGATCTGGTCGTTCACCAGGACGTCCGAGGCCACATTCGCTTCGATGGTTACCACACGCCTTTCGTCCACCCTGCGCAGGGTTCCAACCCGCTCGGTAGGGGCGAAAGTGACGAAGTTCGAAATCGGCACCAGACCAACTGATGTTGGTACACGCAAATTGCCAAGCTCGGAGAGCGAGCGTTCCTCACGGGGAAAACGAACTCGAATATCGAGCGCCCCATCAGCATCCTCCGGCCGGTAATCAGCAACCGTTATGCCCTGTGTGAGGAGCTGAATGGCCTGGCCCAGCAGGCTGACATCAGCGCCGTAGCGTGCAGCTTCTTCCCGGTCCACCAGAATGGAGACCTCTACACCCGGCAAAGGCCGCGTATCTGTTACATCAGTGAAGCCGCCAATCCTCTGCATGATCTCCAGCGCCTGCTCGACGGCATTTTCCTGCTTTTCAGGATCGCGGGCCTGAATTTGCAGGTTCACCGGCTTGCCGGAAGTCGGCCCTCCGCTTTCGGTTTGGACCTGAACGTCAATGCCCGCGATATCGGCGACGTCGCTGCGGATGGTTTCGCCGATTTGTGCAGCGGTGGCGCGTTTGTCCCAATCTACAAGATCGAGCTGAATCGTGCCGATGGTCTCTTCGTCGCCCTGGCCAGCGCTCATGGTCGAACGGGCGTAAACGCTTGCAATTCCATCATATTCCAAAAGCCGGTTTTCAACTTCACGCACCAGGACGTCGCGTTCCCAGATCGAGAAATTATCCCGGGCGCGGACCTGTACCTGCATGAATTCCGGCTCAACCGAGGGGAAGAAGCTGATGCCTCGACCGAATTGTCCGTAAAGCGCAAAGCCACCCAGGAGCAAGGCGATGGCCAGCAGAAGCGTGGTGCCGGGGCGCAGGATCGCTCGCTGCAGGAGACGCACATACGCTCCTGTCGCGCCTTTAATGTCGCGTGGGTCTCCTAGTTCTGCGGCGTATAATGCCGCTTTGGCATTCGCGCTCTGACGTTGTCGTTTGCCAATCACACCGCCCACGACCGGGATGACGACCAGGGCCATGAAGAGCGAGGCGAACAATGTCAAAATCACCGTGATTGGCAGAAATTTCATGAACTGGCCCACAAGACCCGTCCAGAACAACAGTGGAAAAAAGACGGAAAGCGTGGTTGCTGTCGACGCTATGATCGGCCACGACATACGCTTGGCGGCGTAGGCATAGGCTTCTTTCCTGTGTGCGCCTTCCTGCAATCGGCGGTCGGCCAGTTCGACCGTAACGATGGCTCCATCTACCAGCATGCCGACAACAAGAATGAGCGAGAACAGGACCACAATATTCATCGTGTAGCCCATGACCCACAGCGCCGTAACGCCTGCAAGGAAAGCACCGGGGATTGCAAGGCCGACCAAGATGGCAGATCGCAGACCTAGAGCGAAGACGATGACGATCATCACCAGAATTATGGCGGCTATGACGTTGGCCTCCAGGTCGGACAGGAGGGTCTTGACCTGCTTGCTCTGGTCCTGAAGATAATTCACCTGCAGGCTTTCCGGCCAGTCTGTACGCATTTCCACGATCAGCGCCTTCGCCTCGGCAACGGTGTCAATAATGTTGGCACCAGACCGTTTCTTGACCTCCAGCGAAATTGCTGGGTGCCCGTCAATCCGGGCGAAACTGGTGGGGTCATCATAGGTTCTGCGCACTTTTGCCACATCGGCAAACGTCACGACTGCGTTGCCGCGTACCTTGATTGGCATGTCCATGACATCTTCGAGGCCCTCGATCAGGCCTGGCACTTTCAAAACAATACGCCCGCCGCCTGTCTCGATGGCACCGGCTGCGATCAGGCGGTTGTTGCGCTGGAGCTGGCTGATGACCTCCTCAAAGCTCAAATTGTAGGTCTGGAAAACGGTCGGGTCTATCAGCACCTCCATAAACTCGGTTCGCTGACCACCAACATCGACCTCCAGGACACCAGCGAGGCCTTCAAGTCTCTCCTGTACATCGTCAGCAAGCATATTGAGTGTGCGTTCCGGCACCGGGCCTGACAGGACAATTGTGATGATCGGGAAAAGGGCGGTGTTGATCTCAGTGATCGTCAGATCATAGGCATCTTCTGGCAGTTCGCCTTCTACCCTGTCGGCGGCCTCGCGCACCTTGTCGAGAGCCTCATCGATGTCGCCGCCAGCTGAAAATTCCAGTTGAACGCTCGCAAACCCCTCAGAGGCCTCGCTCGACATTTTTTGCAAATCTTCAATAGCCCCGAATTCGCTCTCCATTGGCTCAAGCAATAGACGTTCCGCATCCGTCGGGCTGATCCCGTCTAGACCGGAGGAGACGTAGACCAGCGGCAGTGGGACTTCCGGATTTGCCTCTTTGGGGATTGAGACATAGGCGTAAGCACCAACGATCAGGATCATGAAAAGTGCCATGATCACAACGCGAGTTCGCGAAAAAGCTCCGTCGATGATGGCGTTCATTCGCCGGCCTCCCGCACCAGTTCCTGTGCTGCGCCTTCGGCCCTTTCCGGTTGAGCCCTGATGGCCTCGCCATCGCGCACGAAACCCTGTCCGATGATAATGATCTGTGTTGTATCGGGCATGCCTGTAACCCAAATGCCATCAACCTCGGCCCGCACGACCTGTATTTCGTAGAAGACGACCTTACCGTCTTCAACGGCTTTCACCCCGGTGGCTCCATCGGGGCTTAGTGAGACCACCGAAGGCGTTACGAAATGCGCTTTCTCAGTGCCCGTTGGAATGCTGATTTCCGCAGAAATTCCTGCCGGGATTGCGCCATCCGTGTTTGGCACTTCGATTTCAGCCAGGAAGGTGCGGGTCTCGGCGGATGCGGATGTGCTGACGAAGGTGACACTGCCTTCCCGTTCCTCTCCGGTGATGAAGTTAACTTCGGCTGTCTGGCCATTCTTGATGCGGTTGAGCGCCTGTTGCGGAACCTGCAAGGCGACGGTTAGCGGCTGATTGTCCACGATCCGCCCCACGTCGCTTCCGGCAGATATATATTCGCCCTCATCCAATGAAAGCGTCTCGATACGCCCGTTAAACGGCGCTACGATATTCGTGCTTTCAAGTGCTTCCAGTGCTGCTGCAACATCAGCTTCTGCAGCAGCAAGAGCAGCCCGTGCCTCGGTCACGCGATCAACTGTGGCAACGCCACGGTCACGCAGTTCATTGGCGTTGTCGAATTCACGTTGGGCACTATCCCTTGCCTCAATCTCGCGGCGAAGGTCCGCCTGCACCCGGTTGGTGGTCAGGCGGGCGATAATTTGGCCCTGCAACACATCATCCCCCTTGTTCACCAGAACTTCTGCCACGTCGCCTGACGACTCGGCACGAAGGGCGGTGTCGCGATCCGGTTGAGCTTGCCCCTCAGCCTGAAAATAAAGCGTGACAGATTCTGCGATTGATGTGCGAACGGTAACGGCAACCGGTTGGGGCTCTGATGTCTTTGCCTGATCCCCGGTCTGAACTTCCGATGGCAGGAGAAAGCCGCTGCCCATCCATGCGACAATGGCGATGAGAATGACCGCCGCGATCCAGATAGAGCGTGATGCACCGTCGTCGCTTTCAAATGTCAGGGTCTGACGCTCTTCGTTTTGTTCTTTGTCTTCGGTCATGCTGGTCTCCGCATACACAGGCTGTTTCAACGTCTTGCCTCGCACGTTCGATGCGTTTTCGTCCGTTCTCCAAAAGCCCGACAAAGGGCTCCTCTTCAAAAGGAGCCCTTACTATTTTGGACTAAAGCGCTTCTTTGGAGTTTCCTCAAGGGAGAATGCCCGAAAGAAAATGTCCCTGGACAGGGCGCTAAAGGAGGGTCCCACGTATTTCGTTCTGAACTGTGTTTACGTGTTTATTTGACTGCAATCACGATCTTGCCGACGGTGCGCCCTGTGGCCAATTGATCATATGCCACTGAGGCCTGATCCATTGGAAAGACGGTATCAATGACAGGCTTGACGATGCCGTCGCTGATTAATGCGCCAAGTTCTGCCAACATTTCCCCGTCGGGTGACATGAAAAACCACTCGAACCGGACGCCGTATTTTGCAGCAAGTCCGTCAGTGTCCTCGCCCTTGATCGAAACCAGAGTGCCGCCCTTTTTGAGGACCTTGAACGAGTTTGCCATTGTTTCGCCGCCCATCATGTCCAACACCAGATCGTAATCAGACAGTTCGGCTTCGAATTTCCTGGTCTTGTAGTCGATGACCAGATCGGCACCCAGGCTTTGAACAAGTTCGGTGTTCTTCGCACTTGTGGTCGTGGCGACATAGGCACCAAAATGCTTGGCGATCTGGATGGCATATGTGCCAACGCCGCCAGAACCTGCATGGATCAGAACCCTGTCACCCTTTTTGAGCTTGCCTTTGGTTATCAGCGCCTGCCAGGCAGTCAAACCAACCAATGGGACAGAGGCGGCGTCTGTGTGGCTTACATTTGCTGGTTTGATCGCCAGTTCGCTTTCTTTCACGCGCGCAAATTCAGCTATCGCGCCTGCGTCATCCTGATTTGGACGCGCAAAGACAGCATCGCCAACCTTGACGCTTTGAACATCCTTGCCAATCTCGACAATTTCGCCCGACACATCGTAGCCCATCACATGGGGGAAGGTCAGTGGCATGAGCTCTTTCAGATAGCCCGCTCGCAAGATGTTATCGATTGGATTTACGCTTGCGGCATGCACCTCAATCAGAACGGAATCGTCTTTCAGGTCTGGCTTTGCGATCTCGGCAATCTCGACCGGGGCTGAATAGTCTTGGATTAATGCGGCTTTCATTGTGTGCCTGTTCTTTTATGAATTGATCATCTTGCAGATAGTATTGCGCCATCACCAAGATTATGATCCGATTTTCGAACTCACTTATGTCAAATGGGCAACAATGGTGATTGACTGGACATGCAAAACCACACATGTCGGTGCGTTGGGAGATTATGCAAACTATGCGGCAATGGATGGCACTCCTGTTGCCGGGGGGATGCGTTTTCAGTCAGACAAGACCGCGTATGCACAATGGGTTCCGTATATTGCAGTCAGTGATGTTGATGCAACGGTGACACTGGCCAGGTCTCTTGGTGGGCATGTCGTCATGCCAGCAACAAGCCTTGAACATGTGGGCCACTCCGCACTCCTCGAAGATCCAACCGGCGCTATGTTTGGTATCCTTTTGCCGCATGGCAATATCTCCGGCAGATAACCTTCCTATGCCCAGGAATTGGCGCCGGTGGCTACCTGACCGGGTGTCGGGCCACGCTGGCAGGCCTTTCAATGCTGCGGAATGTCGCCCAGCGAAAATCCCTGAATGCAATATGAATGGCGGGTTCCAAAATGGTTCATGCGCGGCAGGGCATGTTGTCTTTATCGAAACGCAATGAAGCGGTTTTGAAACAGATCAAACCAGATGCAAAGAGGAAACAAACCCATGACCCGCGCAACACTGAAAACCACACTCGCAGCCCTGACAATTGCAACAGTTGCTGCTCTGACCGCAACACCATCCATCGCCGGTGGTTCAATCTCCGTATCGTTGACACCGCAAGATGCTGAACAGGAAAAGGCCATGCGTGCCGGCCTGACGATCTTCGGCATTGTCAATGGTATCAAGAATGGCGGCCATATTGGCCAGAACGGAAATGGCAATACTGCTGGTCTTGGCCAGAATGGCAGCGGCAATCTCGGCATTGTTCATCAGGAAGGTGACGGCCACAATGGAACAGTTCAGCAGAATGGCGACAACAATGCCCACGGCTTGTTTCAATTCGGCAAAAACACCGATGGTCATGTTGCACAGAACGGCAATGACGAAACAGGCGCAACTTTTCAGTTCGGATGGTAAGCCAGTTTGAATGATCCATTTGAGCCGTATCGCCGTCGGCACTCAGTCGATAGATCAGAACATTCAAAAGCGGGCGCGTTGTGATAATCAACGCCCCGCTTTTCTTTTGCATAACCCGCTGGCCTGAGATTTTCCCCAAACCTGCGGAAAGCTATCAGCTTTCCATTGGGCCGCCAGCGTCTTTCCAGTCACCGATGCCACCCACATTCACGATCGCTGTATATCCCATATCCTGCATGGTTTTGCCGGTGAGAGCTGCCTGACCACCAGCGCCGCAGACAAGCGCGATCTTGGCATCTTTTTGCAGAGCTTTATTGTGGTACGGTGTTGCAGGGTCGGCAGCAAATTCAATAAATCCGCGCGAAATGCGCAAGGCGCCCTCAATGGTTCCGCTGGCTTCAATTTCTGAAGAATCGCGTACATCAACGAAAACCGTATCTCCGGCCTTGTGAATTGCGATGCCTTCTTCAGCACTGACGCGGTTAACTGTGTTGGCAGCGTCGAGGTAGTCTTTTGCAGTTTTCATGAAAATTCGCCTCCAGGATTTTGATGTGGGTTACGACAGAACGTAGGGTATAGTTTTGGAATTGCCAGAAACCAAGTCCGGCGCCTCAGGAAATATCACGTAGTGATGACCGTTCGACAATATTTGTGTCAATGCGGATGCTTTCGACCGGTGCCCTGTTCCGTGCCATTTGAATGATCAGCCGCGCCGCTTCCCGCCCCATGCGGCGGTGGGGCACGTGAACAGTGGTGAGGCCGGGTTCAACAGCTTCGGCCAGATCAATATCGTCAAAGCCGACGACCGATACATCATCAGGAACTTTCAACCCGGCTTGATGAGCCGCTTTTAGAGCACCGGCCGCCTGCACGTCATTGCCACAGATTATTGCTGTTGGCGGCGTGTTCAGCGCAAGAAGCATTTTTGCTGCGGCCCTGCCTTCATCAATTGTATATTCAGTTTCGACCAGATATGGCGCCTGCAATTTAAGGCCATTTTGTTTCATGGCATTGGATACGCCCTTGATGCGTTCGCGTGCCCTGTCATTGCCTTTGGTCGTACCGCCGATCATGGCAATTTGTCGATGGCCGCGTCGAATGACATGCATGGCCATTTCATAGGCGGCCTGGCGATTGTCAAAACCCACATTGCAGTATGGGGAATCGGTCGTAGAAGTCCACATCAGCAGAAAGGGAACGCGTCTCTCTGTCAGGAACTGGTAGGTTTCCCGTGGACGTTCATGGCCAATCAGCACCAGGCCGTCCACGCCGCGCGCCAACAAGGCCCTGATCTGCTTGGCTTCTTTTTCTGGGTCATAAAGGGATGTTGCGACCAGTAAGGTGATGCCGGACAGAGACAATTCTTCCTGAAGAACCTGCAGGCCTCGCGCAAAAATCGCATTTTCCATGGTTGGAATGATGGCGCCCACCGTATTTGTGCGGTTGGAAGCAAGGGCCAAGCCGCCAAAATGCGGGGTGTAGCCCAATTCTGCGATGGCCGCTTGCACACGCGTTTTTGTCGTGTGGCGGACCTGATCCGGCAAATTCAGGCAACGGGATACCGTCGCAGTCGAAACACCGGCGAGGCGGGCGACATCATCAAGCGTTGGCAGGTTACTGGTGTTCATATGATCAGACTCTAACCTTGCTTACGGTACAAGTGAAGGCGGATTGCTGCCGATACTCGTTCATTCCTGCGCGAAAGGCCCGGCAAATCTCAAGAAGACAAGATGTGACACACCATTTCTTCCTCATTGAGACCAGAGCCGAAGCTATAGCATTTCTGCATAAGCAATGTAAGCGCTTGCATTTTAAAATGTAAGCGCTTACACTTTTTGGGCTACAGAAGATTGCACGCTTGGGAGGGCGTTCAAACGATGACAAAATTTGCCAAGCAAATGCTCATAATTTCACTCATTCTATTTGTGGTTTTTTTCACAAATGTCGGGTTTGGAGCTGCGAAACTAGGTGAGTTTCTGGGCGATGTTCCACAAATGCTTCTTCTACTCGCTTCAGTTTGCCTGTTTGTCGTTGGCATTCTGCAATGTGAGAAGCAGTCCAAGTCTTTAGAGGACGCGGGCCGCGATCAAAATTAACCGGAGGACCGAAATGAAATTTAGAAAACCACCTACAGAAATTGAGTCGCTTGAGCGACGTAACTTCATGAAACTGGCCGCTGCTGGAAGTTTCACAGTTGCAGCCGTTGTTGGTGCTGCGGGGACCATGTGGTCCTCTGAAGCTATTGCGCAGACCGCCAAAGAAGAGTCTGATCGCGAACGCGCTGCAGACCACGTTATGACGATTGCCACTGCTTATGTGATGACTGCAGATCGCAGCTATCCGATCATGCAGCTGGATTTCAAGGAAAACATCCAGAACGCAACAAATGGCAAAGTCTACGTCAAACTGGCCCCAGGTGGTCAGCTTGGTGCTGGCGGTGCGCTGGTGCAAAAAGTGCAGGGCGGTACCATTCAGGCTGCTCAGCATTCCCTGTCCAACTTTGTACCATTCGCGCCAGTGGTTGATTTGATCAACATGCCTTATTTGTGTGGCTCAAATCAGCGCTTTGTGAATCTGGTGAATTCCGATCATTGGAAGACCACTGTGAACCCACTGGTCGAAGCCAAAGGCTTTAAGCCACTTTATTATGTGGTGATTGATCCACGGGTTGTGGCAGTACGCAAAGGCGGCGAAGGCCCCGTCAAAACACCATCAGATCTTGAAGGCGTGAAGTTCCGGGTGCCTGGCTCCAAAATGCTTCAGCAATATTACCGTATGGTTGGCGCAAACCCAACGCCGGTTGCCTGGGGTGAAACACCGTCTGCTATCAAGCAGGGTGTGGCAGATGCACTCGATCCTTCGGTTGGCGCGCTGTATGTCTTCGGCTTCAAGGACATTTTGAGCCACGTGACCTTTACACGTGCCGTACCTGACAGTCAGGTCTATTCCTGTAATGCTGAATGGTTCAATGCTTTGCCTGCTGATGTTCAGGAAGGCATTGAATTTGCCTCTGAAATCACATCTCAGCAAAACCTTGCAAAAGTGCCTGCAGCACGCAACTTCGCCATGGCGGAACTCAGAAAATCCGGCGTGGAATTCTATTCTCCAACGGCTGATGAGTTGGCGCAATGGGAAGCTGCTGGCGGTTACCAGCGCAGCGAATGGGACAGCTTCAAAACAGAGCTGGCCGGTTCAATGGGTGCCTTCGACAGTATGGTCGAAGCAGCTGGAACCCAAGGAAGAAACTACGTCCACGACGCCTAGTCGGGACGCTGAAAACCGGGCGGGGCAATCATTGCTCCGCCCTTTAAGTTTGTACTGACGGTTTGCTGTGCTGGGTAATTGCCCAGGGGGAGGATGACATGCTGAAAGCTTTGGACAAAAATGCAGAGCGATGGGCTCTGCTCGTATTCTACACTTTGCTTGTAGTGACGATGGCCGTGGAGGTCATACGCCGGGAAGTGTTCGCCTACTCGTCGATCTGGGGTGAGGAAATCGTTCGCTATTCATTCATCTATCTCGCCTGGATTGGGGCTTCGGCTGCCGTGCGCGACCGGGGTCATATCCGTATCGATGTGATTTTCAATTACGTATCCCCAAAAATGAAGAGTCTGCTCTACATTTTTGGCGATCTGGTAATGCTGACCATCGCAATTCTGGCTTTCTATTGGTCGTTTGAAACCGTCGCAGTTTCCTGGAAATTCGGCTCCGTCAGCCATGGCCTTCGCGTGTCCATGGTCTGGTTCCTGATGGCTGTACCTCTGGGCTTTGGCCTCATGATGTTGCGCCTTGTTCAATCCCTCATTCGAGATGTTGCTGACCTGCGGTCAGGACGTCCCGTTTATGAGGGCGAACGCCTGTTCGATTAGGAGAAAAACCCATGCTCTGGAACCAAATTCAACAGGAAGCAACTGTCATTGGCTGGGACTTTTATGGTCCGATCCTGATCTTTGTCGGATTGATCGCGCTTGGTGTGCCTGTCTGGGCCTCTATTGGCGCAGGTGCCGTGACCATGCTGGTCTTCTCAGAAGTCCTGCCCTTGTCCCTTCTGGGCGAAAGCCTGTTTGACGGTATTGACCATTTTGCACTGACCGCAGTGCCGCTTTTCATCCTTACCGGTGATGTGCTGGTCCGCACCAAACTCAGTCGAAAGTTTCTGGACGTTGCTGAAGCGCTGACGTGTTGGGCGCGCGGCGGTTTTGGATCGGCGACGGTGTTGGTCTGCGGCATGTTCTCAGCCATTTCCGGATCGGATGCAGCCGGTGCTGCTGCCGTTGGGCGCATGACGATTGCCCGACTGGTGGAGTCTGGCTATCCACGCCCCTATGCCTGCGCACTTGTTGCAGCCGGCGCTTGTACCGGGATTTTGATCCCACCCTCCATCGCCTATATTGTTATTGGTCTCGTGCTGGGTATTTCTGCATCCACCTTGTTCCAGGCTGCGCTCATTCCGGGCGTCCTGATCCTGCTCTCCATTCTGATCACAAATATCGTGGTCAATCGGAAATACGCTTACGAAGGCGGCGGGATGATCACATTTAGCGAATGGTTGACTAATGTCGGAAGTGCGCTGGCACGTGGCTGGTATGCTTTTCTGGTTCCCGGTGTAATTTTCTGGGGAATTTTCTCCGGGCGGCTTACACCTACCGAGGCCGGTGCAACTGCGGTGATGGTCACCATTATTCTCGGCTTTATTCTGGGCACTTTGAAGCTGTCTGACTTTCCCAAGATGATGGTGAGTTCAGCCAAGGTGAATGGCATTATTTTGCCAATCGTGGCCATGTCTCTGCCATTGGCACAGGCTATGGCGGCACTGGGTGTCCCGCAGGGATTTGTGTTTGCAGTGACATCAATCACCGAAAACCCTTATGTACTGATCCTTCTGATGATCGGCATTCTGATTGCCGCCGGCTGTGTTATGGAGACAACGCCAAACATCGTGATTTTGGCACCTATCCTGAAGCCTTTGGCTGACCAGATTGGCATGAACGAAATTCAGTTCTGCATTATGATGATTACGGCTCTGGGCGTTGGTTTCATTACACCGCCACTGGGTCTAAACCTGTTTGTCGTATCTGGACTCACAGGTGAGTCGATTCTGAAGATTGCAGCTCGAGCAATTCCTTTCGTATTCTTCATGCTTCTGGTCGTGCTACTGATCGCATATGTTCCTGCGGTGTCCACCATGATGCTGCCCGATATTTATAAATGAGACCCAATATGACAATTGATTATCTGAAGAGAGCCGATCGGAAATCCACTGACGATGCTGGCGATGTGAACGCCACTGTGAAAGCCATTCTCGATGATATTGAGGCTGGCGGCGACGAGGCAGCACGGCGCTATGCTGCCAAGTTCGATAAGTATGATGGCAATGTCGTGCTGACCCGTGATGAGATTGATGCAGCTTCTGCGAAAGTCTCGCAGCAGCTGAAAGATGACATCCGGTTCGCATGGGACAATGTGCGAATTTTTGCAGAAGCTCAGAAAGAGACGATCAAGGATACGCAAGTGGAATTGCGCCCCGGCCTGATTGCCGGACAAAAGGCCATTCCATGTCAGGCTGCCGGGTGCTACGCACCGGGTGGCCGTTACAGCCACATAGCTTCCGCGTTGATGACAGTGACAACGGCCAAGGTTGCCGGTTGCGGGCACATCACAGCCTGTTCACCGCCACGGCCAGAGACAGGCATTGCACCTGCGATTATTTACACTGCGGATCTGTGCGGTGCTGACAGCATTCTGGCGCTTGGCGGCGTTCAGGGAATTGCTGCTATGGCATTTGGTCTGTTTGGTCTGCCAAAGTCCGATATTCTGGTCGGGCCGGGCAATCAGTTTGTTGCCGAAGCGAAGCGGATTCTATTTGGCCGGGTCGGGATTGATATGTTTGCGGGCCCAACGGATAGCCTGATCCTGGCGGATGAAACCGCTGATCCGCATATCGTGGCGTGGGATCTGGTTGGACAGGCAGAACATGGCTACAATTCACCGGTTTGGTTGGCAACGACACACAGGCCTCTGGCCGAAAAGGTCATGGAATTGGTGCCACAATATATTAGTGAGCTACCTGACTTAAATGCGCAGAATGCAGCTGCAGCCTGGCGCGACATGGCAGAAGTAATGGTCGTTCCGGACCGTGAGGGCCTGGCTCAGGTTGCCGATATGATTGCACCGGAACATCTTCACGTGCAGACGGCAGACACAGATTGGTTCTTAGGCAGACTGCAATGTTACGGTTCGCTTTTCCTTGGCGAAGAGACAACTGTTGCTTTTGGTGACAAGGCTGCGGGCCCCAATCACGTACTGCCAACCTCCGGTGCTGCACGCTATACGGGCGGTCTCTCGGTTCATAAATATATGAAGCTGGTCACATGGCAGAAAGTAACGCGTGAGGGCTCCAAGGCTGTTGCCGAATCCACGGCCCGGATTTCTCGGCTGGAAGGAATGGAAGGCCACGCGCGTACGGCTGACATTCGTTTGGAGAAGTATTTTCCTGATGAGAAATTCGATCTGACGGCAGGCTGACCTCATGCCTGATATTTTCAATGTTGAGGGTAAGATTGCCTGCGTGACCGGGGCCAGTTCTGGTATCGGCCGGGCGCTGGCAAGCGTATTGAGTGATGCAGGTGCCAATGTGGTTGGGCTTGCCCGGCGCGAAGACGCCTTGCGAGACTGGCAATCGGAAACAACTGGAAACACTGCCATTGTGCCTTGCGATCTATCTGATCCAGCGCGCATGGCGGATGTGGCAGAACAGGCCAGCAAACCCTTTGGGGCTCCTGATATTCTGATCAATGCTGCCGGTATCAATACAAGGCAGCCCGCAGATGATGTGACATTGGATGGGTGGCAAAAGACACTTGATCTCAATCTGTCGACGCCATTCTTTCTGGCAAAGGCTTTGGTGCCTGCCATGCGGGAAAAAGGCTGGGGCCGCATTATCAACTTTGCGTCGCTGCAAACTGAACGGGCCTTTCCAGGCGGTATTGCCTATGGTGCCTCCAAGGGCGGTGTTGGTCAGATGACCCGCGCGATGGCTGAAGCCTGGTCAAGCGCTGGCATCACTGCCAATGCGCTGGCACCGGGTTTCTTCCCGACAGAACTTACAGGGCCGGTGTTTGATAATCCGGAACTGGCAGCGCGCAATGCGGCGCAGACCTGTATAGGCCGCAATGGAACAATGGCTGATCTGGTCGGGCCAACCCTGTTCCTAAGCTCCGATGCGAGCGCTTATGTGACAGGCCAAATTCTGTTTGTGGATGGAGGCTTTACCGCCAAATGAAGGCACTGGTTTACAACGGCCCGGAACAACTGGCTCTGCAGGATATGCCCGATCCTGTTCGCGCAAATGATGATTGTCTGATCAGAATTGAACATGTCGGCATTTGCGGATCGGACATGCATGCCTGGGCTGGGCATGATGAGCGCCGTCCGGCGCCGCTTATTCTGGGTCATGAAGCGGCAGGTCTTGTCATTGACGGGCCTTTGAAAGGTCAACGGGTCACGGTCAATCCGCTTGTTGCGTGCGGCGCTTGTTCTGTTTGTAAGAGCGGTCGGGAAAATCTTTGTGCCAAGCGCGAGATCATTTCGATGCCGCCGCGACAGGGCGCTTTTGCTGAATTACTGACGATGCCCACCGGTAACCTTGTGATCATTCCAGACGGTTTCTCCAGCGAAAAGGCGTCGCTTGCCGAACCTTTGGCCTGTGGCTGGCACGCTGTACGGTTGGGAAGCCGGGTCCTGGACGGGCCTATATCAGAAGCCAGTTGTCTGGTCCTTGGTGGCGGTGCGATTGGTCTTGGGGCTGCATTGGTGCTGGCTGCAAAGGGTGCGCCGGACATTTGGGTTGCAGAGACGAACCCGGCGCGGCGCGCTATTGTTGCTCAAAGCGGTCCCTTCAAGGTCTATGATCCGACAACTGAGTCCGGACCGGATGCGGTTGATCTGGTGATCGATGGCGTTGGCTTTGAGGCGACGCGTAAAGCCGCCTTTGCCAAAGTGAAGCCGGGCGGCGTTATCAGCCATATTGGCCTCGGCTCTGCCAGTGGCGGTGTCGATGTGCGACGCGCGACGCTTCAGGAAATCACTTTCATCGGCACATACACCTACACTCAGCAGGATTTCCGGGATACGGCTCAAGCCATTTTTGATGGGGATCTGGGATCTCTCGACTGGCCTGATACAAGACCCCTTAGTGATGGTCCTGCAGCCTTTGACGAGATTAAAACCGGGCAGGCCGCCGCGCCCAAGATCATTTTGGTTCCTTAGGACCGCAATGTACTAGACGCCGCGCCGCAAGCCCGAAACCTTTAGACGCCGCGACGCAAGCGGCGAGCTTTCATGGCTTCATTGGCTTCCGGAGTACCGTCGTGGAATGATCCGAACCATTTATCCAATGGCACCATTCCATCTGAGTAGTTCACCTCGAAATATTTGTGATGCAGATAGTGTGCATAGTAGGACGCATCCACACTTGCCCCGTCGTCTGAAACGACAATGCGATCAAACCCGGTGTGTCCCTGTGCCGGGGCAACGCCCAGACGTGATGCCAGGTTGATCATGTGAATCGGGTGGGAAGGAATGAAAAAGAACAACAGGATCGTGGAAAAATACAACACATGCTCAATGGGGTGCATGGAAAGGCCAGACCACGGCCCGGGATTGGTGTTGCGGTGGTGCAGCTTGTGGGCAATCCGGTAAAGCGGTGGCCAATGCAGCAGACGGTGGGCGAAATAGAACCCGACCTCGTGAATAAGAGGCACCAGAAAGAAGAGCGCGATAAAGCCGACAGGGTGTTCGCCAAAGCTGACAAACGAGATCATGCCATTTGCATAGGCCCATAGCAGCAGCACTTCATAGGCTGTCCAGATTGGAACGCCACTGGCGAGGGACCAGAACATATTGTCGAGTGTCTGATTTTTGAACAGGAAAACCGAGGAATCTTCCTTTGGCCAGTTACGGTTATATTTGAAGGTCGTATTCTGCTTGCGCCACACATAAAGCCAGAGGTGCCAGGCGCCATAGACAGCGAGTGCCAGCACATAGTTGCGGGCCAGGATCACAGCCACCCAGTCAAACGAAAAGGTCTTCATGGTTTCAAGGGGAGGTGTCAGAAACATCCAGATGAGAATGGCCGCGATGGCGTAGAAAACATTCCAGGGGAACAGATAGCCGGGGAAGCCGAAAAACCATTTCAGCAGGGCTTTTGGTTGTGGTGGCCAAGCGAAAGCCGGGCCATAGGTGACGGGCTTGTCCGGTGCCCAATTGCCACGGGCATCCTCGCTTCCAAATTTGGCCTCATTATCCATTGCACGTCCCCTCACCGTTTTGACTCATTTAGCATAGGGCGTGCGTGGCTCCAAGAGGGGCCGAATTGGTGATGTGTCGCGCCTGAGCCATTCTGGTAAAGTCACAAGCCATGTGTTATGCGGCCAATTCCTCCAGACCTTTTCTTATTCTCACGAGGATTGACCCAGCGGTCTCTACCGCTTTGGCTTGCTTCAAAAGCGCTTGGGTTTCTGCGCGATACTCTTTGTACTGGCGTGCCAGAATGACAAAGCCGGTGTAGGACCAGGCGCGAATAAGTGTTCTTTTCGATGTCACATTTTTTGTCAGGAAGCTGTGAACCGTTTCTTTGTCGGCGGTATCGATGGGTAATGCGTGCATGATCTGCAAGATGTGCAGTTGGGTATCCCAATGGCTCAATTTGTCGAGGCTGGTGTAGCAAGTCTGCGCGTCGTTGCGCTTCACAGCATGCCCGTTGTCGTGAGCAGCCCCACTTGAGTGGTCCATGTTGAAAGTTAGTGCATGATTGGCCTTTGGTCCATCGTTACGATGGCCTCTGGCGCAGGTGGGCGGTAACCCAATGCACTGTGTGGTCG
>Ga0163216_101296_pt1 | contig 17121 bp, 13 predicted proteins | sample SynspAceP_FD_167610 | JGI IMG/M metagenome (GOLD analysis project Ga0163216, IMG submission 167610) | Saline lake microbial communities from Ace Lake in Antarctica - Synechococcus sp. Ace-P (Illumina Assembly) | ecosystem: Environmental > Aquatic > Non-marine Saline and Alkaline > Saline ...
GCTGAACAATCGCCCCAGAAAGACCCTCGGCTGGAGAACGCCCGCCGAAGCAATGGCCGACGAAATCGAGGCCTTCAAACCAGGTGTTGCGCTTGCAACTTGAATCCAAGAACTTCTACTCCGAAATAATCGGTTTGCTGAAACCCGATGAAGCAGTTTTGGTGCCATTCGTTACCCGTTCCCGCCGCCATCAAACCGCGCTGCATCCTCGGCTGCACGCCGGATCGCGCCGGATTTATGCACTGTCTCCATATATTCCGCTTCGGGGTCGCTGTCATAGACCACGCCGCCGCCCGCCTGAATATACAGCGTCTGGTCCTTGATCACGGCTGTGCGCAGGGCGATGCACATATCCATGTCGCCGCCTGCACTGAAATAACCCACACCGCCGCCGTAAAGGCCGCGCTTTTCCGGCTCCAGCTCGTCGATGATCTCCATCGCGCGGACTTTGGGCGCGCCGGACACTGTCCCTGCGGGCATGCCTGCGAAAAACGCATCCAGCGCGTCGCAATCCTCGCGCAGCTCTCCGACCACGTTGGAAACGATGTGCATGACGTGTGAATACCGCTCGACGATGAATTCTTCCGTCGGGCGCACAGTGCCGATTTTCGCGACACGGCCCACATCGTTGCGGCCCAGATCGAACAGCATCAGATGTTCGGCCAGCTCTTTGGGGTCGGCCATCAGGTCGGCCTCCAGCGCGCGGTCCTCTTCGGGCGTCGCACCGCGTTTACGGGTGCCTGCAATAGGCCGGATGGTGATTTCCTGACCAAAAACCCGCACAAGGATCTCGGGCGAGGCGCCGACCACATGGAAGCCGCCGAAATTGAAATAGAACATGAAGGGTGAGGGGTTCGTGCGCCGTAAAGAGCGGTAGAGCGCGAAGGGGGCTTGCGTGAACGGCTGTGACCAGCGTTGCGACGGGACCACCTGAAAGATATCGCCTGCCTTGATATAGTCTTTGGCTTTCAACACCGCCGCCATATAGGCGTCCTTGCTAAAAGTACTCACCGGTTCCGGCGCGGCGGCAGCCTCGCCCAGATTGCGGCTTGTGCCAGCGGGTGCGCGCTCCAGATCGCGGACCGCGTCCATCACCCGCTCTGCGGCTTGGGCATAGGCGGCGCGGGCGGTCTGGCCTTCGGTGACCCATGCGGGCGAGACAACCGTGACTTCACCTTTCACCCCGTCCAGCACCGCCACGACCGACGGGCGCAGCATGACGGCATCGGGCAGGCCCAGCGGGTCGGGGTTCACGTTTGGCAACCGCTCCACCAGCCGGATCATGTCATAGCCCAGATAGCCGAACAGGCCCGCTGCCGCTTGGGGCAGGTCTGCGGGCAGGCTGATCTTGCTTTCTGCGATCAGTGCACGCAGGGCGTCCAGCGGGCCGCCATCCATCGGCGCATAAGCGTCAGGATCATAGCGCGCGGCGCGGTTTACCTCGGATGTCGTGCCACGGCAGCGCCAGATCAGATCGGGCTTCATCCCGATGATGGAATACCGCCCGCGCACCTCGCCACCCGTCACGGATTCCAGCATAAAAGTATTTTCGGCCGCCCCGCCCAATTTCAGCATGAGCGACACAGGCGTGTCCAGATCGGCGGCCAGGCGGGTATAGACCACCTGATGCTGTCCAGCGGCATAAAGGGCGGCGAAACTGTCGAAATCGGGCGTCAGGGGCATGTTACTGAAAGCCCACATTCACGGCGTTGACAGCGCGCGGATCAATATTTTGACCGGCACGCAGCAGGGCATCTTCGGAGAACAGGTCAAACAGCCCGCGTGCAAGTGCGAGATTTTGTTGATCCCGCAGACCTGCCACCAGCGCCGTGGCTTGGGCATTTGTATCGTCCGCGGCAGTGATCGCGTCCAGATGGACCAGCACAACCGTATCAGTACCCTCGAGCATGCGCACGTCGCCGACTGCCATCTGGAAGACCTCGCCGGTGAAGCCCGTGGGCGTCGCGGGGAGGAAGGCGTTGCGGGTCTGTTCGGTTGCCACGCGCTCGCTCAGTCCCAGAGCGGCGAAAGTGCTACCGCTTTCTACGGCGGCCTTGGCGGCTTCGGCCTGCGCGCGCAGACCGTTCACAATCTGCTCTGCACGCCACTGCTCTGCCACGTCTTCGGCTACGTCGGCATAGGTCGCGGGGCGCTCCGGCAGGGCGTCATCCAGACGCAGGGCAAAGATGCCGCCATCGCCCAATTGCTCGACCTTGGGAAAGTCACCTTCGGCCACCGTCGCGGCGGCCTCGCGGAAGCCCTCATAGGCGGCAAGGCCTTCACCGCTGTCCATGGTCCAGTCGATCTGGCCCAGCACCATATCGGTCTGCTCCGCCAACTCCTCCAGTGTGGCACCCCCGGCAAGGCGGTCATCAAAATCCTCTGCCTGCGCTTCGACGATGCGGATCGCACGGTCGGCGGCAAGTGCGTCGCGCAACTCGGGCTCTGCTTCTTCAAAGGTCACGTTCTGCGCAGGCAACACGGCATTCACGCGAAACAGGGCAGGGCCCAGATTGCTGTCGGCGGGGCCCACAACACTGCCCACGTCGGCACCAAACACGGCGGCACCCGCAGCGCCAAGGCCTGCCAGATCGACATCCCCCAAATCAACATCCGACAGGACCAGACCACGTTCCTGCACCAGCGCCTCGAAGGTGCTGCCGCCGACTTCCAATGCGGCAGCGGCCTGATCGGCGGCCTCTTGATCGGCAAAAACCAGACGCTCGACCAACCGGCGCTCGGCCTGATTATACTGCCCGGCGCGGTTGGCATATTCTGCGCGCAACTCGTCTTCGGGCAGCTCCACCTGATCAATGATCTCGGTAGGGTTCAGCCAAGCATAGGTGATTTTCTTGGTGGCGGGCAGGACAAAGCTCTCTGCATTGGCGTCGAAATAGGCTTTCAGGGTCGCGTCGTCCGCTTCTGCAAGCGGTGTGTCCAGCGCCGTCTCGTCCAGCAATACCCATGTGAAATCACGGGTCTCGCTGACATAGGCCACCAGTGTTTCCGCATAGGCGGCGGGCATCTCGACACCGCTCAGGATGGCGCCTTGCAGCAGCTGGCGGGCGGTTTCCTCGCGCAGGCTGGTCTCGAACTCGGCCTCGTTCAGACCGGCGGTGCGCAGGGCTTGGGCATATCCGTCGCGGTCAAACTGACCGTTAACGCCCTGAAATGCCGCGATTTCGAGGATACGGTCGCGCAAGACCTCATCCCCGATGGACAGGCCCATTTGCGTGGCTTCATGGTCCAGTGCGCGCTCGCGCATCATGCGTTGCAGCACCGCGCGGTCCAGACCCAATTGCTGGGCTTGGGCAAAACTCATTGCCGAGCCGGTCTGCTGGCTGATCGCACGTAATTCCTGCTGGACCTGACGGGCATAGGCATCCACCGCGATCGGCTTGTCCCCGACAGAGCCTATGGTGCGGATGTTCCCGCTCAGGTTGACCGCGCCAAAGCCGCCCAGACCCAGAAACAGGAGGCCCATAAGGATCCACATTGCAGTTTTGCCGACGCTTGATTTCTTGGCCATGAGTGCTGCCCTTTAAACGGTGTTTGCGACTGTCTAAGGGCTTGGCCCGTAAGGGGCAAGAGGCTGCTACTTGCGCGGCAAATCCAGTGCTTCGAGGCGGGTGAACAGCGTGGCGATGCCGCCTGCGTCCAGATTGGCAAAAGCGATGCGCAATTCTGACGCGCCAGCGGCATTTCCATCAGGATAGAACATGGTGCCGGGCAGGCACAAAACGCCCGCCTCACGCACCATCAGCGGGGCCAGATCGGCGCTGCTCATTGCGAAGGGATGGCGCATGTAAGCGAAATAGCCGCCAAGGCCCAGCAGGCTCCACCCTTTGGCCACAAGACGTGGCATATGCACAGTGATGGCGGCACGGCGGTGCAGGATTTCTTCACGTTCACCCGCCAGCCATTGATCCAGATTTTGCATCCCCCAGAGGGCTGCGTGCTGGCCCACCTGACTGGGGCAGATGGCAACGGTGTCGAGGAATTTCTCGATCTCTGTCAGACGTGCGGCGGATGTAGCGATTGCGCCAACACGGTGGCCTGTCAGGCGGTAGGCCTTTGAAAAGGAATAGAGATGGATCAGTGTCTGGTCCCAATCGGCGCGCGTGAACAGGCTGTGGGGCCTGCCGCTGCCTGCGTGAAAGTCGCGGTAGGTCTCATCTACGATCAGGGCGATTCCGCGTGATCTGGCGATGTCGTAAAACGCGGTAACCAGATCATCGGTATATTCCACGCCGGTGGGATTGTTGGGCGTGACCAGCACGATGGCGCGGGTGCGGGGCGTGATCAGTCTGGCGGCATCCCAAGGGTCGGGCATCATGTCGCCCTCGCACTTCAGCGGCACGGCTTTGGCCCCTGCCATGTCCAGCCACATCTTGTGGTTGAAGTACCACGGCACGGGAATGATGACCTCGTCGTCCTCGCCACACAAGGCGGCAATGGCGGCGGCAAAGGCCTGATTGCAGCCCGAAGTGATGGCGATTTGGGCGGTGTCCACCGTGCCGCCATAGATCCGCATCGTCCGCGCTGCCAGCTCGGCGCGCAGGGCTGGCATGCCCAGAACCGGCCCGTAGAGATGCATGGAATCGTCGTGAAGGACGGCATCGGCCATGGCTTGCCGCATGCCCGTGTGCGGCGGCTCGACCGGTGCGGCTTGACTGACGTTGATCAGCGGGCGCTGCGCAGGGAAGTCAACACCGTCCAGCCAGCGGCGCGCTTCGGGGACAGGCGGGGGGAAGGTGGTCGCGGTGCGGGGGCGTGTCATGTCAGATGTCCGGAGCTTGGGGGAGAGGGCGGGATCGAGTTTAAGGGCAAAATAAAGAAGCGGCGGGATTAGTCTTTGCCGCGGTAGGGTTCGACGTATTGCAGGGCCATGTCCCAGGGGAAGAAAATCCATGTGTCCTGACTGACGCCGGTGATGAAGGTATCTACCATCGGCTCGCCTTCGGGCTTGGCATAGACGGTGGCGAAATGCGCATTCGGATAGAGTTTGCGTACCAGTTCCAGCGTTTTGCCGCTGTCGACCAGATCGTCGATCACCAGGATGCCGGTGCCGTCGCCCATGATGTCTGTATCGGGTGATTTTAGCACGCGGGCTTCGCGGCGGTCATCCGCCTTGCCGCCGCCCGAATGGTAGGAGACGACCGAGATCGTATCCACTGTGCGGATGTCCAATTCGCGCGCAACGATCATCGCGGGGGCCATGCCACCACGGGTGATGGCGACCACGGCTTTCCATGCGCCATCGTCTGGGCCTTTGCCATCGAGACGCCACGCCAGCGCGCGGCTGTCGCGGTGGATCTGGTCCCAGCTGATGTGAAAGCCTTTTTCATGGGGGAGACGGGTATCGGACATGGGGATGTTACCTTTCGAGGAGGAGGCGCAGGCCGAGGGCGGCCATGATCGTGGCGGCAGTGCGGTCGGCGTGGCGTTTGATGCGCAGGTAGGTGGCGCGGGCAGCGGGTGTTGAGAGGGCGCAGGCCATGGCGGTGTAGACGCTGATTTCGACGATCAGGTGGTTCGCCACGATCAGCGCACTGTCGGTGAGCGTGAGGCCAGAGGGGAAGATCACCACGATCACGGCTCCGGCGAAGAGAACGGATTTGGGGTTCGACAAGTTGACGATTAGGCCCGCACGAAAGGCGCGGCGGCTGGCGGCTGTGCCGGTGGTGTCCAGCGGCGCGGGAGCACCGCGCCACATGCCCCATGAGAGATAAATGAGGTAGAGTGCACCTGCGATTTGCATCGCCGTGTAGAGCCATGGCACCACAGCGAAAACCGCCGAGAGGCCCATCAGCGCAGCGCCTGTCCACAGGGCAGCGACCAGTCCGAGGCCCAGACCCGACAGGATGCCTGCGCGTTGCCCGTCGATGATCGAGTCGCGCAGGAGCAGCACGAAGGCAGGCCCGGGAGAGGCTATCGCGGCCATCAGGGTGACATGAAAGGCGATCAACTGGGCGAGGGTGAGATCGCTCACGTGTTACTCCTTGCTCATGTCCGGTGCGTCAACGGCCTTCATACCGACCACATGATATCCCGCATCAACGTGCAGGTTTTCACCTGTGGTGCCAGAGCCCAGATCGGAGAGCAGGAACAGCGCAGCCTTGCCGACCTCGTCGATGGTGACGTTGCGGCGCAGGGGCGAGTTATACTCGTTCCATTTCATAATGTAGCGGAAATCACCGATGCCGGAAGCAGCGAGTGTCTTGATCGGGCCTGCGGAGATGGCGTTGACGCGGATGTTGTCCTTGCCCAGATCCTCGGCCAGATATTTCACCGACGCCTCCAGCGCCGCCTTGGCCACGCCCATGACGTTGTAATGCGGCATGACTTTTTCGGCGCCGTAATACGTGAGCGTGAGGCACGAGCCGCCGTTCGTCATCATCCTCTCCGCGCGCTGGACCACGGCGGTGAAGGAATAGACCGAGATATCCATGGACAGGGCAAAGTTGCCGCGTGTGGTATCAACGTAGCGGCCGCGCAGCTCGTTCTTGTCGGAAAACCCGATGGCGTGCACGATGAAGTCGATACTGTCCCACCGCTCTGCCAGTCCGGCAAACAGCGCGTCGATCGAGGCCTCGTCACCCACATCGCAGGGCAGCACAATGTCCGAGCCCAGCGATGCGGCCAGCGGATCAACCCGCTTTTTCAGCGCATCGCCCTGATACGAGAAGGCCAGCTGTGCGCCTGCATCCGAGAGCTGCTTTGCAATGCCCCAGGCAATTGATTTGTCGTTGGCCAGTCCCATGATCAGCCCCCGCTTGCCCGTCATCAGGTTGTTCGGCATTGCCTAGATCTCCCTTATATCTTTTGTTGGCTTGTGGTTTACGCGATTGCCTGCTGGCCAGCAAGTGAGCGCGCGCTATATTGTATTTTGGGTTGCACTGCGCAGCGTGATGGTAGAAATACGTATCAGGCATACGTAATAACAAAGTATCCGTTTGACTGACCGCCGGTCGCCTGCGGATTGGACTTAGATTGTTGGTCTGGTCCGGACATGTTGAAGGAATAAGGTAGTGACGGACCGTAGTGGTATTTTTGCCGGAAACGACCCTTTTGAAATTTCGCGCATGTGGCTTGCCGAGGCGACCGCCACGGAACCCAACGATCCCAACGCCATCGCGCTGAGCACGGTTGATGCGGGCGGAATGCCCAATGCCCGGGTGGTGTTGCTGAAGGACATCGAAGACGATGCGTTTATATTTTACACAAATTACGAGAGCGCCAAGGCGCAAGAGCTGGAGCAGGCGGGCAAAGCTGCGTTTGTCATGCACTGGAAGTCGTTGCTTCGTCAGGTGCGTGTGCGGGGTTTGATCATGCGCGAGGATGGTGCAAAATCAGATGCTTATTATGCGTCGCGTGGACTCAAAAGCAGGCTGGGGGCTTGGGCATCGCAGCAGTCAAAACCGCTGGATAGCCGCGCCGAACTGGAGCAGGCCTTCGCGCGTGCGCAGGACGCGCATGGCGATGATCCGGCACGCCCGCCGTTTTGGGGCGGGTTCCGGCTGATCCCGCTCGAGTTCGAGTTTTGGGCTGATGGAGACGGGCGCCTGCACAACCGGTTTCAGTGGCGCCGTGCGACTGTTGACGCAGCCTGGGAAATTAGAAGACTTAATCCGTAACTGATTTGCGCTAAATCTGTAACAGATTTAATCCGTAACCGTACGAGTATTGCCATAGTTATGTGGCGTTGGTGTCAGTCTGGCGCCTTCAATCGAATTGAAAGACGGTGCGATTTCTATGACACAAGCGGATGGGCAGGAGACTGCTTCTGTACAAGTGACCGGTACGGTGAAATGGTTTGATCCTGTAAAAGGCTTTGGCTTTGTTGTGTCTGACGAGGGCGGGACCGATATTCTGCTGCATGTGAATGTGCTGCGTAACTTTGGCCAAAGCTCGGTTGCGGATGGTGCGCGGATAGAACTTTTGGTCCATAAGACAGACCGTGGTGTGCAAGCCGCTACAATCGTTTCGATCACGTCGCCCGAAGGGCTGCTGCCCACCTTGCCCGATATCATGCAGCTGGACCGCGAAGAGATTGCCCGCAGTCCCTTGCTGGCTGCGCGGATCAAATGGTTCGACAAGGCGAAGGGATTCGGGTTTGCCAATGTCTATGGACACAGCGAAGATGTATTTGTGCATATTGATGTGCTGCGCCAGTCGGGTCTGTCAGATCTGGCCCCGGGCGAGGCCATTGCGATGCGTGTGATTGATGGCAAACGCGGCCGCATGGCCGCAGAGGTGCGGGCATGGGAAACGGTGAATTTAACAGACGACGGTTCGGTGCCGGACTAATCGCAGCCGCAGGAATTGGCGTGGCAGGGCAGGGCGCAGCGCTGACCCCCCTGATGCCCTGTCCACCGGACCGGGCGCGCATCACCGGGCCCTTCGGCAGCGCATCGTTTACCGTAGATGTTGTCGACACGGATGCCAGCCGCGCGCGCGGTCTGATGCATGTGCCGTCGATGCCGCTGAGTTATGGCATGCTGTTCATCTACCAGCAGCCGCAGCGCATGAGTTTCTGGATGCGCAACACGCTGATCGAACTTGATATGCTGTTTATTGACGAGACTGGCGTGATCCGTCACATCCACCATCGCGCCCGACCACTAGACGAGACACCCATCTCTGGCGGATCCGAGTTGCTGACCGCAGTGCTGGAAATCAACGGGGGTCTGGCAAAACGGTTGGGAATTGCCAAGGGTGATCTGCTGCGTCATCCGGCGTTCGCCGGACAGCTCGGAACATGCTCCTGTCCTTGACCGGAAATAGATTTTCAAAGCTGCGTATTTTGCCTTTTCAATCCGGACGGGCTTCGCTAAAGAAGCGGTAGTCGGGGCGTGGCGCAGCCTGGTAGCGCACCTGTTTTGGGTACAGGGGGTCGGATGTTCGAATCATCTCGCCCCGACCACTTTAGAGACGGAAAAGTCTCTGGAATACGAACACTCATGTGGCTCTTCCGTGAATAGCGGAGGGGCCACAAGTGTTTACGGCCCCTGCCTCTGGCTCGAGAGGGTCCGTGGTGGAATTGCACAGGCCCTTTGGCTGCTCCGGCACTGCAGATTATCCACATCTGGTGTTTTTTTCATGCAACAGCCCGAATATTCTCAATTGGTAGTAGTGTCGCAGATGGCAAAAAAGGGCTGAGCAGCCTTTGAATCGGGTTATTTTTGCCACTGCACAAGATTCGGGCAGAGATTTTTTTGGCCTTGCCTCAACAGGTAGGTTTCATCCTGATAGCGCCACCAAAGATTAACAGATCTGTTAGTGATGCTGTTTTAAAGCATTTTTTAATGGTCTCGAAAGTTAACCTTTTTCGATGGCCTTGTGGATGAATCATTGCCGGTGATGCCGCCCCCTAAGTATCGGCCCCGTCAACAGGCTAAAATTGAAAACGAGATGAAAAAATCCGTTGACCTATGGGGGTCGGATACGCCAGATTGTGGAGGCTGATGATGATGCCACAACATGTAGTGGTGAAACGCTACAACGGCCGGTCACGCAGCAGGGTACAGGCAAACGGTTCAACACGACGGATCCAGCAGGCACGCGCGAGGTTTTAGGGCCTTTGCAGCGACCATTTGCATGTTTCTGCGGCACAGCATCGAGCGGGGCGGGCGATTGCACGTCTATTTATAGGAACGCTGAAATATGGGGCAGCGCGATGAAAATTGAACGTAAATTTACCACTCAAGGGCAAGACGCCTACGCGGATCTGGATTTTGTGAGCACAGTCTCCGAAATCCGCAATCCCGACGGCTCTATTGTTTTTCACCTCGATAACGTCGAGGTGCCGAAGTCATGGAGCCAAGTTGCCTCCGATGTGATCGCGCAGAAGTATTTCCGCAAGGCCGGCGTGCCCGCGGCCTCCAAGCGCGTGAAGGAAAAGGGTGTACCCGAATTCCTGTGGCGCTCTGTTCCCGTTGAGGGCACGGAAATGGGCGGCGAGACGTCCTCCAAGCAGGTCTTTGACCGTCTGGCAGGTGCCTGGGCCTATTGGGGCTGGAAGGGTGGCTATTTCACCACCGAGCAGGATGCGCGCAGCTATTACGACGAAATGCGCCATATGCTGGCCTCACAACGTGCAGCACCCAACTCTCCGCAATGGTTCAACACCGGCCTGCACTGGGCTTACGGCATCGACGGTCCGGCGCAGGGCCACTATTATGTGGACCATGAGACTGCTGTCCTGACGCGCTCTACCTCGTCCTACGAGCACCCGCAGCCGCATGCCTGCTTCATCCAGTCGGTTGCCGATGATCTGGTCGGCGATGGCGGCATCATGGACCTTTGGGTGCGCGAGGCGCGTCTGTTTAAATACGGCTCCGGCACCGGCACCAACTTTTCCTCTTTGCGCGGCGCAGGCGAAAATCTGTCGGGCGGTGGCAAGTCCTCCGGCCTGATGGGTTTCCTGAAAATTGGTGACCGCGCAGCCGGTGCGATCAAATCTGGCGGCACCACGCGGCGCGCGGCCAAGATGGTGATAGTCGATGCGGATCATCCCGACATCGAGGATTTCATCAACTGGAAGGTCATCGAAGAGCAGAAGGTCGCTTCCATCGTCGCAGGCTCCAAGATGCACGAGCAAAAGCTGAACCTGATTTTCAAGGCCATCGCGGGCTGGGACGGTCTGGAGACGGACGCTTATGATCCTGCCAAGAACGAGCAGCTGAAGGACGCGATCCGCGCCGCCAAAAAGGTAGCCATCCCAGAGACTTACGTCAAGCGCGTGCTGGATTACGCCAAGCAGGGCCACACATCGATTGAATTTCCGACCTATGATACCGATTGGGACTCCGAGGCCTACTCCTCTGTTTCCGGTCAGAACTCCAACAACTCCATCCGCGTTACAGATGCCTTCCTGAAGGCGGTTGAGGCAGACGGCGATTGGGAATTGCTGGATCGCACCACCGGCAAAGTCTCCAAGACCCTGCGGGCGCGTGACCTTTGGGATCAGGTCGGCCACGCCGCATGGGCCTGCGCCGATCCGGGCATCCAGTACCACGACACGGTTAACGATTGGCACACATGCCCCGAAGATGGCGCCATCCGTGGCTCGAACCCGTGCTCCGAGTATATGTTCCTCGACGACACCGCCTGTAACCTTGCCTCCATGAACCTGCTGACCTTCCTGAAGGACGGCGAGTTTCAGGTGGAAGACTACATGCATGCCTCGCGTTTGTGGACCGTGACGCTGGAAATCTCAGTGATGATGGCGCAATTCCCGTCCAAGGAAATCGCGCAGCGCTCCTATGACTTCCGCACGCTGGGTCTGGGATATGCCAACATCGGCGGTTTGCTGATGAACATGGGCTTTTCCTATGACAGCGATGAAGGCCGCGCGCTTTGCGGTGCGTTGACGGCGATCATGACCGGCGTTGCTTATGCGACAAGCGCCGAAATGGCGGGCGAGCTGGGGGCCTTCCCGGGTTACCAGAAAAACAGCAAGCACATGCTGCGCGTCATCCGCAATCACCGCCATGCAGCCTACGGCGAAAAGACCGGCTATGAGAAGCTGGCGATCAAGCCGCTGCCGCTGGATCATGCCAACTGCCCGCAAGCCGGTCTGGTCGATGTGGCGATGTCCACATGGGACGAGGCGCTAGCGCTTGGTAAAAAGCACGGCTACCGCAATGCGCAGACCTCCGTGATTGCCCCCACAGGCACCATCGGTCTGGTGATGGATTGCGACACCACAGGGATCGAGCCTGACTTTGCGCTGGTGAAATTCAAGAAACTGGCCGGTGGCGGGTATTTCAAGATCATCAACCAGTCGGTTCCCGGTGCGCTTGAGAAACTCGGCTACGGCTCTGCCCAGATCGAAGAGATTGTCGGTTATGCGGTCGGTCACGGCACCATCGGCAATGCGCCGGCCATCAACCACACCACACTGATGGGCCACGGTTTCGGCCCTGCGGAGCTGGCCAAGATCGACGGCGCGCTGGCCTCTGCCTTTGATATCCGCTTTGTCTTCAACCAGTGGACACTGGGCGAGGCGTTCTGCACAAACGTGCTGGGCATCCCGCGGGACAAGCTGAACGATCCGACGTTTGATCTGCTCAAGTCCCTTGGTTTCTCCAAGAAAGACATCGAGTTGGCCAATGACCACGTTTGTGGCACCATGACGCTGGAAGGCGCGCCGCACCTCAAGGACGAGCACCTGAGCATCTTTGATTGCGCCAACCCCTGCGGCAAAAAGGGCAAGCGCTATCTCTCCGTCAACAGCCACATCTACATGATGGCAGCGGCGCAGTCCTTCATCTCGGGTGCGATCTCCAAGACGATCAACATGCCGAACGATGCCACCATCGAGGATTGCCAGAAAGCTTACGAGCTGAGCTGGTCCTTGGGCATCAAGGCGAACGCGCTATACCGTGACGGCTCCAAACTGTCCCAGCCGTTGGCCTCCGCGCTGGTGGAAGACGACGATGATGCAGCGGACATCTTGGAAAGCGGCACCATCCACGAGAAGGCTATCGTTCTGGCCGAGAAGATTGTGGAGAAGGTGATCGTCAAGGAAGTCATCAAATCGCACCGCGAGAAGATGCCGCAGCGCCGTAAAGGCTATACCCAGAAGGCCAATGTGGGCGGGCACAAAGTTTATCTGCGCACGGGCGAATACACAGACGGCAGCCTTGGCGAAATCTTCATCGACATGCACAAAGAGGGTGCCGGTTTCCGCGCAATGATGAACAATTTCGCCATCGCCATTTCGGTCGGCCTGCAATATGGTGTGCCTCTGGAGGAGTTCGTGGACGCTTTCACCTTCACCAAGTTCGAGCCCGCTGGCATGGTGCAGGGCAACGACAGCATCAAATCTGCCACCTCGATCCTTGACTATATCTTCCGCGAACTGGCGGTCAGCTATCTGGACCGCACCGATCTGGCGCATGTGCAGCCGCAGGGCGCCACATTCGACACCATCGGGCGCGGAGAGGAAGAAGGCGTGTCCAATGTGACTTCCGTCAGTCAGGATGCAGCGGCCAAGTCGATGGAAGTGCTGCGCCAGGTCAGCTCTCCGGGATATCTCCGCAACCGGATGCCGCAGAACTTTACCGTTCTGCAAGGCGGGCAATCGGCAGCGATGGATGCCATTTCGGCGCTGATGCCGCAGGGTGATGGCGGGGTGGCACTGGCCACCAGCACCACCGTGATTGCATCGGGTAATGTGGCACTTGATCTGCGCACCAAGGCCAAGATGCAGGGCTACGAGGGCGAAGCTTGCAGTGAATGCGGCAACTACACGCTGGTGCGCAACGGCACCTGCATGAAGTGTAACACTTGCGGCGGTACAAGCGGGTGTAGCTGAGAGCCAGCGGCGCGGTATTTGTCAGAAGTATGCGCAGCCGAAATGTCGGAACTGTCAGAAGCCGTAATTTCGTCGGAATTTCGAAATTGAGCGAAATCCGGTGTCAAGAAAAAAAGGCTTACGAAGGCCTTTATCTGAAGAAGTGAAAGAAAATAACTTATAAACATGATTTTCTGAATCTGATGGAATGCCAGTTACGCAAGATCCAGTCTTGCGACACAGACAACCAGACAAGGGGCAGGTGCGCTTGCCCCCTGACGCTGACCAAGCCGCAGGCATAAAATAAAACGAGCGGTAAATTAATGAGCCTGGTTATGCGAACCTCGGGGTGCCCTTGCGGCACCCCTTTTTCTTTGGCACATCCTTGGGGCCGTGATCACTCGCCATTTTGGGATACAGCTATGAGACTTCAGAACACAGTTGCCCTTCATGCGGATGAGACTGCCGCGTCGTTTGCATCGCGTCTGGCTGCGGCGAACGGAATTCCGACCATCGCGGATCTTTTGATGGACGCCGAGCTTTCGATGGCAGAGTTTCTGAAGGGCGATTCAAAAACCTTTGACACTCTTGCTGCTCTTGGTGGTGTCGCTCTCGATGACCTGATCCGGCATGCATTCATCCCAACTGGAATTTCAACATATAGGTGCATGGGGCATGAATTTGGGATGCGTAACCTGCTCAGAGGGCGAAGCCGCATTTGCCCAGCGTGCTTTCGGGAGGATACAGGTCCGCAGATGACGCCCGATACGGCGCTTGACGCATATGGTCGTATCCTGTGGACGCTTTCATCCGCGCGTGTCTGTCCCGTCCATAAGCTTTCGTTGATCTCAGCACCGGAAGATACAGTCCAACATGAATTCTTCGATACGTGGTCGCTTTGGTTGCCCGAGATTTGCGAAGGTTCTCTAAACCAGCATGTGGCTGATGGGGGACTTTACGAGGAACATGTCGCGCGCAGGCTGGCAGGTGACATACCTGACGGATGGGCAAGCCGCTTTCCAATTGATGCTTTGGGGGCAACTTGCGAGATGCTGGGCGTTTCGCAGACCCATGGAAAGAATGCGACACTTGGCGGTGTGTCTGATGCCGAGCTCGCGGTGGCAACATCAGTCGGATTTCGACTGCTTGATAGCGGTCCAACAGAACTTGTAGCATATTTCGAAAACCTGAGGCGCACCCCCGGGCAGCCGCAAGATCGTCCACAAGCCCGGTACGGCCGCATTTACGACTGGCTAAAGCGTGGTTCAGGCTGTGGCCCTGACCTGGAACCTCTCAGAGCTATTTTACGGCAACATATCATTGAAAATTGGCCCTTGGGTGCTGGTGAGCAGGCTCTTGACCATACACTTCCCGAACGTCGTCTGCACTCACTCAGAACAGCGGCAAAGACACACGATCTGCATCCAAAGCGGCTGCGTCGGATCTTAATCGATGCCGGGATCATTACTGAAACAGAACTGCCAGATTTCGAAGTGATCTTTGACGCCATCGAGGCACAGGAAATCCTTGAACAGGCGAGTGGATCAGTCGCGTTTGCATCGGCGCAGAAGCGGCTGGGAATGACGAGATCACAAATGGAAACTCTTATCCGAGCAGATATTTTGAAACCGGGAGAGGGCGGTGATCAGGCACGCCCACGGTTCACTGAAGCTACAATCCAACACTGGTTGGAGTTCTTTATGTCATTCCCACCGTCGCAGAAGTGGGAGTCCCTGATCGGTATCGCGGACGCGGCACGAAAGCATAAGTCATCCACTGATCGTGTCTTGTCGTTGATTTTGAATGGAAGCTTTACGAAGGTGCATAGCGTAGTTGGATCTGCGGGATTTTCGGCAGTTGTGATCGACAAAGCTGAAGCTGCAGGGCTTCTGGGTAAGTAGCGAAGGCGTGAGTTTTTATAGCTGATACAGACCGCAAGCATATCGTACTTTGGAAAGCGGAAGTTTGCTGGAGGTGAGAAAAATTCTAAGGAGCGGGCTGACAAATGGCATTTTCTTCACGAGCCGTACATCAATTTCTGAGACGGCCGATAGCCTTTTTTGCGGTAACGGCGAGCTTAGAAGAGAAGTTAAAATTTGTTCACAAATGCGTATGGGTTAAGTCTTTTTTCGCCGACGCCATATTGGCGGTCACACGTGTTACAATGTTAAGTGCGGTCTGAATGTGAACCGTCCGCGCTTCTGATTCGAAAACCCCATCGGATGCCATGTTCCAGATGACATCCAGTTCATCAACCTTTGTAGCAGCGACCAGATCAATGACGACTGCAGGCATATCTGATACCGAGGTCATTGCTCTGGTGGCAGTTCTACCGGCAGGCAATGCGACTTCAAGCACATCATCGCTCGTCACACCTTGATTACTCAGCGCCTTGCGCAGCTTAGCTTCCAACAAATCGAGAGCTGCTTCACTCTTAGCAAATTCTCCAGACATTACTTCGATAAATTGAACTGCGCGACGATTCCGATTTTCGACTTTGATGGATCGAATAGCCTGAACAATAGATATAAACAGCGCCAAGGCAGCAATGTATATAGCCGGATTAGCCCAATGACTCACCGATGCTGCAGCATTCAAGGGTCAATCAATGCCCGCAATTTTCCGCTTCATTAACAAACGCTTGAGGCCATCTGTAATGTCCTCTTTCAAAACGTCGTTAAGTTCAAAACGGTATTTCCTGCGAAGCTGGGCCTCCCCAAGCGTCTTCAATGAGCCCGCTAGAAAGCCTTGCACAAAAGAAGTTGAAATTGCTTCAAGAGACTCAGGTGCAGTGATGACCACATTATCCAAAGTGGCATCCAATTCGTCCAAAGTGAACAGAGTCCGCGCTGCTGTTCCACGTTCCATCCCAGCCAAGACGACACCGTCTTGTCCAACGAGTTCAGAAAGATCAATTTGCACGGTCAACAGTCCTCTCCAAGTAGTCAAGATCGAGAGTAAATGCCATTGAGATTAACGTTCCCTTAAGGCACCGATCCAGTTCGATCACATTGTTACGATCTGGCGGTAAATCCTGTGTATTTGGTCCATTGAACCACATTTCACGTTCTGAGTCTTCACCATCTTTTCGTATACCATGCATATAAGGTGAATTGCATAGGACGCAAGTCCTGCCTGACACGATGGCCATTGACGCATTTGCTTGTTCTGCTCCATGAGCGGCGAGATCAGAGTAGAACTCCAAAATGTCTTGGAACCCTGTTCCGTTGCGTTTTTCGTTAACCGCAGCCTCAGACCTGGTGACACCATCCTGCAACGCAAAGACAGTACTTAGATGTTCCCTTGCATGTGCCTTCGTGCCAACTTGCCGAACGTGTTTGGTCACATATTCTTCCAGCTTCGATTTCGTCGGTTCAGGTGTGGTTTGAATTGTTTCGCTGATAGTCGTTCCAGTGCTCAAGAACGCAAGATGGCACCGATAGTATTCTTTATCACCCTGACCGCGCTTTGCCATAAAGCCCGCCACGATCCAGTCTCCGTCATTTTGATGTTCTATCAGATCACCATGACGCTCAGCATTGTCTAGAGTCTCAGTGACAAGCTTGTAAACGGATCGGCGGCCTCTAAGGTTAAGTTTTTGCTGTGTCGTAATATCCAGCCAGTTATCGATTGCGGCTTTGAGATTATGTGCCACTTTTTCATGCGTCTGTCTGTCAATGTAACGAGTCGCAGACCTTGGATTCAAGTTGCAAGCGCAACACCTGGTTTGAAGGCCTCGATTTCGTCGGCCATTGCTTCGGCGGGCGTTCTCCAGCCGAGGGTCTTTCTGGGGCGATTGTTCAGCAGCGCAGCCACTT
>Ga0163216_101297_pt1 | contig 17118 bp, 28 predicted proteins | sample SynspAceP_FD_167610 | JGI IMG/M metagenome (GOLD analysis project Ga0163216, IMG submission 167610) | Saline lake microbial communities from Ace Lake in Antarctica - Synechococcus sp. Ace-P (Illumina Assembly) | ecosystem: Environmental > Aquatic > Non-marine Saline and Alkaline > Saline ...
CTCGGCACCACGGCTCGACAAACTTCAACGCACGATCTATCCGCAGGACAGGCGTTTTAGCTCAACTGAGAAGTTGAGTTTTTTCTCGCCTGTCATGCGGATAGATCGCAATTCGTTATCCGACTGAATGCAATGAACACTTACAATGCCTTCGACTCGAACGCCTGAGGGCGATCCCATAAACTGTCCTATCTGTGGGTTCCCCTCAAACGTCGAACCATCGATACCGCCAGGGGACTGTGTGTGCCCGCGTTGCGGCGCATTGCTTTGGGTGCCAGCAAAAGAAAGCAAAACGAAGTCCGCGATCCGGTCCTTCGTTCGCGAACTGCAATCCTTGGTGGCGAGCGACGATTCGACGACTTACTCGGCAGGGTTCCTTGTTTCTGGCCTACGACGCTGCCTTGCTGCTCATGGCGCGTCGCTTTGGATCAAACCCAAACCGCGACTTTTTCGGCGTGCAAAACCGCTACTGATTCGCAGTGACGGCCACCTGGCCTCCTCTGACTTCGCTTGCGAGGTGATCGCCGCTTCGACGCCAATCGTTCGTACTGAATCGCAAGAGCACGTCGCCTACTTACATTTGGGCGTCCCGATTGTGCGTGATGCTGGTATATTGGGGGTCATCGAGATTGCTCAACGAGACGTTCGTGAAGATCACGCTCAACGTGGATACATTCGCTTCATTAGCCAGATGGCAGAGGTTGCGGCACCTCTGGCTGTAAGGCTACAAAACGGATAACAATGCCGTGAACCGGAGCGGCGAAGTCCGGCGGATTTGAAATGGACAATCTCTCGTCGCCGCCCGGTTACGGCTAGCGTTCGTCCCTCAAACACAAGGAATTTCGATGATCACTCGATACATTGTCGCCGCGTGCGCTTTCGGTTGCTTGGCACTTACGACACCCGCCGTTGCATCCAACCCCGACGGTTCAGCTCTTAAAGCGGTTTCCAATATTCTGTTTGGCACGAATGAAAGTGAAGCAAGGCTCCATGTCGCCGATGACGCAACATTCGGCGATCAAAGACCCGGATCTCTCGTGGCGGGACTTGAGGATCGAAGTTGGTCCGAACCCATCGCATCACAAATTGAACACGTAACATTTTTTGATGCCGATGAACTCGCGACACTTGCCAAAGCATTTCCCAATCCAATGTGGGGCAATGTCGACAAACATCTGGGTTCTCGCCGAGGAGTTCTTGTTCGATTTCTGACGGCCGACTCGTCGTCCGTGGGTGCTCGATCCGCCGGTACCTCCGCATCGCTAGTGTTCGTCATTGGCGGCGAGGACAAGATAGTTCACATGTCGACCGATGACGAGCAATGAAGGTCGGTCGAACAATCGAATGAACGGGAGCATGCTGCTCTTGCGGCAATTCAACCGTTTTCAAGTCGTCGAGTTTACTCGTTATTTTAACTCTTTCGATTTGGCCCGCATACCCCGTTATTCGTAACGTTCGTAGACGCTGGTGACCGCGCTGGATTGCCGGCTGCTATGTCCGAGGCCTGAATCCAGCGCCCGTGATTTCCGACGCCTGTGATCTCCGTCGCCGGAATCCGACGCCTGTGATTGCTTGCATCCTGATTGACAATACGATATCATACGGCATCGCTAACCGTATTTGGCGTGTCATGCGTAATCCAGTCTGCGCCTACGGCCAGCACGCCGGACCGGCGTTCGTCCTTTGAAGCCCATTTTGGGGAAATCCTGTTGGATGGGTACCATTTGACTTGGAAGGAAATCTGATGTCGCTCGAAAGCATGCTGTCCACGTTATCGCCCAGCGAAAAATTGGCTGCGATGAATATTTTGTGGAAGGATTTGTCGTCAAATCCCGCTGGATTTATTTCGCCCGACTGGCACGGCGATGTCTTGGCGGAGCGAATCGCAAATCCATCCGACAAACCACGACTGCCGATTGATGCTGCATTCGAGGAGATTAAGGAACGATTGAATGCGCGTCGAACTCAGGGATGAAGCGCGGGATGATCTGGTTGATGGTGCCGAGTTTTATGGACAGCAATCAGCTGGGCTGGATGATTATTTCCTTGGATGCTTGCGGGCAGACGTGAAAAAGCTGGAAACAATGTTTGGCATTCATGAGGTTTATCGAGGTTTTCACAGATCCTTATCGGAGCGATTTCCATTTGCGATTTACTACTTGGTGGCCGCTGATATCGTTGATGTCGTCGCAGTCTTGGATTGCCGCGAAGATCCGAAAACGACTAACCAACGACTAAGACGCACAAAGCGATGAACCGATGTGGCGTGCCATACGCTATGGGATGGTCAATTTATCGGACGCGACTCGGTAATCGTAAGCGGAAGCGATGGCCTTGGGCATCAAGTCGCGACGTCCAACTCGCCTGAATCCAACGCTTGAAACTACTTGCGTCTCGTTTGGCGGTTCGATATCATACCGTTATCTCCAACCGTGATTGGCGCATCGCGACGCGCGTGATTCAGTGTGCGCTACGAACATGCGGTGCACCGGAGAATGCTGCTCTCGCGACAATTCAAACTTACTCGGGTCATTAACGTCAAACGCGGTTTCAACTCTTTCGATTTGGTCCGCATTCCCGGTGACCTCTACGTTCGTAGGCGCTGGTGACCGCAAGCTCCAACATCCATCGCCCGCTATTTCCAGCGACTGATTCCAACTCGCGACATGTCCGTCGCCTGCCCCATGCTGCTGATTTCCAACGCTTGAAATCCGACGCCTGAAATTGCTTGCGTCCCGTCTGGCGATTCGAAATCATCGCGGCATCGCCAACCGTTCTTGGCATGTCGCGATGCGCGTGATCCAGGGTGCGCTACGAACAACGGCGATGAACCGCAGTAATGTGTTCTCCGCTCCGGCGGTTGGCTTCGCCATTTTACCGCCTCCGCTACGACCACATTACGCGGTTATCGCTACCGTTATCCGTGACAGCGACCGAGACCGACGCCTGACAAATCCGAGGCCTGTCAGTCCCAGAGCCTGGAATTACGACGGTCCGTGTGATTCGACGCCAAACTGATCCAACGTCGATCGCGTCCAGCGTCCAAAGTTGCGTGGCCGATCCCGGCCCGATACAATGACTGAAACCAAATGTGCCAATGAACGTCCGTCTGCCCGTCGCGGATGAGTTCACTGAACCAGCGCCCAGCGAATAATAATTCCGTGCACCGGAGCGGCGAGTCACGTTTTATGGCATAGTCAATTTGTCTGCGCGGCCCGGTGACGGCTGGCGTTATTCGATTCAATAATTTGTTGGATTTGCACTTGAAACACGGAAGCGATCCTTACCGATCTCCACAGCAGTTGCGAGTGAGGCAGCAGTTTGGGCAATCGGCTCACTGGCGAATTCCACTCGGGCCGGTATTGATCGCAATTTTTCTCGTCGGGACAATCGCTAGCTTTCTTGTTCCGGCCGTTGCAATATATCGCGACCTAAACCCTGGCTTCCCCCCGCTGTCGCCTGCAATGCGATGGGCTAGGAATAACCCCCAATCGATCTTTCTGCTCGGCATCGTTGGGCTACCGCTCGTAGTTGCCCTAGGTTTCGCAGTGCTTCGATCTCTTGTACCTCGTCGGGTATTGCCGTACATTCCGTGGTGGTCGCGTGACCTGCGTTCAGTTCTCCGTGCCGCAAAACGCCTGCCACGCAACGAATAACAACGGCGATGAACCGCAGTTCGTATGTTCGGCGGGTGGCTTCGCCAATTTTACCCGCCTACGCTACGAACACACGAACGCGGTTATCGCGAGCGTTCGCCGGCAGTAATACTTCCAACGCCAATACGATGGAGACATGAATGGGATGGGCCGTTGGTGCGGGTTTCGCAATGCTGCTGCTACTTGCTCTCTCGGCAGGTGCCGGTCTTCTAACGATCGTGCGACTTCTCATGCGTTCCGAGCAGACCCATTTCGCCTGTATTGCTGGCCCCGCGATTGCTGCCTGTATTGGCTTCAGCGTCTTTGCGCTGCTACGACTCGTAAACCTTTCGACCATCGCTTTCGAATTACTTGCACTTGGGACACTTGTTGGCGTAGGATTTGGGTGCTTAATGGGCTGTATGCCTCTGCAGACGCGCTGACGGGTCGCGAGCCACGGTAGGCTAAAACGCCCGCCAGCGAAACTAAATGTCCACTGAACTCGATCGAAGTGCGGCGAACCATCGGTTGCAACGGAGGCCGCGAGTTGACGTTTTTGAAGTGGTGCGTCGTTCGCGCGGCCCCGCTGAACCGTACCGTTCGTCGATCAGATGATTTAACATCAAACCAACTCAACCATTTTTCCATGCTCAACACGACAGCACGCCTCATTCTGGTTTCAGTCGCCTTGCTCCTGCAGTCAACAGCATCGGCGATCGAGGACCCAGTCTCAGTTTCGTTGAAGGGCGTTTCGATTCCGCATCTTCCCGATTTTGTGATTCTCGTCACTCAAGAACCTCAGGCGGATTGGGAGAAGTTTACAAACGAATTTGGCGTCGAACAGATCGACGACGAACAACAGAGAACAGCGGGCGTCTTCTCCGCCTCTCGCGGAAATGTCCTGTACCAGTTTCTGGCTCCGTCTGCGACCAAGACCATCTTTGGAGCCGAATCGATGAATGACGCGTCGGGCGGAACCGTTATCTACGTTTGGAAATCGGTCAATCCCAGTACGCAGCAAGACTGGATTGGGAATCATCGTCTAATACCGATTCAAAGCTACAATCAACATCGAGAAAATGGACGGCTCTATACCGCATCGAAGAATTACTACGTTTGGTTTCTTGACGCGGAAAAATGTAAGGTATGTCCGATGCATCCCCATTTCTTCCTCGGCGATTCCATTCGATGCCAGCTTTGCGAGATGCCCAAGGTTCCAATTGGCCAGATTCCCGATTGAACGTTGGCTCTCGCTACCCGAAGACGACGAACCATGCGATGAACCGAAGTCGCGGAGTCGTCATTAATGACAATGGAAAATCAACAGCCGCGACTCGGTTATCGCCAACGTTCGTCAGCAAGGATTGGAAAACGTCGGTGAACCAGTACGATCCGCTTTCGCCGATTACACGGAACTCGTTCGCCGATTTTCTCGACCGTTTTGCCGACCGAAAAACCGCCGAGATCGAATGGCAGCATTTTATTGTCCGCCACTATGGCGACTCTTTTCTCGAAGAGTTTCGCCGCTGCGTAGTGAGGCTCGCGATCAATGAATTGTCCATCCACGGTGATACTGAAGCGAGTCGCGATCTATTGCGAGCATGGGGGTTTCTTCTTCGATCGACGACGAACTCTGACCTTCCCTCGAACGTCGACCTTGTCACTCTCGATTTGACTCCTGCCGAGGCGGTCATCTTGGATGCTTTTTTGCGGCGTTTCTCTCGATCTGACACACTTACCATCCAACATCCGTCCGAGTCACAAAGCCTTTGGAACGTTGAGTGCTTGCTCGAACGGAATGGCGATAGACCCGGATGGCCGACCATCTCAGCGGCTCGAAAAGAACTGCTACCCGAAGAAGAGTGACGAACCATGAAATGCACGGGAGGACGGGTGGTCCGTTTGCTCGTCTGCTTGCAAGTCGTTTGCCCGTCCCCCGTGATTTCTAACGTTCGTAGGCGCTGGTGACCGCACTGAACCGCAAGCTGCATCGTCCAACGCCCGAGATTTCCGGCGTCTGATTCCATCGCCCGCAATTCCCGACGCCCGCATCCAATGCTGCTGATTTCCAACGCCTGAAATCCGACGCCCGAAATTGCTTGCGTCTGGATTGGAGACTCGATACGATTGCGGTATCGTCGTCCGTATGTGGCGTGTTGCTACGCGCTTGATCCAGGGTACACTACGAACAACGGCGGTGCACCGGAGAATGCTGCTCTCGCGACAATTCAAACTTGCCCGGATCATTAACGTCAAACGCGGTTTCAACTCTTTCGATTTGGTCCGCATTCCCGGTGACCTCTACGTTCGTCTGACTTGTGACTTGACAATTGGACAGCATTTCGCCCAATGGTTGACCCCAATCCTTATTCGCCGACCGCCAACACGTCGGCACGCAATTCGCAGCCTCCACCAACGGATTGGACTGGTGCCTTGCTTTTCATCGGAACCATTCTCTTAGTGTTGGCTGTTTCGTTGAGCGCAATCACTGTTGTCCCGGACCAACGCCGCACCTTCAACATGGTTCTACTTGTCCTATTTGCCTCTGCATTTGGGTGCTTTTACGCGTCATGGCGATCCAAACAACGCCGGATACCCAGACGTGATTCGCAAAACGTTCCCTGACGCCGCAATTTTGTGTCTGGGCTGCCGAAACCTCTTTCCCTTCACTGGACCGTCTCCGCTTCTACCGCACCGCGTCCGCCGGGGTACAATTTGGCCGATCGTCAACCCTATTATTCATCTCTGACTAACATGCCGACGAACCATGTGTTGCAACGAAGCCGGGCCAGCGCGATTAATTCCCATTACAACGTCCATCGTCCCGGCTCGCTGAACACTAACGTTCGTCCATAAACCCCTCATTCACTCTATCACTGATGCGACAGTTTTCCTTACGCACTGTTCTACTTGTTATCGCGATAGTTGCGTGCCTCATGGTGGGTGTGAAACGATACCTTGCTCACCGTGCAAATTTCAGTTGGCCAAGTGACGCGACTTTGGTCGCGTCGAGGAGACCTTTGACGCCTCCAGAACTTGAACGGCTTTTCGAGGGAGGTGGAGATCGACACTCCGCGAATCTGGTAGCCAGTCATCCGCCACGAGGAGAAGCGTATTGAAAGCAACAGGCCAAAGAGATCAAATCGGGAATGACTGAACTCGCCTTATTGCGACAAATCCCCCAAGCGTCTCGTACAACGAGTTCCGCAGTGGATGGCTTAAATATTGATCCGAGCCGACTTATGTGCTACGCAGTCGATTCGGAACTCGCGATTGTTGTATGGATGTCCTTCGAACAGATGGAGCTGCCGGCAGGAACGACCAATTCTTTTGGACGGGTCAAGGAGGTCGTCGGTCTATTCAAACACGATGGCCGACTCAATAAATACGGGAGCCTTGAGAGTGCGTTCACTCAAAACCTTGTTCTGACCGATCGCATTCCCATCGACTAGCGGCAATCCAACGATGAGGACGAACCATGCGATGAACCGAAGTCGCGGAGACCTCGTTTTTGACAATGGAAAATCAATCGCCGCGACTCGGTTATCGTGGCCGTTATACGCTGAGAGACTGTTATTGAAATGTCGAACGATGGTCTCGATCCGCTCATGCTCGAACGGTTGGTCGACCACCGCCGCTATGCCCGCGCATTAGTCGACGAGGCCCGAAACAACTCGCGACTAAAAACATCTGCCAGTTTCGCGTCTGACGTTGAGAACGATGACGAACTTATTGAGTTTGTCTTGAATTGGCTGGCCGAAGGGAACCCCGAAGAATTCTATCGATCACGCGGATACGAATGGCGTCTGCTTTTTGACGGCTCAGCATTGCAACGACTCGCGTTGCGAATCCAATTGATGGACGACCTGCTTGATGGATTCAATTCCACGGAAACCCCGATGTTTGATTATCACGTTTTCATTTCGCATGCGAGCGAAGACAAGGCTGACTTTGTCCGACCACTTGTCGATGAATTGGTTTCACTTGATTGTCGGGTATGGTACGACGAGTTCGCATTGGAAATCGGCGACAGCCTGCGCGAGAAAATTGATCTCGGTTTAACCAAGTCACGATTTGGCGTCATCGTCCTCTCGCCTGCATTCTTCAAAAAGAACTGGACGAGTTATGAACTGAACGGATTGAATGCACGAGAAATGAGCGGACGGAAGACGATCCTGCCAATCTGGTACAATGTTTCGCAGACCGACGTACTGAATTACAGTCCATCCCTCGCGGACAAAGTTGTTATAGACTCAGCCGACAGGGACATCGTGGAAGTCGCATTGTTACTCAACCGCGTCGTCAATAAGCGCGTATAACAAACCGTTCCACACGGAGCAGCGGGCCGCGCGGTTTGGTGAGATCAATGTCGTTCGCCGCGGCCCGGTGAACGGTGACGTTCCCCGACTGACGCGATGAGGCGCGAGACTACACTAACGTGAAATTGCGATGGAAACTTCTGATCGGTTTTCTGCTCGTCGGCATTAGCGCCTTGGTTTGGGCAATTGTTACAATCACGCCATTCCTTACGGCGATGAAAGAACGGGGTGAGGTCCAATACCGAGTGTTCATGCCGTTCAAAGAACTGCAGGCCGAGTTTCTACATAATGGTTTTGGTGTCTTCATCCTTGAATTTCATGACCATTCACTCTTGTCGAACAATAACGTCGAACGGTTGCTGCTGTTAAATGAAATGCCACCGTAGTACGAACTCACCGTGATGTTGGAAACCCAAAATGTTACCGACGGGTCGATCGACACTTTGGCAAAGCTGAAGACCGTTGACTCACTATTCATTGACAAATCAGGGATGACTAACGAGGGCGTTGCTAAGCTCAGGTTGCTTCTTCCGGAAAACACCGTCGCGCACTACACTTGGGAAAAGGACGGCGGGGAACCATGAAATGCACGGGAGGACGGGAGTCGCGTTTTTTGGTCTGCTTGCAAGTCTTTCGCCCGTCCCCCGTGATTTCTACCGTTCTGCCCTGAGAAGACAAAGCATCTATGAGTGATAGTGATCAAAAGCCGCCATCAGCTACTTCGCCAAAAGCGCTTGTATTTGTGAGATAGATACCCGCGATGCGGAAATCGCTGAGGCGTTCAGCAAGTTGCTTGGCAGCGTAAGCGCCGGAGTGCTCAAGTCCTTCAGGTCTTCCGACAAAAAGGGAAACCAAGGTATTGAATACGGCGTGGACTGGTATCCAGAAATAATGGACAAGCTTAAGGTCGCGTCGGACGTCGTTTGCCTCCTTACGCCTTTCAGCATCAATCGTCCGTGGATCCTGTACGAAGCTGGTGTGGCAAAAGGCCACCTCGAAACGCCAGTTCATGGATTGGCTGTTGGCATTCCGCTTGGCAAGGCAAGCACTGGGCCTTTTGCTCAATTTCAAAACTGCGACGACACGGTCGAGTCGATTACCTCGCTCGTCATGCAACTTATCGGTCGGATTCCAAATGCGGAACCCGACCGAGAAGTTGTTGTCGCTCAAGTTACGACGTTTCGCCAAAAATGTGATGAAGCTCTGGCAAATCAAGGTCACGAGGAATCCCCTGTCAGCGAACTTGATTCTTCTTCTGTGGCGAAACTGTTCGAAGAAATTAAGGTGATGTATCAAGACTTGCCAAGTCGCATTGAATCCCGTGTCAGCGATGGATCAAGGCCTACGCGAAAGCGTCATCGGATTCACCCTAAAATGCTATTGGAAATGTCTTTTTCTGAACGAGGCGGTGCCACTCCGTTTTTGCCGTTGCTACAGGCTACCAGTCAGTATCGCGAAGAATTACCATGGCTCTAAGACTTGGTATACGACCTATTCATCGCGGATGAATCAGGGGACCATCGGCGGGTCCAGCGGCTCTCCAGAGCACTTGCATCTGCTTTACAATCGCATCGTCGTAATCCGATGTTTGAAGAGATGATGATGTCAGAAGACACATACATGTTTATCCGAGAACTCCCCGAACTATTGGAGTATATGACTTCCATGTCGAACGAGCGGAGTGAATCGCTCGGCCGACAGGAAAGGGCAGAACCAAGCGGTGAACCGGAGCTGCCGATGACGCGGAATTCGAAATCATAGTGTTTTGGCGGCGGCCCGGTAACCGCCGCCGTTCTGGCTACAAATCGTACTCGTACTCAGGGCGCAGTTCGGTACTCGTACTCGTACTCGAAACCACGACTGATGACCGAACCATTCTTCGATCACGCTCGACTTGACGTTTACCGTCTATCCATCGAATACGTGGCATCATCGTTCGCCATCGCCAAGAATCTCAACGGCGCTCATCGCCACGCTCGCGATCAATGGCTCCGTGCTGCGCAATAGATCCCACTGAACATCGCAGAAGGCAACGGCAAACGCAGCCTCAAAGATCGTAGTCGCTTTCTCGATATTGCCCGCGGTTCGGCACTCGAATGTGCTGCGATCCAGGACGTGCTGTCTGCAACCAACGCACTCGACGATAATAGCAATGGCGAACTGAAACGAATGCTCCAACGGATCGTGTCGATGCTGACGCGGCTGATTGCGCGATCTGGTGCGGTCGCCGAGCCAGCGGTCGAGTACGAGTACGAGTACCGCGTAGCTGAGTACGAGTACGAAGGCGAGGACAGGCCAGAACCAAGGGATCCAACGGAGCGGCGGCAACGTCTTTCGTCAACTTCAATGTCTTCACTCGCCGCCCGCTGATACCAAACGATCGTAGGCGCTGGTGACCGCAAGCTCCAACATCCAACGCCCGCTATTTCCAGCGACTGATTCCAACGCGCGACATGTCCGTCGCCTGACCCCATGCTGCTGATTTCCAACGCTTTAAATCCGACGCCTGAAATTGCTTGCGTCCCGTCTGGCGATTCGATATCATCGCGGGATCGCCAACCGTTCTTGGCATGTCGCGATGCGCGTGATCCAGGGTGCGCTACGAACAACGGCGATGAATCGCAGTAATGTGCTCTCCGCTACGGCGGTTGGCTTCGCCATTTTACCGCCTCCGCTACGACCACATTACGCGGTTATCGCAAACGTTCGACAGAAATCACTCGACGTTTCTCCGTTTTTTGACGACTCAATTGCGATTCACAACTTCCACTCTATTGATCTTTGTCGCCGCATTTGCCGCTACGTTCGCGTTGATCATCCATCCCACAGATTTGGCTGGCGAACTGGCGCACTTGGCGCATCTTTTGACTGCATGCGCTGGCTTGGTTGTCGCGTTCCACTCGACCGGAAGGCTGCAAAGCTACGCCTTGACATACGGGGTATCCGCTATGGCTACGGTTACATGGCAGTCGTTTCCGTACTCTTGGACTACTTGGATCGCCGAGAATATCACCTATGATGGGCCTCAATCTGTCCCGAGCGGAAACGGCTGGGATTACCCAGCACGAAGTGTTGTGAATCCGTGCTTTGGTGTGCTTGTATCGCTCTTTTTTGCTTCACTAGTCGCAAGCTTTTTTGGCAATTCTCGCGAACGCAAGCCAGGCCACGGCGAATAACAACGGGATTGCACCACAGTCGGCGGTCACGTTTCTAGCTGATCGAACGATGCTAGGCCGACGTGGTGAATCCTGGCGTTCGTAGGCGCTGGTGACCGAACGGAACCGCAAGCTGCATCGTCAAACGCCCGAGATTTCCGGCGTCTGATTCCAGCGTCCGCAATTCCCGACGCCCGCATCCAATGCTGCTGATTTCCAACGCCTGAAATCCGACGCCTGAAATTGCTTGCGTCTGGGTTGGAGACGCGATACGATTGTGCTATCGCGGTCCGTATGTGGCGTGTTGCTACGCGCTTGATCCAGGGTACGCTACGAACAACGGCGGTGCACCGGAGAATGCTGCTCTCGCGACAATTCAAACTTACCCGGGTCATTAACGTCAAACGCGGTTTCAACTCTTTTGATTTGGTCCGCATTCCCGGTGACCTCTACGTTATCCGACTGAAATTCCCGACACATGACGCAACGCCAAACGGCGATTCGCACATGCCGACATACATGAAAACTACGACCGCTGTTCTGATCGCCCTCGGCGTTGCCTGCGCCGCCTGGGTTGGATGGAACCTTGCGTGGTTTGTTCACGAACCACTATTGCTCGTGACCGCCGGCCTTATGCCGTGTGGATTCCTGCTTCTTTGCACCTACGCTGAATACCGCTCGATTCGACACCGAGACTGCACTGCGACTATACTTTGCGGTTTCGGCTGGGGACTACTAGGGCTGGTTACGCTTTTTCAGGCAATTTCGATTGGAAGGCTTGCTAGTGGTCTGACGTTTCTCTTGCCGCTCGTAATTGCGTTCTTCGCATTTCTGTTAGCTGCATCGCATGTCAGCTGGGTACGAGAAAAGCCGATTGCACCTTCCGACAAACCCGTCGTAAGCGGATAACCAATCCGATGCACCTGAGCGGCGAAGTCAACTTTTTAGAAAACCAAACATTTCTCGTCGCCGCCCCGTGATCGCAATTCGTTATTCATGATAGCAGTCTCGCCCGAATGCCAACTTCCCTAGCGACGCCAACCCGCAGCGCAATGCGATCTGGCGTGAGTTCTCGGTCGTTCGTGTTTGCTAAATTCTTTGGAACGCAATGCGATTACCGGATACTTTGGTCAATCCGCACCGAGCGGTGGGTGGGTGGGTGGGTTATGCCCGGAAGCTACGCTCGATCTCAAGCTTTGACGATGGCGAAACGCATTTCTGATTGGAATTCAAGCCCAACCGCTTGCTTTCGTGGTGCTTGGTTCGCTAAGATCGGGCTCTCAACACCGGTCGACAAATCAAAGTCCCCACTTCTGCAGAGCTGGTTCAGTGGCCGCGAATAACAAAACGGATGCACCGGAGCGGATTGGTGAACGAACTTGGAATGGAACATCGCTAATCCACTCGGTGATCCATAGCGTTACCCGACGGAAATTGCTTTGAACCCTTACGACCCACCGACGATCAAAGGAGATGCACAACTGAACGAGAATGTCTGTTGTCCCGTCTGCGGGATGCGTTGCGGTCGTTGGAAATTCCTATACAGATCGGTACGATGCAATGGCTGTGGGGTGAAGCTTGGCCGCAAGAGTCCCGACATCGTGCATGTGGCGAATTTCCTGTTTCTGTTTGCCTGCGTTTTCCTCCCCGGCTACCTTATCCCGTCCGTCAACGACTCAAAACTGTTTTTCCCCGTCGTCCTATTTTTATCATTTGCTGCAACATCACTTGCAGATATATGGATCGGTCGTCCCTGGCCTTACGAGGGCTTCCGCTTTTTCCCGAGTAACAAGCTTGATCGGTTTCGTGAACAATATTTCAGTGTCAGCGACGGGTAACCATCCCGTGCGCACCGCGGACGGCATCACGCGTTTGCGAATGGACGATCAACCCGCCGTCCCCGGTGACGGGTCCCGTTCGTAGACTAAATATCTTCAAACGACGAGTACTATGCCATGACTATCAGTGACCCCACAGTCGTTTATCGCGGACTCGATTTCCAGACCGTTGAACGCCTGGCTGAGTACCTCCGTGCGAACGGTGTAAACGCCCGCGTTTCGGTCCCGGACCCTCAGTGTGCGCAGACAATCTCGTTGTTCGAGACACATCACGAAGTCCTCGCTGCGAATTTTGATACAGAAAATATTCGCCAATTAATAGAAAAGTTGCAGGCCGGTGCCGTGGACGACTCGTTGCAGCAGCCGTGCACAACTGACCTGATCTGCTACCACTGCGGTGAATCACTCGCGTCTGAACTACCGGTCTGTCCGGCGTGTAATGCTGCCCTCGATTAGTGCAGTGCTTGCTGTAAGCTGATCGACTGTTAGATTCCATCGTTCGTGGAGGCTGGTGACCGCACTGAATCGCAAGCCGCATTGCCCTGAACCCGCGATTTCCGACGCCTGTTCCGATGCCCGCGATTCCCGACGCCTGGAGTCCAACGCCTGAAATTGCATGCGTCTCGTTTGGTGATTCGATATTATGCGGTCTTCGCCAAGCGTGACTGGCACAATGCGACGCGCGCGATCCAGAGTGCGCTACGTACAAAACGGTGTACCGGAGAATGCTGCTCATGCAGCAATTCGACCCTTTCCGGGTCATCGACTTTAACTGTGATTTCAACTCTTTCGATTTGGTCCGCATTCCCGGTGATCGCCGGCGTTTTCACGCTGAAGAATGAATCCTTTTTGCCAACATTGTAGTGCGGAAGACGGCAAACTTCTTCGCCGTCAACGCTGGCACGCGTACAGGTGCCAATCGTGTAACACAGAGTCATACGAAGTTTGCGTCGGAGGCGAAGGCCAAGGCAACCCGATTGCGATCCTACGGTGCCCAAACTGCGGTGGTGGCTCACTGGACGCCCTCGATCTCCGTGATCGACATTCAATATTCACTTCAACTGCACAGTTGGTTTCATTCGACGTTGGCATCGGGCTTCCGTATGTCGTTTGGTCTGTTTATCCTCGACGAACCGAAGCCCTCATCCAGAAGTCGCGTTATTCGTGATAGCGACCTCGCCCGAATGCCAACTTCCCCGGCGATACCAACCCGCAGCGCAATGCAATCTGGTGTGAGTTCTCGGTCGTTCGTGTTTGCCAAATCCTTTGGAGCACAATGCGATTACCGGATACTTTGGTCAATCCGCTCCGAACCGTGGGTGGGTTCATTCGGCACGGAAGCTACGCTCGATCTCAAGTTTTGACGATGGCGAAACGCATTTCTGATTGGAGTTCCAGCCCAACCGCCTGCTTTCGTGGTGTTTGCTTCGCTAAAATCGGGGCTCTCAACACCAATTCGCAGATCAGAATCCCCACTACTGCAGAGTTGGTTCAGTGCCCGCGAATAACAAAACGGATGCACCGGAGCGGATTGGGGAACGAACTTGCAATGGAACATCGCTAATCCGCTCGGTGATCCGTAGCGACTATGAAGTCCGTGGTTTGACCAGAGGCGTCTGGCCGCTTTTTGAAAGTTTTCTCTACATCGTGAATTGGGGCATGTCTTTGGAAGGTTCGTTGGGCTAGGTAACGACTTGGCTGAGTGCCTGTTCCAGGGCGGGCGAAGGTCCGGTTCGGTTCTATTGGACTATTCGAGGTGTCGACGATTGCAAGTGCTCGAAGACTGGCTTTGATCGGGTTGCTTCCCACGTCGTTTCATCATTCCTTGCAGGGTTGCGATCCGGGGTGAACCGTTGCTGCTCTTCCTGCCAGTCCCATTCTTTATCACGACGTGGTCGGACGACTCCAGTGGATTCGCCCGCGGTCAGCTGGGGTCAGGGTTTCTGGCAAAGGAAAAGACCTTTCGGGGTTGTTCGCTAGCTTGGTTCTGGTCTCGTTCGCTTCGTGGTCAATCAGTCCGTTTCAGGGCAGTGGCGAGGCGTTGATGTCGGATTTAAAAAGCTTATTCCGCCCGGTACACGAGGCACGCTCGCCGGTGTCGATTTTGATGCCGCGATTGGCGATGATGCTGCGGATCTTGTTCTTGAGCTTGGTGATGTCTTGGTCGAGGCTTTTCCGGTATTTGGTGATCGATCGCTGCTCACGCACTTTGATCTTGGGGACGTGCACGGGAACGAGGGTGTCGAGCATCGCCATTTGGGCGAGTTTCAGTGCGTCGTCTCGGTCCGTTTTCCGTTTGGTGTTCTTATAGGCCCAGGCCTCCTCGTTGGTGCTGTAAACGATGGTGGCTAGCGATTTTTCTTCGCAGATGTCGTGGATCCAGCCCGAGGGGCCGCAGGCCTCCATGACGACCTGGTCGATGCCCGGCGTGGCAAGCAAGTGCTCGATGTGGTTATTTTGGGTTTGGATCGTTTTGAAGCGCTGTTTCTGGGTGGTGGTTTCGAAGAAACAGGCAACGGAGGTGAACTTGCCAAGGTCGATTGCGAGTGTCATCATGGTGTTGATTCCGTGGTTGGAGGTGTCAACGTGTTAATGAGTGTTGATTGTGACCGATCGAGAGATCGAGATCACCGCCTGGTCAGCAGGTTTTTCCAGCAGACTCGCCTCTGACCACGGACTTCATAGATTCTTTATTTGACTGAAATTCGAGACAATGCATACACAGCAAAATGACATCTGATCCATCAAGCGACCGCAATCAAAACGAGCTTGCAAAGTGTCTGAAACGTTTTTCACTCACTTACGAGCAGCACCAGATGCTACATGGAGCCGGGGTCGGCTTTCTTGCATCGCGTGTTCTTTCACGAAGAAAATGGTTTACCGGAGCTTTAGGGGTCTTTGCCGTCTGTTGCATTTCGATGGCAGTTTATAGCTGGTTCACCCAAGCGGCATTTGTGTTTTGGCTTCTGTTGTTTGTCGGATCTGCCGCATGGTGCTTTCGACGCGATCGAATGTCATGCGAACTTCGTAACGCAATTGACAATTTCGCTGACTCAAATTCCGCCGGACAAGTTGCCGGATACAGCCTTGCTGATGAGTTGCGTTTCGGCTTTAGTCTCGACTACGATGAATTTCAAGCGATTAATGCCGGCGACGCTGAACTTGGTGCGCGTCGCATTATCGAGCGATGCGAAAAAAATACGCGGACTGCAAAAAAAGGGGTTTCAGTTTTAGCTCTCCTGGGGTTAGGTTGGGCGTACTTCATGTCGTTCAATGTCCCTATTCTTTTGTGTGCGATATTGTTTTTTGGGATGCTTGGCATCGCCTTACTTGGTGGTTTCGCTGTCGCAGCATCCGACGCCGCAACCATTAGACGCGTGCGAAATTTGCAACAGAAATACAATGCAAGCGCTAGTGCTAGCAAATAACAAAGCCATGCAACGGAGCGGCGAAGTCACGTTTTTTGGAAATGGTTAATCTCTCGTCGCCGCCCGCTGATGGCCGACGTAATCCGACTGACCTCGCAGACTCGTTTACATTCTCGATTCCAACGTAATACTCACGCCTCAATCTGATATTGCTGCATTGCACCGTGATGGTGTTATCAGCGAGTGGGACGTTTTCCGGTATCGGTACAGATCCGAGCATCTAGACGCTTTTCGTTTCCAGAAGCGAGTCGATAAACTGACTCGCCACTTGGCTTTCCGCCGATCTCAGTTGACCCATGAGATATCTGATATGACGGCTTCGCTGGCTTCAATTTTGTTGCCGATACCACGGCAACTGTCGCTGCCACGGCCATTGCTGATCGTTGCCTCGCCGGCATCCTTGCCAGCCCTGCGTAAGCACTGCCGGAACAAGGAATATCGCTCGGTTCTCCGAACCGAAAGCGTCGGGGTACTCGCTTAGCGACAGCGAATGAATAAGAAGCGTAGTGGGCGGTGCTAAGCACATCGGGGGAAAAGGTTCGGCAGAACCTCACGTAGGCGAGTCTCTCTGAGACTCGCAAATTCCAGCGTCTCAGAGAGACGCGGCTAGTGCGCTTGTGAAGGCGATTGAATCGCCGGGTGAAAGTCCCGGTCGGGGAGTCCGTTACCGCCCCGTAGTCGATGGTAACTGCGTTTTCAACAGAAAGGGTGGAGAGCAACCAAAGGCGAATGAACAGTCCGTA
>Ga0163216_101298_pt1 | contig 17118 bp, 13 predicted proteins | sample SynspAceP_FD_167610 | JGI IMG/M metagenome (GOLD analysis project Ga0163216, IMG submission 167610) | Saline lake microbial communities from Ace Lake in Antarctica - Synechococcus sp. Ace-P (Illumina Assembly) | ecosystem: Environmental > Aquatic > Non-marine Saline and Alkaline > Saline ...
ACCAGCAGCTGCCGCAGTCCGCCTTGGGCAGCAAGCCCCCCTTGCAGGCGATGAAAGACTGGCACAAACTCAGGCCAGAGCTGTTCAAGAAGCAGCCATACTACCGTCCGGGATGTGACAGCTAAGGTTTAGATCGGTGAAATCCGGTATGGGAACGCGCAGACCGACGAGCGCGCCGAGGATCAGCAGGGCGGCTGCAACAATCATGGAGCGGTCAGCTCCGAACCCCTCCGCGATGACCCCCCAGGCCCAACTGCCTGCTGCCATGCCCCCGAACGTCCCTGTTTGGTAGAGGGCAATGGCCCGTCCGACGACCCAACGCGGAGTTGAAAGCTGGATCGTGACGTTGAACAATGACAGCGTGATCACCCAACTCGCCCCGGCCAGCATGAGCGCAGCTCCGCTCAGAACGACGCTCATGCTGAGACCCAAGGTGACGCTGGCGATTGCAAAGGCGGTAAAGGCGGCGCGGGCGATCCACTCGTTCTGGAACCGGGCCCGCAGATGCGCGTTCATCAACGCGCCGCCCACAGCACCCATGCCAAAACAGCCCAATAGCACGCCGTAGATGAAGGCGCTGCCCTGCAGAACTTCGCGCACGATCAGCGGAAGCAAGGCCAATGTTGCGATCGCCGACAGGCCAAACAGAAAGCCGCGGAAGATGACCTTTAGGATGTTGGGCGACATTGCCACATAAAGCAGCCCGGCTGAGATTGCGCTGCCCATCCGCTCACGTGGCAATTGCCGCTTCGGGACGGCGGGCTTCCACATCCAAAGGGCCGAGATGATGCCGACATAGCTAAGCGCGTTGACCGTGAACGCCGCCGCCGCCCCGGCAAGTGCTACAATGGCACCTCCGGCCGCTGGGCCGACGCTGCGCATTAGGTTGAACCCCATGCTGTTGAGCGACACCGCCGCTGACAGATCCTCTCGGGGGACGATATCCCCCATCGAGGCCTGCCAAGATGGGTTGTGTAGTGCCGTGCCGCAACCAATCAGGAAGGTGAAGGTCAGCAACAGCCACGGCGACAGCAGCCCCTGAAAAGCGAGAAATGCTAGGATGACCGACACGACCAGCATGAAGGATTGCGCGATTAGCATGACCGTGCGGCGATCGTAATTGTCGGCAAAGACCCCAGCAAGCAGCGAGAACACCATGATCGGAAGAGTGACGGAGGATTGCACCAGCGCGACCATGCTTTGTGACGATGTTAGCGAGGTCATCAACCATGCGGCGCCCACGGCTTGCACCAACCCGCCGAAATTCGACGCGAGGGCTGCGACCCAGAGCATCCGGAAGGTCTGGTTTTTGAAGAGCTTCAGCGTGGAGGGACTTTGCGGCACAGGATGCTCCCTTCCATCACCGACTGTGGAACCAGCCTTACAGGCGAGCCTCAGCGCTATCAAGGATGCTGCTTGGCGGCTCTGCGATGGAGTTCTACTGTATAAGACAAAGGGCAGTTGGGCAGACACGGAACGCATATCCGCTTGCCAAGATCGGCGTAATTCACGACGTATTCGTCGGCATAGCCAACTCCAATGGTGTCAGAGGTTCACTCAGGTCCAACCAGGCTGCCCAACAAGAAAGGTCAAAAGAACATGTCCGACACGCGATTGGCTGAAACTCTTGAAATTCTTGAGGCTTTGGTAGCCTTTGATACGGTTAGTTCCAAAACCAATCTGCCCTTGCTAGAGTATGTGGAAGCCTATCTTGCGCGATACGGCGTGCAAAGCCGCAGATACCCGAGCGATTGCGGCACCAAGGCCAACCTTTGGGCGACCATCGGACCTGATGCTCTGCCGGGGGTAATTTGGTCAGGCCATACGGATGTGGTTCCGGTTGACGGGCAGGCCTGGGAGACAGATCCGTTTTGCCTTACGCGCAACGAGCGCGACGAAGTTATTGGTCGCGGTGTAACAGATATGAAGGGCTTTCTGGCGTGTTGTCTGGCTTTGGTGCCTCAACTAACCGAGGCGCATCTGTCCAGACCTATTCACCTTTGTTTCTCCTATGACGAAGAAGTAGGCTGCATCGGCGTGCGCAGCGCGATCAACGATTTGGCAAACTGGCCGGTCAAGCCCATAGGCTGCATCGTTGGCGAGCCCAGCAATTCAGGCATCGTCACGGGTCACAAAGCGAAACGCAGTTTCCGGGTTGAGGTGGCAGGACTTACTGGACATTCATCGCTGGCCCCTCAAGCCGTCAACGCGGTGCATTTTGGCGCGCGATTGATAAACCATATCGTCGAAATTGCCGACGATTTGGAAATGAATGGCCTGCGCGACCCTATTTTCAGCGTGCCCCATTCCACCGCTCATGTAGGCTTGGTGCAGGGGGGCACGCAGCTCAACATTGTGCCTGAGCGATGTTATTTCGACTTCGAATTTCGTGTCTTGCCCCAGTCTGACCCCGACGAACTGGTCAATAGAGTGCGCGGCTTTGCTGACACGGTCTTGTTGCCCCTGATGCGTGTGAAACATGCTGATGCCGATATCCGTTTTGACATCATCACAGCCTTTCCCGGGCTCGATATCGCCGAAGATCATCCGTGGGTTTCATCCATGATGCGCTGCGCCAAGACCAATGAAGTGTCGCGCGTCTCCTACGGGGCGGAGGCTGGGCTCTTTCAAACAGTCGCGGGAATACCAACGGTGATCTGTGGCCCGGGCAATATTGAAGATGCCCACAAACCGAACGAACGACTTGCGATTTCCGAGTTGAAGACTTGTTTGGATATTCTGGAGAGAGCCGCGTTCAACGACTTTCTCTAGGGTCAGTTCAGTCCATCGCCTCAACCGTATCCGCCAAAGCCCTAGATTGCTTCCAGTAGGGATCCGCGCGCACCATCATTTTCACATGGCGCATGAAGGCGCGAAGCGCTGCTGACGGGGGGCGAATTGTCGATATGGCAAAGGATGTGCGGTAATTGAATTTCGGTTGGAAGGGGCGGGACTCGATGGTTTTGTCGTCTTGGCGCAACGTGGGAAAAGGGCAAATAACGGCCACGCCACATCCTGCGCGCGCCATCGTCAAAGCGCTCAGACCAGTTGCGACTTCGACGACCCTCTTGGGTTCCGCGCCAGCGTCAGCAAATACCTTATCCAACCGAGATCGCACAATATGTCGCCGCAAGATGGAGATGAAATTTTCCCCATCCAACAACTCTGGCGTAATAACGCTATGGCGGCACAAAGGGTGGCCGGGGGCCATAACACAAACCGCATCGCTTTCGTGAAACGGAATAAGCTCCATCGCCGAATGGGTCAGATCTGCATGGGTAAAGCCAAGATCGACTGAGTCGTCGACCAATCGGCTGATCAGACCACCGGAGGTGCAAATCTCCAGAGACAGCCTTTGCGCCGGATGAAGCTTTAGAAAGCCAGCCATGGCGTCACAGACCAAATCCGAAAGCGACGGAGGCGCGGCCAAGCGGATTGGGGTTCCGACAGGGTCCCCGAGATCCGTTCCTTGCAGATAGGACATGGCATCAAACAGGCGATCCAGATGTCGGTTCATCCGAATGGCCTCGGGCGTTGGGCGCAAACGCCCGCCATGTCGCTGAAATAGAATGATATTCAGTCTCGTCTCAAGATGCGCAATCGAGCGCGAAACTGAAGGTTGTGAAATCCCAAGAAGCCGTGCAGCGCCGCTTGTCGTACCGGAACTGATAACGGCTCTTAGAGCCTCATATTCCCGAATGGAGTGCCAATTGTTGCGCATGTTCGAGTGCCTCTAGCGGTTACCAAGATCATGCACATACTATTCAATTATAACATCCCAGAATAGCATTGTTGCATTAAAATTTGCGCCGCAAAGACCAAATCCGCTGCTACGCTCTAGGCGCTCACTAAGAAAGCAATCCTCCGGTGCCGAACACCGGACCACAGCACCCAACATGGAGATCGCGATGACACTCAGGTTTTTGCGCCTAACTACGCTCGGCGTGGCGATGGCTTTACCCGTCCTTCCAGCAATGGCTCAGGAGCTACGGATCGGAATTGCATCTGAACCAAGTTCAGCTGACCCGCATTTTCACAACTTAGGCCCAAACAACCAGCTGCGCCGGAACATCTTCGAGTCGCTCGTAGGCGCCGATGAAAAGCAACAGCTGTTCCCCCTCTTGGCCGAAAGCTGGAAGCCGCTCGACGATACCCGTTGGGAGTTCAAACTGCGCGACGGCGTGACTTTTTCCGACGGATCGGCGTTTGACGCCTATGACGTCGTCTACACGATTTGCCGTATCCCAGGCGTGCCAGACTCGCCTTCGTTGTTCACGACCTACACAAAGTTCATCCAGGACGTAGAAGTCGTCGATCCTCTCACCTTGATTTTCCACACCGAAGGTCCTTACCCGCTGGTGCCAACAGAGGTGGCCACTTGGGGTATCATTTCCGCCAAAGCCAACGGCGTTGACGGCGCAAGCATCGATTTCAGCCCCGAAGGTTGCGGCGATCTTGCCTATCCAGAGACACAAGCCTTCAATGATGGCAGTGCCGCAATCGGTACCGGTCCCTTCCTGCTGGAAAGCTTCCGGCGCGGCGAGGGTGTCGATTTGGTGCCGAACCCAACCTATTGGGGCGAGGCCGCTCCTTGGGCAAGGGTCACGATGAAGCCGTTGACCTCTGATGGTCCTCGGGTTGCAGCGCTCTTTGCGGGCGATGTTGATTTCATCGAAAAACCGCCGCTTCAGGATCTGGAGCGCATTCGCGATCAAGACGGGTTTGATGTGGTTCAAGGTATCTCGAACCGGGTCATCTACCTTCATTTGGATCACGCGCAGGAACCATCGCCTATGATTACAGGCACCGATGGCAGGAATCCTCTCAAAGACGTTCGCGTCCGTGAGGCCCTGTCTATCGCGATCAACCGGGATGCAATCGTTGACCGGATTATGGGCGGCGTTGCTGTCGCTGCGGGCGAATTGCTGCCTGCTGGCATGTTCGGGGCCCATGACGAGGGCGATATGCTTCCCCCCTCCTATGACGTAGAGCGTGCGAAAGCTCTGCTGGCAGAGGCAGGCTATCCAAACGGCTTTGGCATCACGATTGGTACGCCAAATGATCGTTACATCAACGACGCACAGGTGGCACAGGCCGTGGCACAAATGTGGGCGCGGATTGGTGTGACAACGGAGATTGACGCGGTAACAGCCTCGACCTTCTTCTCGCGTCGCAACAAGTACGAGTTCTCGGTCTACCTCGCAGGCTGGGGTGCAGGCACAGGCGAGATGTCGTCTCCGCTCAAAGCCCTGCTGGCCACGCGCGATACCGATCGGGGTTATGGCGGCACCAACCGCGGGCAGTACTCTAACGCCGAGTTTGACGCCAAGTTGACAGAAGCCTTGGCAACGGTGGACGATGCAGCGCGTCAGGAACTTCTGCGCGAAACATCTCGGATGGGTATGGCGGATTGGGCGATCATTCCTCTGCACTTTGAGGTGACACCATGGGCCATGACCAGTGCGGTCACATATATCCCACGCGTAGATCAGTACACGCTTCCGGCCCAAATCAAGCCGGTGCAATAACGAACCACCACACTCTTTCTGACGGCGGGGGCAACCTCGCCGTCAGCTCCCTTCTCTTGCAAGGCATATTTCCATGGTTGTCTATTTGCTGAGACGGATCACCCAGTCTATTTTTGTTGCCTTGGCGATGATGGTGATTGTCTTCTTCGGGATCTTTATGATCGGCAACCCGATCGATATTCTGATTTCGCCAGATGCCACGCCTCAAGAGATCGAGGACACCATGGTTCGGTTCGGATTTGACCAGCCAGTGTGGCGGCAATTCTTGGCCTTCGTGGGGAATGTGTTCCAAGGCGATTTGGGACGTAGCTTTGTACACGGCGAAAGCGCCGTGGGTCTGATCCTGCACTATATGCCTGCAACGCTCGAACTGGCGGCGCTGGGCCTGATCTTCTCAGTTCTCATCGGAGTGCCGCTCGGGGTTTATGCGGGCTACAAGGCCGATAAATGGCAGGGCAAGGCGATCATGACCGGTTCGATCTTTGGCTTCTCCTTGCCAAATTTCTGGGTCGGGATGCTGTTGATCCTCATCTTCGCAGTCGAACTACGCTGGCTTCCGTCCACAGGGCGTGGCGATACGGTCGAGGTGCTGGGAATGCGCCTGTCGATCTTTGCCCCCGGTGGGCTGCAATACATGATCCTGCCTGCAATCACCTTGGCGCTTTACAAGGCGTCGCTCGTGACCCGGCTGGCGCGGGCAGGGACCCAAGAAGCCCTGACAATGGACTTTGTGAAATTCGCGCGGGCAAAAGGGCTGTCTGAGACCCGGATATTATTTGTCCATGTGCTCAAGACCATCATGATCCCGATCATCACGGTCTTGGGGCTCGAGCTTGGATCGATGATTGCTTTTGCTGTTGTCACCGAGACTGTGTTCGCATGGCCGGGCATGGGCAAATTGCTGATCGACTCTATCCTCACTCTCGATCGACCAGTCATCGTGGCCTATTTGATGATGACGGTTTTGATCTTTGTGCTGATAAATCTGGTTGTTGATATCATTTACACGATCCTTGATCCGCGTGTGCGCGTGACGGGGGCTGCGATATGACCGAAATCGCCATCTCCTCGCGCGCGCGGCCCTTTCCCAAACGAACGGCACTGCTTGTCGGAATGATCCTCGCGATGGCGGTAATGATCTTTGGACCTGCATGGGCCGGATTTCCCGCACGTCTTGTGTTTTTTGCGGGGCTTGTATGGGCGGCAGCCCTTCTGCTGGAGGGGCGAGCGCGTTATTTTTTTGACGGTCCCGCGGCCTATATGGCTGCCGGCAGCCTTGTTATTCTGGTGCTTCTAGCCCTTTTCGCAACCGAGCTTTCGCCGCAGAACCCGTATGATCTGGCGCAGCTTGATATCATGGACGGGCGTCTCGCGCCGGGTGGGACCAACTTCGACGGAACCTTTACCTATCGTTTGGGCACCGATGAGCAGGGCCGCGACATCCTTTCGGGGATCTTATACGGCCTACGGGTTTCGTTGTCGGTTGCCATCCTAGCGACGGCGGTTGCCATGGCAATCGGAGTGGTTGTTGGCATCTATGCCGCTTGGGCCGGAGGGCGCGTCGAGGCAATCTTGATGCGTCTGGTGGACCTTCAACTGTCCTTCCCGTCTATCCTCGTGGCGCTGATGCTGATGGCTGCCTTTGGACGCGGGCTTGATAAAGTAGTGATAGCCCTGATCGTTGTCCAATGGGCCTATTATGCGCGCACGGTGCGCGGCACGGCCCTTGCCGAGACCCAAAAGGACTATATCGATGCCGCGCGCGGTCTTGGCCTTTCGTCGATGCGAATTCTGTTTCGCCACTTGCTGCCCAATTGCATCCCGCCGCTTCTGGTCATTAGCACTGTGCAAATCGCCAACACCATCGTCTTGGAATCCTCGCTGTCTTTCTTGGGGGTAGGCGTGCCCATCACGCGCCCCTCGTTGGGGCTGCTGATCGCCAATGGCTATGACTACATGCTGTCAGGGCAATACTGGATGAGCATGTATCCCGGTGTCGCTTTGCTGGCCATCGTCGCGTCAATCAATCTGGTAGGCGACCGGCTGCGCGACAGCCTGAACCCGAGGTTGCGCCGATGAATGTGCTCGAGGTCAAGGACCTGCAGGTCCACTTCTTCACAGAGGCGGGTGTGGTCAAAGCCGTCGATGGGGTCGATTTTTCGTTGGGCGAGGGGGAAGTGCTCGGCCTTGTTGGGGAAAGCGGGTCCGGCAAAACCGTCACCGGCTTCTCGATCCTGCGTCTTGTCGATCCGCCCGGGCGGTTGGTGGGTGGGCAAATCCTGTTCAAAGGGCAGGATCTGGCGCAGATGTCGCTACGTGAAATGCGCGCCTTGCGTGGCAACAAGATCGCAATGGTATTTCAAGATCCGATGATGACCTTGAACCCTGTGCTCCGGATCGACACTCAGATGATCGAGGCCGTGCGCGCCCATGAAAAAGTCAGCGCTAAAGCCGCCCGCGCGCGCGCGATCGAGGCCCTGAGCCGCGTTGGCATTCCCGCTCCAGCAGAGCGCCTGAGCGCCTATCCGCACCAGTTCTCGGGGGGGATGCGCCAACGCGTGGCCATTGCGATTGCGCTGCTAAATGGTCCCGATCTGATCGTTGCCGATGAGCCGACCACCGCGCTTGATGTGACTATTCAAAGCCAAATCCTAGCCGAAGTTCAGGAATTGGCGCGCGACACAGGCACTTCGCTGATCTGGATCACCCATGATCTAGCGGTTGTGGCCGGTCTCGCAGACCATGTTGCCGTGATGTATGCTGGCCGGATCGTCGAGACCGGGCCAACCGATACGGTGCTCCATCGGCCGCTGCACCCCTATACCGAAGGGCTCTTGGGTTCGATCCCCGGTCATGGACGGCGCGGCGATCCGTTAACTCAAATTTCCGGAATGGCACCAAGCATGACAGCTCTGCCAAAAGGGTGCGCATTCGCACCGCGCTGCACTTATGCCGACGGGCCATGCATGGACACCCGGCCTGAGTTGGTCACCTCCGACCCCACGCGCAGTCTGCGCTGTCATCACCCACTTGCCTCAGGGGGGAAGCCATGACCGCGTTGCTAGAGCTCGAAGGCCTGTCGCGCCAATTCATCAAGAAACTCGATTCAGTCGAGAAATTTGCCAAATTGCTCGGGGCCAATGTGTCCGAAAGCTGCGTTAACGCGGTGGATGGAGCCAGCTTTGTCATCGAACGCGGCGAGGTCGTGGGACTTGTTGGCGAAAGCGGATGTGGCAAATCCACCCTTGGCCGCATGGTTGCGGGCCTTTTGCCGGTTTCGGGCGGGAAAATCCGCTATGACGGGGTGGATGTTACCGATGCGGCCAGCGTCGAGGCGCGCAATGCACGTTTGCGCATCCAAATGATCTTTCAAGATCCCATGTCATCGCTCAATCCGCGCATGAAAGTCGAAGAGATCATTGGCGAGGCCGCTATCTATCACGGGCTAACCTCCAAGGCAGAAATGCCGTCTTATGTTGCGGGGCTAATGGCCAAGGTTGGGCTTGATCCGGCTTTTGCCAATCGTTTCCCGCATCAGTTTTCGGGCGGCCAACGCCAAAGGATCGGCATCGCGCGGGCACTCGCGGTACAGCCCGATTTTCTGATTTGCGACGAAAGCATCGCAGCGCTCGATGTGTCGATCCAAGCGCAGGTTATCAACTTGTTTCAAGATCTCAGACGCGAGCTTGATCTGACCTATCTCTTCATTAGCCATGATCTGGGCGTGATCGAATATATCGCCGACAGGGTGGTGGTTATGTATTTGGGCCGGGTGGTCGAGATCGCCCCAACGGACGCGCTGTTTGACGGACCCAAACACCCCTACACGAAAGCGCTGCTCGATCAGGTGCCAAAGCTCGATGCAGGGCGTCAGACCTATCGCATCATTAAAGGCGAGATTCCGTCGCCCCTCAATCCACCGCCGGGCTGCCACTTCCATCCGCGCTGCCCCATGGCCGGGCCGCGCTGTCGCACGCAAGCGCCGCGCCTCCAACATACCGGAAGTCGGGCGGTCGCCTGCCACCTTGAAGACGGAGGCACTGAATGAGCCAGCATATCCCCGGTGTTCTGAGCGTCGAAGGCGACGATGGACAACGGCTTCCACTTATCTTTGATAGCCCCCATTCGGGCATCATCTACCCGACAGATTTTGGCCATACCGTTGATCCGGTCCGGCTGCGCCATGCCGAAGACACCGATATTCATGACCTCTGGGCAGGCGGAAGCTTGGCCGGTGGGGTGTTGCTCCATGCTCATTTTCCGCGCTCTTATATCGATCCCAATCGGGCGCAGGATGATATGGATCCTGACCAAATCGACGGAGTATTCTCGAAGCCTTTGAAGCCATCGATCAAAAGCAGCTTGGGCATCGGCTTGTGCTGGACGCGCGAGCCCCCCGCAGGGGGCCCTTTGTATGATCGCAAGCTGACCGCAGCCCAAATCACGCATCGCCTGGAAACCTATCACCAGCCTTACCAGATCAAACTGCGCGAGCTTCTCGATGCGTCCCATGCCCATTGGGGAGCCGTCTGGCACGTCAATTGCCATTCCATGCAAGAAGTCGCCTCCGCCATGTCGACCCAAGAGCGCGGGACACCTCGTCCGGATTTCGTGCTGGGCGATCTGGAGGGGACAGCATGCGCCCCCGAGTTTACCGAAACGGTCCGTAGCTTCCTGACGGCGCGCGGCTACAGCGTGGCGGTGAACGATCCCTATAAAGGGATGGAGCTGATCCGAGCCAATGGCAACCCCGACCAAGGGCGCCACTCGCTCCAGATCGAGGTGAACCGGAAGCTTTATATGAACGAGGCCACCCGCGAGCGAAACGACGGATATGACGCTTTGAAGGCCAGTTTCACTGCACTCTCACACCATCTCGCCGACTTCGTGTCGCAACAGCTCGAAAGATCCAGCTCATGACAGGCTCCGCCACAGGACTACCCAATCCTTATGCCGTAGAACTCACGCCACCGGACCTGTCTGCCTATAAGTCAGGCAACACTGGCGTCCCCTATATCTGGACATTTGACAGTGGAAAACCGGGGCCACATGCGGCCGTGACGGCGATCGTGCATGGCAACGAGCCGTGCGGGGCCATAGCGCTCGATTGGCTAATGGCGTCTCAGACCCGCCCGATCGCAGGCAAGCTGTCGTTCGCCTTTATCAATACCGCCGCCTATGAGGCCTTTGACCCAGAAGTGCCAGATGCGACTCGCTGGGTGGATGAGGATTTCAACCGGCTTTGGGGACATGGCCTTCTGGACGATCCCGATCGCAAAGTAACCGCCGAAGTGGTGCGGGCGCGTGAGATCAGACCGTGGCTTTCAAGCGTGGATCTCCTGCTAGACATTCATTCCATGCAGCACAAAACCGACCCGCTGATTATCGCAGGCCCCGCGCAGAAGGGCCTCGAGCTTGGCAAAGCAATCGGACGCCCGGGTATTGTTGTGGGCGACAAAGGCCATGCCGAAGGTGTCCGAATGCGCGATTTTGGGGATTTTGCTGACCCCGCATCCGCGCGCAATGCAGCCTTGGTGGAATGCGGCCAGCATTGGGAAGCCGACGCAGCCGATATAGCCAAGGAATGCGCGGTAGAGTTCTTGCGCGTCTCAGGTGTGGTCGCGCCGGATTTCGCAGATGACTACATGGTAACGCGCGGGCCCAAGCCTGTGTGTCGCCTCTATCAAGTGGTTGGTCCGATCACCATCGAAACCGATGAATTTCGCTTTGCGCAAGACTGGCGCGGGTTTGAGCATTTGGAGAAGGGGACATTGATCGGATATGATGGGGCCCGCGAGATCCAAGCCCCTCACGATGACACGGTCCTTATCATGCCGTCGCGCAGACTTTGGCCCGGCAAGACCGCCGTGCGGCTTGCCAAGCCGATTGCGTCTTGAGCGATATGGGTGCCAGCAGACCTACAGCAACGCAGGCAACCAGACACGCCTTTCCAGGAGAGTGCTGTTTGGCATGGCTTAGAGGCAGACGACTGTCGCCTCCTTGACGGTGCGGTTCATCCGTTGTCCGATCCGATCCGATCCGATCCGATCCGATCCGATCTAAGCTTGCACGCCCCTTAGGAAGAAGAGGTCCGTCGTTGTGTCGACGATCTCAGTTGGGTCGTCGAATCGCACGGAACAAAGTGCTGCGAACACGCCTCAGACTGGCGCAGTTGACCCTTCGCGCCGACCTTGCATCCAGTTCATCGCCAAGACGACAATTAAGACGACAACACCTGCCGCCTCCACCATGAGGTCCGGCCAGAACACCGCGACCCCGGCGGGCACGATCAGTGCGCGTTGCCACAACCGCAGCGGCGCGAACAGATACCCCTCAAGGCAGGCGGCAAATGCGGTCAGCGCGATGATGGCCAGGAACCCATCCCACAGCACCAACGGCACCGGCCCCCCGAGGATGATGCTGTCGTTGAACACCATAAACAGCGGAATCAGGTAGAGGCCCTTGGCGAATTTCCACGACTGAAAGCTGGTCTCCATCGGTTTGGACCCCGCAATCGCGGCCCCCGCGAAGGCCGCAAGCGCTATGGGCGGCGTCACGTTGCTGTCTTGGCTGTACCAAAACACCACCAGATGCGCGATCAGCAGGGGAATGCCGAACTCGGCCGTTAAGGCCGGGCCCACCAGAATGATCAGCACGATATAGGCCGCCGTCACCGGCAAACCCATCCCGAGGATCAAGCTGGCCAGCAGCACCAACAACAGCGCCAGCACGATATTGCCGCCCGAGAAGGCGATCATCATCGACGAGAATTTCAGTCCCAGTCCGGTCAGGCCCACGACCCCAACGATAATGCCCGCAACCGCGCACGCCATCGAGACCGCGACCGCATTGCGCGCGCCGAGCTCAAGCGCCTGCAAGGTCAGCGACAGGCCGCGCTTGCACAGATCAATGAAGCCGTCCCGCGTGGGTTGGTCTCTGGCATAGGTCCACAGCGCCTTGGCCGCCGCCGCAGCAACCACAGACACAATCGCATAAAAGCCCACGCGCATCGGCGAGTAGCCTGCCACCAACAAAAACACGAGCGCCACCAAGGGCAACATGAAGTGCCAGCCATCGGCGAGCACCTTGCGCACACTCGGCAAGTCCTCGGAGGCCAGACCCGTCATGCCCTGCTTAACGGCTGCGATATGCACCAACAGGTAGACGGCCCCGAAATACAAGAATGCCGGAAAGATCGAGACCAGCACGATATCGACGTAAGGCACCCGGGTGAATTCCGACATCAAGAACGCGCCTGCCCCCATCAAGGGCGGCATGATCTGACCGCCGGTGGAGGCAGCCGCCTCGATCCCGCCAGCTTGCGCGGGCCGGTAGCCGAGTTTCTTCATCAACGGAATGGTGAACGCGCCGGTGGAAACCACATTGGCAATCGCCGAGCCTGAGATCGACCCCATGCCCGCGCTTGCGATCACGGCGGCTTTCGCAGGCCCACCGCGCTGGCGGCCCGTTGCGGCATAGGCCAAATCGATGAAGAACTTGCCTGCGCCTGTAACCTCGAGAAAGGCGCCAAACAGCACGAACACGAACACGAAGGTCGCAGCCACACCCAGCGGCAGGCCAAAGATGCCTTCTGCCCCAAGTGTCAGCTGGCTTGCCAAACGCTCAAGCGTATAGCCGCGGTGGTTCAAGATGCCCGGCATCCAGTCGGCTAGGAACGGCAACTCACCGCGGCTGCCCGCGAAGGCGTAGACGATGAACACAGCACCGATGATGGTCATACCGAGGCCCACAGACCGCCGCGCGGCCTCCAGCACGACAAGGGCGGTGATGACGCCGACCATGACGTCGATCTGGCGCGGGAACAGCGAATTGGCGATGATGTCGATATTCATCGGCACCCACAGACCCACAAGGATACCGGTGCCGATCAGCGTGCCATCGATCACCCAACCAAGCGCGCCGCGCGGGCGGTGCTGGCCAAAAGCCGGATAGATCATGAAGGTCAGAACAAGGATAAACCCAAGGTGGATCGGGCGCTGGAAGAACAGGCCGAGCGGTTGAACACCCGCCGCATAGAGCTGAAACACCGACAGGGCGATGGCGACAATGGCGATCAGGCGCAACATAAGACGCGAGGTCGAAGGCGTCTGATCCGGCATCGGTGGGCGCTCGGCAAGCTCGGCAGTCATGGAATTTCCCCTCAGTCGCTCGTCAGAGCGATACGCACACGCGCGCGTGGTGCTTGCGCAGACAGCGACACTTCGGCCCCGCCCGCGCGAATACGGTGATCGACAAAACCCGCGCCAGGGCGCAACACATAGGCGTTGCCGACAACAGCCTCATCGATATCTTCGATCCAGTAGCCGCCCATGCCGTCCGACACTTGCCGACCGCGTCCGGGAATATGATCCAATCCGGCAGCGAAATCAGGCAGATGTGCGCGGACAAGAACCATGCGTCCTTCGCGGTTCTCGTAGCAATCGGAGACCTCGAACCCCTTGACGGAATGGTGCCACAGAATGCACCAGCCTTGGCCTATCGGCATATCAATACTGGCAAGAACCTCGCCGGTGTCCATCTTGGTCGCGGTCAGGGTTCCAGCAGCAGAAATCGAAGTTTGGAATAGCAAAAGGAGGAGGGCACAAAGCCCCCCTCCAATCCTTGGCGTCACGGGCGCAGAGCGTCCGGGATGGTCTCACCAATTTCCTCGAAGTAGCGGATCGCGCCGGGGTGCAGCGGGATCGGCGAGGCAGACAAGGCCAACGCAACTGTTGTCTGAAGGGCTGCGGGGTGAACCGCCTGCAAGTCAGCAATGTTCTCGAACATGGCTTTGGTGATCGCATAGACGACGTCATCGGGCATCTCCGAGGACACAACCAACACGTTCGGCACACCGATTACGGCGGTGTCATTCGGCACACCTTCATAGGTGCCGCCTGCCAGCGTCGTGGGTGCGAAGACCGGGTTTGCAGCATCTGCGGCGGCCAGCTCTTCGGGGCTCATTTCGATCATCACGATGCCATTTGTCGTGGCAAGGTTGAGGATCGACGAGGTTGGCGCACCAACAGACCAGAAGCCCGCATCGATATCGCCGTTTGCAAGTGCGTCGGCGGTCTCGTTGAAGTTCAAGCGCTGCTCGTCGATATCGTCATAAGAGATACCCATCGCGCCGAGGATTTGCTCGGCGTTGACTTCGGTGCCCGAACCGGGTGCGCCGATGGAGACGCGCTTGCCGACGAGGTCTTGCAGCGAGGTGATGCCGCTGCTCTCGAGGGCTACGATCTGGATCATGTTGGAATACGCAACGCCCATTGCGCGCAACATGGGCAACTCTTGGCCCTCGAAGCGGCCCGTGCCGGTGAAGCCCTGCTGCACCGTGTCGGCCAAGGCCAGCGCGATGTCGGCGTCGCCGGTGGCGATCAGGCCCATGTTTTCCACTGACGCGCCGGTGACTTCGGCAGTCGCGCTGAAGCCTTCGACGTGGTTGTTGATGACTTCAGCCAAGCCGCCGCCCATTGGAAAATAGACGCCGCCTGTGCCGCCAGTGGCGACCGACAGCTGCTGCTGGGCAAAGGCTGGTGCGGCGACGATAAGTGCCGCGGCCGTAAGGGTCTTGAGATATTTCATTGATAGTCCTCCCAAAGTTCTTTGTTATGACGACTTAACATATATTGCTGTGAGCCGTTGCCAAGCGCTGACGAAGGTGACGTCGATTTTCTTTTGGGGTCTGCCTGAAACGGAAGCAGCAAACGCCCTGCCGGCGCGAGACTTCGACAGACAGGTCGCGGAGGTCAAAATCCGCATGGCCGTGCTTAATCGCTATACTGCGCTGGGAAGACCCGTCACAGAGGCCGTAGGGTAAGTCCGTCCGGGGTTAGGGGTAGCTTCGCAATCAATCGCTTTGTGCAACAGAGCCACCTTTGGGTTCAAGTTGGGAGGTTTCATAAGAGTGTGTTGCTGGCTCATCTGATTGGATCGATTGTGCGGCGCGTTAGCTGTCATGCGAGTGTCGCAGTTCGAGCGTCTTTCGTTTGATCTTGTCCATCGCCCGGCAGGGTATTGCACAGCATTGTCTTGAGAGGGGCGTTGTTTTGGAATGGTGTTGTCGCGCCCGAAGTAGACGCTAGACCGCCATTTTCTGGCTATGCGTCCGACCTCAATGAAAATCCCGCGACTTTGGGATCACCCGCGCATCACGCGGATGCCCATGAGAGGTGTTTGGCAGCGCTTTTCTAACCTCGTCGGCGCGCGCCAAAGGCGGATCCATCACATCATTGGACAGCCGCTCCAAGGCATCGCTGCGGTCATTGAGGTGATGTGCAACGATGTGGATCACGTTATCGCTGCGTTGAACGGTCCCGCGCACATCGATGATCCGCGCGCCCATGATGACTTTGCGAAACGCTGTCATCACCTTGGGCCAAACAACCAGATTGGCCACACCAACCTCGTCCTCAACCGTAATGAAGCAGACGCCCTTCGCGCTTCCGGGGCGTTGGCGGATCAAGACGATCCCGGCCAGTTTCACCGCTTGGCCGTTGCGCATCCGGATCAGTGCGTCGGTGGCGTGGTAGCCTTGTTGCGCCATGCTTTTGCGCAAGAATGCCATGGGATGCGCCTTGAGTGACAGCCGCAGCGTCTGGTAATCTGCCACCACATGCTCGCAGGTCGGCATTCGGGGCAGATCAAAACGGACCTCCTCCCCGTCCTCCTTTTTCTCGGCAAACAGAGGCAGGCTTGGCGCGTCATGCAGGGCGCGGGCGTCCCAGAGCGCCTGCCGTCGGTCCAGCGTCATCGAGCGCATTGTATCTGCCGCCGCCAGTTTGCGCATCGAGCCCGCATCAACCTTAGCGCGCGTCTTGATATCAGCGAGATCGCGGAACGGCGCATCGCGCGCGGCCATGATACGCGCGGCCACGTCTTTGCGCATGCCATCGACCTGTCGCAGCCCAAGCCGCACTGCGAATGTGCCGGGGCTGAGGGGCTCTAGCGTTGTGTCCCAGTCGCTGTAATTTACATCTGGCGCGTGCACGATGACATCATGTTCATGCGCATCCCGCACGATTTGGGCGGGTGCATAAAACCCCATGGGCTGCGAGTTTAGCAATGCCGCGCAAAAGACATCCGGATAGTGGCATTTGATCCAGATAGAGACATAGACCAAATGCGCAAAACTGGCGGCGTGGCTTTCCGGGAAGCCGTAATCGCCAAAGCCTTTGATCTGGTTGAAGCAGCGATGCGCGAACTCGGCCTCATAGCCGCGGTTGATCATGCGGCTGACCATTTTATCTTCGAGCGCGCCAATGGTGCCCTTGGACCGAAAAGTGGCCATGGCTTTGCGCAACTGGTTGGCCTCGTCCGGGCTAAACTCGGCGGCGACCATGGCGAGCTTCATGGCCTGTTCTTGAAAGATCGGGACGCCTTTGGTGCGAGACAACACAGCACGCAACTCGTTTGGATCATGCGGAGCGCTTGGCGATGGGTAGACCTCAGGCTCCCTGCCGGCACGTCTGCGCAAGTAGGGATGCACCATATCGCCTTGGATCGGTCCGGGCCGGACGATGGCCACCTGGATCACGAGGTCATAGAATTCACGCGGCTTTAGGCGCGGCAGCATATTCATTTGCGC
>Ga0163216_101300_pt1 | contig 17076 bp, 14 predicted proteins | sample SynspAceP_FD_167610 | JGI IMG/M metagenome (GOLD analysis project Ga0163216, IMG submission 167610) | Saline lake microbial communities from Ace Lake in Antarctica - Synechococcus sp. Ace-P (Illumina Assembly) | ecosystem: Environmental > Aquatic > Non-marine Saline and Alkaline > Saline ...
GCCGTCATGAACGGCTACACTGCGCTCGGCATACCCATTACCGTGGCCGTGGGATAAGTCCGTCCGGGGAAAAGGGGACTCTGACCATCAGCCGATTTGTGCAACAGAGCCGCGTTTAAGTGTCGCTCTATCAGTCACTCGGCTTCTCCGGCGGGTCCAAAAGGTATTCGCCTTTTGGCGTATGGCACCTTGTGATACCAGCTAATAGTCCGTGCTTAGGAACATAGCTATGACCACCGCTATTTTTTACAGTGTTCTGACGAACGTGCATTTGTGTCAGGAGTTGTTTATGACTGAGTCACAAGCATTATACCACAAAAACCACATGGAATCTTGATATGTCACATCCTTATAAATCACTTCCCAAAAAAGCATTCTGGCGCCGGTCTGTCGCGCGGCCTGCGGCGGGGGATGTGGACCCGGTGGGCCGTTTTGATCTGCGCATCGAGCCGGAGACGAAAGTCGCCACTGCGGGAAGCTGTTTTGCCCAGCATGTGGCGCGGCACCTGAAGGGGGCGGGATTCAATTACTATGTGGCCGAAAAGGGCCATCCGATCATCAACGGCGCCGTGCGCGAGGCGCATAACTATGGCACCTTCTCGGCGCGCTACGGCAATATCTATACCGCGCGCCAGCTGCGCCAGCTGATTGAGCGGGCCTACGGCCGTTTTACCCCTGCCGAGGGTCCGTGGATAGATGCAGACGGTAGCGTCAAGGACCCGTTTCGCCCCAATGTCCAGCCCGGCGGCTATGTCTCGGTGGCGGAAATGGAGATTGACCGCGAGCAGCATCTGGCCGCCGTGCGCCGCATGTTCGAGACGCTGGATGTGTTCGTCTTTACCCTCGGTCTGACGGAATGTTGGGAAAGCCGGGCAGATGGCGCGGTCTTTCCGCTGTGCCCCGGGGTAGAGGGTGGTGAATTCGACCCTGAAAAATATGCATTCCGCAATCAGGATGTGGCCGAAGTGGTGGAGGATATGAATGCCTTTATCGCTGCCCTTATGGTGGTTAACCCAAAGGCGAAGATGATCGTGACGGTCAGTCCGGTGCCCTTGATGGCCACCGCGGCCCCCGACCAACAGGTCCTGAGTGCCACAACCTATTCCAAATCCGTGCTGCGGGTGGCGGCGGACATGCTAACAAAACAGCATGATAACGTGCATTACTTCCCGTCTTACGAAGTGATCACCGGCCCGCACGCGCGCGGCGCCTATTACGCGGATGATCTGCGCAACGTGACTGAGGTCGGCGTCAGCCATGTGATGCGTCTGCTGCTGAAATACGCCACCGGCCAAGAGGGCCCTACCACTGCCACGGCAGCTGTCGAAGAGGTCGAGGATGAATCAGTCGCCCTCGCCCGCGCCTTTGTGGAAGTGGAATGTGACGAGGCCGCGCTGGACCGCGCGCCCTGAAACCGCCCTATGCCCCCGCCACCGGCCCAAGATGAATCGCAATTGCGGCCAGCATCTGGGACCGTGGCGCAGGCGGATTTCTGGCGATGGCATCGCTCAACCGCTGTTCCAACCTGTCGGGCCGGAAAGGCTCCAGATATCCGGTGACGAGAGTGGGGCAATAGCCGCGATACAGCACATCACGGATCACATCGACCAACCCCTCGGGGGTGTCCAGAAAAACCGCTTCTTGCAGATGGGTGGTGAGTGGGTTTTGTGAAGGGTTGCGTAACAGTACGGCTGGTGTCCCCGACATTTCACAATCGAGGATGGTGGTCGAGACGCTGGCCAGCAGCAGGTCACTATCGTGCAGCAAGGCATCATATGTGGCACCGTCACGCCCGTTCTCGATCCGGTAATGGGTCGCCCCCTGTAGTTCCAGGTTTTCAAGCATGGTCTTGAAGATCGCGCTCTTCAGCTCTCCACCATGGGGCATCAACACAAAATCAACCTCGGGGAAACTACGGATCGCGGTTTCGATCATCACATAGCAGGCCTGCCGTTCAGACTCGCTCAGGATGGCCCAATGATGGTTGGAAATGATGGTTACCCGTGGCCTGCGAACAGGCGGGAGCGGCGTTTCATCCTCGGCAAGGCCGATGGTGCGCGGATAGCCGATGCTGTCGGGCCCGAACCACATCAACCGCTCTTCCACAAGGTTGGGCGCTGCTGCAATACAGGTGGCTGCCCCTGCGCGCGCGCCGATTACCGGCGCGTGTTCGTTATAGGTTAGTCCAAGCTGGAACAACCCGTGCTGCATTTCAAAAACCGGAATGCCGCCGGCTTGGGCGATGGTAATGAAAGGCAGATAGGGCAAATGCTTGCGGTGGGGTACAGCCCAGGTTGTGATAACGGCATCAAAGGCGGCCATATTTGCCAAGGCCGATACTGTGTCTGAAAAGACCTTCATGCCATAGTTGTGGTAGAACCGCTCGACATCGGCGATGTTCGCATCGGACAGCCCGGGCAGGACACAATACCAGTCAAATCCGGTGCAGTAGCGAAAGATATTTTCATACAGCATGAGGTGATGCGGACCTTGCAGAACGAACAGAATCCGCGGCTTTTGACCTTCACGCGCCGGGGGCGACATATGACATGAAACACGCATCAGACGTTCTTACTTAGGTTTTTGCCAGACCCGAAACCGATTTTTTCCAACGGTGTGTTAAAGACGGCATCCATACGTGAATTAACAAACAAAAGCCGAAGCCCTTTGCCCTCGCCGGTAAAGCTCTTGCGGGCGATGCTGATCGCAAAGCCGCTGTGCAAATGTGGTAACTGCTTACCTGTCAGCCGTTCTATGCCCGGGCGGTGGAGAATGCAGGCACTAAAGGGGCGCACAATCCTGTCGTCTTCGGTGACCGCCACAAACAAAATTTCGAATGGGGCGGTTTCTGAATACCCGTAGCCCTTAAAGTTAATCGCCTGATCCGTCAGCGTGATGCTGAAAACAGCTCCATAAACATGTGATTTAAGGGGAATTGTAACGCGGGGTTTGCCGGCACCGGAGAATGTAATACCTGTATTCATATGCGCTATCGTTGTGACATCCTGCAACAAAGGCGGGACAAGATTATCCACCATCCCCTTGTAGTTGTCCATTTTCTGTTGGGTGCGTGTCAGTTCAGCCTCTGTATGGTTTTTGGCTTTCAGTTTCGCTTCGGCACCATCAAGTTGTTTGGTCAGGCGCAGAACTTCCTTTTGTTCACTCGCCTGCAAATCATCCTGCTGCTCGCCGGTTTTCACCTGTTGGGCGGCCAGCTTTATATGCTGCTCGGTTGCCTCACGGTATTGACGCTCGCTCGTGGTCCAGCGTGCTATCAGTTTGGCCGCCTGTGCAGCGCCAAGCGCCAGTTTGGCGGTAAATCCGACACCGCGTGCCAACTCGGGAATCACACCTTCGATACCTGCAACCTTGGACATCTTGCCATGTTTGTAGGTTGCGTGCAGTCCGGCCAGGCGGGATAGAAAATCTGGATTGCGGGCCAGCTGCCCTGAGAGTACGGCATTCCCGCGCCAGGGCCAGTTCGCTTGGCCAACGGCGCGTTGCGCGTATTTGGGGTATTGACTGAAGGACCAGTTTTCAGCGCGCGGGCACAGAGCCTCCGTGCGGGTGGTGCGGCCGAAAATACTGTTTGTCGGCGCGAACATGAGACCTATGCGAGGTGTGCGGTCAAATTCTGCTGCAATGTGGGCCAGCGCCTTCGGTGACGCGATTGTGCCCCAGTAATCTTCCAGCAGCATCTCGCGAAACCGGTAATTTACTCGGTCCTTGTGGAAGCAGGACAGGTTCAATACGATTTCCTCGCTCTCGACCAAAGATATGATCCTGTCGGCAAAAGCCAGCATCGGCGCGGCTGTCATGGGTTGGGGGGACACCACAACATTCCAGCCTTCACCGGAGAAAATTTCAGCAACACGGGCGTTGCACGAGACAACATGAAGCCTTGCGGGATCAAACGGCGCAAAAAAAGCGAGCAAGGCCGCTATTTCAGTTTCACTTTCCTCTTCGACAGACAAAAAGACCGTAGTCCGCCGCAAGGCTGCTTCGGTGGCCGTTTCATCGGTGGGCCCGTCGGTCAGCATTCCGCGGGTAACCGAACTGATCATCTGATCTACCGGCGTTTGGGAAATAATGTAGCTCCAGGCCATATCTACGGGATAATCGGTCCGGTCCGCCAGCAGCCGGAAGTTTTCTGCCGCAGGCCAGCCGCCGCGACGCTCGATGGCACTGCCGTCGAAGTTGAACGCGCGATATTTGATGATGGGCAAACGGCGGTCCAGTAAACCGGGCAAGTCAACCAGTGTCGTGTTGCCCAGCCAGGCTGTGTCATTCTGCACATAGACGTCTTTTTTGAACCCCAGCGATACAAAATGCGGGGTAAAACGGAATTCGTGAAAATGGATTGAATCGTCGACTTTGGTGATCGGCGGCATATTCACCCAGTAATCGCGAAACTGCGGGTCTGTATGCAGGCTTTTGCGGGTCACCAGAAAATAGGACTGGAGAAACTGTTTGTTGGGGTCGCTGAACTCGGTCACGCCCCAAAAATCGATATCTCTTTCGGCCATTGAAGAGAACATCTCTTCAAGATCGAAGACCGGACCGAAAACGGTGTAGTTGAACAGAACGATCTCATCAAAACAGCCCAGATGGTCAAAGCCTACGGTGCGCAGGCCATCTACATAACCGCCAACATCGTAATCGACATTTTCACGGATCACGATTTCCGTGGCATATTGCAAAAGACGCTTTTCAGCCTCTGCCGCAACCGGCCCGTTTGACACGACGACTAGGCGATCAATATGCTCGGCAAAACGTGCAAGCAGATAGGCGACATGGTCGCTGACCTGCCCTTCGCTGTCAAAAAACAAAAAGATACCTAATCGCATCCACACACTCCCGGCTGTGTTCATAATGTCGGCCTGTGCGCCGGAAATTTCGAGCTCAAATACAATGCTGCCAGCATCAAGTCGGCGCCGACCCCAAGCCATGTCTAACCATGACGTTATATCAACTCAATAGCACTTCGCCACGGATGGCGGGGAATAGCCCGGCCCAAGCGCACATTTTATAAGCAGTTTCACAAGTTGGCAGAGCGCATCTTTACAGAGGCTCAGAAGGTTAAGCCCTGAATTCTGCCTTTTTTTGCCACCTGAAGCTCTCGACACTGGAACAGTTAATCCTTTATACTTCTGGCAGCGCCGCTTGGTGTAGATTTTGCGCCTGTACCGGCTGTTTTATACTGGCGCAGATCACCTCTTAGACCCTTGAATATAAGTGTGTTCAGCTACTTTTTCGTGAAGTTATATTGAAAATAAATAATGACAATTTCTACCGCAGATATGGATCAACCAACACGTTCGGCTCATGACGGGATCGCCTTATTCATGGAGTTACATGGGCCGGGCGCTGCCCTGCCGGGCCTTTTTCCGCGTGAAAGTGCTGCACCGGAGGCTGCGTCTGTACCAGCCGGTCTTGTCAGTTTCGGCGACACCCATCGTACAATCACGTTAACGGATTTATGGTATAGCGACAATCGCAGGTTGCGCGTGCGGGTTGACCCGCACCCCTACGGTCGTGATGCTGCGGAATGGTTGATTTATCAATACGATGCCACAGCAGAGAAAACTGTTCTTTTGCAGGGTAGGCAGATCGGGTCGGGAGGGCCGGTTTTTCTGGATGCGGGCCTGTGCAATCCATACTTCCCCGTGCTGCTCGTCGCCCGTGATGCGGCGGGTGGACTGTTGGACAGTGGTCTCATTCCCTTCCCATCCTTGTCCCGCCGCGGCTTGCATTTTAGCGAGTTGTGCAGTGCTACGACCACCAACAACATATCTACCGATTTTAGACGCCTGTCCCAAACCCTGCTGGAGGCCTTGCTCAGGCAGCGTCAGGGCGGCGAACCGCACCCCCTGTCTGATCTGTCCGTCGTATCGCGCTGGCCAGAGGATGCCGAAAGCCTGTTTGACCCCGATGCCATGGCATGGCTTGCATGGCTTTGCCCGACGCTACGGATTCACTTTGTATCACCCGATCATGAGGCGCCCACGCCAGAGGCTGCAGAGGGGGGCGGACACCTCGGGCTCCCTCTGCAGACCTTCCCGACGCTACAAGCCCTGTTGCAACCGCAAGGAATTCCTGAAGGGGATGGTGTTGTGATTGCCGAAGCCGGAACCCGTATGCCGCTGTGGCTGGCGGGTTTACCTACGTACTGCACCGATACCCTTGAGGCCGTGCAGCCCGTGGGCGGGACGTGGCCCTTTGCCCTGCGGGCACCTGGTGGAAGTGGCGCGCGCGGCCCCCAGGCGATCAATTTTGTCGAAACAGAGCGTCTGGGGAGCAAGGTCACGCTGATGATGCCGGTTGCTCCCAATATCAAGAACATCCTGCCCGGCACCCGCCTTTCCAAAGACGCGCGCATCACGGTTCTGCTGTGCGATTTGACGGAAAAAGAAGCGGATTTGCAGCTGCTTGCCGGCGCTTTGCGACGGCAGACTGTGCATAACCGGATCGATGTCATTGCAGACATGCCATGCCAGACAGGGTTTGCGCGCAAGCGGACGCATGACATTCTCAACGATCTGTTTCCCGGCAATAGCCGTATTATCGATACCCCGCAGCACAGCACAAAAGGCGAGCGGCTCCAACTGGCCCTGACACATGCTACGGGCGATTACCTTGCTATTGTCAGCTCCTCGGTGCGCCTGCATGATCCCCGCACGCTAGAGATCTTACTCCGGCTTGCCATACAGCCACAGGTTGGCTCGGCGGGCTGTATGCTGGTGCGCCCCGGCGCATCGAGAAAGGAAGCCGAAGTTGTGTTTCATTCGGCGGGCCTGTTTCCGGTCCGTCAGCACGGCACAGAGATTGAAACCGTTGCAGCACTTGATTGCCTCGATGTTTTTGCCCGCGCAACCTATCCTGTCGTGGCCAATTCAGAGCTGTTGCAGATGATCCCGCGCGATGTCGCAAAGGCGTGCGGCAATCTCATCAGGGGGCTTACCGGTCTTGAGGGCGCAGCGCATCAGGCCACCAGACAGGGATTGTTCCATCTTTGTACAACCGGGATTTCTGCAGGTGTCCTGGAATCGACGCCACAAACATCGCCCGCAACGATAGAGAATGCCCTTGCATGGTCCGACCAATGCAAAGGCACAGTTGGCCTGAAGAGACTGTATTCGTGAAGATTTGCGTTATTATCCCTACCGAAGAGGGCCGCAAACAGGCCGGTGTCCGCATCAGATACGAACGTATCATGGAAGAGGTTGCAGCCACAGACAGCCGGCTGCGCATCGAGGCTTTGGGCGCGGTCGATGTCGAGAGTCTGCGGGACGAAGATATTTGCCTTATCAGCAAATGTTATGACGCACGGGGCCTGTTGCTGGCGGCGCAGCTGAATGATGCAGGCAAACTGGTCGGTGTTGATCTGTTCGACGACTACTTCAGTCAGGCCGATGATACCCGCCTGATCAAATTCCGGCGCTGGCTGTCCGACATCCGGCAGTCTCTCGGTTTTGTTTTATGCTGCACGCCTGCGATGGAAACCGTGGCCAAAGCCCAGATGCCGGGGTTGCCTGTTCATATGATGAACGATCCGGGCATGGAGATTGGAAAAGCTGCGCTTGAAACCATATTGAGCCGTAAATACGAAGAGTGTCTCGGCCGGAAAGAGATCCGGGTTGCATGGTTCGGTATCGGTGACAATTCACATTTCCCCGTCGGTCTTGCGGATCTGATGGCCTATGGCAACCGATTGAGCAGGCTGGCGGTAGCGGGGTTTTCAGTCACGCTGGCCATACAGACGAATACCCGGGCCCTGACCCCAAATACTCTGGCGCGGCTGCGCCAGCTGCCGGTCCCCTACTCGTTGCAGGAATGGTCGCTTGCGGGAGAGGAACGCTTGCTTGCGGATAGTTTGATCAGCTTCATTCCCACTAATGGCCAGAAGTTTTCCCAGACCAAATCCCTCAACCGGGCGCTGACATCGCTTTGCGCCGGAACGCAGGTCCTGTCGGCGGGATATCCGCTGTATGAACGACTTGCCCCGTTCATTTACACCGATGAGGCGACGGTGTTGGAGGATCTCGCGGGGGATGCGCTTTTGCTGCGGCCTGCGACGCTTCAGACTTTTGACCAGCGGTTGCGGCAGGTCGGCGAGGCCAAGACTGAAAGCCGCAACCTGGTGAAATTTCTGACCGCAGTTGCGGCGGAGCACAGCCCGGCACCGAAAAAGACCCCCGCGGGATTTGCCCTGCTGCACGGGCAGAAAACCGATCAGATCCTTCAGGGTTTTGCAGCCGATCGCGGTGCGCTGACCGTGGCGGGGCCTTATTGTTCTGCGGCCTGGCCTGTTGACGTTCTGGCCGAATTTGACAAACACGGCACGCGGTTGGACCTGTGGATTTCAGAGAAGGTCCTGTTACAGTTACCACCAGCGTTCATCTCGGCAGTCGGGCCGACCACCCGGATCAGGGGTGCGCAATACCGTGCGCTGCGCCTGCCCCGGTCCGTGTCCACAATGACACCGGCCCGGCGGGATGCGAAACAAGACATGCTTTCGATCATGGAGGGATATCCTTCTGTGATGGGCAAGCTCGAAGAGATCCTGGAAACACTCTTTCCGGGCATCAGGTGTATTCTGGCAGAGCGAAGTGTCTTTCCATTTGTCTTGCCGGAGATGGTACCTCTCAAGGCCGGGGAATGATCAATGGCAAATCCTTATGCCTTCTTTACTGTAAACCTGATACAGGATGTGAACATCATCTGGCCTGTGGCGCAGATCGCGCGCATCAATGCCAAGCTTGAGGTCGGCTTTCTCGTTTCGCGCCGCTTCATCATGCAAGACACTGACGGGCGCTGGATGCAGGAGTTGCAAGAGCTTGCCACGCTTTGCAACGCCCATATTTACGCATTTGACACAACATTCGAGGCGGTTGGCGTGCTGGCCGGGAAAAACGGCATTGTTGTTGCGGCAAGTGAATCCACTCTGCCGCCCCATGCCCAGACCCACGACCTGTTCCGGGCGCTGCCGCAGGGGTTTATCTCGCTGACGATGCAGCACGGGTTCGAGGGCGTAGGCTTTTTGCACAGCCGCGAACATGACAAGGCGCACGGGCGCGGCGTAGGGTTTGCAGCCGATATTCTGTGCAGCTGGTTCGGGGCCGAACACCAGAAATCAATGCTGCCCTCCCAACGGCCGAAACTGTGGGTCACGGGGCCTGGGGCTGTGATGAGCAGGCCCAAACGTAGCAAAAAATCCACGAAGGGGATCATCTGCGAAAACCTGCATTCCGTACGCTTTACGGAAAATGCAGGCTCTACAGCGGATTTTGTCGAAACCTTCGGCGACTTTTGCGCAGCGACCGCCACTAAAAAGCGCAAGGTTGTTTTGCGGCCGCACCCCGCCGGGCAATACGCAATACGCAATGCGTTGAAGATCCCCGAAAATGCGGCAATCAACAATAATCCGATGTACAAGGTGGACCTGCGCCAGTTTGCCTATGGCATATCGGCGGCTTCGTCGGTTGTGTTCGACATGGTTCTTGCCGGCATTCCTGTGGCTGTCTGGCGTGACAGTACAGGGGCGATGGATGCCAGCATTTACGAGGGTCTGGCGACGGTGCACTCGACCAGCGACTGGGTTGATTTTGCCCAGGCAGCCATCGACGATCCAGAACCCTTTCTGGAACGTCAGGCCGCGTTTATGGAAAAATTCAACCTGACCAATAACCGGGAAACGGTAACACAGCGCTTTGTGGACATTTTCCAAAAGGCCGCGCAGGCAACGACAGCGCCCCCTGTAGGGCCGCGCGCGCGTCAGGCGGTGTTGACGATCGATCTGCCCGGTCGGCAAGGGGTAGCCAATATCCTACAGCAGATCCCTGCCTCGCTGCTGGCTGAAAATGACATATCTCTCCATACTGTCTCGGTCGAGACGGCCCGCAAGGCTTATGGTGCCCGTCTGAAGCCGGATGTGCTGGTCGCGTGGCTCAACACACATATTGCCATCGCCGGTGCAAGTGCGGTGATAACCCCAGAACCTGCCACTGACGCAGCGACGTTCACTGCTGTGGTTCGGGCCGCCCATGATCATCAGGCGCAGGTTGTGATCGGTCTGGAGACCGCAGTCGACAACAGGGATTTACTGTCTGACATCGACCAACTGTGTGAGGCAAGCATCGTTTGCGGCCCTGTTGCCCGGCTTGAACCGGTCACGCACAAGCTGGTCTCCGAAGGGGTGAATGTCTGTAGCTTTACTCGTGCTATAGACCCTACAGGCACTGTGTTGCGGCATATCACATCGCTGGGCACAGCAGACAGCAATGGCCCGATAAACCTGATGAAGGCGCTTACGACACCCTTTGAGCCGCGCAAACGGGTCCTTATGATCGTGCCCGGCTTTCTGCCCACGCTACAGCTGAGCTTTGTAAAGCCGTTCGAGACAGTGAATGGCCGCCGCCGCGTCACCTACGAGATAATCACGCAAGAAGAAATCGGTGTCTATATGCGGCACGACCGGAGCAATATTCCCGTGCAGGACTGGATCACGGACAGGATCCGCAGTTTTGCACCCGATATCATGGTCTTTTGCCGCTATGGTGGCCCCTACGAAGATCTGTTTCTGGAGTATGCTGATCAGGAAGATATTCCGACCATCTACCACATCGACGATGACCTGCTGAATGTGCCTGCCTCGATCGGCGAGAAGAAAGCCATGATCCACAATGCGCCCGAGCGGCTTTTTGCGCTCGAGCACTTGTTGCAGTCTTGTGATCTTGTCTATTGTTCGACCCAGAAGCTTCAACAGCAGTTGAAAACTCTGGGCATCCGTACCCCTGTCCGCGCCGGCGAGATTTATTGCCCAGGCCATATCATCGCCCCCGCAGAACTGCGGCCCGTACAGCGGATCGGCTATATGGCCAGCGCAGACCATGCGCAAAATCTGGAGATGATGTTACCCGCCATCATCGAGATATTGCGTCGCCACCCGACGTTGGAATTCGAGCTTTTCGGCTCTATCCCCACGCCGCCGGAACTGGCCCAGTTCCACGAGCGCGTGACGCGGTCGCCGCCGGTTACAAACTATGGCCGGTTTCTGGAAGAATTCGCCAAGCGGGAATGGGATATCGGGATTTGCCCGTTGAGGCCGATCCACTTCAACATGATGAAAGCCAATACCAAATGGGTGGAGTACACCTCTATCGGGGCTGCCGTGGTTGCAAGTGCGGATACGGTCTATAATGGCTGCGTTTCGAATGGCTGCGGCTTTCTGGCAAAGGACATTGCGGAATGGCTGGTGGCCTTTGAGATGCTTCTGGATCCGGAGCTTCGCTATGCGCGTGTCAAAACCGCTCAGTACAAATTGCGTCAGGATTATACGATCAACAGGCTGCTCGAACAGGTCATAGACGTCTTTGACGACGCAACACAACGGCATAAGGCGACGGCAGAAATCTGACGGCGCATGCCGGTAAGCCGGGTTTTTGGTCGTATCGATATGAAAGGCTGTTGATACTCACCTTATCCGGACGCCCCTGACCGCACCCGAGATGAAAGCTTTACGTTTGGGTCAGTCATGCAAGAATGCAGATCTATGCTTCTGTTTTGTAAAGCTTACCGGATTGGTTTCCAGTCAGGTGCCACGGGTTACATGTTTCCCTCCCGTGATCTTCTGATCGGGTTTTGGTGCTAGGGTCGGGAGGGCGTTTCGCGCTGGAAGATCACTCTCTGGCCCAGTGTCATCACAGTTCCTGCCTGCCAGCAAATGCCAGTCGGCAGGTGAGGAAACAGCGGATAGCGACCTCACGCAGGGCATAGTCATGGGCGCGTCAGGGTATCAAACTGGCCCCAACTAGGCGCCACGCTTCCCGGGGTAGGACCGCTGGATGATGGTACGCTACGCGTCGACCGAAACTTTTTGGGCCGCGGCGGTATCCCCCTGTCTGCGCCCTCACAACACAAATTAAAATCCTGAATGTCAACAGCTCGATCCTATTTTGTACTTTGGAATAAAGGTACTTAAAATAGTTGACCTTTTGTAAGGCTTCGAATTAGCCTATCGTAGGCAGCTGGCACATCCCGGATGGTAGTATGGCTGCTTCTTAGGCTCAGGACCCATTAATCGGCTTGCTGGCCCCATGGCTGCATGATTCAGAGCCCCATCGTTTTGGGGGGACATCATGAGCAACCTTTACTGGCTGAGCGAGGCGCAAATGGAGCGTCTTCGCCCGTACTTTCCGAAGAGCCGAGGCCGATCTCGCGTGGATGATCGGCGCGTCCTGAGTGGAATTATTTATATCAATCGCAATGGGTTACGGTGGTGCGATGCGCCCGTTGTATACGGACGGCCAAAGACCCTGTACAACCGATGGAAGCGCTGGAGTGACATGGGCGTCTTCGCCCGGATCATGATGGGGTTGGCCAGCGAAGCCCCGGACAACAAGACCATCTCGATCGACGCCACGTACCTCAAGGCACATCGCACGGCTTCCAGCCTGTGGTTTAAAAAGGGGGGGAGCAAACGCCTGATCGGTCAAACCAAGGGCGGCATGAACACCAAGCTGCACGCGGTCACAGACACCAGCGGTCGCCCAATCCGCTTCTTTATCACTACGGGACAAGTGAGCGACTATACTGGTGCGGCTGCCTTGATGAACAATTTGCCAAAGGCTGATTGGCTCCTTGCCGACCGAGGATACGATGCCGATTGGTTTCGGGAAGTCCTTGTAGATAAGGGCACAACGCCCTGCATTCCGGGCCGCAAGTCGCGCAAGAAGACCATCAAGTACGACAAGCGGCGCTACAAAAGGCGAAACCGGATTGAGCGAATGTTCGGCAGGCTCAAAGACTGGCGTCGGGTCGCGACCCGCTACGATAGATCACCCACCGTCTTTCTCTCCGCCATCGCTCTCGCCGCAACCGTCATCTTCTGGTTATGAGATGCTGTAACGGGGCCTGCGTCGCGCACTGGCCGTTATGTCTTGCATTCTCAAAGGCAAGCTGCCGCCGTTCCCGTATTAGATGTAAGCGGTGTTCCGATCACACGGTTTGTGCGTAGTGCCAAGGCAGGAGTTCACCGATCTGGCTTTGCCGATGCCCATTCACGATGGCCGTGAGAGTCCGGGTCAGATAGTTGTGCGGTTCGATCCCGTTCAGCTTGCAGGTCTCGCAGAGGGAGGCCAGGACTGCCCAGTTCTGTGCCCCAGCTTCGTGACCTGCGAAGAGACTGTTTCTGCGACCGATGGCGATGGGCCGGATGGTGCGTTCGACGGTGTTGTTATCCATCTCGATCCGCCCGTCGGAGAGGAACAAGATCAACCCGTCCCAATATTTTGCAATGTATTTGAGCGCCTCGCCAGTTGGGGCTTTGGCTGAGACATGCGCTCTGGCCTGTTCCAGCCAGGTTTTGAAGTCCGCGACCATCTAGACGGATTTGTCTTGCCGGACGGCCAGCCTCTGGGATGCAGGCAAGCTGCGAATTTGTGTATCGACGCGATAAAGAGCCGTGATCTGCCTGAGCCCTTCCTGCGCAATCGGCGCTGCGCTGTTTTTGGTTAGCTCGAACAGCTTGCGACGGGCATGCGCCCAGCAGTAGGCGAGCCGGATGTTGGCTTGCCGTTTTGGGTCAATCACACGGTTATATCCGGTATAGCCGTCGACCTGAAGAATGCCGTCAAAGCCCTTCAGAATATCCACCGCATGTTTGCCGGATCGCCCTGGCGTATATGTGAACGCCACGCCGGGTGGATCATCTCCATTCCGTTGCGCTGTAAGCGTACCTTCGGTGCGACGTCGGTCATCTCGGGCAAAGGCCCAGAAGTATCCCCTCTTCACCATGCCCTTTCCAGGGTCCAGCACGGGGGCGGTGGTCTCGTCTATTACCCGGCAGGCGCATGCAAGGCATGCTGCCGAGAGGGCATGAAGAGCTTGGTCGAGCGCTTCAGGTCGGCGATCAGTGCGTCGTAGACCGGGGCCAGCTCCCAGGCAGCTTTACCCACCCATGCCGCCAGTGTGGACCGATCGAGATCGACACCCTGCCGCGCATAGATTTGAGCCTGTCGATACAGATGCGCTGATCGGGCTTTGCGCCAGACTTTAGACGTTGCGAAGATGTGCACCGTTGGAATCGATTAAGGAGAGGAAAAATGGAGTTCTTTGTTGGTTTAGATGTTTCTTTAGATGAAACGCACATCTGCGTCGTCGACGAGGTTGGGCGTATCATCAAAGAAACGCGTTCACTGAGCGAACCGCAGGCTATCGCCAAGGCAATACGCCACAAAGGCCGTCGCATTGAACATGTAGGTCTCGAAACGGGAAATCTTTCACAATGGCTCTATGAAGAGCTTGTAAAAGAAGGCTTCTCGGTTTCCGTTATGGAGGCACGGCACGTGCGTGCCGCCTTTGCTGCCATGCGCGTGAAAACAGATCGCAATGATGCCCGCGGCCTCGCTCAACTTGTTCGGTTGGGTTGGTTCAAAAGGGTTCACGTCAAATCACTGGATGCGCAAGAGACACGCGCTTTGCTCACGGCTCGGACATTCCTCATCGAAAAGATAGGGGCTACGGAAAACTCCTTGCGAGCAGCTTTAAGAAACTTTGGCCTTAAAATGGGTCCGGTGACCCGGAAAACCTGGGAGCCCCGTGCGCGCGAACTGGCTGAGGGCAATGAACTACTCGAGGGCATTGTAGACGCTATGCTGCGAATCCGTACTTTGCTGCGCGAAGAATTGGCCCGGATCGACGGTCAACTTACCGCATTGGCCAAATCTGACCCGGTGACGCGGCTCTTGATGACAACGCCTGGTGTCGGTGTCGTTGTGGCGCTTAGTTTCCGCAGTGCTGTTGACGACCCAGACCGGTTTCCCCGCTCTCGCGATGTTGGTGCGTGGCTTGGGTTGACGCCAAGACGATGGCAATCTGGCAAAACCGATATTGTTGGGCGAATTACCAAGGCTGGTGATGCGCGGGTGCGCACCATGCTGTTTGAGGCGGCTGCAAGCATTCTTGGGCGCGTACGTGTCATGTCGCCCTTGAAAGCGTGGGGGCTCCGCATCGCACAACGCACATCAATGAAGAAGGCAATTGTTGCCGTCAGCCGGAAACTTGCGACCATTCTGCTGGCAATGTGGAAGTCTGGCACCGCTTATTGGGCGACGCGCCATCCACCTGCCAGTGCAGCAGATTTGGCCCAGGCATGATCCGCTTAACCGCCTTTGTACGCCACCCTCCCTAATGGCGCTTTGTAGATTACCGAGATCCGGCACCTTCGGGTGACGGTGTGACGTCCCGAGCAGGGACGACGGTTGGGATAATCTCGGATTTGCCGCTGGCGCTTCACAAGCCCGAGGTAGAGATTAGGAGCATCCCACTCTCCACGGTCCGCATCTTGTGGCGGCGTTCCGACCACGGACAGAAGCATGGACCTGCTCGTTGGACAAAACACTTGACTGAAACAGCCCGATCACAGAAGCGGCAGGTGATCCGCAAACTTGGCAACGATGACACTGGCGACCGCCGCCTCGGTAGGCAGGCCACTCTCGATCAGGCGTGAGACTGCCGGAGCCTGAACGACGCCACTCTCACAGGACCGGCAGGCATACTTTGGACGGCGGGTGACAATCACACGGAATTGGGCCGGGATAATATCCAGTCGCTCGCTGGTATCTTCGCCGATCACATGCTGATCACAACCACAATCGCATGTCGTGCTCTCGGGCGTGATGATTTCTTCGACACGGGGCAAGTGTTTGGGCAACGCGCCCCCGGTTAGCGTTCCGCTTTCTGGGCTGCGCCGTGGGCGGATCAATCGCCTTGTCTTGCGCATGCACTGTTGTAATTGCCGTCTCGATGTCCTCCAGCGCCAGCTGATACTGGTCTGGATCGGCCTTCTCAGACTTGGAGCCGAACATCGCCCGCTTGAAGTCTGCCACCAGCTTTTCCAGCCGGACGATCCGCTCCTCCTTGCGCTCTATCACTGCGTCACGCTCAGCCAGTCGCGCATCACGCTCGGATGCGCGCTCTTCTGCTGCCCGCAAAAGGGCCTGCAAGGTCGCAATATCCGTGGGAAGATCGGCGGGTAAATTTATGGGCCAAACCTACCAAAAACAGCCAGCCACCACCGCCCCAAAAGACCCTCTGATTCACTCTGCCGCAGCCGGTGGTGCCACTTCCCGGGCAGTCACCAGTCGCCAGTCAAGCCCGGCAAACAACGCCTCGAACTGCGCCGGATCAAGCCGCATTACGCCGTCCGTCACCTTTGGCCGTTTGAAGCTGTTCTGCTCCAGTCGCTTGTAGGACATCACGAGACCGGAGCCGTCCCAATAGATCAACTTCAGCCGATCCGCACGCTTAGCCCGGAACACATAGACCGCGCCGTCAAAGGGCTTGTGGCGCAGGTGGCTCTGCACCAATGCAGCCAATCCATCATGCCCTTTGCGAAAGTCGACCACTGCCCGGCAGTGCATGCTTGCATGCACGAGAGGGGGACTGGTCGCGACGAATACCTTCACTCCAGGCCCGGATGGATCATAGCGCCATGACAATCTCGGCAATGCGCCCAGCCGGGGTCGATCCATCCAGCCGGATCACCACATCCCCCTTGATGATATCGAGCGTGCCTGAATGCCCCGCACTGACGGGACCCTCAACAAGCGCAGCCGCTTCGTCCATCTCAACCGGCACAAATCCCATGCCATCCAGATTAGGTAACACCAGCTTGCCCTGTCGCGCCATGCGACGCCAATCCGACACTGTGCTCGGTATCAGATCATAGCGCCGAGCCACCCCCTTGACCGTCTCACCCTCGATCAGTGTCTCCGCCACAATGCGGGCCTTCAGATCCAATGGCCACTCCCGCTTGCCATCAGACCGCCGTGGTGCGGGTGTGAGAAACTCGCTTGTAGCTCCCATCGAGAAACTCCCTCAAATCAATGAAGGACCTCAATCGCAGAACAAACCTCAGTGCGGAAGGATGGTAAACCTCCGGCGGCGGTCGTCTGATCTCGGGCTCAATCCGATGGTAAGTCCGACCTTATGTCCGAATTTATCGCCCGCCCTCAGATTGAAGTTCTTTCCGCCGCCGATGGTGATCGCCGCCGGATTTGGTCCGATCATGATAAA
>Ga0163216_101302_pt1 | contig 16967 bp, 17 predicted proteins | sample SynspAceP_FD_167610 | JGI IMG/M metagenome (GOLD analysis project Ga0163216, IMG submission 167610) | Saline lake microbial communities from Ace Lake in Antarctica - Synechococcus sp. Ace-P (Illumina Assembly) | ecosystem: Environmental > Aquatic > Non-marine Saline and Alkaline > Saline ...
GACGCACGGCGACAGGAAAGACAGTGCTCCTGCCAGTATGACGGTAAGAAGCGGAATGTCGGCAATGATCACGAAATCAGGGTCCCTTTGTCAGACGGTGAGATTGAAATAGCCGTCGGGTGCAGCCTCGGGCTTCTATCTAACTGCCAGCTTCGCACTTCGCCAGTCACGTTTTGGAGCGCAAGGCGTGATATTCCTGCAGCCCGTGCGCCCACTCCTACCCTGCCCGAAGGCCGTTGCGTCAACACCGCGGGTCTTCGCAGACCATCCTTTTGCCCATGTCTCGCAAGCCGCATGAAAGCACTTTGAAAAAACACCTCGGCGCATCGGATTTTGCTGTTGACCATGCGCAGATGCCTCCCTATGTTCCGCGCCAATCAGCCTGCTTCGACAATGTACGAACCGGGCTTTGTGAGAGCGTAGCTCAGCTGGTAGAGCAACTGACTTTTAATCAGTAGGTCCGGGGTTCGAACCCCCGCGCTCTCACCAATAAAAGCAATGGCTTGCGCTATATTTGGTTTTGGGTGTCGTCGTCTAGTAAGCGTATAGTAAGCAAGCCAGCGACAATTCAATCTGCTGGCCAAAGCCGACGCGCCCCTACAGTCGAGCCAACAGGTACATGAATTGCGCGGCAACTTGGTTTTCGTACCTTTCGCATTGCCGTTCCAGCTTTTTGTAGGCTCTCCAGTGCATGCCTTTGGGCTTGGGTGGGAACGGATCTTCGAAGCAGCCATCGTCACCCAACCGCTCGCGAATCTTGCGAGCCTTGGCAGATGCCCGATCATGCAAGTCCTCATTTTGGCTGGCATAGGCAAGGTTCCGGCATTTTCTACAGCGGAAGTAAGAGCCGCCATAGAGAACCAGACAACGCCCGTGGCAGCGACGGCAGTGGAAGTACGGTCTTGTGCCGCCAAATGGCTGTGCAGCCCGTTCTATTGGAATGTGCTCATTCACAGGCGTCCAGTCATCACCGGCTGGCCGTGTTCTGTAGTCGAGTTCCAAAGTCGCTTCGTGGCATTTGTAATTGATCCAGGAGGTGGTTTCCCCTCCCCGCGACCACAACAAGGTTCCCTGCCTGCCCGGCGTCAAAAGGCCCTTGGTTCGCATGTAGCGAATATCAATCCGCAAACTGCCTTCGCAAGTATCACGCGTGCCGTAGCGCCAGATATTTCCTGATCCTATGCCACCCATTGCCTGCTCCGATTTTACCGAAATCTTGTGGCAAGTTTAACATTATTGGCGACTTTAATGAATCCCAGTCCTTCACTTGGCCAAGCCAAGTCTCCGGAGGCCAAAACGAGCGACTTGACGGTGCCACATACCAATGTGCGATAGCCAGAGCAAACCACAGGCGTGAAAAGGCTTTGAGTGTCTATTTGCGCACGGTTATCATACAGAAAGGCGTTTCAAATGGGGAACGCCCACTGAAGGAGATTGCAACGCATTATTGATTACAGATCCAACGGAAGCCATTGGCCAATTCTTTGGCGGAATCGAACTCGAAACCTGCACCGATCCGGCCATTTCAAGGGCGCGGCGCTGCATCCCATCCATGGGAGCAATATAATTAAACACTCCTCCTCCGGCCTTTCCTTTCTTCCCAAGCGGTCACTGTGCAATCTGGGAGATTGGCGTCAAAACGAAGAGATCGGGTTCCATATGCCTCCCCTTGCGCAACAACTGGATTAGTTTGAGCCTTCGCAGTTCTGCCTTGCATCGATCAATCGTACTGGAAGACAGGGGCAGACTGCCGGACTTCGCTATAGCATGACAGACAATTGCAAAGGGCTTGTTTGCCCCATAGCTATGACTGGCTTGAAGATAGGCGTACAGCAGCAAGGTATTTCCGGCGAGCGAACCGGCTCGATCCTTGATCAGCGAAAATCCGGGTCGTGGCACCCTGATATCGGAATTTTTACCCCCGAGAAGTATCCCCTCACGCCTGTACTTTAGAGCCGACGCACAGGCTCTCGAGATCTCCTTAAGCCCAAAGCTGTTCGGGTCTTCGCAATGCACCTGCACCCAAAGGGCGAGCGCTTCCGTCAATTTGTCTGGATTGTCGATTTCATGGGCCAGATTGCATGCTTTGCTGAATGCCGCCTGGTTGCGCTCGCCAACCTTCACAAGGGTGCCGGTGAAGGCTTGGGTGGGTACGACATTTGCGGAAATGTCGCCCCTGTCCTGCCTGGGCTGCGCGTCACGCTGCAAAGCTGGAAGCGGCTTCTTCAGATGAAAACGGCTAAGCTCCGCGACTGGTAACAGGGAGCCATCCTCAATGTCATAGGCGCTACCATTGGGCCGGATCGAGCCCGGTCCGACCACAAAGTGATTATGACCGCTTTTGAAATCGATCTGGACGCTATCCGCCTTGAAATTCTGCGGTACAGCATCCCCCGATTGAAAATAGAGATGTGCGCCTCGCGATGTGCGAACCCGCAGCTTGGGCGGCTGGATATGCGAACGAAGCAACTCCTGTGTCTTTTCATTCCAGGTGTCGCAATCGACAACCGCCAGGCGGTCAAGCCTGATCCCATAGGTACATGAGTTGGCCGAACGCATCGTCTTGACGACCGCGTCTAACGGAAGACGCCGAGAATCTCGCTTGTTCCAGCCTCGGCGAAGCGGCCTTTTGCCATCGTCTCCACCACATGGGATCAGATGGTAGCCGAGAGAATACAACTCTCGCATTTCATCCAGAGGAAACTTTGCAACAACCTCCATTCCCTCGAAAGATTTTTTGCAGCCAACGTCATCTAGTGATAGCGTTTTCATGTACTTAGCCTTTTTTCAACAATTTGGGCCTGGTGCGATACGGCGGCAATCGGTTTGTTTGGCGACGTCCGATTGCCTGCCGGCACTTCTTTCATGCGGCACCTTTGCCGCTATACTCCGCTGTCGAATTAAAACTCTGCGCTTCGATCCAGGCTTCAAGATCGGATGGGCGGTAGGCCATCCTGCGACCGAGTTTGATGTATCGCGGCGACTTGCCGCTCAGACGCATCTTGGCGAGTGTAGAGTTTGAAATATTGAGAACAGTTGCGGCATCTTCAGCACTGATAAGTTGATTCATTTTATTTTGGTTCCTGTTGCGGTTCAGCCATTGGATGGCATTTCAATGATATTACAGGAAAGCCAGTATTGATGCATCAATACCAAGCATTCACGAGCCCTTAAAATGAGGTTATCCCCAGACTGATATGAAATTGGCGCATTACGGCATAAAGTTTTCTTTATGTTGCAATGGCAAGCCGAGGTTAAGCTCAAACGAGGCGTGATATTTATCTTCTGCCCAGCTTAAAACGGTGTCATTGAACGTGTCCGCAGGAAAGCAATGCCGGTGATACTCAAGACACGCGAGGAAATCGATACTTGGCTTTCAGCGCCCTGGGATGAGGCAACCGCACTGCAGAGACCACTGCGTGATGATCAAGACTCTCTGAACCATCATTTCCGCTTTGCGTCTTTTTCTCGCCGCACCTCTTCGCCCAAGGGGCGGTTTCCCCATTCCGAGACACTTCGCACTCCCAATAGGCGGCGAATGACCAGATGCCCGTAGTCAGCCAAGGATGGCGTCCTAACGCGAACACTCATGTAACTAGCCGTCCCGCATCGGGAGCAGGCAAATGGCGCCGCGTCCACCGGGCGTGATGGGTTGAGCACCTGGATCAGGTCCGTCGCCAGATAGTTGATCAGCCGCCTGCACAGACCGCACCGGACCACGATGATTTGTTGATCGTTTGCGGCATCCTGCAGTGTCCGTATCGGCTTGGTGGGGTGTCTGTGATACTTGCGATATTCCTCGGGCATGGCGAGCCAGCGTAGGAACATTAAGAGAACGCGCAAGGCCCTTTTGCAGCGAAGTCTCTTCGCCCATTAGCTGCGGTGCAGACGGTCTCGAAAACTCGGGGCTATTCATATGGCTGAAAAGGAAACCGCTCACCAAGAGTAGCGAACGCCGGTTCTGCCCCCAAAGGCAGTCGCGCAGAGCTGGGGCGCGTCGAATATTCTCGCGAGCTTGGGCAAGCGGATCGCGCATAGGACAATACCGTCGCGCTTACTGCTGTTGATGCCTCCCGCCAAAGCTGCGTACATTGAAGTCGAATGACAAAGGGAGAAAACCATGGCAAAAGCATATTGGGTTACAACGTACCGCAAAATCAACGACCCTGATAAACTAGCAGCATATGCCAAGTTGGCGGGGCCCGCTATCGGTGCTGGCGGCGGTCGGTTTCTGGTGCGCGGTATGCCCGCCAAGATCTATGAGGCGGGGTTGCAGGAGCGCACAGTCATCATAGAATTCGATAGCGTGACTGCCGCGATTGCGACCCATGACGGCCCCGCCTACCAGAAGGCTATGGATGCGCTCGGCGATGGGGCAGACCGAGATATTCGAATAATTGAAGCATCAGATTAATGAGCGCGGCACATTTTTGAGCTTTTGTCTCGATAGAGAACCCACAACCGATCAGCGCCATCCGTACATTTTTTCCCGAGGTAGCAGCTACTCCAGGCCTAGGGTTGGGCCTATGTCGTCCTTGTTCGTGAAGCCGATACCCCTCCTCACCCCGTAACGCCATGGAGGAGAGCGTTTTGTCGTCTGGATGATAGATGCCCGTCAGGAACAAAGCCGCGCCTGTCCACGCCTGTGCGGGCAGGGTATGCCGGCGAGCATCTGGTGATCTGCAGATCAATCACAGATGTGGAAACAATTGCCCGCTATCCCGATGAGCCATGGTCTGATCTCAAGAGGTCTTTGTTCTCGTCCTCTATGTCAGGGCCCATTATTCCACCCGTTGGCGAACGACAGCTATGCGGAATTCTCAAACTTTCGCTTGATCAGGTTCCTGGTCAGTTTGGGCGGAAAGCGGACATACATCATTACTGTCATGTGGATGATTTTGGGTGAGGTTTTGAAATAGCGAAAGGGGCTGCGTTGGGTCACTACGTAAGGTTAAGTGATCGCCATTCGAGCCTCAAGAGATTTTGATCTGACACCGCCCTCGAGGCTATTCACTCTGGACGAGTTGCAGCGCCAAGTGCGGGCGCAATGCCTGCAATCAGCCAGCTGATTGTTCAACGGTGTCGGCCAATAACGGGCACGTTCAAAATCCGACCAATTAGTGCGTCTTGGCTGGGATAGAACTGATCTGGATCTCAAATTCCTTTCCTGTCAGGCCGAACTGGATTGTGTGCAATTCTGACTGAAAGCGGTATTGCTATCATTGGTCTTCTATAGATCGTTCGTACGAACGAGCTTGATGCGCGAGTCGGGGCGCGATCCGATCTAATGGATTTCCGGGGTTGCAAAGGAATGGAGGAAAAAGGTTTATCATGCTTGTGCGAGGTCGATTTCTTTCCCATTTGGCAGGGACATTCATTTTCACCGCTCTGTCTGTTGCCGCGCCGTGCTTTGCTTGGGAAACGGACACAGCGCGGGTCGGCTCCACCTTCGAGACAATACCGCTAGGGGAAGAAACAGCAATTGCTGGTCCTAATAGCTGCGCCGAATTGTGCGTGAGTGAAGACCGTTGTCTGTCATGGACCTATGTGAGGCCTGGCAATCCGGACCAGGGTGCAACGGACTTCGGACTTTGTCTGCTGAAGGATTCAGTACCCGATCCAGTTTCCGCCGAATGCTGTGTTTCGGGAACTAAGCAGACCGGAGAGCCGTCGTCCGAGGATGCCAAGTCGTCCAAGGATGGTCCTCCCTGGATCGGAATCAAAATTCAGAATGTAACCAAGGAAATCGGTGTGCTCGCAGGTGCAGCCGTGGAATCTGGCGTCTATGTGGCGCAAGTTACCAAAGACGGACCAGCAGATTCAGCCGGTATCAGGTCCGGCGATATCATCAACGGGTTAGGCGGAAAGGCGATTGCTGACATGCGCGAACTTGTCCGAGCAGTCGCTTCCGGCAATCCCGGCGATCAGGTAGAGGTCGACCTGATACGAAATGCCGAGCCTTTACAACTGATGTTGGAAATCGGGTCTGTTCCAGCCAAGAGCGACGAGTGAATAAAACCCGCGCCCGGCGATTATTGACGTGGATCAATTCGACATAGCTCTGCATGTGACAAGCTTCCTATAGGGGAGAAACGATATGGGCTTTTTGATCCGCACTATTTGGACCGCAGCGTGCATGATAGTGTTGAGTGCTATCAGTTCCCAGCATGCAAATGCTCAGGACTATCCGATCGCAGTTGGCGAGGCTCTTGTTACCCAGTTCTCCGGGACGATCTCAAGGCTTGAGGGTAGCCAGTCGATCGTCACGACGATCGATTCGAACGGTCCGGTTCTCAAGGCGATCGATCTTCGCGCTCCGGGCCAGGCCCTATCAGGCCAACACTGGATTGATGAACCGCAGCGCGCGCTGGCTAGATCATCGCAGATAGGCCAGGTTTTCGGTATCGCCATCGACGATGCTTCCTCGGCCAACATATATCTTGGCGCCACTTCGGCCTTCGGCTTGCACCGGACCTATCCAGGCGGTAGCTGGATGGACGGCCAGTGGGGCGCCGGCGGCGGCCCCGGCACGATCTGGAAGCTCGACGCCCTGAACGCCTATGCCCCGGAAATCTTCGCCACGGTCAATCTCGACGGTCGCCAAAACAGTGGCCCGGGCGTCGGCAATATTGCCTTTGATCCCTACCATCGCCAACTCTTCGTATCCGATCTCGAAAGCGGGATGATTCATGTCTACGCTGTCGATGATGGCGCGCAACGTGATCGCTATGACCACGGGGTGGAAGGCCGGTCGGGATTTCTTGATATCAAAACCGATGCTTTGATCTCCCTCCCGACCGTAGAATTCGCTGGAGCAGCCATCGCCGATAGCCAAGTCTGCGATGGCGCTGCTTTCGCCTCGGCCCCGGAATGCTGGAATTTTGCAGATTTCCGGCGCAGGGTCTGGGGTCTCGCCATCCACCGGGATGCAGAGACCGGCGAAGTACGTCTGTATTACGCATTGTGGAGCAACATCGGCTTCGGCAATCCGGATTTCGATGATGCCGAGCCGGCGGAGAAGAAGAATTCGATATGGTCGATCGCACTCGATAGCGACGGAGGGTTCGAAAGAGATACAATCCGGCGTGAGTTTCTGGTGCCCGCTTTGCGGGAAGAAGAAAATCACAGCACGGATACGTTTGCCATTTCCGATATCGCATTTCCGAAATCCGGCGATCAGGCGTTGATGCTCCTGGGCCAATACCGCGGTATGGCCACCCGTTTCGGCACGGGATCGCAGGCCGCCCGCGCGCTCTGGCCGGACACCTTTTGGCCGGACTACGCGGAAACCCAGGACCTGCGCTGGTTCAAAGGCCCCGACGGCCGATGGAGCGCTGTGGATGCCCCGGACCAGACGCCGACCAATACCACATCGCTCAAAACATCCGGCTGGCCTGTCGGTAGGAACTCGGCCGGCGGCGTTGATTTCGGTTTCGGCTTTCGTGAGGGTGCGATCAATGAGGACGATCCGGCCGGGACCGCGTGGTTGACCGCCAATCACCTGTGCACTGCCGAACAACCGTGCCTCGATTCCACCACAGGCGACAAAAACGTGATTGCTGAGGTACATGGGCTCATCGGAATTCCTGATCCTGGCCAACAGTTGAAAGGCACCCAGGAACAGCAGTTCGTCGCAATCGATATCGATGTCAATGTCGGCGACGATGGCGCCGTCGATCTGGCTGAACTGATGCGAGTGAATGCGGGAGGCGTGGGCGATGTCGAGGTTTATGTTCCTTATGAGGTGACCGCCGCTCCGGCCGAACTCGCCGCAGCACAGCTGTGGCCGGAGGATGCGGCCGAGCAGCCCTGGTGGCCGGCGCCGCCCGCTCAGGACGCTGGCGCTGGGGCCGGCGGAGAGGCAGAGGGAGGCGCATCTGCACCCGATCTTGCGATTCAGAAGGCCGTGCCATTTGATTGCGTGCCGGGCAAGGCGTGCAGCTTCGTCATGGTGGTGACAAATGTCGGCGATGCGCCCTACGCAGGCCCGCTGCGGGTGACTGATGGTCTCGCCAATCAATGGGTGCTTGCTGGGTTCGGGCCTGCGGGGTCGACTTGGGTCTGCGCCCAGTTCGGTGCGGATGTCATCTGCGACAAGCCGGACTTCCAACTTGCTCCGGGTGCTGTCGATGTCGTGAACATCGACGTCACCGTGCCGGCGGCTCAGGTTCCCGGCGTCATCCACAATTGCGCAATGATCCAGCACGCCACGGGTGCGGGAGATGGTAATCCGGCGAATGACGAGGGCTGCGCCGATCTCGTTTTCGATGGCGTGGCGTCCGGCGCCGGGCAAGGCGATCTTCCCGATCTCGCCATGGACAAGCAGACGCAAGGCGTTTGCGTTGCCGGTCAGCCCTGCGATTTTGTCGTCCAGTTCACCAATACCGGGACCGTTCCCTTCGACGGCGCGCTGACATTTGTCGACCTGCTGCCGACGGGATGGAGCTATGCCGGCAAGGCGTCCGGCTGGTGGTGCATGCTGGTCGTGGGCGGCGGCGACCGTTTTTCCTGCAGTATCGAGAAAAAGCTCGACCCGGGCACTTCCGTTGCCGCAGTGGTTTCGTTGCGTCCGCCGGCAGACGCCACGGGCAGTTTCGAAAACTGCGTATTCATCGACTGGTCGCATAACGAACCGGACGCGCGTCCGGAAAACGACCGTGCCTGCGTGACAGTCGCGCTTCAGGAAATGAAGGTTGGGACAGGGGTTGATCTGAAGCTGGAGAAGAACTTCACCCAGCAGCCGCTCACCGGGCCGCTTGCCACGGCGCAATCCGGTTGCCAGGTTGGCGCAGCCTGCCCGTTCTCATTCGACGTCACCATCACCAATGTGGGGACGGAGTCCTACTTCGGGCCGATCATATTCGACGACCTGATACCGCTCGGCTGGACTTATGAAGGTGCGAGTGGCGCTCAGGTTTGCGAAACCAAGGGCTCGTTCCTGTCCTGCGGCTTCGGCGCACCCCGGGAACTCGCTCCGGGCCAGAGCGTCAAGGCCTCGGTGACGCTTCGCTCCGCTCCGCTCGATGCGCCGACGACCTTCGTGGTCCGCAATTGCGCTTCGCTTTCAAATAAAATGCAGGGCGACCAGAACGGCGCCAATGACAGCGACTGCGATGAAGCGACCGTTGTCGTCACTGACGGGAAACAGACCGCCCAGACCGGAATCCCTGATATCGAAATCACCAAGTCGGCGAAGACGCCGTGCCTGTATAACATCGAAGCGTGCCAGTTCAGCCTTTCGTTCCGCAACAAGGGGACAGCCGATTTCGATGGTGGAATGCTGCTGGCCGACAAGTGGTTGCCCGGTGGTTGGGCCTTGACTCCGCCGGCCGACTGGAAATGTTCGCAGCCCCAGCCTGATGTCTGGAATTGTGGCGCCTGGATCAAGGTGCCGGCCGGACAGACCGTCGATACGCAGTGGTCGTTCCAGGCGCCAGCCGGGTTCAATCAGGCCGGCGATCCTCTGGTGCGCAGCAATTGCATCCTACCGGACACCTGTGTCTCGATCTCGCTCGAAACCGGGCGCGAGGGCGGACCAGCGAGCCCGGGCCAGACGGTCTCCAGCGAGCCGGTCGCACCGGCGGGTACAGGCGGAGGCGCAGGGTCGCCAACAACCGGGCAGCAGCCTGCCGCAGGGGAGACGGCGGACATTCTGGGAGAAGAGGAAACGGGCCCCGATCTCAAGATCCGGAAATTCCTGCTGACGACCTGCGAACCTGGAAAACGGTGTGACTTTGTCATCAATGTGACCGGGGTCGGAGAGAATCCCTACAAGGGTGATTTCGTCATCAAGGACAAGCTTCCCGCAGGCTGGACCTTTGCCGGGGGTGGCAAACTCGGGTTATGGAGTTGCAAGCAAGCGGCCGGCGAAACGGTCTGCAGCTATGACGCTTCCAGGAATCCGAACGTGCCTGCTGGCGGAATGACCGGCGACGACAATATGGGACTTGGATTGCAACTCAATATCCCGGCAAACACGCCTGGCGGGACTATCGAAAATTGTGCTTCGATCGAGTTCCTCGGAACACCGCCGGAGAACGGGACCGAGGCCAACCACACGTCTTGTGCATCTGTGTCGGTCGGTCATCCACCACGGATGACAATCACGAAGCGCTTTGACAAGCCAGTCTGCAATTCCGGGGAAAACTGCGATTTCACTGTGATTGTCAGAAACGAAGGCAAGGGCGCCTATAAAGGCCTGCTCAGCATTTGGGATACCAGTGAAGGGTCCGATGCCATCATCGTTGAAAAGATTGAGGCCGATCCGGCGCTGAACTGCGGGCGCAGGGGCACACTCCAAATTTTCCTGTGCTCGGCGAATACGACAATACTGCCTGGTGAATCAAGGGTGATACGCGTTTCCGCCAAGATTGATCCCGAATGGGTGAACTACAATGGTACGATTGAGAATTGCGGGAACTTGTTCCTTTATGATTCAGATCCCTCGGGATGGAGCAGCAAAGGCAAAATCGATTTCGTTCGCAGCCTGCTGATTGCCGAAAAGCTGGTGGACTACGATACCGCAGCGCTCCCGGACAAGCCGCTCAACAAAGCGGAGGTCGCCGCACTCAAAAAATACAAGGCAAATAACGGCATCAAGGGTAGCGACGGCGCGCCCGACGAGACTGCCGAAATCACCAACGAGTTGTTGAAATCGGCGCTGCCAAAGTTCCAGGACGAAGCCTACAGTGACATCAATGCCAAGCCCGGCAAGGATGGACTGCTGTTGAAGGAATCTTGCTCCAAGGTCAGCCTGAGGCCCAATCTCGCCATGGAAAAAACCGGTCCCACGGCAGCGGATATGGATATTATCGACGGCAGCAAGACGGGATACGAATGCCGTTTCCAGCACATTTGTCCCTACACGATCACCATCACCGCCACAAACGGCATTCCCTATAGCGGACCGATCACCGTTCGCGAGGAGTTGCCGAACGGATGGAAGCTGGCGAACTGGTTTCCCAGTGGAACCAACGCCTGGAGTTGCCAAGGCGCAAATCCGGCTGTCTGCAAGATCGCAAATGTGACGATTCCTGCGGGTGGTTCGGCCAACTTGGAACTTTCGATTGAACCAACGGCACTCTGGTACCAGCTGGTCGCTGGCGAACGGCATCCATGGATCGAGAACTGTTCCTATCTTTTGGTCAATAACACCATGATCAAGCAGGGTCCGTACGCGTCCTGCTATAAAACCCGGCTTTCCGCAGGCGATGATCTTTCTTCATTCGACTATGATCCGCTTGGGACCGGAACATGTACGCCACCCAACTGTTCCTTCTACCAGTTCACGGCAACGCTGCGTGACCAGCCTTATAACGGTCCGCTGTCCATCGATGGCACTCTCCCACCGGGATCGCGCTTCAATACACCGGCCATCCGGTCCACCGCGAGTGCCTGCCCGACATCGGCGTGGTCATGTTCGAGCCCTTTGGGCAACGACGGAAATTTTGCGTGCAAGGTCAACGACTGTTTCATGAATCCAGGCGAACAGATCATTGTTCGACTCGAGGGCTCGGTCGCCCCGGACCTTTCCGAACCGCCGGAGTCCCCCCAGGAGAAAACCGCTTGCAGCACGATCGAGTGGGCACGCCGGAGCATGCCGGGATCCATCGAGCAGCAGCCGGGTCCGGCCGTGAAACAGGCTTGTTTCACGACAACCGTCCTTGCCGCACCCAAGCCGAAACCATGTCCGCCTGGTCAGGAACACGATCCCGCAGGAAATTGCGTTCCGATTAGAGCGCCACTCGACCTCGCTATCACGAAAAAAGCTATCGGTGACTGCAACGGAAAGGATACCTGTCGGTTCCAGTTGGTTGTCAGCAGCAAGACCGGTCGCACCTATGACGGTAAGGTCGCGCTTCGCGATACGTTCTCTGTACCGGGGGCGACACTGCGACAGGTCTCGGGACCAGCATCTTGTTCGCAATCCGGGCAACAGGTGAACTGCGTTGCCGAACCCGGCGGTCTCGCCAGCGGCAAACAACTCCTTCTCACCTTTGATGTCGGCATGCCGAAAAGGGGTGGCAACCGCCAATTTGAAAATTGTGCGGAACTCTTTCTTCCCGACGTGACAGACAACACGGAACTGGCTCGCGACGAAGTTCGGATGATCCAGCGCGCACTCGATCATTTGGGTTTCAATCCAGGTTCAATCGACGGGAAAATCGGAAGCAAGACGCGCAGCGCCGCGTCCAAAGCCCGCGCGTCACTCGGACTGGAAGGTGGAACGGTTATAGACCGCACGCTATTGACGGCGCTGCTTGGCCAGCAGGAGACCGAAGCAGATGTCAATCCCGCCAACAACCGGGCTTGTGTCAGCGTGACGCTTCCTCAGTGCGGTCCCGGTTACAGCACTGTGCGTGCAACCGGCAAATGCGTCTGCGCCGCGCCTCGGGTTGAGCGCAACGGCGAATGCGTGCTTGTCAAGAAACAGGAGCCGAAGAAGCCGGTGGCGAAACCGCAGCCCCGCACGCCCCAGCCGAGAGCTCCGGCCCCACGGCCCGTGCAACCGCAGCCTGCACCGTTTCAGTGCATCGGCGGTTTACCAATTGGCGGCATCTGCATCTGTCCGCCCCGGTACCAGCCAGAACCGCTGGCGGGCAGGAATGGATTCCGATGCGTGCCTCAGCCGGTTTTGCAGCCTGCACCACGGCCCGCGCCCCAACCTGCGCCTCAACCAGCACCACAGCCTGCGCCGAGCGACGTATGCCCACCCGGTCAGGTCTACAGCCATCAAGCAGGCAGGTGCATATCGAAATCGCAGCCCGCACCGGTGATGCGCATCAATCCGTTGCTGCCCGGGCTGTTTCCGAATTATGAAATGATTCTACCGAAGAAGCCGGTGCAGTAAACGGCTGGTAGGGTCCGCGGCGTATCGGCAATGCTTACGGCCAAGCGGAAATTAGCCAACCGGGCGCTCTTGAAGGGCGTCCGGATCAGCATAGAGATAGCTGGCGCTTGCATCACTCGTTCACATCCGCGACGAGATGCATCTTTTGTTGGCTCGGACTAAAATGTCAAATTTTGTTCGTATAATCGAACGACCAGATTGTCCTTTGAAGATATAATTTGTGTCGTACTATTTCTGTTGGGATATTGGAAACTCAAGTGCGCAGTTCTCCTGATTACCATTAGGAAATGCCCTTTTGTAAAGCTTTGAATGTGAACCCCGTCTGCATCACTTTACAGCCAATTCACCCCAGAATATGGATTGCGTGTCTATGGCTATCGGCACACCTGGTCTGCCCCCTGAAAAGTGATCCTTTTTGAAGTATGGCTTACGAGCCGTAAGAAGGACATTGAAATGGCAGGTAAAAGACACAAGGCAGAAGAGATCGTCACGAAGCTTCGTCAAGTTGACGTGCTGAATGCACAGGGCAAATCGATGGCGGAGGCAATCCGGTCGATAGGCGTGACGGAAGTTACATATTACCGCTGGCGATCAGAGTACGGTGGCCTGAAGGGCGATCAGGTGAAGCGTCTGAAGGAATTGGAGACCGAGAACGCTCGCCTCCGTCGGGCAGTTTCCGATCTGACCTTGGACAAGATGATCCTTGCGGAGGCCGCCAGGGGAAACTTCTAAGCCCCGCCCGCCGCCGCGCTTGTGTGGATCATGTCACCGAAGAGCTGGGTGTGTCCGAACGGCGGGCATGCCGGGTTCTAAGTCAGCATCGTTCCACGCAGCGCAAAGTCGCAAAGACCCCGGATGATGAAGCGGCATTGACCGCCGACATCACGGCACTCGCTCTCCAGTATGGCCGATATGGCTATCGTCGCATCACGGCGATGCTGCATCAGGCAGGCTGGCTTGTGAACGTCAAACGGGTTGAGCGAATATGACGGGGTGAGGGGCTGAAGATTCCATCCAAGCAACCCAAGCGCGGTCGGCTCTGGCTGAACGACAGTTCGTGCATCCGGCTTCAGCCGGAATACCCCAACCATGTCTGGTCTTATGATTTTGTCGAGGACCGCACGCACAATGGAAGGAAAATCCGCATGCTCAATGTGATCGACGAGTTCACGCGAGAATGCATCGCCATCAGGGTCGAGAGAAAGCTGAAGGCTGTTGATGTCATCGACGTGCTGTCCGATCTCTTCATCCTGCGGGGCATCCCTGGGCATATTCGTTCCGACAACGGTCCGGAATTCATCGCCAAAGCTTTGAGGGAGTGGATTGCGCTGGTTGGTGCCAAAACGGCCTACATCATGCCGGGCAGCCCTTGGGAGAATGGTTATTGCGAAAGCTTCAACTCGAAGCTCAGGGACGAACTGCTCAACGGAGAAATCTTCTACACGCTCAAGGAGGCAAAGATCATCATCGAGGGCTGGCGACAGCACTACAACACCGTGCGTCCTCACTCATCACTGAACTACAAGCCACCGGCACCTGAAGCCACAGTTTGGTCTCGCGAAAACGGGCTGACTTCAACTCCGGCGGTAGCGGTCAGGCCGAGCATGCACTAACATTGAATCCGGATCACCCCTTGGGGGCAGGCCAGGTCCTCGGCCGCATCGCTGACCACAAGATCACTCGTATCGACGAGTTGCTGCCCTGGAGTTACGCTGCTCAAGCAGCGTAACTGGCGAATCCTTCACCTCGCCAGAGCGGGTCCGCCGGACGGTCACCAAAGGAAGCACCTCGCCGGTGACGCCTTTCTTGCGGTCATCGGCATCGACAATCGCAAGTCCTTTGCAGATCCTGTCTGCGATATCGAAGCCCACGCATTCGGTGAGCCAGTGATCCGGTTCTGCCTGCGGTGGGATGGCTACCAGTGTTCCGCCGCGCACCTGGGCAATCTGCATCATAATTTGATCTGGGCATCAACGGCAGCTTTGGGCCGGGAGCGCCATTGCGACAAAACTCATCAAACGTCTCAAACGGGCGGTAAGCGGACCTTGGCTGCCAATATGACCAGGGCTCACCGGACAGACGAAGTGGCTATTCAAATACTACCCCTGCCGTCTGGCACATTAACGCCATTGACATTTTGAAAATACAGAATAGCCTTGACTAGACCAATCGGTCTAGTGATGTAATTCATGAGGAGATTTTGTCATGCGCGTTTCCAAAGAACACGTCGATATAAAGATGCAGATCCCAGGAGCCATCATTCGTCAGCACAAGGACTTTGGCGATGCGACCGGTCTTGGCAAGATTAGTTGTGAGTACTTCACCCTGTCTGCAGGAGTGGACACCACGCCACTGTTTCAGGGATTGGAGGGCAACCTGTGTCAATCGCCGCATTGGGGGTAGTGCTTGACGGTCGATTGACAACGACCGATGCGGCAGGAGTTCAGGAAACCGTCACTGCCAATGATCTGTTCTACTGGCCACCCGGCCACAATGTGAAAGTCGACGCTGACGCGGAAATCATAATGTTTAGCCCGCAACACCAGCACAGTCATGTTATTGATCATATGATCGAAATGACGAAAGGCTAGTTGTCCCCTTAAACGGCCAGCTCGGTGATTGTCCAACCGCAGAAGTAAATATGAACGAAGAAGTTAGAGACGGCGAAGAAAATGATTTGCCAATCCATTCAACCAAGCAGCGGTTGATCGAAACCGGGCTCCGCATGCTTCTCAAGCATGGTTACAACGATCTGGGTATTCAAGCTCTGCTTGCAGAGACCAAAATTCCGAAAGGGTCTTTCTACCATCACTTTAAAGACAAGGAAGACTTCGCGCTGCATGTTGTTGATAGCTACATGACACAAGTTCATGCAGGTCTCGATGTGACCCTCGCAGACACTAAGCGGCCTCCATTGATGCGGGTTCGGGATTTTTTCGAGATGACGCAGAAATCCTACCGAGAGGAGGGATACATGGGCTGTCTGCTCGGCGGGCTTGGTCAGGAGCTGTCTGGGGTTAGCGAAGTGTTTCGAGACAAAATTTCAAAGTGCTTTGCCGCTATTGCCGAACGGGTGGCCAGTTGCCTCGAAGAAGCGCGAAAGCTTCAGGAGATCCCGGAGGATAGCAATGTCCAGGAAATGGCTGACCTGTTGGTCGATTGCTGGGAGGGGGCGGCTCTCCGCAGCCGCCTTCAGCGGAGTCCAACTTCACTGGATGTCATGCTCGACTTCTACTTTCGGGCTGTAACCACCAATCGGCATCGCCAAGAAGCCTCCGAAGTGCCCCGTTTAGAATGAGAGGTCAGCTCATGAACTCTCGGATATTGTTCTACAAAGGAGAGTTTTATTATGAGTTCAAATTCGCTGCATCCTGCACATTCCCGAAAAATTTCACTTGGTTTGTCACGACTTATCTTGGCCACCATTCCCCTTCTGGTGCTCGTGGCCCTCGGCAGTGAGGTATTCGCAGCGAGCAGAACACCAATTCCACGAGATCAGGCAAGCGACGGCATCTTGTTGTGTAAATCTGGTGGTGGTGAAGTTGTCCGAACGCCCAGTGTTGTGGCCTGCTGCAATGAGCAGCGCGACGGCAGTACCATTTGTATCGGCTGCGCGCCCGATGGCACCCATTGTGCCAAGTATGCCGTACGCAAGGGAAACAAAACCAGCCTCCGTCGGTCACTGTTGGACATGTCGCCATCGGGCAGTGTTGTCACAGCTCCCAAGTCATCCAAATCTAGAACAAACACACTCAAGAATTTAAAGAGTAACAAGTTCAACAATTGAACGGGATGACTCCTCATAAGGTGAGGGCTGTCTTGCATTAACAGATTGGCCGGTGAATGTCGGCTTCGGGCCGAATTGACGCTCGACAACTTACCTCAGTTTGCGCCCAGATCGGAAAGGTAAATCCGCACCGCTTCCTGCACGTGCCGGAAGCGGTCGCCGCCCAGATGCTTGCCGCCAAACCATCGCGTAACCACGATGATATGGTCGCGCAATCCTTCTCGCTCCAGCATCCGCAAGATCACCATGCCCGCACCTGCCTCGCCATCATCGTTCTTCAATGGGGCATCGCCACTCAGCAGAGCCCATGTATTATGTGACGCCTTGGCG
>Ga0163216_101304_pt1 | contig 16857 bp, 13 predicted proteins | sample SynspAceP_FD_167610 | JGI IMG/M metagenome (GOLD analysis project Ga0163216, IMG submission 167610) | Saline lake microbial communities from Ace Lake in Antarctica - Synechococcus sp. Ace-P (Illumina Assembly) | ecosystem: Environmental > Aquatic > Non-marine Saline and Alkaline > Saline ...
AATGTGTGAGCAATCTGGGCAGCCAGAGGGGGCGAAGCTGGCGCAAGGTCTTATGATGATCGGGTCGTCGATTTCAGGATTGGTGAAGGCCGGAGCGGTTGTTGCGCTGTTTCCGCCGCCTTCAGGGTATGGGCCTTGAAGTCTTGAAGCGGGATCGGGCGGCCGAAGTAGTAGCCTTGAAATTCGTGGCAGCCGCACTCAAGCAAAAGCTGGTGCTGCGCGGCCGTTTCAATGCCCTCGGCCAAGACAACCAGGTCAAGATCAAGACCTATTCTCACAATGCTTTTGACAAGCGATGCACCGCTCGGGCTTTCAAGCGAGTCTTGAACAAAGCTGCGATTGATCTTGAGTTGACTGAAATGATGCCCTCTGAATGTCGTAAAATCCCTTCAATCGTCAAAACGGAGGCGACTGGTTATCCGATGCCCGTTTCCTGTTGGCACTGTCATTGGGTTTGAACGAACCCGATCTCGAAAGACAAGCCTTGAGAAAACGGCTTGCTGACCAGGGGAGCTGCCGCGGTATGCAGTTTTGGCACATATGGAAGCAGTCTTTTTCCGAAAGTTTGAGACACAAAACAATCCTGGAATTCAAATTGCAGCAGTGATCAGTATTCCAAATTCATATGCAAATTCAGAAAACTATGCCGTTGAAACAGACCGTTTTACTGCTTGGACTCAAAAGTCGCGTGTAACAATCAGTAGTTTTCGTTTAATGCACAATTAATATATATCAGCGAATTATAAAAAGCTAAGATCCCCAATGGCTTGACACGAAATGTCTCGCTCACATGGGAAATATATCTCTGCCGGTGGGAATGACATCTCAATAGGTCAGGCGCGCCAAGTTATCGAAGAATTCCGGAATCCCGATGGAATCACCAACGGGGTCTTCTGGAGAAAATGCTGGCAATAAGAAAGAGAAAAATGCTTCACATTTCAAAGCCAGTAACTAATTCGAAAAATAGCAGATCTGAGCAAGTGGAAACAATTTTCAGCAGCCTATCCCGGCCTTCAGTGCACGTGATCGGAGACGGGGAATTCCTTGCTTCTGTGAAGCGTGTGATGGAGCCTCTGAACTATTGTCCAACAGCTGTGGACGGAAATCAGAAGTTCGCCGCCGTTGAAAATGATGACGACGGCGCACTTGTGCTTATCGATGGTTCAATACCGGACGCGCTGGCAATCTGTGAAGATCTTGGCGAGGCCTTGCCGAAAATTCTTGTTTCATCCGAGACGAGTTTTTCGTTTCGCGCCAAATGCGCCCGTTCCCATGTCAACACGATCATCTCCGACCCGATTGATCAGGCAGAGCTGGTTCTCTGGCTGGAACATCTCGGCGGTCAGATCAGCGAACAGCCAGCATCGATTCTGTTGGTCGATGACGACCCGATTGCGTCGGCCGTATACGCTGAAATGCTGCGAGCCAATGGCATGATCGTTTCCATTCTCAACGATCCGCTGAAAATTATCCAGACGATAAACGGGTCGTTTTTCGACATCATCATCATGGACCTTCAGATGCCCGATACCGATGGCATCGAAATCGCGAAAATCATTCGCCAGCATCAAAGCCATCTTTCCATTCCGATCGTATTTTTGTCCTCGGAAGAGGATAAAACCATCCAGATGAAAGCACGACAGTTCGGGGGCGACGACTTCATCTCCAAACGGGCCGACCTTGATGCGCTGGTCATGCTGATCAACCTGCGTGTGCAGCGTGCGCGCGTATTGCGCTCGCTGATCGAGCGGGATGGTTTGACAGGCCTTCTCAATCACCGGCGGTTCCACGAGCGGGTCGGGCACGAAATGGCCCGGGCCAAACGCACGAAGTTGCAATTTTGCGTGGCCATGATCGACGTTGATCATTTCAAGAAGGTCAATGACACCTGGGGTCATCCGGTCGGCGATCAGGTTCTATCCATTCTGGCGCGGGCATTGGTCGGCTGGGTGCGCAAGACAGACGTTGTCGGCCGCTATGGCGGCGAAGAGTTCGCGGTGCTGCTGCTGGACACCTCTCCGGAATCTGTCTTCGAGGTGCTGGAGAATTTCCGGAAGCATTTTGCCAAGATGGTGTTTGACGGGCGACCCGAGCAGTTCTCGCTGACAATCAGCATAGGTGTCGCTGGAAGTGGGTCATGCGAGGACGCCGCCGCGCTGTTTACCGAAGCTGACAGAGCGCTTTATCTGGCCAAGAACAACGGCCGCGACCAGGTTGTACTGGCGCAGGCCACCGAACCGGCGCCCTCGGCGCTGGGTATCCAGGCAACCGGGGCAGGAGAGAACGTATGAATGTCTCAGAGCTGTGTCTGTGTCTGTGTCGTGGAGTGTTCACACCTGTGGATTGGATCAAGTAAATGAGTACCACCTATGAGCAGGCCGCCGATGGCAGTGGCATTAATCTGGACGGGCGATCCGTTTGTATCGTCGATGATGACAACCTCTACCGGCTGCATCTTTCGGCGCTTCTTGGCCAAGCCCATCTAAGGACTATGGAAGCTGCCAACAGTGACAGTCTTATCGCAGTTCTGGAGAAGGAAATGCCGGACTGCATTCTGCTTGACTACAATCTGAATTCAGAGAATGGATTCCGGCTGCATGAGCAACTGAAACTGCGCTACAAAGACCTGTCTCCGGTGATCATGCTGTCGGCCGATGAATCGCAAAGAACTGCGATCAAGGCGTTTCGCATGGGCATTTACGATTTTCTGCCGAAGCGCAATCTGCGCATCGACGAAATCACCATCGCGATCAAGAAATCGATCGCTCGCCATGAGGTGGAAGCTTCGCGTGATGACGAAGTTTCGGCGTTGCGCAAGAACGCCTTGTTCGATGACCTAACCGGCATGTACAGCCGCGCCGAGCTCGGCAAAAAGCTTGCGCTGGTATCAAGCGCTGCACGACGTCAGGACAAGAATTTTGCGATTTTCTCAATCAGCCTTGCTGAGTATCGGAAGATCAACACCAATTACGGCATCACCAACGCGGACGAAATTCTTCGTGGCTTCGCCGGCAAGATCAGGTCGAATATTAGAGCCGATGATTTTTGCGGCCGGCATGACGACGATACGTTCTATTACGTCATGGACCGCAATGTTTCGATACCCATTGTAAACGAGCGGCTGGCTCGCTTGACCGAGCAACTGAGTTTTTCCCATCACCTCAAATCGGTGGAGTTGAAAATATCTCCATTGATCGGAGTCGCGGTATCCAGTGAGTACCCTGATCTGCAGCAAATGGAACAGTACCTCTCCGAAGAGCTGAGCCAGAAGCGTCAAGCGCTTGCCAGTCAAGACAGTGCTGAAGATTGGAGTGCTCTGCCCGGCGAAAGGCAAGTTGATGCCGCAGAGCCGGAAGAGCGGCGTGAATCTATCCGTATGCGGACGTTGAAACCTGCGTTCATTGCGCTTGATGCGGGATCATCCAAGATCAACTGCACTGTCCGTAATAGCTCCGATGGCGGAGTCCGTATCCGGCTTGAAAGGCCTCTGGCCCTGCCGGAATATTTTCTGCTCAAGATCACCGTATCCGGGCCGCTCCAGCGGGTACGGAAGTGCTGGCACGTCAATGATGAGGTCGGTGTCGAATTCTGCGATGAGAAAAAATAGGCAGAGTTGATGGTTCAGCCCGCTTGCTTCAGTGATTGGTAGTAACGGGGAATGGCGGCAGGAAGTACCCTTTTTGGATCGCCCCAAGAGAAGGAAACAAGCCAATGGTCTCCCAGACGACGCCCATCGCCAAGCTGGATCAGTTGCCAGCTGCCGCCCGTGATCGCATCGAGCAGTTGCGTCTTCTCTTCATTGATCGGTCCAAGGGACACCTGACGCAAATCCAGCAGATTCTGGTCGAAAGACAAACGGCCAGTGAATTGTTGGCGGCGGATGCGAACCTTATGAAACTGGCCCATTCATTGGTCGGCACATCCGGAATATTCGGCTTCCAGGCTTTGGGTGAAGCTGCCTTCAAAGTCGAATCGATCCTCAGGGAAACTGGTTATAAAGAAGCTGACTTCGCTGAGGCGATGGCCGGCCTTATAGATCAGTTGAATTCACTCGACTGAAATAGGCTGGCACCATCACTGCCCGACCCGTTTGAAGCGTGAATGCTTCCAGGCGTTCAATTTCTTCGCGCCGTGAAACCATGCGGCCAGCTGCCGCAATGGTGCGTCAGAATTCAAGACATGGCACCGTCACGCCGGTATCTTTGTCCGCCATTTTCAACTTTTGATTTTTGCAAACAAGGCTCGTGCCTGTTCGCCCAGCGTCATGGGATCGAACGGTTTGGAAATCACGCCTGCAGCCCCCAAGCTCGTGAACCGCTCTATGTCCTCCGGCTGAGTTCTGGCGGTCACAAAAATCACTGGAATGGCTGAAGTCTCCGGGGTCTGCCGCAACCGCTCGAGCGTTTCAGGTCCATCCATGCCCGGCATCATGACATCAAGCAAAATCAGATCCGGCAGCCATTCGGGCGCTACCGTCAAAGCATCGGAGCCCGATTCGCAACTTCTCACTGAAATTTCGGAATCGAGCTCAAGCGCCATGACCGCGATTTCTCGGATGTCATCTTCGTCGTCCACGTACAGTATTTTGAGGGTCTCGCTCATGGGAGCCTTTCGTGATCGGAAATTAGAGTTGGCGTTTGCCCGTTTGTTTCGTGAGTTGGCAGCAGTTACTGGATCGCATTCCGGTTCCGCTCGTCAGTAATCATCTTTCAAGTGTGGAGGTGGTCAGGTTTGACAGGGCCGCTAACCGGCCACCAAGCTTTCTATGGTGTTGATGATCCTTGCCTCTGAAGCACGCGATTTGACCATGACTGATGCAACGGATTTTTCGATCTCATCTGATACTTCGCTGGCCGACAGGATCATAACCGGGGTCGGTGGATCAATCAGCTTGATCAAGGTCTTGAGGAGCTGAAGACCCGAACCATCGGGAAGTTCAATGTCGAGGACCACGAGATCAAAGTGTTGTTCCCGAAGCAGGCGTTCAGCCTCTTTCAAGGTGGTCGCCGGTACCACCCCGATTTTCCCCTGCAATGACATTGCCAGAACCCGGCTCAGGTCCTCGTCATCCTCGACATGGAGTATCGTGGGCGCCTCTTTGTCCCTGAAATGCAGCAGGGCAGGTAGAACTCCGCCCTTTTCCAGGTTGCCGATGACATGCCCCTCCACGGGCAACGGCAATTCGAACCAGAAGGTCGTGCCTTTCCCCACCTCGGTTTCAAAGCCGATTGTTCCGCCCATCCTCTCAACAATCTGTTTGCTGATATGCAGTCCCAAGCCGCTGCCGCCCTTGACCCGGGTCGATGAGGAATCTCCTTGCGAGAACTTTCCGAAAATTTGTGGGCGGAACTCGTCTGCGATTCCATTGCCGGAATCCTTGACAGATATGCGAACCCGTCCATCGGCGCGCAGTGCAGAGATCTTGACTTGATCACCATTGTTGGAAAATTTCGCAGCATTGGACAAGAGATTTGCCAGCACTTGAGCCAAACGCGCCGGGTCGACATTGACCTTCAGGTCGGCATCAATCGCGGTGGCCTTGAAAAACACGCCGAGTTTCTCGGCATAGGGCTGGTTGACTTCAATAGCCTGCGTCAGTAGCGGCTCGAGGTTCTCCGCTTTCATTTCAAAGCGCATCTGTCCCGACTCGATCTTGTCGATATCAAGAATGTCATTGATCAGAAGCGTAAGGCGTTCACTGTTCTTGTAGGCGATGTCGATGAGACGGTTGGCTTTCTCCGGCAACTCCTTGGCCAGCGGGCCTGCCATCAGGCCAAGCGCTCCGCGGATGGACGTCAGTGGAGTTCGCAATTCGTGGCTGACGATGGAGATAAAATCCGACTTCAGGCGCTCGATTTCTTTCTGCTTGGTCAAGTCGACGATAACGCCCAGATAGCCTGTGATTTCCTGGTCTTCGTTGCGCAATGAGGTCACTGTCGCCAGCACTGGAAACCGCGATCCGTCCTTGCGGATATATGTCCACTCGTTTTCATCGATTCCGAACTTGTCGACCTTCCTCATCAGCGCCTTGAAATCCTGTGTGACGGATTCGCCAAGCTCGCGCGAGAGAACCTTGGCACGTTCGGCCACTTGCTCCGGGTCGTGCCAGATACCAGGCATTTGCTGTCCGAGCACTTCCTCGGCCGAATAGCCCAGTGCATATTCCGCAGCTTCGTTGAAGATCACAATCTTGCCATCGATATCGGACGCAATGATCATGTAGGCAGTACTGGCAAGAACCGCTGATTGCAGCGTATTGGACTCGCGCAGCGCGTGCGCAGCTGCAACCGCTTCGCTGGTATCCCGAATGGTGCCGACAAACATGCGCGTCCCGTTGAAATCCATCTCGTTGACGGAAAGATCCATCGGGAAGATCGTGCCGTCCTTGCGCATGGCGGACACTTGCCGTCCGATACCGATGACCTTCCGGTCGCCGGTCTTCAGATAGTTGTTGAGGTATCCGTCATGGGCATCATGATAAGGTGACGGCATCAGCATTTTGACGTTTTTGCCCACCACTTCTCCCGGCTCATAGCCGAACAGGCGCAGTCCTGCCGGATTGATTGTTTCAATCGTGCCGGACGCATTGATGGTCAACACACCGTCCAGCACGGTGTTCATCACCGTGGAATTGCGGATCGCCTCGTGCTTGATGCGTTCATTGGATTTTTCCAGATGGGCGGTTTTCAATCGTGACAGGAGCGTCATATGGGCGGTGATTGCCGTCAGAATTGAAATCAGAAAGCCGGCTATCAAGGCGACATCCGGCAACAGGGTGCGTTGCGATTCGAGGAATTCTTCTGTCGGGATCGTTTGGATCGTCCATCGCTTGTCCAGAATCTGGATCTGGCTTTCCTGTAACCAGTTCATTGCGACGGGCTGGGTCAGGTTTCCAATTTCCAGTTGTGCCTGCCCCTCATAGGCGATCACAAACCGGTAACGGTCCAATGTCTCGGGTAGAATGTTGCTGCCGAAAAAATCCCGAATCGAGAATACAGCGGCAATAAAGCCGTCGGATACGCCCTTCGCACTGAGCGGCAAGTAGGCAATGAAAGCATTCCGCTCGTCTGCCATCTTAATCGGAGAACTCAGCTTGGGTATGTCTTGAGCCATCGCTTCCTGGGACAAATCCGCTTGCGGGCTTTCCAGAATTGCATCGACCCAAATTGATCGTTCATTCTTTGTTGATTGTTGCGATTGCAGCATCAGATTGTTGGTATCGATCCAGCCTAAAGCCCTAAGGCCGGCAATATCGTCGATATAGTTGCGCGCATCGACTTGCCAGATTTGCGCGGATGAATCTGCATTGAGCTCCAGCCTGGCTGCCATTCGCTTGAGCGCGTTTACTTTTCCGGTGGTTTCCGTCGCGATGATGGAATCAATTTTATTGGCATCTCTGCTGATCAAGGCATTGAGATAACTCACCTGTGCGCCATTCAGAGCACGGTAGAGCGACACGGAACCCGCAGCCAGAACGACAAACACAATGGCTGGCAGGATCAAGGCTTTCCAGCCTGATACGCTGTCCATACTGTCTGTCCGGCGGATGTTTGCAACAAGCAGGAACAGTCCCAGCAGGAACGTAATCAGTAGACCGGCTGTCAGGATCATCAGCGGATTGTTGCTCCGCCAGTTTTGTTCAAATACAGGAGTGGTTTCCCAAACAATCAGCCACTTTTGCTGCATGACATCAATCTGCTCCCGCTTGGTGAAAGCGGGGACATAGCCATCGGTATGAACGGTGTGGCTGGAATAGATAAGTGTTTCGGGATCTTCTGAATTGCCGTCGTAGATCCGCAAGTTGATTGTGTTCCCCTGGCTCTGCGTCAGGGCATTCATGAAATTCTTGGCTATGAATGGTGCGTAGACCCAGCCATCAAAGACGGCCCACTTTTCAAGCGACGACCCCGACTCGAACCCGTCCTTGTACATCGGGTGAAGCAGCAGAAAGCCAGGCGTTTTTTCTGCGTCCTGAACCAGGATGATGCGTTTGGTGATTGCTGGCTTTCCTGTCTCGCGGGACAAATCGGCCGCCTGTTTCCTGTTCTCTTCAAATGCAAGGTTCAAGCCCAGCGCTTGCCGGTTGATTTTTTCCGGTTCGATGTAGGTGATGATGTAGTGGCCGTCTTCAGTGGTTTTCGGATGAATGTGGAAATCACGCGCGCCGTCTGCGCGCGTCGCACTCACAAATCGATCAATACCGCTTGGCGCCAGCGATGCGATCCATCCCAGACCATTGATGCCCGGAAAATTATTCTGAATATCCAGCTTGTTCACGTAAGCGCGCCACTCGGAGCGTGTGATTTTGTTTGACCCCTGGAAATAGGCGACCCCACTCAAAAGCGCATTTTCGTAGGAGTTGATCCGGGTAAAGAGAGCCTTTTTGCTCTCCAGCGCAAGCGATTCAAACTGAATTGTTCCGTTATTTGTGTTGGCTTCGGATGATATTTTCCAGGCGTAGAATGTCAGTCCGGCCGGGATCAGCAGGATCAGCAGCGCGGTGACCGATAGGCTACCCAAGGCATTGCCGCGCCAGGTGAGCTGCTGCTTGTTTATCGGGGTGAGCAGCATAAGCGGCAGGAACACGACGATGCCGAAAATGTCGCCGGTCCACCAGGTCAGCCAATTGTTCAGAAGTTGATCTGCCGATAGAATTCCTGAAGCATATAAGGCTGAAACGCCAACGCCCGCCGCAATGATACAGGCAAGCGGTCCGGCAATGAGGAAAAGCAACACGATTTCCCGGATTCGGTTGAAAACCAGCGGAAGTCCCAGGAACCGTTTGATGAGCGCATAACCGGCCAAACCTTGCAAGGTGGAGCCTGAAGCGATCGCGAAAGCGGTCCATACCTTTGCAGCTTCAAGGCCTGCTTCAGCGGAATAAGCACCGGATATGTGGCTATTCAACACGAAGGAACCGAGCAGAATCCCGGGCCAAAGCCGCCAGCCGCAGATGATCAGTGCTCCGAGGGCTATACCCGATGGCGGCCAGATGATAGTGGCGTAACCGGGAGGCACTGCCAAAAGCAGTCCAAGTCGCCCCGAGACAAAATAAAGTCCGGCTATGAGAAGTATCTTCGCCAGAAATTTAAAAATGCCACTTTGCGTCATGTTTTGATGCCCGTTTTCAATCTTGAGATTGCCTTGATTCCTTATATCAAGACTGGGGCAAGGTGGTGATTTATAGTTAACGATTCCTTATGCGCGCGCCCGCAGGAAATAGCCTAAATGCGAAGTTGTTGGAGTACTTCAGGCAAATTTTATGGGGTGTTTTATAAAATATGAATAAAAGCTGGAGCGACAGAGAGCACCGACGCGTCTGCTATGCCCCGCTTGCCTTTGCCAGTGGCTGCGTGATCAAGGGTATGAACCAATGCCCTGCTGGCACCCCGTCAGGAATACGTCTTCATTTGAGCAGACGTGTTCGCCGGCAGCGCTTCTCAGCCGCCGATTTCGAAGACCAGCTTGCCGCGCACATGCTTGGCTTCGCTGAGTTCATGAGCGCGAACCGCAGCGGATAGCGGCATGATCGTTATTTGCGGAAGCTTGAGGATGCCTGCCTCGACATATCGTGTCACACGATCCATCAGGGCGCGACTGCGGTGGACTGCCGGTCGTAAGGCGGTAACGTCATCGCGCGGCGCATCGGGTACGTTCGCTCCACCTGCGATGAAAGCAGCGCGTCCGCCGGGTTTTAGCGCAGCGAAGCATTGCGCGGTACATGCACCGCCGACCGTGTCAAAGGCAGCATCGCAGTCGCCAAGAAGCGTAGCCGGATGGTCCTTCGTGTAGTCGATGATCTGGTGCGCGCCAAGGCTGCGCACATAGGCATGGTTTTCGGCGCGCGCAGTGGTTACCACCTCTGCGCCAAGATGGTGCGCGATCTGGATCGCCATGCCTGCGACGCCCCCGGCTCCCCCCTGGATCAAAATCTTCTCGCCACGTTTCAAGTCAAGTGTGTCTTCAATGCTGACGAGCGCAGTCAGGGCAGCAAGCCCGATCGCTGCCGCTTCCACATGCGACAGGTTTTTCGGTTTGCGAGCAAGATACTGTGCGTCGATGGCAATCTTCTCAGCATATCCACCTTCCATATAAGGTGGGCAGACCGCGTAGACTTCGGTCCCAGGTTCCAGATCAGCACCGGGACCGGCCACTTCGACAACGCCAGAGAAATCCCGCCCGAGGATGTGCGGGAACTGGATGTCAGCTGGCGATTTGCCGCTGCGCACTTTCCAGTCGGCGGCGTTGACGCTTGCCGCCTTGATGGCAACAACAACTTCGCCCGCACCCGGCACTGGATCCGGCGCATCCTCAAGAATGAGGACGTCTGGACCACCGTGGGTGTGCATGCGAACAGCTTTCATGACGTGGCCTCTTTTGTTTGTGTGCCTGCAGCGAGCCGATTGCTCCAGCAACCGCGATCAAGGTGCACGGCGTTCCCACATAATGGAGATGCAGCCCTGTTGTCACCGGGCCGCGGCACGCTTCTTTACGGATTATATCGCGCCGACCCAAGCGCTTCCGTCGATGCCAGGTCAGGGTTTTGTTTGATAACAAAAATATATGAAATTTCATGTCTTCCTCTGTCAAGCTTCAAACCAAAAGAGTGCGTTTTCATATTTTAAGCTTGAAGAGAAATCGAAGCTGTGTGAGCTTTGCTTGGAAAGGCCGCTAGTCAGGGAAGGGCAACAGGTGAATGCTGCACTGAGAAAACGTGCATATGCATGCATTAGCTCGTTTGATCAGGTTTTGAGCGCCGAAGGATAGATCCGGTGATGTTACCGCGACTACTTTGTCGGTGGCAGTGAGGTTCAGTTTTTTCCCGGCTCGATGCGGGACCCGCCGATGAATTCCAGAGCCGAGCATGCGGAAGGATCTGAGTGCCGGGAGAACCGGTTCCGTTTCGCAAGATTTGACGCCAAGTGGTTCTGCCCAACAAGTGATCAACTGCAATTACTGAGGAATTGAAGCATGAAAATTGTTGTAATCGGTGGTGGTAATGGTTCCTACGCGGCGGCGGCCGACTTTGCCGAGGCGGGCCATGATGTGCGTTGGTGGAGGCGCAGTGTCAGTGACTTTGCCGATGTGGCGAAGGACGGCGGCATAACTGTAACCGACTACAAGGGCAGCAGACCGGTGAAGCTGGTCCCGACGGACGATCTGGGCGCGGCCATGGAGGGCGCGGAGTTGATCGTAGCGCCGACGCCAGCCAACGCGCAGGCAGACATCGCCGACCGTCTGGCACCTCATATGGCTGACAATCAGGTAATCTTCCTGCCGCCGGGCACGTTCGGTTCCTATATCATGATGAAGCGTATGCGCGATGCCGGCTGCACAGCCGATTTCGCCATCGCCGAAACCGGCACGCTGCCATGGCTGACCCGCAAGCAGAGCGGCACCGAGGTGAGGATATCGACCCGTGCCTCGCGGTTGCCAACCGGCGTGTTGCCGGCACGCAAGACTGACGCCGCCATTGCCGTCATCTCACAGGCTTTTCCGGGTGCGATCGAGGCGATCGAGGATGCTCTTTCAGGCGCATTGATGAATGCTGGTCCGATCATCCATCCTCCGCTGATCCTGATGAATGCTGGCCCGATCGAGCATTTCGACCGGTGGGATATTCACAATGAGGGAACCCAGCCGTCAATACGCCGGGTGCACACTGCGCTCGACAATGAACGCATCGCCATCCGCGAGGCGCTCGGCTACGGCGCGCCGCATTTTCCGCTCGCCGATCACTATGAAACCAGCAACTGGATGTACGGCAATCTGGCGCATGACAAACTTGTCGGGTCGGGTGATTGGCACGAACATCTTGAGTTGAAAACACACCGCTATATGCAGGAAGACATCGGCCTCGGGCTGGCTTTTCTGGTGTCTGTCGGGGAGTGGGCCGGCGCACCGTGCCCGGTGGCGCAAGGGCTGCTGGCAGTCGCCGAAGCGGTCTCGGAGTGCGATTTCCGCAAGGACGGCAGAACCATGGCGACCGTCGGACTGGTGGATCAGGATCAGGCTTCGGTACAAACCATGTTGCGTGAGGGTCTGTGATGAGCGCCCGGCCTGCCATCGTCTGTATTGGCGCCGGCCGCATGGGCCGCGGCATTGCCCACAGCGTGGCCTATGCCGGGCACCGTGCGGTGCTGATAGACGCCAAGACCCGCAGCGCGGAAGAATTCGCCCGGCTGAGCACCGAGGCCCTGGCTGAAATCGAAGCTGGATTAACCTCGGTGGCAGCCCTTGGCACTTTTGATGCTGCCGCAATTCCGGTGATCATGGAGCGCGTCAGCGTCTGCAGCCTTGCCGATGCGGCTCAAGGGCTATCGGGGTGCGAGATCGTTTTTGAGGCGGTGCCGGAGGTGCTTGATGCCAAGCGCGATGCATTCGCGCTGTTTGATGCTCATGCCGACGATGACGCGATCCTGGCGTCAACGACCTCGACCATCCTGTCCACCGAACTGGCCGGACTGACAAAGCGTCCCGAGAACTTTCTCAACGCCCACTGGCTGAACCCGGCTTTTCTGATGCCGCTGGTTGAGCTCAGCCCTGCAGACGAGACAGACCAGCGGACGCTCGACCGGTTGCGCGCCTTTCTCGAAGGCATGGGCAAGGTGCCGATCGTCTGCAAGGCGTCGCCCGGTTACATCGTTCCGCGCATCCAGGCCCTTGCCATGAACGAGGCCGCGCGTCTGGTCGAAGAGGGCGTCGCCAGTGCCGAGGATGTCGACAAGGCCGTGAAATACGGTTTCGGGCTTCGCTTCGGTGTTCTGGGACTGCTGGAGTTCATCGATTGGGGTGGTGGTGATATTCTCTACTACGCCAGCAATTATCTGCGCGACGCCTTTGACGATGATCGCTTCAGGGCACCCGATGTGATCTCGCAGAACATGAAAGAAGGCCGCATCGGCCTCAAGACCGGTTCAGGATTCTTCGACTATTCGGACATGGATGTTGAAGCTTACCGCCAACGCCGCATGGCGGATTTTCTAAAAGCATTGAAGGGAGCTGGCATGACAAGAGGCCCGGTTCTCGACGATCACTGACGGCAGCTTAAAACGGAAGCAATAATTCCGTGCAACCAGAGGAGAATGTAACAATGACAAATTCAAACCATCTTGGCCGGCGCATTGCCGGTATGGCCGTGTCAGGCACGGCATTGGCGCTTGTTTTCATGGCAAGCACTGCCAACGCTGAGGAAACCCTGCGCGCAATCTCGGCGTTTCCGAAGCCGCTGGCTTTCTCGCAGAGCTTTCAGGGCTTTGCCGATCTCGTCAATGAGAAGGGCAAGGGCGTCATCAAGATCGATTACGTCGGCGGACCGGAGATGTTCCCGTCCAACCAACAGGTTGATGCGGTACGCCGTGGCGTGATCGACATGCAGTATGGTCCGGCATCCTATTATCTTGGCTCCATGCCCGAAGCCGATGCCTGGGTCGGTTCGACTGTGACAGCGATGGAGGCACGCGCCAATGGCGGCTTCGCGACGATGCAGAAAGCCTTCTCCGAAAAACTCGGCGTAAATCTTCTTGCCCATCTCGATACGGGCGTTCAGTTCCACGTCTATACAATCGATGAACCCAAGCGCACCGATGATGGCGGCGTGGATCTCGATGGTCTTCGGATCCGCTCGCAGCCGATCTACAACTCGTTCTTTGAATCGCTCGGCGCGATCCCGGTCTCTGTGCCGGTGCCGGATGTCTACACCGGCCTCGAGCGCCACACCTTCGATGGCTCGGGCTGGCCGATCATCGCCATCAAGGACCTGTCATGGGACAAGTTCCTGCGTTTCCGCATTGATCCCGGTTTCTTCCAGACCGATCTTGCCGTGGTCGTGAATCCGGCCAAATGGGACGGACTTAGCGATGATGCAAAAAAGATCATCAATGAGGCGGCTGTTGAATATGAGCAGACCTCCTATGACAATTTCCAGAAGATGATTGCCGATACGGACAAGGCTGTCCGCGATGAAGGCATGCAGGTCATCACCCTGGAAGGCGAAGCTGCAGACAAGTATCTTGACGGTGCCTTTGAGAGTGCATGGAAGCGGATGAAGGACGCCGGGTCGGAGCATTATGATGCGCTTCGCAAGGCCTACTACAACCGCTGATCAATCCCGGTAGCGGGTGTCGCCTTGATGCCCGCTGCCTCCTTTTGAACGGGAGCCCTCATGCTTGCGCGTTTCTATGACAAGATAATTGCGGGTCTGGCTGTCACCGGCGGTGTAAGCCTCGTGGTCATCACGGTTGCCATCATCATTGATGTGGTCTTGCGCAATACCGGTTTCCGTCCCTCACAATCAACCAGTGCGCTGGTTGAGTATGTCATGCTGTTTTCGACCATGGCTGCGGCGCCCTGGCTGGTACGTAAGAACGCACATGTGGCCATCACCTCCTTCGTACAACCGTTGCCGCGGACCGTCCGTGTCACGGTGGGCCGTGTCGTTTTGATGCTGTGCGTCTTCGTGCTGGCGTTGCTTTCCTGGCGTTCAGCTGCCGTTGGCCTGGAGATGCTGGCAGCTAAGTCGGTGGACATGCGGTCGATCAACATTCCGTCCTGGGTGCTATATGCAATGCTGTCAGGCGGGTTCGGGATGATGGCGCTCGAATTCCTCCGCATGCTGCTGCGTGGCGAGACCTACACCGGCAGCGAGGCAAGCCATTGACCCGGATCAAGCTATTGTCCCTGACCGGCAACATCGGAGCGAGACTGCCATGATGGAATGGTACGAAGCAGCCGCCATGATGGTTGGTGGTCTCCTGTTCCTGATGTTTTTCGGGATGCCGGTGGCGATCGCATTCCTCACCATCAATGTTGTCGGCGTCTATCTCTTCATGGGCGGTCTGGTCGGGATCGACCAGTTGGTCGCCAACGCCACCACGTCGGTGACAAGTTTCGCGCTGGTGCCGGTTCCGCTGTTCCTGATCATGGGTGAATTGCTGTTCCATACCGGCCTTGCTCTGCGGGTGTTCGATGCGCTGGATAAATGCTTCGGCGGCATCAAGGGACGGCTGTCCTACCTGACCGTCGGCGGCGGCACCATTTTCGCCACCTTGTCGGGTTCATCCATGGCCAACACCGCCATGCTCGGCACCACGCTGATGCCGGACATGATCAAGCGCGGCTACAAGCCGCACATGATCATGGGACCGATCCTGGCGACCGGCGGTCTGGCGATGATCATTCCTCCGTCCTCGCTGGCGGTGCTTTTGGGTTCGCTGGCGCGAATCGACGTCGGCGCGCTGCTGATCGCAGGCCTTGTTCCGGGGTTGATTCTGGCTTTGATGTTTGTTGCCACGATCCGCATTCAGATCGCGCTCGATCCGGATGCGGCGCCGGGTTATGCCGCCGAACGTGCCACATTAGGTGAGATCCTTTACGCTATCGCCACCGACATTCTGCCCATGGGCCTCGTCATCTTCGCGGTGGTTGGACTCATCCTGCTCGGCTGGGCAACGCCGACCGAATCGGCGGCCTTTGGCACGCTGGCTGTCGCCATTCTCGCAGCGGTCTATCGCAAGCTGACCTGGACAGCGGTTACTGAAGCGATGAAGGGCACGCTGCTGGTCTCGGCCATGATGCTGATGATCATTGTCGGCTCGACCACGTTTTCGCAAATTCTTGCCTTCTCCGGCGCGTCGACCGGGCTGATTTCCTACGCCATGAGTTTTGATTTCGGCTTTTATGCCATCCTGGCGCTGATGTTTCTCGTGCTGATTATTCTCGGGATGTTCATGGATCAGCTCTCGATCATGATGCTGACCCTGCCGATCTTCATGCCGCTGGCCTCCACCTACGGTTTCGAGCCGGTCTGGTTCGGCGTGATCATGCTGCTGGCGCTGGAACTCAGCCTTGCAACACCGCCATTCGGGCTGCTGCTGTTCGTCATGGTCGGTGTCAGTCCGCCCGGCACGACCATCGGTCAGGTGGCGTGGGCCGCGGCCCCCTATATCGCCTGCACGCTGCTGCTGGTGCTCATTCTTGCACTGTTCCCGCAAGTGGCGCTTTGGCTGCCCGGCCTGATGAGGAGTTAGAGCTATGAAAATCTGGTATCAGAGCTACGTCGATTATGAACATGGCGCAGACTATTGGGATGAGTTGCGCAAGCATCTCGACAAGATTGTCGATCCCGGCACCCAGATCGACATCAAGGGCATCACCCCGCACGACAATTACGCCCACGCCATTGTCGAGTTCCGCTGTGCCCGCGAAGTGATCTGCAATGCGGTGAAGGCCGAACGCGAGGGCTACGATGCCTTCATCATCGGCCATTTCCAGGACGCCGGCCTCTATGAAGCGCGCTCCGTCGTCGACATTCCGGTGCTTGGCATGGGCGAGGCGTCGATGCTGCATTCGTGCCAACTTGGACAGCGCTCGGGAATCGTCACCATCAATCGCCGCTTTATCCCGTGGTTCCACCACCAGATCGGAAAATATGGGCTGAAGGAGCGGGTGACCGGGGTTCACGCCATGGACTTCGAACCGGGCCAGATACTGTCAGCCTTTGGTTCGGACGACAGACTGGAAGAAGTCCGCGGGCTTTTCGAAGAGCAGGCAAGGCCGTTGGTGGAGCAGGGCGTCGACGTGCTCATTCCCGGTGGCGGCATTCCCATGCTGTTGTTTTCGCAACTCAACGATCATCGCGTCGATGGCGCACCAGTCATCAACGGCATCCCCATCGTCGTAAAGATGGCGGAAATGGCGGTGCGCCTGCGCGAACTGACTGGTCTGGGCATCAGCCGCACCTCCGACTATGTCAAGCCACCGGTCGAAATCATCGAGGAATTCATGGCCCATCCCAAGGGTCTGTAACGAACCGAGGAATTGCGATCCTATTCAGATCCCGGTGGCAGCTCGAATGCC
>Ga0163216_101308_pt1 | contig 16767 bp, 14 predicted proteins | sample SynspAceP_FD_167610 | JGI IMG/M metagenome (GOLD analysis project Ga0163216, IMG submission 167610) | Saline lake microbial communities from Ace Lake in Antarctica - Synechococcus sp. Ace-P (Illumina Assembly) | ecosystem: Environmental > Aquatic > Non-marine Saline and Alkaline > Saline ...
ATAACGCAAACCGGCAAACAGTCCCCCCGCATGTTGATTGGCAATCAGCAGCGACACCTGCTCCGGCGTGGTCAGAAGAATGTCGGGTGGATCGGAGCGCTGCCGGGCGCGCTTGGATTGCGGTGTGTCGCCGGTCCGGGTTTCAATCCGCACCGGCAAGCCCATTTCCTCAACCGGACGCGCCAGATTGCGCTCGATATCAACGGCCAGCGCTTTCAGCGGCGAGATGTAGAGTGTGTGCAGCGATCTGAATCCGGCGGCACCGGGCTTGGGTTTGCCGCGCACAGTCAATTCGGTGAGGCTCGGCAGAAACCCGGCCAGCGTCTTGCCGGCGCCGGTCGGCGCGATCAGCAGCATCGAGCGTCCGTTGGCGGTCTCGCTCAGCAGTTCAAGCTGATGCGCGCGTGGCTGCCAGCCACGGCTGGCGAACCAGCCGAGAAACGGCTTGGGCAACTCAAAACCCGGAATGTCAGTAGGCGGCGCGGATTCGGCTTTCACATCCGTCAATGTAGTGCAGGCCTGCTGGCAGTCCAAGCACAGGAATGACGATCATGTCAGATGCTCACATCAGCCGTGACGGGCCCGTCTCGCAGGTTTTCGCCAACGCGTCGGCGCGGGCTTGTTCTCGCGGCGACAATGCTGCCAGCGTCGCATCTGAAAGACGGGCGTCGGCTGGCCTGCGGGCGATCACAAGAAGACCGTCAATCGCCACTCCACCGTCGTGGCGGATTTGCTCCCGCTGCAGTCGCTCGATGATCAGGCCTTGCCGCTCCACAAGGGAACGCAAATAGATAGCACTGTGACAATAGCGCAGCGATGTCTGCAGCAACCAGTCGGCCTCGTCCAGTCCGGCCTCGCAGGAGAAAGCGAGGAGCCCGCCCGGCTTGACCAGGCTCGAGGCAATAGCAATGACGCCATCAAGGTCGCCGAAATAGGCAAATACATCGGCAGCGGCGACCAGATCAGCTTGCGCCGAACCCGCCAGCCGAATTGCATCAAGGCCATGGAGTATGTCGGCCTGGCCCAGGTGGTTGTAAACTCCCTTGTCGGTGGCCTTGGCCAGCATGCCCTGCGACAGGTCGTACCCTTCAAGCCAGGATGTCATGTGCCGGATACGCTCGCCAAACAAACCGGTGCCGCAGCCCAGATCAATGGTTTTTGCAAACAGAGCGGTTTTGCCGGCGACTTCGCCGATCAAGGACGTCAGGCGCTCCGGAACGCAGTAGCCCAGATTGTTGACGAGTGCCGTGTCAAACCGGGCCGAATAATCATCGAACAGGGCTTCGACATATTCAGACGGCGGAATCGAGGGCGCTTCTGCCTGGCCGGTCAGTGACAGTTTTAGGCCCGCACCAAAAATGTCGACTGGAGACAGCGCCAGCACCTTGCGCCACGCTTCCGCGGCTCCCACCATATTGCCTGCCTTCTCGCGGTAGTCACCAAGCCCATGCCATCCCGCGGCCCAGTTTGGCGCCAGTTCGAGTGCCTGCTCTTGCAAATCGGCAGCAGCAACCAGATCGCCGCCCTCGGCGTACAGACGAGCATAGTGGGCGCGGCGATCGGCAGTCAGATCGCCCGAGGAAAGCTGATGAGATGTCATGTATGGGCCGGAAGCGCCAGAGGAACCCCGGCTATGCGGTGGCGGAACAAAGAACGCAAGCCCTTTCGCGCGGAGCCAAGCCGCCCTACCTATTGGATATGTCGATGAAACCGGAAGATCTTCTCATCCCGCGCCGCGAGGGGCTTTACTGCCCGCCGGGCGATTTCTTCATTGATCCGGTGCGCGGCGTCGACCGGGCGCTGATCACACATGGCCATGCAGACCACGCCCGCGCCGGTCATGGCCATGTGCTGGCGACGCCGGAAACGCTCGACATCATGGTGATCCGCTATGGCGTAGACCATGCGCGCGAAACGCAAGCGGCCAATCTTGGCGAGGCGATCCGTATCAAGGATGTGACCGTGCGGTTTCATCCCGCCGGCCACGTCCTCGGGTCGGCGCAAATTTCCGTCGAGATGAACGGTCTGCGCATCGTCGCCTCCGGCGACTACAAACCCAGACCAGATCCGACCTGCGCCATTTTTGAACCGGTACCTTGCGATGTCTTCATCACCGAAGCGACATTTGCCTTGCCGGTGTTCCGGCATCCCGAAGCGGGCGGCGAAATCAACCGGTTGCTGCGCTCGGTCAAACGCAATCCGGACCGGGCGCATCTGGTCGGAGTCTATTCACTGGGCAAGGCACAACGGGTGATCCGCCTGATACGAGATGCCGGATACCATGAGCCATTGTTCATTCATGGTGCCCTGCAGAAACTCTGCGACTATTACGAAAGCCATGGCATTGCGCTCGGTGAGTTGCGCCCGGCCACGGTTGAAACCGGCGCCAAGGGTGATTTCGCCGGTGCCATCGTGCTTGGTCCGCCCTCGGCTTTCGGCGAGAAATGGGCCCGCCGCTTTCCTGATCCGTTGATCAGCTTTGCCTCGGGTTGGATGCAAGTGAGGGCGCGGGCACGCCAGCGCGGCGTTGAACTGCCGCTGGTCATTTCCGATCACGCCGATTGGGATGAACTGGCTGAAACCATCAAGGCCGTAGCGCCGGGCGAGGTCTGGGTCACCCATGGCCGTGAGGAAGCACTGGTGCGCTGGTGCGAAATGCAGGGCATTGCTGCCAAGCCGCTGCATCTGGTCGGCTATGAAGATGAGGGAGACTGAGCTGTGAACCGCTTCGCTGACCTTCTCGACATGCTGGCGTTCACGCCCTCGCGCAATGCCAAGCTTTCGCTGCTGCAGGACTATTTCCGCACCGTGCCCGATCCCGAGCGTGGTTATGCTTTGGCTGCCATCGCTCGTGATCTCGACATTCCATCGGTCAAACCGGCGCAATTGCGCGAGCTGATTGCCACCCGGATGGATTCCGAACTGTTCGGCTATTCCTATGATTATGTTGGCGATCTGGCCGAAACCATCGCGCTGGCCTGGCCGGAAAAGCAGAACGCTTTGCCTAGCGGCAACGACGCGCCGGGATTGGCCGAAGTGGTTGAGACACTTCAGGCTTCCTCGCGTCGCGAAGGCCCCAGCTTGGTCGAGGATTGGCTCGACCGTCTCGATCCGCCGGGCCGCTATGCGCTGCTCAAGCTCGTCACCGGTGGCTTCCGCATGGGCCTGTCAGGGCGGCTGATAAAACAGGCGCTGGCGGCTTTCGGTGATGTGAATGTCAACGAGATCGAAGAATTGTGGCACGGGTTGACCCCGCCTTATGCCGATCTGTTTGCCTGGCTGGAGGGCTCGGGTCTAAAGCCCGTCAATGCGAGCGCCGCGCCGTTCCGCCCTGCGATGCTGTCGTACGCAATCGATCCGGGCGATTTCGAAAAACTCGATCCGGCGGAGTTTGTTGCCGAATGGAAGTGGGACGGCATTCGGGTGCAGGCGACGTCCGAGCGCGGCATAAGCCGGCTCTATACCCGTACCGGAGACGATATTTCAGCGACCTTTCCGGATCTGGTCGACGCCATCGCTTTTGACGGTGCGCTTGATGGCGAGCTGCTGGTCGCCCGCCCTGATGGCGATGGAATGCAGACTGGCACATTTTCCGATCTGCAACAGCGCCTCAACCGCAAGATCGTGAGCGCCAAGCAACTGCGCGATTATCCGGCCTTTTTCCGCGCCTATGATTTGCTGCAGGACGGAGAGGAAGATCTGCGCGCCATGCCTTTCCTCCAGCGTCGAGCGCGTCTTGAAGTCTTTGTTTCCAAACTTGATCCAATGCGCTTCGATTGCTCTGAGATGTTGGAATTCGATAATTGGGATGAACTGGCAGCGCTGCGCTCGGATCCACCACTCCCGGTGATCGAAGGCGTGATGATCAAACGCAAGGCCGCGCCCTATTTGCCGGGCCGGCCGAAAGGCGAATGGTTCAAATGGAAACGTGATCCGTTCCTGATCGACGCGGTGCTGATGTATGCCCAGCGCGGCCATGGCAAACGCTCCGGCTTCTATTCCGACTACACCTTCGGGGTCTGGCGCGAACCGGGCGAGCTGGTGCCTGTCGGCAAGGCCTATTTCGGCTTCACTGACGACGAACTCGCCCAGATCGATAAATATGTGCGCGACAACACCATCGAACGGTTTGGCCCGGTCCGGTCGGTTCGCGCGGGCGTCGACCAGGGGTTGGTCTTTGAAGTCGCCTTCGAGGGTATCAACCGCTCAAGCCGTCACAAATCCGGTGTCGCCATGCGTTTCCCGCGGATCAGCCGGCTGCGCTGGGACAAGCCGCCGGCAGAGGCCGACCGGCTGGAAACACTCGAGCGGATGATTGATGGCGCGGCATGACACACTTGCCCGGCGTGCCCACCATGACTATGTGAGGATGAACTGAACACGGGAACTGCCAGCATGAGCAATGGTCTGACACGCTTTTTGGGTGATACACCCGGCCGCACCGCACTCAAACTGCTGGTCGCCTCCTTTGTGGTCGGCGTGGTCATGGCGGCCTTCAACTGGTACCCGGTCGACCTTCTGTTCATTGTGCGCGATTTCCTGGTCAATATTTGGGAAACCGGGTTTGCCGCCTTGGGCCGCTTCGGTGGCTACCTGCTGCTTGGCGCCGGTGTGGTGATCCCGGTTTTCATCATCATGCGGTTGTTCAGCATGCGCAATTAAGATCAGCTCTCAGACGAATTCCGACGCTGCCTCGAAGGTCAGAAGATGGCGTTGCGCGACCGCATTGATGTCACGGCTGTAACCGCCGCCAAGTACCGACGCCACCGGAATGCCGCGTTGCCTGAAGAACGAAAACACCCGTCGGTCGCGGTCCTTGAGGCCCTGATCGGTGAGTGATAACCGTCCAAGCCTGTCATTCTCGTGCGGATCAACGCCGGCATTGTAGAAAACCAGATCCGGCGCAAAGTCTTCAATGGTTCGAGGCAACAGCCAACCCAGCGTTTCCAGATAGGCCTCGTCGCGCACTCCGTCCGGCAACGCCACATCGATGGACGAAGATTGCTTGCGCACCGGATAGTTTTTCTCGCTGTGCACGGACACCGTTCGGATCGCAGGTGTGCCGGCGCAGATTTCGGCTGTGCCGTCACCCTGATGCACATCAAGATCGACCACCAGAACACGGCCAACCTCACCATCGGCAAGAAGCAAAAGGGCTGCTACCGCCACGTCGTTGAAGGTGCAGAACCCGGCTCCCTGGGCGCGCCGGGCATGGTGACTGCCGCCAGCCGTATTGCAGGCAATGCCTCCGGAAAGCGCCAGTCGAGCGGCCATCACCGTCCCCGAAGTGGCCAGTTGCGCCCTCATGCTCACCCGCTCATCGACCGGAAATCCGATCTCGCGTTCAATCAGCGAAGGAACCGCGCAGGTCAGCACCTGATCCACATAGGCCCGGTTATGGGCGAGAGTCAGCCATTCGGCAGGCGCCGGCGCCGGCGCGTGAAACTCCGCCACTGAGTTCAATCCGGTTTGAATGATCATCTGCATGAGCCGCGTATATTTGCCCATGGGGAACCGATGGTTCGGGTCAAAACCCGCATCATAGGCAGGTGAGTGTATTATGGGCAGTGGCGGCATTGGCTGCTTATGCCCGGCTCTGTCGGGGCCGTCCATCAAAAGCGGTGCGATGTGTTCCGGGTTTTCACCGTGCAGATCGGACCAGCGTGCCCTGCCTTTGTCTTTCGTCTCTGCCAAGCCTCACGTCGCCAGCCAATTGAACCTGATCCCGCCCGCTGTCTTTGGCCTTGTAGAGTGCAATATCTGCAAGATGAAGCAGCAATTCCAGGTCTTCACCGGTTCCCTCAGCCAGTCCAATGCTGACGGTAATCGGATGCGTTGCAGGAATGCCGGCATGGCTTTGGAGTTGAATGGAGGCGCGGAGCGCTTCGGCAAATGCCAGCGCTGCCATGCTGGCGGTGCTTGGAAGGAAAATGGCAAACTCCTCCCCGCCCAATCGCCCCACGATAGCCGTTTCCGGCGCACTCGATTGCATCAAATTCGCCAACGCCTCGATCACCCTGTCACCGGTTTGGTGACCGTAGCTGTCGTTGACGTCCTTGAAATGATCAATGTCGAGCAGCAGAACCGAGATCGGAAGCGTTGGGGTTGCCTGAAGGGCTACGGTCTCCGCTGCGGCAAAAATACCGCGCCGGTTCAGAAGTCCACTCAACGAATCGGTGACCGATTGATGATTGAGCTCTGCAAACAGATCATCGGCAATGCGCAGCAAGAACAGAATGGCAAACACCAGCAAGCTGTAAAGTCCTGCCACCTTGAGAGAGACGGTCCAGAACGAGGTATCCTCGATTGCGCCGATTTGCGGTGCGCCTTCGATGAAGAACGAAAGGACAGGGCGTCCGAGCACCAAAGTCGCCGCCGACACTATGGTAATGAGAATACCGAGATCGATTCTGTCATGTGTCCGGGATTTTAACATCGCCCATATCGCGATGATCAGCATGACAACGATACCAATGCTGATGCTAAGGCCTCGCCCGAACGCATTTTGATGAACAAACGAAATCCAGCTGGCGGTGATGTCGGTGACGACAAGGATCGAAAGCAACAGGCGGGTCGGCGCACTGCCTGTGTAGCGCAGGCACACTCCCCTGGCGATAAGCAACACACAGATGGGCACGAAGATATTGACGCCGTCCGTGAGCTTGAAGATCGGATTGAAGTAATGGAGAAATTCGAAGGCGAACCCGAGGCTGCCAAGAGAAAACGCCAAAGCCCAATTCAGAATATGAATTCTGTGTGGTTGTTGTCTCCAGATCAGGAAGAATGTCAAAGAAAACAGAAGGCCGACTACAGGATTGATGGTCGATAAGATGTATGACGTATCCATGCAAATGCCTCCCTGTCTTCTGGCATGGCCGATCAAATACGCCATCGAGGTTAAAAAAGCCCAATTGAAGTGCCCGTGCCTGAAAGGCAATCAGAAGTGTGAACAGCTTTGAGTGAGGGCAAGCGCACAAAAGCGGCCCTTTACACCAGCCGCGAACTCGAACAGGAAGGATGCATCATTTCCTGCCGGACCCGCCCCGCTTGACCGATCTGCTGTTCAAATCTGATGCCCTACCGCCTGAAGGTCGTACCTTCGAGGTCAACAACCGCATGGTGTTCGCCATCGCGGTGCCGATGACGCTGGCGTTTCTCACCACGCCGCTGCTGGGTCTGGTCGACACCGCTGTCGTTGGCCGGTTGGGCGACGCGGCCCTGCTGGGTGGACTGGCGATTGCCGCCATTCTGTTCGATCTGGTGTTTACCACCTTCAATTTCCTGCGCTCATCAACCACGGGCCTTGTAGCGCAAGCCATGGGCCGGGATGATCCGACCGAGGAACAGGCGGTTTTCTGGCGCTCGCTGATGATTTCTGTCGTCGCCGGAGTTGCCATCATTGCCGCGACGCCGTTGCTGCTGGCTGGAGGGCTGGCGTTCATGCGGGCTGAGGGCGGCGTAGCCGCCGCAGCCTCTACCTATCTGCTGATCCGCGCGCTGTCGGCGCCCGCAGCACTCGCCAATTACGCCATCCTTGGCTATGTGCTCGGCCGCGGCCTGGGCGGAACCGGACTGTTTCTGCAGACCGTTATCAATGGCACCAATATCGTCTTGTCTATCTGGCTTGCGCTGGGCTTGGATTATGGCCTTCAGGGTGTAGCTTGGGCCACCGTGATTGCCGAAATCACCGGCTGCGTCGTTGGCTTGTTGATTATCCGTGCCAAGTTTGATCGCGCCAACAGCCCGTCTTGGAAGCGGATCATTGACCGTCCTTCGGTCATTCGGTTGATGGCGCTCAACGGCGACATCATGATTCGCTCATTTGCACTTATCACCGCCTTCGCCTGGTTCACACGGCTGGGCACCGGTTTCGGCGAAACGACCCTGGCAGCCAACGCCATCCTGATGAACTTTTTCATGGTCGCGGGATATTATCTTGACGGCTTCGCCACCGCCGCGGAGCAACTTGCGGGACGAGCGATTGGCGCCCGTTACCGCCCGGCTTTCGACAAGGCTGTCCGGCTGACTGTTATCTGGGGCTTTGCTCTTGCCGGCTTCACGACAGTATTTTTCCTGGTGTTCGGGAGCTCGGTAATCAATCTGATGACGACGCTCGAGACGGTGCGTACCGAAGCCGGGTCCTATCTGTTCTGGGCGGCGTTGACAGCGGTGTCAGGCGTTCTCGCCTTCGAGATGGACGGCGTTTTTATCGGCGCCACCTGGTCTCGCGATATGCGCAACATGATGCTGCTGTCGCTCGTCCTGTTCATCGGCCTGTCTGTTGGCCTCACCGAAATCTGGGGCAATCTGGGGCTCTGGATATCGCTGAATATCTTCCTGGCTGCGCGGGGCTTCACTTTGCTGGCAATTCTGCCGCGCCGCAGGGACAAAGCCTTCGGCGCGGCTTGAGCCTATTCAGGAATGGCCATGGCCGCGTAATGCGCGGTTTTGCTGTCGCGCATATCTAAAAGCTTCGTCAGGTTTTCGCGATCGCAGATCTCGGACAAACCACGCACAATCCGGCCCGGAAGCCGCGGCCCGCCATAGATAAATCCGGTGTAAAGCTGAATCAGATCGGCGCCCGCGCGCATTTTTTCCGCAGCGGTCTCAGCACTGTCGATGCCGCCAACGCCGATCAATGGCATCTGGGCACCAAGCTTCTGCCGCATCTTCGCCAGCACGATCGTCGAACGCGCAAACACCGGTCGTCCGGACAGTCCACCGGCTTCGCTCACTTTTGGGTCAGCCGATAGTCCGGTGCGCGACAGCGTCGTGTTCGACACAATCACACCGTCAAGCTTGTGCGCCAGGCATTCGGCAGCGATGTCATCAAGATCGGGCTCTGTCAGGTCAGGTGCGATTTTGAGAAACACCGGAATGCGTTTGGCCTTCGCGTCGCGTTCGGCAACAACCTGGCTTAACAGATCCGACAAGGCCTCGCGGGTTTGTAGATTGCGCAGGCCCGGCGTGTTTGGCGAGGAAATATTGACGGTGAAATAATCAGCCACATCGGCAAAACGCGAAATCCCGGCGACATAATCACCGACACGGTCTTCCGTATCCTTGTTGGCGCCGATGTTGATCCCGAGAATGCCTTCCCGGCGGCGGCCCGAAACCCGGGCATGCGCCTCGGCGTGGCCCTGATTGTTGAATCCCAGCCGGTTGATCACGGCATGGTCCTTGACCAGACGGAAGATCCGCGGCTTCGGATTGCCCGACTGCGGCTTGGGTGTCAGCGTGCCGACTTCGACAAAGCCGAACCCCAGACGCGCCAATTCGGAAGCGACTTCCGCGTTCTTGTCATATCCGGCCGCCATGCCCAGCGGATTGGGGAACGCCAGACCAGCGACATTGACCGCAAGCCGGGGGTCGCTGTCAGCGCGGCAACCCGGTACCAGCCCGCTCTTGAGCGCGGTGATCGAAAGTCCGTGTGCCGTTTCCGGATCGAGCGTGAAAAGCGCACTCCGGGCAATTCCGTCAAACAGGCTCATCACGATTCCATATCCGGAAACACATGCGCACCGTCCGGTCCGAGCGGCAGCGGCTTGACCCATTTGACGGCGCTCAGTGGCATATCAGCATAGAGATGCGGAAACAGTGCACCGCCGCGCGAGGGTTCGAAGATCAGCTTTTCACCAAGCGCGCCAGCATCGACTGCCACCAGCAGCAGGTTTTCCTGTCCGACAAAATGCCGTTGCGCGGTCTCGATCGCCTGTTCGCGGGTCGAAAAGTGGATGAACCCGTCTGCCAGGTCGATCGGCGCACCAGTGAACCGGCCTTCGGATTCTGCAAGGCGCCAAGGGGCTTCAGGTGTGATCTTGTAGATTGTTGCATGCATGCCTGAATGTCTCGCTTTCCTGATGCGGGGTCTGGTAGTGCCGTCCAATGGACCGTTTTCCGGGTTCCATTCTCGATTTTGTCTTTATTTCGTGTCATCACATACAGAAACTGGAGTGTGCCGTCATGACCCGTTTTGCAATTCTGTCCGTTTCAGCATTGGCGTTTATTATGCCCGCTCAGACGCTTTCCCAGGAACCGGCTGCAAATCGCTATACCATGGAAAAGACCGATAACGGCTTTGTCCGGCTCGACACCCAGACCGGCGAAATGTCGATCTGTACAAAAAAAGCTGATCAACTTGTCTGCAGGCTGGCCGCAGATGAACGTCGCGCCTTTGAGGAGACACTGTCGGATCTCTCGGCGCGTGTCGAAAATCTGGAGAGCCGTCTTGATGCTCTGGCGCCACAGGATGAAAGTTCTGACATTCCCGACGAGGCAGAACTCGACCGTGCCATCGGGGCCATGGAAAAGATGATGCGCCGTTTCTTCGGCATGGTTGAAGAGCTGCAAAAGGATTTTGACGACAAACCAGGAGTTCCTCCAGAACCGGTACCGGACCGGACCTGACCCGGCAATGAGCTGAAACCAGCCTGTGTTTTGGCTGTCATCTGCCCCATGCACTTGCGCGAAGCCTTGGCGCGCCGCTAAAGTGATTTCCGCAAACCGGGTTTCGGCCTGAATTGCCGCGGCAGCGCGATCAGGAGGGGGAGAGTGCATGGCGCAATTGACATTCATTATTGCGGACGATCATCCATTGTTTCGGGGCGCCATGCGGCAAGCCCTGGAAGGCATTGGCGCAACGATTGATATTCTGGAGGCAGGGGATCTTGAAAGCGCCCGCAAGAAAGCGGGCGACCATCCCGAGGCGGATCTGATTCTTCTTGACCTGACCATGCCGGGCGTCTCCGGCCTTTCCGGCCTGATCGCCTTTCGCGCTGAATTCTCCAGCCTGCCGGTGATCGTGGTCTCCGCCACCGACGATGTCTCCACCATGCGCCGGGCGCTGGAACTGGGCGCATCCGGGTTTATCTCGAAATCAGCCAGCATTGATGAAATCCGCCAAGGCGTTCGCACGGTGCTCGATGGCGGCATCTGGACGCCGCCTGACGTCGATCTCGGGTCAGAGCACGATCAGGAAATTGCCGGTCTGATTGCCCGAATCCAGACCTTGACCCCACAACAGGGACGGGTGCTCGGCATGCTGGCTGAAGGCTTGCTCAACAAGCAGATAGCCTACGAGCTTGGTGTTTCCGAAGCCACGATCAAGGCGCATGTGTCTGCGGTCCTGCAGAAGCTCGGCGTCGACAGCCGTACGCAGGCCGTCATACAGCTCTCCAAGATTGGTGCAGAAGTGTTGAGTCAGGGCGACTGAGACAGTCAACGCTACTCCGCAGCGGTCCGCCGGGTGAATGTCACCTGATTGAGAAAGGCGCGAAGTGCAGCTGGCTTGATCGGCTTGTTTTGAACGGCGATCCGTTCTGCTTCAGCCATACCGCGCACCTCCGGCGTGCGGTCTGCAGTGACCAGCAGGGCAGGGATGTCCATCTTCCATAATTTGCGTAGCGCAGTGATGGTTTCGATGCCGGTGCCATCATCAAGATGGAAATCTGCGAAAATCACATTTGGCGCATCTTGCGTTTCTGCAATTTTCAAGCTCTCGCTCAATGAATCGGCAGCCAGAACCGTGCACCCCCAGCCGCTCAGGAGCAGCGTCATGCCTTCCAGAATCTTGGGCTCGTTGTCGATGCACAGAACCCGAAGCCCTTTCAGGTTGGTGTTTGCCGCATCTGTGGTCTTGCGCTGCGGTCGGGCATGAGTTTTCGAAATATTGGTCTCGATCGGCAACTCTACCCGGAACTCGGTACCTTTCCCTGGGAGTGAGGCGATATCGACCGAGTGTTTGAGAACCCGCGCGATCCGGTCGACAATCGAGAGGCCAAGCCCCAGCCCCGACGCCGTACGCGCACCTTCTTCAAGACGGGCGAATTCACGGAAAACCGTGCGGAATTTGGTCGTGGGGATACCGATCCCGGTATCGATGACCTGAATCAGCACCTTGTCGCCGCGGCGTCGAACACCAACCAGAACCCTGCCTTCGCGGGTGTATTTGATGGCGTTGGACACCAGGTTCTGGACCAACCGGCGCAATAGATTAGGGTCGGAGCGCACATGAACGCTGGTCGGCATGACCGTGAATTTGAGGTTCTTCTCGCGCGCTACCGGTGCAAAGTCGGTGACCACCCGCTGTAGCAGATCATTGAGCGGGAAGCTCGCCAGTTGCGGCTTCATCGCTCCGGTGTCCAGCCGGGAAATATCCAGCACGGCTCCCAGAATAGCTTCCACCGATTCAAGCGAGGAATCGATGTTCTGCACCAGTTTCTGGTCTGGCGAATTGCCCAGCCGCTCGACCAGTGTGGAAGAATAGAGCCGCGCAGCATTGAGCGGTTGCAGAATGTCATGGCCGGCTGCGGCGAGGAATCGTGTCTTGCCGATATTGGCTTCTTCGGCGGTCAACTGCGCCTTTTCGAGTTCGCGGTTCACGCGGGTCAGCTCGGCGGTTCGTTTGGTCACTCTCTGCTCGAGTGTCTCATTGGCTTGTTTGAGCGCCATGTCGGCTGCCACGCGCTCGGTGATATCGGCATAGGTAGTCACGATGCCGCTGTCAGGCATCGGATTGGAGCGAATTTCGATGATCCGTTTTTCAGTGCCGACTGTCAGCGAGAACGCCTTGTCCATAACCAGGAAGCGGTCCAGCGCGTCCTGTTCCTCGCCTGCATCAAGGTCACCGCGTTCGACAAGAATGGAAATGATGTTCTCCAGCGGAAACCCGACCTGACCTACCTGTTCTGGCAATTCCAGCAGTGAACGGAAGCGCTTGTTCCAGACGGTCAACCGGTTGGAATTGTCAAACACCGTGATGCCCTGATTCATCTGCCCAAGTGCTGTCTGCAGCAGATCGCGATTGTACTGCAGCGCTTCGGAGGCCTCATCCAGTAGTCGCGCCGTGTCTCCGGGAATGTCGTCGGCCCGTTCGAACAGCAGTGACAGGACCAGCCGGGAGGAGGCCGAGCCAATTGCGCTGCCGAGCAATTGTTCAGCAAACCGCAATAGGCCCATATCGGCTGGATCCTGGTCATTGATCCAGCGGCCGATGGCGCGCTCGTGCGAATGAAATGAACGCTCGGTCCGCTCCTGACCAAGATAGCGGCTGATGGTCTGTTTCAGATCGCCAACCGTTACTTTGGTTTTCCAGCTGCGCCCTGATGTCGTCAGCCGCTGGCTTTCCGGAATGAACATCGCTGCCTGGATTCGTTCGATGGATTTTGGTCGCCGCGACAGCGAGCCAATGACATAAAACAGGCAATTGACGATCAGGCTGAGAACCACCGCATTGAACAGTGGGTCCGAACCAGGCCCGGAGAAAACATACGTACCTGGGATAATGAAATCCAGAATTGCCGCGGCGACATGGCTGTTGTCTGGTCCGCCAAGGCTCGGCACCATGAGGATATAGGCCCAGATGGCAATGCCGCTGGAAAGCCCGGCAATGGCGCCACGCGCATTCGCCTGCCGCCAGAACAATCCGCCGAAGAAAGAAGGCGCCAGCTGTGCAATCGCTGCGAACGACAAAAGTCCGATGGAGGCCAGTCCGGCATTGATGTCCGCGGCGCGATAATAGGCAAACCCGAGCAGCAGGATCGTGACAATCGCTGTTCTGCGAATGGTCAGGATCAGGCTGGAAAAGTCGCCGCCCTGGCCGCGACGGTTGCGCCGTCGCAGTACCACCGGAACGATGATGTCATTCGAGACCATGATGGCCACCGCCACCGACGCCACGATAACCATGGCAGTTGCAGCCGAAAAACCGCCGATAAAGGTAAGCAAGGCGACAACGGGCATGTCGTTGGCCATCGGCAGCGCAAGCACAAAAAGATCGCTGGCGCCGCCGGAGCCGAATTGCAACACACCTGCGATGGCCACCGGCAGCACAAAAATGTTGATGGCGACGAGGTAAAGCGGCAGCAACCACCCGGCCAGCCGCAGTTCGCCGGGTGTCCTGTTCTCCACCACTGTCACATGGAACTGGCGCGGCAGCAGGATGATGGCGAAGGCCGACAGCACGATCAGCAATGCCCAGCGCAGCGGAGGTGTTTTGTGGCTCAGGGCCACCATCACATCGGCATTTTCCGTGGCAGCCCGCATAAGATCCCACGGGCCATCAAACATCACGAACATCACCGAGAGCCCAACCAGCGAGAACGCCAGAAGCTTGACCAGCGATTCCATGGCGATGGCCAGAATCAGGCCATCCTGGTGTTCCGTCGCGTCCGTATGGCGCGTGCCGAAAATGGCAGCAAAGGCTGCAAGCACCAAAGTGACAAAGAACGAAATGTCGGACAGAAAGAAGGTTTCCGTCACCCGGTTGAGCTGCTCTACATCGACCATCACCGCGACCGATGAGGAGACCGCCTTGAGCTGCAGTGCGATGTACGGGATCGTGCCGATAACGGCAATAAACGCCACCAGCGCCGCCACCATCGGGTTCTTGCCATAGCGCGCCGCCATGAAGTCGGCGATCGACGTCAGCTTTTCTGCCTTGGCCAGGGTTACGATCCGCTTGAGGATCGGCATCCCGAGAGTGAACATCAGAATCGGGCCAATATAGATCGCGGTGAATTCCAGTCCGCGTGAAGCGCCCAGACCGACACCACCAAAATAGGTCCAGGAGGTGCAATAGATGGCAAGGCTGAGAGAATAGATTATCGGCCGGCCCGCTGTGCGCCTCAGCCGCTGGCGCGTCGACCGGTCGCCATAAGTGGCGATGGCGAACAGCATCAGCAGATAAAAAAGGGCTGATCCGAAAACCAGCCAGCCGGGCATCATAGTCTCTCTCCTCCATACGTATCCAAAGTGCAGCATAAAGCCAAAAGGCAGCCAAACAAGGCAGCCTTTGGTTGAGCAGGGTATGTCACCGATTCAGTTGTGACCGATAGTAATTTGTAGGTTAAATTAGGGGCTGGTTGTGTTAGACGTCACTAAAATCGGGCAGGCGAGGCGCGCGCCAGGCGGTTTTTCAAAGAGGGACTTCGCGCGTCAAATGGAGTGACTGAACATGTTGAAAGAGTTCAAGGCGTTTATTGCCAAGGGCAATGTAATGGACCTTGCTGTCGGTGTTATCATCGGCGGTGCATTTGGTCTCATCGTATCATCGTTGGTGGATGACATCATCATGCCGATAGTCGGTGCGGTTTTCGGTGGAATGGATTTTTCCAATTTCTTTATCCCGCTCGCCACTGGCGTGACGGCGACAACGCTGGAAGCGGCCAAGGAACAGGGTGCCGTGCTTGCCTACGGTAATTTCCTTACTGTTCTGATCAATTTCCTGATCTTGGCATGGATCATCTTCCTGATGGTCAGGGCCGTCAATTCGATGCGCAAGGAAGAAGAAGTTGCTCCGGCCAAACCTGCTGCTCCGCCTGCAGACATTGCGCTGCTCAGCGAGATTCGCGATCTTCTGAAAAAGTAAGTTATTGCTCTGCGTTGCCTGTCGCTGCGGAAGCGGTCCGGTAGCGAAGGCTGAATTCAGGCCCTGGCACTCGTGCCGGGGCTTTTCATTATCTGCGTCCGGCTTTCATCAGAAAAATCCATGGATTGATAAAGACAGGGTGGATGCGAACGCCTCAAAGAACGGATAAGAAAGGCAAACGGAGTTTGCCATGAACCAGTTCGAAAGCCTCAGCCGCCGCGCCATCCAAGCCCCTGAAAGTGGTATCGTTGCCGTGGTCAATCACGGCCGTCTCAAGCCGGGCCTGATCCCGCTCTGGGCCGGCGAGGGCGACGAGAAAACGCCTGATTTCATCGCCCGGCCAGCCGCCGATGCATTGCTGGCGGGCGAAACCTTCTACACCTGGCAGCGCGGCATCCCCGAACTCAGGCAGGCGCTGGCTGATTACCATGCCCGCCTGTTCGGCAAACAACTGCCGCTTGACGCCTTCTGCGTTACCGGCTCCGGCATGCAGGCGATCAAGATCGCCATCGAAGCGGTTGTCAATCCCGGCGATGAGGTCATCCAGATCACACCGGCCTGGCCCAACTTTGCTGCCGCGCTGGGAATGTCGGGCGGCGTGTCAGTGCCCGCAACCCTTGATTACGCCAATGGTCGCTGGAGCATTGATCCTGGCCGGATCGCGAATGCGATCACGCCGAAAACTCGTGCTCTGTTCATCAATACGCCGTCCAATCCTACCGGCTGGACGGCGACGCGCGATGATTTGGTGGCGATCCTCGATCTGGCGCGCAAGCATGGTCTCTGGATCATCGCTGACGAGATCTACACCCGCTTCTTTTATGCGGGCGGCCGCGCGCCGTCGTTTATGGACATCATGGATGAGGATGACCGGATCATCTTCGTCAACACATTTTCCAAGAACTGGTCGATGACCGGCTGGCGTGTCGGCTGGATCGTGGCGCCGCCCTCCATCATCCAGGTGCTAGAAAACAGCGTCCAGTACCAGACTTCGGGCGTTCCCCAGTTCATGCAAAAGGGCGCTTTGGCAGCACTTGAGCATGGCGATGCCTATGTCGAAGCACAGATTGCCAAGGCAACTGCGGCGCGGGATCTGTTTTGCGATACTCTGACCGGGACCAACCGTGTCGTGACCCAAAAACCTGATGGCGCGTTTTATGCGTTTTTCCGCATCGATGGCATCACCGACACCAAGGCTGCGGCAATCGATATCGTTGACCGTGCAGGCGTCGGCCTCGCGCCGGGAACTGCCTTCGACAAGGGCGGCGACACATTCTTTCGCGCCTGTTTCCTGCGCCGTCTGGATCATGTCGAGGATGCAGCCGGCCGGCTGGCGGAGTACATCTCTTCCCTCTAATGCATGTCGCGTTCAAATGAATTCATTTGAACGATAACGTACA
>Ga0163216_101309_pt1 | contig 16748 bp, 17 predicted proteins | sample SynspAceP_FD_167610 | JGI IMG/M metagenome (GOLD analysis project Ga0163216, IMG submission 167610) | Saline lake microbial communities from Ace Lake in Antarctica - Synechococcus sp. Ace-P (Illumina Assembly) | ecosystem: Environmental > Aquatic > Non-marine Saline and Alkaline > Saline ...
GGCGAGCGGCCAGACTGAAGCGCGGTGTCTGCATGACCGGCCGCAGTCGCGGCGGTGGCCGCGAGCGGCTCATCCCAGATGAGACCCAGAAGGTCGGCAAGCTCGCCCACGTGCTTTGAGGAAAAGCCGGGTTTTCGCGCAGAAATCCTTTTGAAGGCCAAAAACAGCTTTCCGGCCGGCCCGGGATCGTCTCCAGGTGCCGTCAGCAAAAGCGCATCGCGCAAGCCTGCTTGGTCCTCGTTGCGGCCCATCATCCGGACCGCAACAGAGGCGCATTTAAGAGCCTGCCGGGACCGCCAGCAGCCCGCCCAAACGGGGTCTGAGCGAACCAAATCATCAAGTGATTTCAGTGCGATGCCGGCGGCAAAGGCCGCGTCCGCCTCTGTCATATCCGGACCGTTCGGGCGCGCCCAGGCAGGCAGGCCAGACAGACGGATAGGTAAGGATGAAGGGGCAGCCGACAGCGAATCCATACGAGAGACGCTACATCGGATGTGCGGTTTATACTACACAGAATACGTCTATCCGCACAGCTTGTCTTTACATATCTATGACTGATAATGTTGCATTATCGTTCATTATACTCTTTATAGAGGGAATGGCCCAAATCATCGACCAGAACACCGAAAATGACGTCCAGGAGAGCTCAGCGCCGTCTGACAGCACAGTGGAATTCTGTGATGTTTCGGCGGTTATCACAGGAGGTTTGATGCTCCCGACAATCGCCGGGTCTGTTGATCGGTCCCTCCCCTCCTTGTCCGGCAATGGACTATGTTTCGCAATCTTTGAATGTAATGCATATCTCGGCAAGGCATGCTAGTTAGGTAGAATATAGAAATTTAGGAACCAAGAAGACGAGCATGGCCCTGAGCATCAAAGACCCAGAGACCGAGCGGATGGCCCGCGCGCTCGCCGAACGTACCGGTGAAACCATTACGGTCGCCACCCGCCGGGCATTGGAGGAGCGTTTACGACGCGTGAGCTCCGATGCCCATAAGTCAGCGCTGCTGGAAGATATGGCCGCCAGCCGCAGGCGTTGGAGTGCATTGCCAGTTCTCGATCATCGCTCCGCCGATGAGATACTGGGCTATGACGAGAACGGTTTACCAAGCTGATGATCCTGTCCGTCTCATTTCGGCTGCTACCGTGTTCGAGGCAGCGATGGTCCTTGAGGCTCGACTCGGCGACGCTGGCGGCAGCGAATTGGACCTGTGGCTTCACAAGGTTGACGTCGAGATCGTTGCCGTCGATGTGGAACATGCTGACCAGGCGCGCCGCGCCTGGCGCCGCTATGGCAAGGGCCGCCATCCAGCCGGGTTAAATTATGGCGACTGCTTCTCGTATGCGCTCGCAGCCCTCAGCGGTGAACCGCTGCTCTACAAAGGCAACGATTTTGCACAAACCGATATCAGAGCGGCGTGAGGCGCATGTCGGATAGCTCATCGTCAACATCCGGAAAGCTGGCCATCGACCCTGCTGCAGACGACTTAGCACACAAGCAAGTTTCAGAGGCGCACTCCCCTGCCCTGCCGGCCCATCTGCAAGACCTCACCGAGCGCGCCCGCGGCTACGTCGAGGCTGCGAGTTCCGCCAACACACGACGCGCCTACGCCGCCGACTGGAAGCATTTTACCGCCTGGTGCCGGCGGCAGAACCTCCCCACTCTGCCTCCGGATCCTGAAGTCGTCGGCCTCTATATCACCGCCTGTGCCTCCGGTGGTGCCATAGGCACGGCTGCGCGGGGCGCCAAGTCAAATTCGGTAGCAACCATCGAGCGACGCCTTTCGGCCATCAGCTGGAATCTTGTCCAGCGCGGCATGACGCTCGATCGCAAGGATCGCGCCATCGCCACGGTCATGGCCGGCATCCGCAACACACACGCAGCCCCTCCGCGGCAGAAGGAAGCAATCCTGCCTGAAGATCTGATCGCCATGCTCGAGACGCTCGATCGCGGTACGCTGCGGGGTCTGCGCGACCGCGCCATGCTGCTTGTCGGCTTTGCTGGTGGCCTGCGCCGCTCGGAGATCACCGGCCTCGACCTCGGCCGCGACCACACAGAGGATGGCCGCGGTTGGATCGAGATTTTGGACAAAGGTTTGCTGATTACCCTACGCGGCAAGACCGGCTGGCGCGAGGTTGAGGTCGGGCGCGGTTCGTCGGACGCCACCTGCCCGGTCATTGCCATTGAGACCTGGATCAAATTCGCCAAACTGGCCAAGGGGCCCCTTTTCCGTCGCGTTAGGGGTAAGGGCAAGGACGTCGGGCCGGATCGCCTGAACGACCAGGAGGTTGCGCGGCTGGTCAAGAAGGCTGCCCTGGCCGCCGGTGTGCGTGGTGATCTCTCCGAGAGTGAGCGTGGGCAAAAGTTCGCCGGACATTCGCTGCGCGCCGGCCTCGCCTCATCGGCAGAAGTCGACGAGAGGCATGTCCAGAAGCAACTGGGTCATGCCAGCGCCGAGATGACCCGCAAATATCAGAGACGGCGCGATCGGTTCCGCGTCAACTTGACGAAAGCGGCAGGGCTGTAGCTCCCCTCCCCTGCCCTCAAGCCATTTGCCACTTATCCGGCAGTGGACCGTATAATCCCTATGGTCAGGAGACGTGTAATGCAGTCATCACCACCTGACGAAAAAAGCTGGACCGTTGCCAATGCAAAGGCGAAACTCTCAGAAGTGATCGACCGCGCGTAAGGGTACACTTGCTGAATTTCTGATGGCGTCGCCGCTTCGAGGCATCGAACTTGACCTCGAGCGTCAACGCGACGAACCACGTGATCTGCCGATTTGAGACTCCAACTCGACACCAATGTTCTGTCAGAAGTGACAAAACCGCACCCGGAAGGCCGCGTTCTCGAATGGCTGGATGGACTTGACGAGGACCGCTCCTTTATCAGTGTTGTGTCGATTGCGGAAATTCGTCGTGGCGTTGCTCTCTTGGACAAGGCGCGATGGTCTCATTGAGTGGCTCGCACGCGATCTGCCACAGCGTTTCGAAGGCCGCGTGATCCCGGTAGAAGAACGTGTTGCTCTAGCCTGGGCAGATTTGATGGCCGACGCAAAGCGGAGCCGTAGAGGCATGTCATCGATGGATGGCCTGATCGCCGCCACTGCAATTGCCACGATCTCACTGTCGCGACATGCAACATCAAGGATTTCGCGGGCTTCAGTATCGATCTCATTGATCCATGGGTCGAGTGAGATGCTATTGATATTCTCAAGGCGCCAAAAAAAGGTGAAACGGCTTGCTCTCCTATCGCTTGCTGAAAAATCATGCCGGCATTCTCCTGATCGGCGATTACACGTCCTTGCGCTGGTTGCATGAGGTCTTTTATGACGTCAACGAACGTTCCCCGCTCGTAGCAGATAAGGAGGGCATGTTTCTCGGTCTGGCCTACGACGTTCGCAAGGCCTATGAGCAACAGCGCGAAGTGCCTCATCCGCCTCACCACTATGAAGAAATCGGCGTCCGTTACGGCGTGAGGATCTTGTGGCCAGTTCTATTGCTTCAACACAGATTACCGCGGCTTTCCCTCGTCTTTCTTAACCATCCCTCAGACAAGCAATGTTTATCGAAGGGATGAATTTCAATCCTCATATCCATAAATCAGTCCCCAGGATCGACGCCACATTCCGCTCCGGCAACCGAGTACCCTCATTTTCTGGATCCACCTCGCCCAGCAAATCCGAAAGGATCATTGCTGCAGCCCGGTGGAAAGAAATGAGCACGATCTGCCATGGTGCTGCCAATCAACAAAAGTCTCTAAACCCTGCGCCACTTGTTCGACGCCGGCATCGAGAAACACAGCCTTTGGGTAGTGGCTTCCGATCTCTCTTGCCTTAAAGCGTACCGGTTGCCGCGATGGCCTCTGCCCTGATCAGCGCTCCTTGTGCTGCAGCTGAAACCTGTTGCCCGCCATCTGCAGGATCCACACTAGCGTGAAGACGTACCCGAACATGGTTTGTCTAATCTGTCGCGAAGGAACTCCGGTAACCAGGGCATTCCAGCTGCGAATCGCGGATAACTTGCGATCATTGGGCGGCGCAATACTGCGCACAAATAGCGTATTTGGTATCCCGGAGCTCTCCAAGAGCTCCTGGGACATGACCCAGAGTAGCTATGACATCGGTGGCGAAAAATTAGCCCTTGCCCGTGAGAGTTTGAGCGCCGACAGAGCCCAATTTTCCGTAGATGTCCGATCCATATGTGTGTTCAGCTCGCTCAGGGAATGACGTTCAACAAAAATGTCAATTTTTTCAGCCGGTTACAGTCGTGGTCAGCTGACCACTCGGGATATTCGACTCTGGATCGTCGAAAAATCTCTAGCGTCAATTACGTATCGTGCACACAATTAGAACCGGGCTCGAATCCCTACCCCGCCTTTAAACTTCCCTGCCCGTTCGCCTTGAGCAAAGCCATGATCATCGGACCAAGAGAGAATTCCTCACGCTCACTTCGCCGCGTTAGATCCCGCATATAGCCACCGGCCGAGTTGATAAAATTCGCTCTCTCCAAAATGCATGCGACCGCCGCCGCCGCGTTCTCCGGTCCCATAGCTTCACACGCTTCCTGGTAGGCCGAAGGGCTCACGCCAAGCATCGTTCGGACCACTACCGCGGCCGCCATCAGATCCCGCCAACTTCCGATATTGCCGCCCGGCCCATAGTCCCCAATCGCTGGGCACGCCCTGAGAACTATCGATAGTGGGAACGATTTTATCGGCTCCCGCCTTTGCTGGCGGCGGTCGTCCGGTTTTTCGCCCTGCTTCATTTCGAAGCTAGGTTCAGATTCAGATGTGGATTCGGTATTTGAATTCTGTATGTGCTGCTCATTGTGAGCGGCATTGGTGCTACAATTTTGTGATTCTGCATTCAATTCCAGCCTGTTGACGACCTCCTCGCGAAGCATCTCCATTTCCTCAAGAATTTGAGTGACGTCTTCGTGGCTGGGCGACCGTGGAATTCTTCCCACGAGAGCTACATAGATCTCCTCTACCGCGTGCCAGTCGCCGTCTGCTCCTTCTTCCATGGCTGCGGTGATCAACTTTCGAACGTCGCGTCGGCAAATTGTTAGGCTCTCTTTGGCCTTTCTGAATGATGCTCTATCTGCCATTACCTGCTGCGCCAACATCGCAAGTTCTTCGGATCTCGCCAGAAGTGGCGCCAGGTCGAAACCAAATGCACTCTCGATCTCGCCGGCATGATCTTTGCGGGCGTATCGCTTGCCATTCGCGCTGTCTTTCCGAACAATCAGCCCAGCTTCCACCAATACGGCAATATGCCTGCGCAATGTTGCGCCTGCCATCCCGTGGGCTCGCAGTGCCAGTTGTGAATTGGATGGAAAGACAATCAGGCTGGCATCCTGGCGCAGCGCATTGTCTGGGTAAAAACTCAAAAGCGCGTCTAGTACCGCCAAACTATTGCTTTGGATGCCGAGAGCATTCATGGCTGCCGAGGCGTCCCTGAATATCTTCCATTTGTCCGCAGTTTTCCCTGGCTTGATCTCGGCCGATGCCATTTGCCGCCGCACCAGCGCGAGCGTCATTGGTCGCCGCCCGAATGGTGTTGTCACACTTCCAGTTTGCATAGTCTCTCACCTTTCAGCAGGCAAAAGAAGTTCACTCACCAAAACGGTGCCAAAAACTCTTGACGATGTTTCGTGGAAATGCGATTCTGTTCTTGCTAGAGAGACAGAAGGGCTTCCGCGACGGCGACGTTGTGGGGGCTCTTTTCTTTTGCGGCTTACTCTCCCTGTTTCCGTTGACGCTTTGCACAATGCGCCTGATAAAGCGCGGGTAACTGCTCAAGCACGAACGCCGCAAAGTCTGGCGTCGCTTTTCTATCGATCATGATTTCCAGCTTGCTCTTGCTCTGTGTCACTTGCGCAAGTCTGCCTCCGGACGGAGACACCATGACCTCCGGCAACTTGCGAGCAATTCGACCGGGCTTCAGGTGAGCGATCACAGCTTTAAACCGCTCTGCGGATGGCTGTGCCTGCACCTCTTCCGAAATCACATATGGGAGCGCGTCCGAGGGAGAAGCTGCCTTCTCGACCAGATCCGACAATAGCTGCCAGCTTGGGCGTCCGACTCCAGGGGCCGATCCAATAGCATCGATCAGTTCAGAGGGGAGGGCGTCGACTAGCAGGAGCATCTTCGACAAATTGCTTTTGTCGATCGACATTGCAGCAATGACGATCTCGCGTGGAAACTGTTTGTTCAGATGATATGCGAAGCGCGCCTTCTCAATAAAAGTGAGATCCTCGCGCTCGTTGTTTTCCTGGCCTTGCGCCACAACCAGTTGTTCATCCGTCAGCTCGCGGACCACGACTTTTACCGGAAGACCCAATTCCGAAACAGCACGCAATCGGCGGTGGCCGAATGCGACCTGATATCGACCCGATTGATCCGGGTGAGGTCGAACAAGGATCGGTACTTGCTGGCCTTGGTCCCGGATTGACGCGAGAAGTCCGTCAATATCACCCGGCATCCGATCCTGTACGAAAGACGGCTCAATCGTGGAGGGGTCCAGTTCGATCACCGCCTGACCTTCAGCTAGACGGCGCTCGATTTCCTCAGCGCGGTTGAGGCGATCATTTTGCTCGCGCAGGGCGTTCCCGATATTCGCTGTCAACTTCGTAGCTGGATCGCGCTCTTTCCGCGGCACACCGAGAAGCGGCATGGACCGTGTTTTTGTCGCCCGGCTGTCAGCGGTCGACTTATCTGGGGTGTCCGCGGAGACGCCAAGAATGTGTTTCCGGCTCATGTGGGTCTATCCCATGCTTTTTTGATCAGAGTCTCAATCTCGTCATTGACGGCGTTCATCGCTTCCAGGGCTCTATCGTAGGTCGACCGTGTAAAATGGCTGCGTTCGACTTCAAAAAGGGTTTGGTTTGTCAGACCGGCATCCGACACCGCCGTAGTTTTCAGCATCGGGAAATTGAGGACACTCTCACCGAAGATTGATCGGAGATAGCCGACCATCTGGTTTTGTGGCCCATCGCTCGGTTCGAAACGGGTGATCAGGTAGCGCATCCAGTTGAACTTAAACTTGGCGCCGGCGTTCTCGATTTCCCGCAGGAGATTTGATGTCATTGCCAGAAACTGGTTCATTGACATCACATCCAACATTTGAGGGTGAACAGTGACAAGAATGGAAGTTGCGGCCGTCAAAGCGGAGAGCGTGAGGTAGCCTAGCTGCGGCGGGCAATCGATAACGACGACATCGTAATTATCCGCTATGTCTTCAATCACTTGGCTAATGCGACCATAAAAGAGAGTGTCACCCTCTTTGCGTTGCATGAGCGCGCGTGGCGTATCGTGCTCAAATTCCATCAGTTCGAGGTTGCCTGGGATCAGGTGGAGATCAGGAATATAAGTTCCTCTGACAACCTGCTCAATCGGCACCTGCTCATCATCGTACCGAATTGCCCCGTAGAGCGTTTCGTTTGGACCAACATCGGTCTCAGGTTGGCTGCCAAACAGCGCGGAAAGGCTAGCCTGAGGGTCCAGATCGATGGCCAGAATTCTATATCCGCGCATCGCGAGATACTGAGCCAGATGGGCAGCGGTGGTGGTCTTGCCAGATCCGCCTTTGAAATTCATAACCGAAACAACCTGAAGCTGTTCGCCGTCTCGACGATGCGGCACATACCGCCGGTTACCGCGACCGACCTGTTCCATTTGCTTCCTGATCGCATGAATATCCTCGATCGAGAACATTCGCCTGCCACCAGGACTCATGCTAACATTCAGTTCCGGCATCTCTGACGCCGTCTGCCGTAGGTATGACTCGCCAACGCCCAGCAGCTTGGCTGCCTCCGAGGGTCCAAATGTCCGGATTCCCTTCTCGGCAGTGGGCGGGAAAACCTTGAGATGATGTGCCTGAAGTTGGCTGGAAAGCGCATTGGCATGACGCTCCATCAGGGCGGTCAACCCTTCAATTACAGGCGCTGTTTTTGCGGCGGTGTTCGCCATCTCAAAACTCATTCCTTGCCAGTGGTGATATTTTTCGCGAAACCGCAATAGTTCCGCCACTGACAGTAAGCGGCGATTCTAATTTCTGAGCAAGCGCTTTTTGGTTAACGAAAGGTTAACGTCGGCGAGGGAAAACCATCACTCCAAACCTGTTATGTGTTTAACATCAATAATTTAGGAAGCATACCATTCAACCATGTTCATGGTCTGTTTTACTGTGAATCCTACAAGTGTCCTACCGTAGTTTCCGCAAGGAAAGGGCTTGTCCAGTACAATCAGACCGCCGTCGCCGCGCGACTCACCCGACGTGAGTTTGCAGGATTCTACAACTACCGCCCCATTCCGACCTGTGCGAGTTCTCCGCCGACAAACAACGACGGAGAAATTGATGCAGGTTCTAGCGGTCTCTACCCCCCGAAATTCCGATGAAACACAGCTGCTCCTCAAACAACACCGGCTTCGTGCCGAGGTGTTCTCCGGCCGTCTGGGCTGGAATGTCGAAGTTGCAGACGACCTAGAATTCGACGTCTTCGATGAGCTGCCGCCAACCTACATCCTGGCAGTCGCTGCAACAGGCCATGTCGCGGGCTGTGCCCGCCTTTTGCCCGCGCTCGGTCCTACGATGGCTCAGGATGTCTTCCCTTCGCTTCTACGTGATGGAAACCTCCGCGCCCATTCCGCGATGATCGAGAGTTCGCGCTTCTGCGTCGATACCAACCTTCGAGAAGGCAGGGGCGAAGGCTCGATCCACAAAACAACGCTCGCAATGTTAGCTGGCATCACCGAATGGTGCATGGCGAACCGTTACACGGAAATCGTTACGGTCACGGACCTTCGATTCGAGAGGATCCTTTCCCGGGTCAGTTGGCCTCTACGGCGGCTTGCCGCACCAATGAAGGTGGGAGTGACTACGGCCGTCGCCGGCATACTGCAGGCAGATCAGGATACGTTCCAAAGGCTCCGCCCTGCCAATTATCGATCGCTTATCACAACCCCGGTCAGTCAAGCGGCGTAGGGGAAATCCGTGTACCAGCTTCGCTCCCACCCCCGGCTCGTTCGCAAACTCCAGGAGGCGCTCGGTGCGCAGATCTGCATAGCGCTCGACGACAGCAATGTCGTCGAGATCATGCTGAACCCTGACGGCAAGCTATTCATCGAACGGCTCGACCACGGTGTCGCCGCCGCCGGCGAAATGTCACCGGCGGCTGCGGAAATGGTCATCGGCACGGTTGCCCACGCGCTCCAGTCGGAAATCGATAGCGATCAGCCGATCATTTCCGGGGAACTCCCAATTGGCGGGCATCGCTTTGAGGGCCTTTTGCCCCCGATCGTTGCCAAGCCTGCCTTCACGATCCGCCGCAGAGCATCACGCCTTATCCCACTCGAGGACTACATGCGCACCGGCGTCCTGACCGGGGCGCAGGCCGACATCATTCGCAGTGCCATAGAATCGCACCTCAACATCATCATCTCCGGCGGAACAGGATCGGGCAAGACGACACTTGCCAATGCGGTGATCGGCGAGATCGTAAAGAGTGCTCCGGATGACCGGCTGGTGATCCTTGAGGATACGGCAGAAATCCAGTGCGCGGCCAAGAACGCCGTTCTCCTCCACACCAGCGACGCGATTGATATGTCCCGGCTCCTGAAGAGCACAATGCGGCTGCGCCCTGATCGCATCATCGTCGGCGAGGTTCGCGACGGTGCTGCCCTGACCCTCCTGAAAGCGTGGAACACAGGGCACCCCGGGGGAGTGGCCACGATCCACTCGAATTCCGCAACCTCAGCGCTAAGACGCCTTGAGCAACTGACCGCTGAAGCCAGCCAGCAGCCGATGCAAGAAGTGATCGGCGAAGCTGTCGATCTCATCGTGTCCATCGAGCGCACGCCCCGCGGCCGACGTATACGCGACGTGATCCATGTCGAACGCTTCGTGGACGGACGATACGAGCTCCAATCCGACCAACCTACGGCAGAACAGGAGGCGCGTCATGTCGCGTAGAAATTCCATTATCCCCATCGCCCTTGTTGCAGCGTCAATTGATATTGCTTCCGCAGCGCCGGCGTCAGCCAGTTCGGGCGGCAGTCTTCCCTGGGAAGGACCACTCCAACAAATCCAGGAATCTATCACCGGCCCGGTTGCCGGCTATATCGCCCTTGCCGCTGTCGCGATCGCAGGTGGCATGCTGATCTTCGGTGGCGAGCTGAACGATTTTGCACGGCGGTTGATCTACGTCGTGCTCGTTGCCGGGATCCTGCTCGGCGCCACAACTATTGTCGGGCTATTTGGCGCAACTGGCGCCTCGATCGGCCTGCGCTATGAGCAGATTTCTGCCCTCCAATCCACTTGGATAGGGGAGGGGACCGATGGCTGAGCTCCTGTCTGGCCTGCAACGCAATCGCATTCACCGTGCCCTGTCCCGTCCGAACTTTCTTATGGGTGCGGATCGGGAACTGGTCCTGATTACCGGCCTGGCGGCCGTCATCCTGATCTTCGTTGTTCTCACGATCTACTCGGCACTCTTCGGAGTGGCAGCCTGGATCGTTGTCGTCGGTGTTCTTCGCATGATGGCGAAATCCGATCCGCTAATGCGCCAGGTCTATGTGCGGCACATTTCCTACAAGCCGCATTACAGGCCCACCAGCTCGCCGTGGCGGAAATATTGAGGAGACGGATATGGCAGCACTCAAACGCTTCCGTGACACCGGACCATCATTCGCGGATCTCGTGCCCTATGCCGGTTTGGTCGACAACGGTGTATTGCTTCTGAAAGACGGAAGCCTGATGGCTGGCTGGTATTTTGCGGGCCCCGATTCCGAAAGCGCCACGGATCTGGAGCGCAACGAGCTTTCGCGTCAAATAAATGCGATCCTGTCGCGGCTTGGCAGCGGCTGGATGATCCAGGTCGAGGCTATCCGGATCCCGACAACCGACTACCCGTCGGAGCAATGTTGCCATTTCCCAGACCCTGTCACCCAGGCGATCGATGCAGAGCGGCGCGCGCATTTTGGCCGCAAGCAAGGCCATTTTGAGAGCAGGCACGCGCTGATCCTCACCTACCGGCCACTGGAACCCAGGAAGGCCGCGCTCAGCAAGTATATCTATTCCGATCAGGGGAGCCGCAAGAAGTCCTATGCGGACACGGTACTCCTTGTCTTCAAAAACGCCATTCGCGAGATCGAGCAGTATTTCGCCAATACCGTCTCGATCAGACGCATGCAAACCCGCAAGGTGCGCGAGCGGGGAGGGGAGAGAGGGGCCCGTTACGACGAGCTTCTGCAATTCATCCGCTTCTGCATCACAGGCGAGAGCCACCCGATCCGGCTCCCCGATGTTCCCATGTACTTGGACTGGATCGCAACCGCCGAACTCGAGCACGGGCTGACACCCAAGGTTGAAGGCCGCTTTCTGGGCGTGGTTGGGATTGATGGCCTGCCTGCCGAGAGCTGGCCTGGTATCTTGAATAGCCTCGATCTGATGCCGCTTACCTATCGCTGGTCATCCCGTTTCATATTCCTGGATGCCGAAGAGGCCCGGGAAAAACTCGAGCGAACGCGCAAGAAATGGCAGCAAAAGGTTCGACCTTTCTTCGATCAGCTTTTCCAGACACAGAGCCGTTCTGTCGATCAGGACGCCATGACCATGGTCAGTGAGACCGAGGACGCAATCGCCCAAGCCTCTTCGCAGTTGATCGCATATGGCTATTACACACCGGTCGTGATCCTCTTCGACCCGGATCGGGAGGCGTTACAAGAGAAGGCCGAGGCGATCCGCCGGCTTATTCAGGCTGAGGGCTTCGGCGCCAGGATTGAAACGCTCAATGCCACGGATGCCTTTCTCGGCAGCTTGCCGGGCAACTGGTACAGCAACATCCGTGAGCCGCTGATCAACTCGGCCAATCTCGCCGACCTCATCCCGCTCAATTCGGTGTGGTCTGGCGATCCAGTGGCGCCGTGCCCGTTTTACCCGGAAAATTCGCCGCCGCTGATGCAGGTCGCCAGCGGCTCGACACCGTTCCGCTTAAACCTTCATGTCGATGACGTCGGCCATACCTTGATCTTCGGCCCCACCGGATCGGGCAAATCGACGCTTTTGGCGCTCATTGCGGCGCAGTTCCGACGGTACGAATTTGCCCAGATCTTCGCCTTCGACAAAGGGAATTCACTTCTGCCGCTCACATTGGCATCGGGTGGCGATCATTACGAAATTGGCGATGACATGCAAGGAGAGGGACGAGGGCTGGCGTTCTGCCCGCTCTTTGATCTCTCCACCGACGGCGATCGGGCCTGGGCGACTGAGTGGATCGAAACGCTGGTTGCCCTGCAGGGAATTGCGATAACGCCAGACCATCGAAATGCCATCTCTCGCCAGGTTGGCTTGATGGCGAGGGCGCCTGGCCGGTCGCTCTCCGACTTCGTCAGCGGGGTGCAGATGCGAGAAATCAAGGATGCCCTGCATCACTACACCGTCGACGGCCCAATGGGCCAGCTGCTCGATGCCGAGGAGGATGGCCTGACGCTGCGGGCGTTCCAATGCTTCGAGATCGAACAGCTCATGAACCTGGGCGAGCGTAGCCTTGTACCCGTGCTCACCTACCTGTTCCACCGCATAGAGAAGCGTCTCGACGGGTCTCCGAGCCTGATCCTGCTTGACGAGGCCTGGTTGATGCTTGGTCATCCGGTCTTCCGGGCAAAGATCCGCGAGTGGCTTAAAGTACTGCGCAAGGCCAACTGCGCAGTCGTGCTCGCAACGCAATCGATTTCGGACGCAGAGCGATCCGGGATCATCGACGTGTTGAAGGAATCCTGCCCAACAAAAATCTGCCTGCCGAACGGCGCTGCTCGCGAGCCCGGCACTCGCGAATTCTACGAACGCATCGGCTTCAACGAACGCCAGATCGAGATCATCTCAAATGCGATCCCAAAGCGCGAATACTATGTCGCCTCGCCCGACGGGCGGCGCCTGTTCGACATGTCGCTTGGCCCCGTCGCACTGAGTTTTGTCGGCGCCTCAGGCAAGGAAGACCTCAAGCGTATTCGCGCACTGAATTCCGAACATGGCCGTAACTGGCCGGTCAGATGGCTTGAGACGAGAGGAGTCCACGATGCTGCATCGCACCTCGATTTCGGATAAATGGCTGGCGGGCTTGGCTGCGACCCTGATCGTGATGGGATCAGTTATCCCGGTTCGCGCCGGCACTGCGACCGGTGCGGCCACCGAATGGACGCAGCTCGCCAATAATGCGCAGCTCATCGACCTTCTGAAAAGTTCCGGCCTTCAGGTCGACAACCAGCTGACGCAAGTCAGCCAGTTGGCGGAGCAGATCCAGAACCAGCTGAAGATCTACGAAAACATGCTGCAAAACATAGCGCAGCTGCCCAGTCATATCTGGGGGCAGGTCGAGAGCGATCTTAATCAGCTTCGTAGCATTGTGGACCAGGGGCAGAGTATCGCCTTTTCCATGGGCAATGCCGACGATGTCCTGCAGCAGCGTTTCAAGAGTTATGCCGAGCTTCAGGCAAACCTGCCAAATGGCGAGAATTTCTCCGCCACCTACCAAACATGGTCAGACACCAATCGCGACACGATCGGCAGCACGCTGAAAGCAGCGAGCCTGAGCGCTGATCAATTTGACAGCGAAGAGAGCACCATGAGTTCGTTGCGAAACATGTCGGAATCGGCAGATGGACAGATGAAGGCTTTGCAGGTCGGACATCAGGTCGCTGCCCAGCAAGTGGCGCAGATGCAAAAACTGCGCGGCCTCGTTTCCCAGCAGATGACGATGATGGGTACCTGGCTTCAGTCGGAGCAGACCGACAAGGACCTGGCTCAAGCTCGGCGGGAGAAGTTCTTCAACGCCGATGTTCGATCAGTACCGGCAGGTCAAAAGATGGAGCCACGCTGGTGAACCGCCTCGCCATCATCGTAGCGGCAATCATGATCGTCGCAGCCGTCTCTGCCTTAATGACTGTGCTCATCGTCCCAGTGGGGAAGGGCAACACGCTCACGATGTCCGATCAGCAAAAAGCCGCTCGGGAGAAACTCTTCGGTTCCGGAAAGAATCTCCCGCCGATGAGGCAAGGGTAGGAGATGCGTCCGCGATGGTGAAACTCGGGCTCAAGCAAAGTTTTCTGGTAATCGGGGTTGTCTGCATTACTCTGGCTGGACCGGCATTCGGTCAGCAGGGACAGGTCCTGACCGAACTCGAAAACCAGGTCTCCACGGCCGCAAAGGGTTGGGAGACAACCATCATGGACGCGGCGCGGTCCTTGTTCTGGATCCTCGCAACAATCGAGGTCGGCATTGCTGCGGTTTGGCTGGCGATTCAGGCAGCGTCCCTGGACAGCTGGTTTGCGGAGCTGGTCCGCCGCATCATGTTCATTGGCTTCTTTGCCTTCGTGCTGGACCAAGGTCCGGCCGTCGCCCGCGCGGTCGTTGACAGCCTGTTTCAGATCGGCGCCGGCAGTGGGTCGGCATCGCCCGCTGAAGTGTTCGATGCAGGAATACGCGTGGCATCGCAGATGTCCGAACAAGTGAAGTTTGGCCTTTTCGAGGACAACGCACTCGCCATCGCAGCCGTCCTGGCGATGGGTATCGTCGTGATCTGCTTCTCGCTTGTTGCAGCCATCTTCGTCTCCGTGATGGTGGAGATGTATGTCGGGTTGCTTGCTGGCATGATCATGCTCGGCCTTGGCGGGTCGTCCTATACGAAGGACTTTGCCATAAGATATCTCGTCTACGCTTTCAGCGTAGGCATGAAGTTGATGGCTCTCGTGATGATCGCCAAGATTGGCTCCGAGGTCCTGCTCGGACTCGCGCAAGCACCAACGGCAAAGTCCGAGCAATTCATAACGACGCTGGCAGTTGCCGGCATCTCGGTCGTCGTGTTCATCGTTGCCATGTACGTGCCCAACATCATTCAGGGAGTGGTGCAGGGCGCATCCGTCACGGGCGGCATGGAGACCAATCGCCACGGCGGGCAAGGCGCATCTTTCGCAGCCGGCGCTGCCTTCCTTACCGCAGGTGCCGCAGGTGCGGGGTTTGCCGCAGCACAATCAGCGCGCGCCTCCGGTTCCTCGACTGCGAGTGCTGCGCTCCGCGGGATCGGGGCCAGTTTCGGCTCGGGCGCAAAGGCTGCGGGATCAGCTGCCAAGGAAAAGGCAATCGGTTCACCCGGAGCCTATGCAGGTTCGCTCCTCGGACTTGCCAATGCAAAGCTTGATGAGAGCCGCGGTGGCCGAAGCGGGAAGACTCCGCCTCCGGAACGCAATGACAAACTGTAATCAAAGAGGGAATATCGAATGGCCGCGAACCGCGCTCCCGAAAACCCGTACCTTGCCGCTCGGCAGGAGTGGACGGAACGATACGGCTCTTATGTCCAGGCCGCACGAGCCTGGAGGATCGTCGGTATCCTTGGCCTCTCCATGGCCGTAATCGGTTTTACCTATGCGATGTATCTGAGCACTCAGATCAAGCTGGTCCCTTATATTGTAGAGGTGGACAAACTCGGCACCTCGGTGACTGCGGGGGTCCCACAGCAGATCGAATATGCCGATCCCCGTGTCGTACGAGCTACCCTCGGCAGTTTTATCACCAGCTTCCGGTCGATCACACCAGATGCCGTGGTGCAGAAGCAATACATCGATAGGACCTACGCAATGCTGCGCACCTCCGATCCATCGACGCAAAAGATCAATGCCTGGTTTCGGGGCAATTCACCGTTCGAGAAAGCGAAAACCTCGACTGTCGCCATCGAGGTCAACAACATCGTGGCGCTGTCAAACCAGACCTACCAGATCGACTGGACCGAATATGAACGCGACCGCAAGGGCAAAGAAACGGGGACGCGCCGCTTCCGCGGGATTGCAACGGTTACGCTGACCGCTCCTCAGGACGAGGCGACCATCCGCCTCAATCCGATCGGCCTCTATGTTCAGGATTTTGACTGGACCGCACAGCTTTAAGGGCAAGGGAATTTACATGTACAGCAGAACAGGAATGATCGCAGCAGCGGGCTGCATGGCCGGACTCGTCCTTGTGAACGGCTCATTTGCGCAGAGCATGACACCGAACGAGGTGAAGGGGACAAACATCTCCCGAAAGTGGCGCGGCACACCAGGCCTTGTGACCACGGGACCGGACGGCAAGGTCATCTTCCTCTTTGGGGAAACCCAGCCCTCCGTCGTATGCTCGCCGCTCCAGGTCTGCGATATCGAGCTCGAGGGCGGGGAGATCGTCCGCGACGTTCTGGTCGGCGACACGGTACGTTGGAAGATCGAGCCTGCGACTTCCGGTGCCACCGGCGGGCAAGCGATTCACCTGATCGTCAAGCCGTCCGAAGCAGGTCTTGTCACCTCTATGGTGGTGACGACTTCGCGCCGGACCTACCACGTCCAGCTGAAATCACATCCCAGCCAGTATATGGCGCGGATCGGGTTTGAGTATCCCGAAGATGTGTCGACCAAGCTGGCTGACATCAATTCTCGGCTAGAGACTGGCGGTATTTCTGGGTCCGCGTCGGAAAAATTGAACTTCGCGTATTCAGTCAGCGGTCGCGCCTCGTGGAAACCGAAACGTGTCTACTCGGACGGCCTGAAAACCTACATCCAGTTTCCGAAGTCGATCTCCGGCCAGGATGCGCCGGTGCTCTTCGTCGTCAGCGGCGGCCAAAACCGTATCGTCAACTATCGCATGAGAGATGACATGATGATCGCCGACTATGCGATCGACAAAGCGATTCTGATTTCCGGGGTCGGCTGGCGACAGCAAAAAATC
>Ga0163216_101310_pt1 | contig 16742 bp, 20 predicted proteins | sample SynspAceP_FD_167610 | JGI IMG/M metagenome (GOLD analysis project Ga0163216, IMG submission 167610) | Saline lake microbial communities from Ace Lake in Antarctica - Synechococcus sp. Ace-P (Illumina Assembly) | ecosystem: Environmental > Aquatic > Non-marine Saline and Alkaline > Saline ...
TTTCTGTTTTTTCGATTTTGTGACCATTCGAGTGTCTCCATTTGGAAGAGGTTGGTAGTTCTTCCAATAAGAGCACTCGAATGGTCCTTCTGCTTAGATTTTAATGATCTAGGGGACATACCAGGTGTCCGGTACCGTTTCTGTTGACCAGGACGGTACTTTCACCTAAGCTGGGGTTTTGAAACTTCATTTTCGTTGCGGGGGTGTTTTGAATGGGAAGACCCAAACGTGCGGACGCGGGCGGACATTGCGATCACATGCTCAACCGGGCGAACCTTGGTGCGACCATTTTTGAAAAGGATGCGGACTACGAAGCGTTCGAGAAGATTCTTGACGAGGCTTTGGAACGATTCAAGATAGAACTCTTCGCGTACTGTCTGATGCCAAATCACTATCACCTGTTGGTCCGCCCAGGCGAGGACGGTGAAATGGGCCGCTTCGGGCACTACATTGGGCTGACTCACACTCAGCGGCATCATGCACATTACAAGACGACCGGAATGGGGCATTTGTATCAAGGCCGGTTCAAGTCATTTCCCGTCCAAAGCGACGAGCACTTTCTGAGCGTCGCACGGTACGTCGAGCGAAATGCTTTCGCTGCGGAACTGTGCAATCGCCCAGAAGACTGGGGATTTGGCAGTTTGCATCACTGGCAGCGCAAGACGAGAATATTTTCGCAGCGGATATCTTCGTGGCCGATCCGTCGGACCTCCAATTGGATTCAACTCGTCGCCACGGACTTCAGTAAACTGGAGCGAGACCAGCTAGACTTGAGTGTTAAACGCGGAGTCCCCTTTGGGAATGAAACATGGGTGGAGCACATTGCCCGAACCTTCGATTTGGAGTCAACCATGCGTCCCCGAGGACGCCCAAGGAAAAAACCGATCAAGAAATGAACCTCCAAAACCAGAAAACGGTACCGGACCCCTTTTCTTCGTAAGGGTGCCGACGTTGGTCAGCCTGCGGTGATTTCGATCAACACGATCTTCTCTGGATTTGGCGTTCTCGAAATGCTTTGCCGCCTGCATCAAATCCGCGATGATGGCAATCAAGAATTTGCAAACCAGCGTTGGTCTCTGTCCGGCGGCTTCGCCACCAAGGAATCTGATGGTGAACGGTGTCCCGCTGTCTCGCGGAATCTCGGACGAGGCGACATGAACCCGTTGCTGGGAACGCCCGAATTGTCGGTCGATCGGGCGGCAAGCCATGCGACTCACTAAGCGACTTTGGTCTCAAGTTCGACGTTGGCTTCCACCGTGGCGCCAACGCTGGAAACCTGTCTGGGTTGACGACGTTCCAGATCATGTTCTACCCCATGTCGTTTATCTCGTGCGAGAAGACGGGGTGGTCTGGCAAGTGATAATGGCGTGTCCCTGAGGGTGCGAGGCTACGATCCAGCTCTGCTGCCTCCCGAACACCCGTCCAAGTTGGCGATTCAACATTTACAGCGACGGCACCGTCTCCCTTCATCCTTCGGTTTGGCGCAAGGTCGGATGCCGAAGCCACTTCTTTGTTCGCAAGGGACGAATTCAATGGTGCTAGGGACGTCGCCGCCCTCGATCTTCGGTTTCGCAACAATTCTAGCGAACCCGCGCCAGGTTTCAGCAGTCTCGGTCAGAAACGTCCACATGGGAGCACTGCATTCAACATTGAGAGAACCGCCATGAGAAAACTAGCATCCATCCGAACCGTAACTGAGACTCGGCCAATTGACGGCGCGGACATGATTGAATTGGCCGTCGTTGATGGCTGGAAGTGTGTGACTAAGAAAGGTGAATACACTGCGGGCGATGCGGTGATCTATTGTGAGATCGACTCATTCTTGCCGGTGCGGGATGAGTTCGAGTTTCTGCGTAAGTCTTCGTTGAAGACGATGGACGAGCGAGAGGGATTTCGACTGCGAACGGTGAAGCTGCGTGGCCAGATCTCACAAGGCTTGTTGATTGACCCGAGCATCCTCGGACGTCCGTTCACGGTAGGCGACGACGTGACGGAGGAATTGGGCATCGAGAAGTATGAAGCTCCGATTCCTGCGTGTCTCGGCGGCGACGTTGTGGGCGGGTTTCCTGCGTTCATCGCGAAAACGGACGAGGAGCGGATTCAAAACCTGGCTTGTGATTACGAATCGTTTCGTGGCAAGGAGTTCTACGTTTCGGAGAAGATCGATGGCACCTCGTTCACAGCGTTTGTAAAGGATGGCGAGTTCGGGGTTTGCGGTCGCAATTGGCAGTTGGCTGAAGACCAGACAAACAGTCATTGGCGAGTTGTTCATTCACGATCGCTTCACGAGCGACTACCAAGTCTCGGTCGATCATTAGCTGTGCAGGGAGAACTCGTTGGCCCAGGGATCCAGAAGAATCGCTACGGATTGAAGGAGCCGACGGTGTTCGTGTTCAACGTCTATGACATCGAAGCGTCGGCATACTTGGACAAAGCTGCAATGGAAATGGTTAGCGAACAGCTCGGTCTGCGGACCGTTCCTGCGGTTGGCAGCTTCTCTGTGTCGGAGAGTATCGACGAGATGCTTGCGTCCGCCGAAGGGAAGAGCGTGCTCAATCCGAAAACCGAACGCGAGGGACTGGTCTGGGTTTACGGTAGCGGCGACGATCGTATCTCGTTCAAAACGATTTCAAACCGATTTCTCGCCAAAGGCGGCGAATAGCGAATGAAGATTTGGTTCATTTCTGACACTCACAATCGACATCGGGAGCTGACCGTTCCCGATGTCGATTTGGTGATTCATTGCGGGGATGAGTCGACGCATGGGAATGCTTGGATGAATAAATTGGAGGCTCGGCCGTTCTTTGATTGGTTTTCCGAGCTAGACATTGCTGACAAGGTGTTTGTGCCGGGGAATCATTCGACGGCAGTTGAACAGGGGCTGGTTCGTGCGGAGGATTATCCGAACGTGCGGTTTCTGATTCACGAGGAGATGGACTGAAGATTTTCGGCACGCGGTATACTCCACAGTTCTTTAATTGGGCGTACATGAAGTCTCGCGATGAAATGGACATCGTTTGGGACTCGATTCCCAACGACGTTGACATTTTGATCTCGCACGGTCCTCCCAAAGGAGTGCTCGATGTCACTCGTGACATTGAATCGAAGAAACCGATTCATGTGGGTTCCAAATCGTTAATGCGTCAGATTACCGAGCGGATCCGACCGACGTTCCACGCGTTCGGCCATATCCACGATGAATCGGGTCATCGAAACTATGGCATGGTGACGCGTGGCAAGACAAAGTTCATCAATTGCTCGTGCTGCGACTTGGCCTGCAAGTTGCTCAACCCAGGGTTTGTTGTCGAAGTTGAGGGAGTCAAGTCGTGAAGTATTCAGTCGAACCTGATTTGACGCCGGCGGAATTCATTGATGTCCTTCGCCGTTCGACGTTGGCCGAGCGGCGGCCGGTGGACGATGTGGCTCGGATTGCGAAGATGTTGTCGGGTGCGGACTTGATCGTGACGGCACGGGATGAGGACGGGACGCCTGTCGGTGTGGCGAGGGCGATTTCCGATTTTGCGTACTGCACCTATCTGTCGGACTTGGCGGTCGATGTTGCTTTTCAGGGGAAGGGTATTGGACGTGAGCTGATCCGACTGATTCACGAGAAGGCGGGCCTGGACACGCGGCTGATTCTGCTTTCGGCGCCGGCTGCTAAGAGCTTCTATCCGCACGTCGGGATGGAGAAGCATGATTCTTGCTGGATGATCCCGCCGCGAGATAATCCGTAGATCAGGCTTTCTTGACAAATTCGGATTTAAGCGACATCGCTCCGATGCCGTCTATCTTGCAGTCGATGTCGTGATCGCCGTCGACAATGCGGATGTTCTTCACTTTCGTACCGCCTTTGACCACGCCGCCATTGAACTTCAAGTCCTTGATGACGACGACGGTATCGCCGCTTTCCAGGACGTTGCCGTTGGCGTCGCGTGTCGCGTCTTCTTCAGCGGCAGCCGCTACGTCGGCCGGTGACCATTCGTGGGCGCAGGTTGGGCACACGAGCAATGGTCCGTCTTCGTATGTGAATTCGCCGTCGCATTGAGGGCAGTTGGGTAGATCGCTCATGTACAGGTCGCCGGGTGATGGTTGGATTTTTCGGCGATTGTCGCAGATGGACGTGATCTGAGAAGATGTTGAAACAGAAAACGCCCGCAAGAGATTTCTCTCTCGCGGGCGTTTCGGTTTATTGTTCGCGACTGTGTGATTCACACGGGCTTACAGTTCGACTGATTCCACTTCGCGGACGAAGCGGGATGCGTCTCCTTCTAGGAACGATGAGACAACGTTGAACACGGCGTCACTGAAGCCGCCGATGTTGAGGATGTCACTTCGCTCTGGTCCCTGGCTGGTTCCGTACGGTTGCAGGTCAATGCAGACCAGCTTTGGATCGGCGATGCCGAGCTTCTGCTGGGTCTTCTTGAACTGCTCCCACTGCGTCATCACACCGGTTGAACCGTTTTGGCCGTAGCCACTGTAATGACCGTAATGGGGGCGTCCCGAGGTGATCCAGCTTTCGTTGTCGCTGACCAGCACGATGCCTGCGAAGCGTTGCTTCGAGTATCGCTTGTTCGCTTCAACGAACGGCAGTGAGCAGTCCGTTCCTCCGCCTCCAAACTTCGACAAGCGTGCTGACAGAGACAAGATCGAATCACTTGGATCGAGCTTTGCCTTGTAAGCCTGCGTATCGAACGGAATCACGACGCTGTCTGGGTTACGACGCAGGATCGCTGCTGCGAACAGTGCCGCAACATCGATGCATCGCATCTTCGACGTTCCGCCTCCCCCGCCATTTCGACCCGCACGGTTGCCCGTGACGGCGCATCCCATCGAACCTGACGTGTCGAGTCCGATGATGACTGGGCCTGGTAGCTTTGGCACGTTTCCGCACGCGATCTCGGCAGCGTCATGCAACGCCGACTTGATCTTGCTAGGAACCTCGTCCGAAGCGTTCAAGTATGCCGCCAGGTACTGGTACGGGAACTGACGGATGCGAGCGATCGCGTCCGGGTCAGCCAGTTGGCCGGCCACGTAGTCGATCATCGCGTTGTCGGTTCCGTAGCAAGTAGCATGACTCTCTGAGTCGTGGCTTCCCGACTCGGAGAGTCGGGCTACTTTAAAAACGTCGTGACGCAGTAGCGTGTTGAGGTTCATGCGCAGTGCTTGTGGTCCCATCTGTCGGGCGATTGCCTTCCAAACGAGCGGACCCTTCGCGGCGTCGGCCAGCAAATCCCAACGAACCGTTTTGGAAAGGTCGCCCGCGATCAACGTCTGTGCCTCGGCCGTGTCGGCGCCGCGGTACGCGATCAGTGACTGAACCGTCGTTGGCAAGTCGGTTTCCGTTGCCGGAGCCCACTTATCGACTGGCTTATCGGTCAGCCATCCGAATAGCGCACGACGTGCGTCATCCTTCGGCGTCGGACGTGCCATTCGCAAGATGTCTCGCAGGCTCGGATCGTTTCCAATCGAAGCTGAAAGCAACTTGCCAACGGACGCGTCGTTCAACCAACGCTGGAACGCACGCTGCAGCGATGACGACAGGCTCTTGCGACCGAACTGTCCCGATCGAGTCATTTGGAACACCGTGCGCAGAACGCGTCCGTTGTCCGCAACTCGGTCGAAGACTTGGTGCATGAGCTTGGTATCACGCGTCGATAGCACGACCAACAGCGCCGCTGGCATGTCCTTCATGTAAGCACGCTCACGTGAGTAGACAGCCAGTTTTGCCAGGAATTCGTTGTCGTCGACTTGGTCGATCAGCTTTCGCATCTCATCCAGTTGCGTTTGCGCGTTCGCGTAGTAGACGTTACCGAACGTACCGGTAGCCGCCATCTGGGCGAGCGCGTGCTTCGGCGCGTACTTGTAGGCTGGGCCGCCGGCTTCGTTGACGACGGTTGCTCGTGGGAGAACGCTAGTGATGCTTTGGAACAGAGACTTGTTGGCCATGGTGACCTCCTCAGTGGTGCAGGCTGCTAGCCTGCTCGGGCAGTCGCGGCAGGCTGGCAGCCTGCAATACGACGAAACGTTTTGAAAAGCACTCGACGAAAGCTGGGACAGAGATCACGTTCGTTTGTTTCCAACCGCACGCGGCGGGACTTGAACCCGCTGGACCTTGCGGTCGTGCCATGGATTCCGTACCGGCAGTCGAGTGTGTTTTGGTAGTGATGCACTGTGTTGAATGAGAGAAAGGGCACGATCGACGAAGTGGTGACCAGAGGTTTAACGGCGCTCTACCACTGAGCTACGCCCCTGCGATCGTTGAAAAGCAGTTGGGGCGGTGGGACTCGAACCCACGACATCCGGCTCCTGAAGCATGTACTCCGAATCGGCAGTCGATCGTGTGCGCTTTCTATTTCGTTTTCTCCTTGGCGGCCTTTCGCATTTGCTTCCAAAGCGATCGGCCGTTATCCCGGTCAAGCCGCACGAGTTGGTGTTGTCGCGTGTCAAACGCGATCAGCTTGCCTTTCGGACGCCTGACGTAAACGAACGGCAAGCAAACTGCGACTACTTTGTGCGGTTCGCCGGCTGCACGAGGCAGGTAGCGACTCCGAACGGGTTCGTCGGTTGGTAGCGAGAGTCCTGAGCAGCTCCATAGGAATGAAGGGAGTTCGATGATCTCGCTGAGGATGGTGACGAAGTCACCTTTGGCGATGTCTTCGCCAGCGATCCTGGCCGCGACGGTCGTCGCAGTTTTGGATCTCGTTTCGGTTGTGGTTTTCATGGTTCCGCAATCGGTGAAAGAATGAGTTGTTCATGTGTGTTCCTGTTGGGCTGCGCGAGAATTACTCGCGGCCGGTCGTAATTGCGAAACAGGGATGTAGGACACGCATGGTTCGATCTTTCGATACGATTGAGGAAAACGGCTGACGAAGTTTGTGAATCAGACAGATTCGATGCTCTACCAACTGAGCTACGAAGCGAACACAAGGTTCACTTCGAGGGGAATCGAACCCGCGACCTCGTCATTCGCATGACGTGCTCTCCCATGTACTCCGAACCGGCAGTCGCCTTGTGTTGTAAAAGCCCAACGAAGTTGTTTGCCGAGAAAACCGCTCTTATCGACAGCAATGCCATCGACAGTGGGCACACGACGACGATTCTCAGGGAGATTCGCCGACGCTCACGCTGCTTCCGGTCGCCCGGAAGCTCGATACCTTAGGGTCCTCATAGTTAGGATGTATTCCCAGCAGGCAGTTGAACTTTGTGTTGTGACTGATCGGCGAGGAAACGGCTCAGATGTTTCACATTTTCAAGATGTAATCCGAACCAGCAGTCGATCAGTCAAGAAACGCTGGTGGGAGTCGAACCCACTTCGTCCGAGTTGCAGTCGGATGCCTAGCCGTCTGGCTCCAGCGTCTTGTTGCTCGCGATCCGGCGTAGTGCCGAGTCGCGAACGGTGTTTCAGTCTTTTTCTCTAAAAGTATTCGTCGCGGTTAGAGCCATCAAAGGCGGCCCGAACGCATGCAGCACTTTTTGAATCGCAATCGACTGCCGCATGGACAGGGATCATTGCGTCCAAGTTTCTCTTCGAGTTGCTTATCGCCGTGAACGACTCGCAATCCCCGTTTGACTTGCGTTTCCGATGGGAACCCGCGTCGTCGTTTACTCATCGGCTCGAAAGCAGTGATCTTGGTCGAGTCGCTCTTCGCTGTGTTCGTATCGCATCGGTCTGCTCCTATTAGTGGGGCGTTGAGTATTAAGTGCTCTCGCCAGGAATCGAACCTGGTCTACGACCTTCGCAAAGTCGCGTGCTATTCCGGCACACTCCGAGAACAAATGTGGCCTTGTTTCAAGGCCGAGTACCTCGCCAGGGAGTCGAACCCCGTCCAACGGTTTCGAAGACCGTCGTGCTGTCCATCACACTCGCAAGGCGTGTTTCTTCCGTCGTGGCTTCGCTGCCACTTGATGTTCGTCTCGATAGACAATCATTCCAGGTTGGTTGGTTCGCACCTTTGTCGTGAAAACACCTTCGTCTTCCAGTAATTGGGCCAATTCCCAAAGCCGACTGATGACCGGCTGCGAGTTCGAGCGGAACCAGAACAGGCATCGCCAATTCGAATCGTCCAACGCTGGGACGGTCAAGTTTCGGTTGAACCACGTGAGTACTTCACGAAGTCGATCGCGCGTCGCTTCGGGTAAAGTTGTTCGGTCCGCAATCCGGCCGGCCGCGACAAAGATGCCAGCGGGACGACCGGTGTTGCGACAGCGCAACTGGGTCTGAAATCGAATGTAAGTGTCCATTGGTCATCAAGTTGTCTCGGTGTGTAATCAAGGTGGTCACAAGAGCCGACGACTGGGTTCGCATCAGCATGAGCCGCTTTACAAGAGCGGTGCCTTTCTGCATCGAGCCACGTCGGCATGGGTTGTCGCATCAGTAGCCCGACCAGGAATCGAACCAAAAACTTCTGGTTAGAAGCCAGAGATGATGTCCGTTTCACCATCGAGCCGTTTTGCAAACAAGCGGAAGGCGAGGGAGTCGAACCCTCATCACCCGAAGGTGGCACGCGTTAGCAGTGCGGCCCGGCAAACCGTATCCGGCTGCCTTCCGAAATCATTGAGTGGACCGGAAGGGAATCGAACCCTTCTCACCGATTTTGCAAGGATCAGTCGCCCCCTTGGAACATGCCAGCCCATTTGTCGTCAAACATCACTCAGAGGTCCGCGAGCGGAATTGAACCCGGTCTTCGTCCATACCACAGACGCGTGCTGCCGCAACACTTACAGACCTTCTTGTGTCAGTGATCACGGATGGAATCGAACCATCGGTCTCCTGCTTGTCACGCAGGCGTCTTAGCCGCTGGACCACGCGATCATGTTTGGATTGAAGTAGTCGAGACAGGAGTCGAACCTGCAAAATAACAAGCCTCTCATGTTTTCCTGTTTGCGTACTCGACCGTGAACGCTCAATTCAAGTAGCGGATCCGGGGGTCGCACCCGGCGGTCCAGGCTTATGAGGCCTGGCTGAGCTCTGGCCCATCCGCGTTGTTATCGCATTCAAGTAGCGGGTTCGGGGGTCGCACCCGACGGTCCAGGCTTATGAGGCCCGGATGAGCCTGGCTCACCCGCATCGTTAAAGTAGCCAAGGCGAGAGTTGAACTCGCACGCCAATACTGGCACGACATTCTGAGTGTCCCGTGTCTACCGATTCCACCACTTGGCTGTTTGAATCGAAGTACTGCGGGAGGGAGTCGAACCCTCAATCACGAACGTTTAAAATTCGCCGCTTTGCCGGTTTGCGTACCACAGTGAGTTGAATCAGTACTGAGGGCGGGAATCGAACCCGCAAGCACTTGTTCCTAAGACAAGCGGCTCGCCGTTGGCCTACCTCAGCGTTTCTAGAAAGTGGAGCACCGGGGAATCGAACCCCGATTTCCTGCATGCAAAACAGACGTCTTCCCGTTGGACGAGCGCCCCATGTTTTTATTCGTTTCAGTGCCCAGAGCAGGAATCGAACCTGCAATCACTCGGGCCCTGTGTTCAATGGTTACTGGGTCGAGCCGCTCTGCCGATTGGCGTATCTAGGCGTTGTTGTTCGCAGTAGTCCCGGATGGAATCGAACCATCGTTTCCTGCGTGTAAAACAGGTGTCGTCGCCGTTGGACCACAGGACCATGTTGTCGATCCGAAGAGCACGTCCCCAAGGATTTGAACCCTGACTAACTGGTTTGGAATCAGCAGTGCTACCGTTACACCAGAGACGTGTGTTGAACTTCTCAAAACAAGTGGGAACGCAAGGAATCGCACCTCTCGCCGGCTACCACACGATTCAAGTCAGAAGGCTTTTCAAAAAAACCTCCCGTGCGGAAACGCTCTCATATACCAATCGAACGAGCGGAAGCCGTGGGACTCGAACCCACAACGGTTTTTGACCGCAGCTGTTTTCAAGACAGTGTCCTCATCCGGCCGGGTGACTTCCGTAATACGTCATCAAACGCAGTGACGTGAGCGGGAATCGAACCCGCGGACTCCTGGATGAAAACCAGACGATTCTGCCATCAGAATCTACCACGCCGTTTTGTTGCTTCGATCGAAGCGAGTACCGCATAGGAGTTTCGATCTCCTTCCTGCTGCCTGAGAAGCAGCCGACCTAGCCAGTAGTCGAATGCGGCGAATTGAAAGCGATGGCAACGGGAGTCGAACCCGCAGCGACTTGATAGACAATCAAGCTCCCTTCCCAGAGGAAACTGCCACCGAAAATATTCGTGAGGGTGACCGATCGGAATTGAACCGACATGGACTTCGTTCACAGCGAAGTTCCTGAAACCAACACAGGACGGCCACAGCTCCATAGGCTGGAATCGAACCAGCGGCAAACTGATTAACAGTCAGTCCGAGCCACCAACGGCTCCCCCATGGATTATGAAATAATTAAACAGCACCGGAGACTGGAATCGAACCAATGAACTCCTGATTCAGAGTCAGGTGCAGCGACCAACAACTGCTACTCCGGTGTACATCAAACTTGCAAAGCACTCCGTCCGGGAATTGAACCCGACCTGCGAGCTTCAAAGGCTCACGTCGCGACTACGCGCCGGAGAGAGTGTTTTCAAAACCAATCGAAGAGTGTCCTGCGGGAATCGAACCCGCCTATCTGAGTTGGAAGCCCAGCACCTTTGCCGCTCGGCCAAGGACACGATGAATGCATCACTACCAAATTGTCAAAGATCAAAGATGCCGAAGCATCAAGAGCACCGAGCCGGAATCGAACCCGCATCACCTCGTTACGACGGAGGAGTCTTGCCGTTAGACCATCAGTGCTAATTTCTAAATACTCAAAGTGGGATCGGTGAGAATCGAATTCACATCGCTCGGATTAAGAGTCCGATCCATTACCAGCCCATATTGGGTTCGTTTTTGTTGTCGCCCGTTCCATGCGGGCACGAAAAAAGGCTCAATGTCTGCGGTGACACCGAGCCTTCATGGAGAAAGCGTTCGCTAGAGCAGCGAGTGTCACATCAGACGCGGATACGCCGGGGCATCATTCAAATTCGACGGACTGTCACTATGGACAGGGGCGTTGAAGAACGTGCCTTCGTGTATCTGTTCGAGTCGACTGGGTTGAATTTTTGATAACATCAGAAAGCTCTTTAACTCGCTCGTCTGTTGAATGTGACTTGTGTGTTCGGAGAGATAGACGCTTTCGCTTTACGATGGTTCGCCTAAAATCTCGCTTTCACAAAAATAGAGATGCGCGAGATCGCGTTTCGATTTCACCAAACGCAAAGAAACTCAAAGAAGACTCACCACAATGAATTCAATCGAAAACTTTCTCGCTGCCAAAACCTACGCTGTCGCCGGTGCATCGGCCCGCACACACAAGTATGGTTACAAGGTCTTTATGGCCTTGCTCGCCTCCGGCCGCGAGACGTATCCGCTCAACCCAGTCACCGAAGAAATCGAAGGCCACAGGGCCTATCCGAAAATCGCAGACCTTCCCCTTGTACCCCAAGCGCTCTCAATCATCACTCCACCGGAAGTCACCCGCCAAGTCATCGCCGATGCAATCGAGGCCGGAGTAAAACACATCTGGATGCAACCCGGTGCCGAAGACGACCAGGCCAGCCAATCCGCGCGCGAAGCCGGCATCAACGTCATCGACGACGGCGCGTGCGTGTTGGTGCTCTTGGCTCGCGGTTAGGCGATCTCGCGAATGACTCTCGCCGGACTACCGGCAGCGACGACTCCGACCGGCACGTCCTTCGTCACCACGCTGCCAGCACCGATGACACTTCGGTCGCCAATTGTGACACCGACCAGCACGGATCTTCCGTCGATACCGCGGCAGTATCCCAGTCACCTGTGACGATGGTTTCACAGTCTTTTAGCAAGTGGATGCATTCGACTGGGTTCGGACCGTATCCAACGATGTCGCCCAGACACACGATCTGATCAATGCCCAACGAGGCAATCTTTCCCAAGACTGCTTTCAGTGCTTCCAGGTTACCTTGAGTGTCGCTGATGATTGCTTTGATCGGCTGTAGTGAATCGGAATCGCGGCTCACTGAATTCCCTCCAAGACAGACCGTTGCGTTCGATTCAACTCAACGCCTGGCCGAGCCGCCTGCACCATAGCGATGGCATCGGATAACAGGTGTAAGACTGAATCTGCCAGCTATCTTTCGGTTCCGTGAACTCGCAAGTCAGATCGACCACCGTGGCAATGTGGTCCGGCAGTTCATGGCCAAGGAGTCGTCTTGAAAGCACAAGATCTTCGAGCGAATTCACTTTTGGCTCTCGCGACAGCAAACGAACCAAGTGCCAAACAGCCAACACATATAATAGGTAAGGCAATACCAAGACCGTTCCAAGCTTCGAACGCCGCCCATCAAAACGCTTGCCAAAGACTCCAGGTGCGGAAAACAGGTAGGCAGCCGAAACCACCCCAAACGAGAACGCTGGATAGAAAAGCAACTAAGCCCACGGACCGCCGCGAACTGCAGCCACCCCCATTGCGATCGCCAGCAACAGAAAGAGGAAACCGTATTTCACTTGGCATCCGTCATGTCTGCGTCCGAGCTTGGAGGATTGCGTCATCTAGTTCCGATTGGTGCTCCGCCGACCTTACTACGATCGTCACTGAAACGTCCGCGAAGCGAGGCTCGTTTGCGATCGGTCCTACCGTTGTTCCAAAACCGGAAATAGACATCGGACCATAGCCCGTCGCGAGCGTTGGCATTGAAACCGTCTTCGCTCCCAGGCCGATCGCCATGTCGAGAGCAGTGATAACAGTCTTGCGCACCAGTTCAACAGATGAATCGTAAAACGGGTCGATCGCAATGGCGTGGAGGATGTGCTTGAACGGCAGATCGCCAGCCTGGCTCTGAACAACGCTTCCAGCACATCACCGACTTGAATTTTGATTAGCATGCGACCGTTACCAATGTTTGTTTCAAAGCTTTTTAAAATTGAACGATGACGATACGTTCGCCAAAGGTGACTTTGTTCAGCTCGTCCTTCGTCATATCGAGAAGGTCGCCTTTCACAACGTCGAGTCTGTTCATAGGCGGCTCACTTGGGGAACGTCAGGAAGTTCGTCGGCACTGAATCGACCAACCAGACTCCATTGGCCGACAAGTAGAACTGATGTTCGCTTTGACGCATGGACGCGGCATCGACATGAAGGATGATCGGCTTGCCGCGCCGCGAGCCGACTCTGGTAGCGGTTGATTCGTCGGCGGAAAGATGGACGTGATTTCGAGACCGTTTCTGCAGACCGCCGCTTCGGATGCTTTCGATGAACGCAGCGACCGTCCCGTGATACAGAATCTCTGGCGGTTTGGTTTCTTCGAGCTTCAGATCCACGCCCGTCACTGAATGGCCTTGGCTAGCTCGAATGCGGAGTCCGTCGTCGCTGAGTGCGAATCGCTTCTTGTCGTTGGTTGCAACAATTTCATGAAGCAATTCGAGGCTCAGTTTCTTACCCCGCACATTGGCGTTTGCGATTAGTTCATTGATTTCGAGCCAACCTTCCTCATCGAGAGTCATCCCGATCGCTTCGGGTTGGTGCCGAAGAACCAGACTAAGGAATTTGCTCGTTCTAATAAGTGTTTTGTCAGATTTCATCACCCTGATTGTATCCGACAAAACAACGATGCCCGTGACGGGTTGTTCCGCCACGGGCATTTCGATGGTTGATATCTAATTCGCATTGTTCGACAACCACAACTTAAAAGCCGTTTTCGATGACGACTTCGTCGAGCGGGAGTTGGCCTGGCTTCGGCCAAGCTTCTTTGGTGCCTTTGCCGATGGCGACCATGGGTCCCATGACGTGGTCGTCGGGGAGATTGATCAGCTTGCCGACCTCTTCGATATCGAAGCCGATCATAGGGCAGGATTGGTAGCCCAGTCCCTGCGCGGCCAACATCATGGTTTGCATCGCCAAGCCGATCGAGCGTTGGGCTTCGTCGCGCTGCAGCCACTCGCGGCCTTCGTGGAACGGTCCCATCCAGTTGACCAACATCTCGGCGACCTCCTTCGGTGCGTTTGCAAAATAGCGAGACGGCTCTTTCTGCCACGCCTTCATGTCGGCGGTGAACAGGACCAGTAGCGAGGCAAGCAAATAAGGGCCATCGATACAAAAGTCTCCTCACAGCGATAGCGAGGACCGGTTTCGAATCAGTTTCGTCACCATCACCTACCTAGAATCGGATTGGGCACCATCGAATCGATGCGGAGAAGCAATCCGCGCAGCGGATACCCTCAAGTCCCTCTTTGAGCGATCAATCAGCAACCCAAAGCGGCAATCTTCAGGTGGACGATCAACCCAGCGGGTTGTCTGAAGCGCACAGCCAATGCTTTTCGCAACGAATCGCCTCCCGCGCCAAGCTCTCCAACGTCCCCGCCGCACGCTTGAACACTCGGCCGAACTTGCTGACCAACTCACACCAGTCGGTCGCGTCCAACCCGATTCGCGTCAGGATCGGAGCCAAGTGATCAGGAATCACTCCCACCTTGTCGGCTTTCAATTGCCGTCCGGTCCAATCCAACAACTCTTGCGACGCCGACGACTGCGTTCCCAATCGTGCGTTCCCAATCATGCGTGCTCGGTCGCGTGCGATCTTCCCGCTCGTTCAGGTCGTCAATCCGATCCTTCGCCCCGGTGTAGTCACTCATTTCCGGTGTTTCGGCGATCGCCGCACGGATCGGATTGAGGTCAACGCGACCCGTCGGGTTTCCGTCGATGAGGAAACAGTCGCAGCCAACGTCGAACGACTGGCCGGTCAGCGGATCATCGCCGCACAGGAACGCCCGTCGAACACACCGCTGAATGGCATGAAAGACCTGCAGCTGAGCAGAATCAGCGACTTCGTAACGAGGCTTGCGTGGCATGAGGGTCTTATCGGGCGAATTCGATTGATCGAAAGTCTAGCAACCCGAGTGAATCGGGGAGATGGATTATGGGTGGCCCCTAATTTTGCCCCACATTTCAAAGGAGACCCGCGAAGCGCTCGGAGATGCCCCGGCCGGTATGATTGAACCGCATCTTCACCACATTCTCTTTAAGAACGGCGTGGGCATCAAGCAGCAGAAGGAAGTGATTCGGGGAATGGAGGTCCTTGTCAAACACAACATCAATATTGGCGCAAACAAAGCCAATCTTGTCTGGGCCCCCAATATTAAGGGGCAACACGTGATCGATAAACTAACAGAGGTCGTTGACGCGATTGTGAAAGCTGATAAGGTGGGTTCAACTTTAAGCGAATCTAAGGAACTTGTGATTGCTGCGCTCACTGAGATGGGTGAGCAAGCTGCGAAGCATACAAAACCATGACAATGTCCGAGAATGATTATGAACGGCTCGGTGCCGCAATAGGCTCAGGGGATCTAGAGCAGATCGAGCTGATGATGGATCAGCATGCTGATCTAAGGGAAAATAAAAAGTACCACGAACGCTGTCTGTATTCTGCGATCCGTGAAGCTCAAATCCCGGTCGTCAAGTACTTCTTGGACCTTGGAGTTGATGTTAACTACAGTGACCCTGAAACATTCCTATATGGTACCGTCCGGACTGCGATCAGGAAAAATCATCTTGAAGTCGCAAAGTACTTATACTCTCGCGGAGCCAAGGTAAGCACGGGCGACATTGATGACGATCCGCTCTTAACGGCAATCCATGAAGGACATCCTGAATTTGTCAATTGGCTGATCACTACCAATGCGGATATTCACGCGACTTACCACGCGGATGATGGACGAGTTCTGAACGCTCTTGTTTTTGCGAAGGAACGCGGTCAAACCAAAATCTGCAAGCTACTAGAAGCAGCCGGTTGCAAGGTGCCTCCTGATGAAGAATCAGAGGCTGGCGAGTCAAGCGATCGAACTTCAGAGGAGGAGAACCTCGCGCTTCTGGTGAAGCACATGAGCGAAGTTTTCGGTCCCACCGAAGGGCTTGCCCTACAGGAAATGTTTCCTGTCATGAGCGAAGGGCCGTCCATTGCGGTCAATGTTATTTCGTCGGCGGATCGCGTCGTGATCTTCACTACAGGGATGAGCGACGAAGCGATGTCCGTAACGGAAGGACAAGAGGATTTTCAGTACGCGGAGCTGATGATGCAGCTGCCTGCTGACTGGCCTATTCCACGAGACTTGGACGCGGCTGACGAAGGATCGCTTTGGCCCTTCACGTGGCTGCGCCAAATTGCCTACCACCCTCACCTCAATGACACTTGGCTGGGTGGCGAATACACTGTGATCTCACCTGAGGATCCGCCCACACCGTTGGGCCCCAACACCAAACAAACGTGTTTTTTGTTGGTTACTTCCGCCGATGTGATTTGTCAGATAGCTCTTCAAAACAAGGTCTGTAACGTCTATCGAGTCTTGCCGCTCTACACCGAGGAACGCGACCTCCTGCTGGAGAAAGGAATTAGCGCATTGTGGGATAGTTTGCAAGCGAAGGGTGTTGGGTACGTGCTGGACGTGGATCGAGCAAACTCGGTGACTAGCTAGCTGGACAGCGCCACTTCGTGGCTTTCGATTTAGTTTCACGATGATTTTGGCTCGACGCTTTTGATTCGATCCGGACTGATTCCCATCGCGAGATAGTCCTCGATGCGTTTCTTGCGATGGCAACGACTCGCCTCGGCGTTGCGCCGTTGGTGGTAGGCGATCCGCTTCAGCTCGGCTTCGTATTCTTGTTGAGCGAACCGATGTGGTAGTCCCAGGCAGCGAATAACCACGTCGGCCGCGCGACGAACTTGCTCAAGGGTCAGACGCTCGGCATCGGTTACGATTTCGCTGGCG
>Ga0163216_101311_pt1 | contig 16728 bp, 19 predicted proteins | sample SynspAceP_FD_167610 | JGI IMG/M metagenome (GOLD analysis project Ga0163216, IMG submission 167610) | Saline lake microbial communities from Ace Lake in Antarctica - Synechococcus sp. Ace-P (Illumina Assembly) | ecosystem: Environmental > Aquatic > Non-marine Saline and Alkaline > Saline ...
CAATGGCTATGGACTTACAACAACGACCGCCCAAATATGGGCATCGGCGGCATCACACCCGCCATGAAACTGAAAATGGCTGCGTAAGTTCTACGAATGCACCCCACTAAAAATGGGGGGATTACCGTGTGGCTTGCCCCGTTCGAAGGGGCAGCAATCAAGGATGCCGACAGCAGAGGTCTGCCACCGAGACGGCCTAAGCCCGCCTCACGCAGGTTTGTTCTGACACTGGCCGATCATAAGACGCCTAAGCGGGCATGTCTCCGCAACCTGCTTAATTCCCTGCACTTTCCATTTTCCGATTGGCAATCACGTTTTCCAACCAACCCAATTTCATTTCGGGCACCGACGACAACAGCAGATCGGTATAGTCGTCAAAGGGCGGCGCTAGAACTTCAGATTTTGAGCCGTAGCGCACGACCTCTCCTCGGTACATCACGGCAATAGAGTCAGCGATGGCTTTCACCGTAGCAAGGTCATGAGTGATAAACAGGTAAGCCACGCCTTCGCGTGCTTGAAGGTTAAGTAGCAACTTCAAAATACCGTCGGCCACCAAAGGATCGAGGGCAGATGTCACCTCATCACAAATGATTAATTTCGGCTTGGCTGCCAAAGCACGCGCGATGCAAACGCGTTGCTTCTGACCACCTGACAATTCGGCGGGATACCTATCAATAAAGCCTTCCCCCATCTCTATCTCGTCGAGAAGTTCCTGGACACGCTTTCGCTTTGCAGCACCCCGAAGACCAAAGTAAAACTCTAAAGGCCTGCCGATGATTGTACCAACTGTATGCCTCGGATTCATCGCTACGTCGGCCATCTGGTAAATCATCTGCAATTCGCGCAGATCATCTTTCGTCCTGTCTTTCAAAGCCGAAGATAGGGTTCTGCCGTCAAACCGCATTTCTCCCGCAGAAGGTGGCAAAAGGCCAGTTATGGCGCGCGCCAATGTCGATTTCCCCGATCCACTCTCACCGACCACAGCCAACGTATGGCCCGGTCGCAGCGACACCGAGATGTTCTTCAACACATCAAAATTTAGCCCGCGATACCGCGCGGTCACATTGTCGACTTCCAGCACCGGAACGGCATCATCGACTTTCTCTGTATGATCGATGGAGCGAACCGAGACCAACGCACGCGTGTAGTCTTCCTGCGGTGCCTCGATGATCTGGGCCACTGGCCCGTATTCCACCATATCACCGTTTCGCAGAACCATAATGTGATCTGAGACTTGCGCCACAACAGCCAAGTCGTGCGTAATGTAGAGAGCCGCAACACCGGTATCTCGGATGGCTTCTTTGATAGCCGCCAAGACGTCGATTTGGGTCGTGACATCGAGTGCTGTTGTGGGTTCGTCGAAGATCACAAGCGAAGGCTCGGAACATAACGCCATTGCGGTCATGACCCGCTGAAGTTGTCCCCCCGAGACCTGATGCGGATAACGGTTTCCGATCGTCTCAGGATTTGGCAAACCGAGCTTGCCAAACAAACGCACTGCCCGATCTTCGGCGTCAGCCCGCGAACAAATCCCGTGCTTGAGCGTCGCCTCGATGACCTGTTCCATCAGCTTTTTGGCAGGATTGAAGGCTGCGGCAGCCGATTGCGCCACGTAAGTCACCTCGCGGCCGCGAATTTCGCGCAGTTCCCCTGCCCCGCTCGCGAGTATTTCACTGCCATTCAGCCAGACTTCGCCACCAGTAATCCGCACACCGCCACGGCCGTATGCCATGGCTGACAGACCGATGGTGGACTTACCGGCACCGGATTCACCAATCAGTCCAAGCACCTTGCCACGCTCCAGCTGGAACGACACGCCTTTGACTATCTCGATTTCCTGCGCCGGCTCTCCCGGCGGATAGACAGTCGCGCCGATCTTTAGGTTCTTGACGTTAAGAAGCACCTCAACCACCGCGTCCCCCTTTCAAGCTCGTGGTACGGCTAAGCACCCAATCGGCCACGAGATTTACGGAAATCGCCAGCGTAGCGATCGCAAATGCAGGGATCAAAGCGGCTGGGATACCATACACGATCCCATCCTTGTTTTCCTTCACGATACCGCCCCAATCGGCCAGCGGTGGCTGCACCCCAAGGCCTAAGAAAGACAGTGTCGAGATGAACAGAACCATAAAGATAAAGCGCAGCCCCATTTCAGCGACAAGCGGGGACAAGGCGTTGGGCAGAATCTCACGGAAGATAATCCAGATTTGCCCTTCACCTCGAAGGCGCGCCGCCTCAACATAGTCCATGACCGTGATGTCAATCGCAACAGCACGCGACAGGCGAAACACGCGCGTTGCATCCAAAAGCCCCATTACGAGGATGAGGACGGGCAGCGTAACCGGCATAACGGAAAGCACCACAAGCGCGAAAATGAGCGAGGGAATCGACATGATCAGGTCCACAAAACGCGACAGCACCTGATCCATCCAACCGCCGGCAACAGCAGCCGTGAACCCAAGGATTGAGCCCGTAATGAAGCTTAAGAGCGTAGCCACGGTCGCAATGAGGATCGTCGTCTGCCCCCCGTAAATCATCCGAGACAGAAGATCCCGCCCAATGCTGTCGGTGCCGAGCAAGAATTCCGCCGACGCCGGTTCCCAAACGTCACCCACAATCTCGGCCATACCATATGGAGCGATGAAATCCGCGAAGATCGCAGCCAGAAAATAGGCGCTTGTTAAGACTAACCCGATCAGGGCTGAAAGCGGAATGCGCATCATTTCGGATGCCTAAGACGTGGATTTGATAGAATAGAAATGATGTCAGCTAACATGTTCAGGCCGATATAGACCGCCGCAAAAACAAGACCACAGGCTTGCACGACTGGAACGTCGCGTTTTGAGACGTGATCAACAAGGTATTGGCCCATTCCGGGATAGACGAAAACGACCTCGACAACGACGACGCCGACGACAAGATAAGCAAGGTTCAGCATCACAACGTTAATCACCGGCGCAACCGCATTCGGGAAGGCGTGCCTGGCAATGACCAAGAACGGGCGTAGGCCCTTCAACTCGGCTGTCTCGATATATGCTGATTGCATGACGTTTAAGATTGCAGCTCGGGTCATCCGCATCATGTGCCCCAAAACAACGAGCACAAGAACAATGACGGGCAATGCAATGGCCGAGAGCTTCTCGCCCAGCGACATCCCATCATGGATCATTGAGACCGTTGGAAACACTCGAAACTGAACCGCGAGAAGATACATTACGATGTATCCAAGCAAGAACTCAGGCACGGAAACAGAGGCCAACGTAGCGCCTGAGATGAGCTTATCCGGCCAGCGGCCCAGATACCGCACAGCAATTAGGCCTAACAAGATTGCCAGAGGAACCGCAAAAATCGCAGCCCAAAAGGCAAGAAACAACGTGTTCCCAAGTCGCTGCCCCATGGAGGTGCTAATGTCCTGCCCGTTGGTCAGCGCAGTTCCAAGGTCTCCGTGCAATGCGCCCCAGAGCCATGAAAAATAGCGTGTGGTTGCGGGTTCGTTTAAACCGAGCTCTTCGCGCAAATTCGCTAGGGAAACTGGCGTGGCGGATTGGCCCAGTATGGACTGAGCCACATCGCCAGGCAAAATCTCGGTGCCAACGAAGATCAAAACGGAGGCTGCCAGAAGCAGAAGTAGGCCCAGCGCAATGCGCTGGACCAGTAGTCTCAAAATAGGATTCAAAGGATCAAACCTACGCCATCCAGGTCTTATGCGGAGCCAGACCGTTCATAACTTCCTGAATACCGTCTGCTTCCCAACCTTGGACGTCGTCCGAAACCGCTTCAACAAAATCGTTGAACATTGGACAGATCAGGCCGCCTTCATTGTGCACGATCGTTCCCATCTCGGAATAGATGCCCTTGCGCTTAGTCTGGTCGAGCTCAGCCCGCGCCGACAACAGCAAGCTGTCGAAGTTATCGTCAAAGAAGCGCGTGTCATTCCAGTCAGCGCTCGACAGATAAGCTGTGGAATACATCTGGTCCTGAACAGGACGCCCGCCCCAGTAAGACGCACAGAACGGTTGGACGTTCCAGACTTCAGACCAGTAGCCATCATTTGGCTCACGCTTGATCTCAAGAGGGATACCAGCCGCTGCAGCCGATTGCTGGAACAAGGCCGCCGCGTCAACAGCACCGGGGAACGCACCATCGGCGACGCGAAGAATGATCGGGCTGCCGTCATGGCCGGATTTCGCATAGTGCTCTGCGGCTTTCTCCGGATCGTAGGTGCGCTGCTCCAAGCTATCGTCAAACAGCGGATAGGCTGCATTGATTGGGATATCATTGCCGACCGAACCATAGCCCTGCAGGATTTTCTCAACCATATCTTCGCGGTCGATTGCATATTTCAGTGCCAGACGCAGATCGTTGTTTGCGAAGGGCTCGGTGTTGCAATGCATGATGAACACATAGTGGCCGCGTCCCGATACGTTTTTGACTTCCAGGCCAGCAGAACGTGACAAAAGCCGCGCAACTTTAGGCTCAACGCGGTTGGCAATGTGGACCTGCCCCGACTGGACTGCTGCCATACGCGCAGTCGAGTCGTTGATAACCAGGAACTCGACGTTGTCATAGTGACCGCGCGAACCGTCCCAGTAGTTGGCGTGCTTTTCGAACGTGTGACGAACGCCTGGCTCATTAACGATGATCTTGTAGGCACCTGCACCGATGCCATCGGCAGGGTTTTCCCGACCGCCGTTTGGCTGGATTTGCAAGTGGTAGTCAGCCATTAGATATGGGAGGTCAGCGTTGGCCGTGGCCAGCGTTACAGCAACGTAATCGCCGTCTTTCTTAATCTCCTCGATGCCCTGCATGATGCCGAGGGCTCCCGATTGTGAGTCCTCGTCCGAATGGCGCTGGAGCGTGGCGATCACATCGTCAACCGTCAGCGTCTTGCCATTGTGGAACTCAACATCCTTGCGGATCTTGAACATCCAAGTCTTGGCATCTGGTGTGCTTTCAACACTTTCAGCAGCGCGCATATCCAAGCCACCATCGGCCGTCACATCAACGAGCGTTTCGCCCATCGTCCGGGTAAGGTGAAAAGGCACTTGGCTTGCCGCAACGGCAGGGTCGAGACTGTTGGTGCTCTCACCACCGCCAAGACCCATGATCAGCGTGCCACCTTTGACTGGGCCAGCAGCGTGAACTGCACTTGCCAGAAGCGTATTGGCCATGCCCGCAGTCAACCCGAGTGCGCCTGCGCGGCCTAGAAACGCGCGGCGGCTATGCTTGCCACGTGCGGCGCGGTCCGCCAAATATTTAAGTTCGTCGTTCATAGATACTCTCCCTGAAAGTTTTCTTGAATTTTCACGAGCATAGGCGGCAACCATCCAAACCGCTACCACGGAATTTTAAGAACGCTACTGCCCGTCTTTATCTTAAAGGCCGTTCCGAACAATTTGGTCCTCAATTTCACGCTCAAGGACGAGCGTGCCCCCCTCCCAAGCTTCAAGGCGCGCGCGCAGAAAAAAGTGTGTCGCATCAGACCACATCTCGGAGAATGTCTCGGTACGAAGTTCCAATCCATCGCGGTGGATTTCTTCTGTCCAATGCAATGTGCTGCGGGCAGACAATGCATCATCGGGATGAATCTCCCAAAGCTCCCGGGCGACCGAGCCTGAAATCAACCCGTGCTCCAAATTCTCGTATAAACCGAAATCGTCTTCGACAATCAGGCGCACATTGCCAGTTTTATGGTCCGTTTCTGTGCGCCGAAGATGTGCGGCTGCGCGAATTTCACGCCGCTGGAGAGGTGCTGCCGCTTCTGCGGGCTCGAACTCCCATTCTGCCTCCGCCGCTCCGCTGCGCACGGGCAGCTCTAAAGCTCCGCCTGTCAGTTCCAATGTGGTTGTTTCAGGCGAGGGCCAAATCATTGGCCAATAGGCCGAGGACACAGCCACACGAAGCCGATGCCCCTCTGGCAGCCGATACGCGATATGATCCAACGGAACGCTGACTTCATAATCCTGCCCCGGCATCAAGGGCGCGACTTGATCATGGCCGCTCAAATGCGTCAGGTTCAAAACGCCCCAAGTTATCCGCGTTGAAGCGCCGTCTGGATGAAGATGGTTGAGCCGAACAGCAAGCTGAACAACCGGCTTGTCCGAACTCAAACGTAACCGAAGCGTGGGTGCTCCAACGATATCGGTCTGCGCCATGGGCTCTGAATCAAAACACGCTGAGAACGCGTCATCAGACCGTTGATCGCCCGGCATTTCCGGACCCAACCAAATCGCACAATATTCTCCGCCATTCATACCGCAATGATGGGGCGACGAGAGGCGGTGTTGAAAACGTCCGCCCGTGCCCAAAGTGCCTGAACCAAGCGGTAAGGTTTGCAGTTGAACACGCGGAGAGGGCCATTCAGCCTCAGCAAGCCAGCGTCCCGGTCGATGATCATACCAAGCTGCAGGGCGCACGCCGTCCATTAGATACGGCCGGTAAGCTGGATCAGCGTCGACTCCGTTTTCGATCCCTTTCAACCATTTGTCCCACCAGCGTCGCGCCTCTTGCAAAAAGCCGATCCGAGGTTCTGGCACAGCAAAATGTGGGTATTTGTGAACCCAAGGCCCGACAAGGCCCTTTACTGGTGCCTTTAGGTTTTCAACCAAAGTCGGCACCGCATTTTTATAGGCATCCCCCCAACCGCCAACCGCCAGCACCGCAGCTTTGATCGCACTGTAGTCTTCGCATACCGAGCCGTGCTGCCAATACGTGTCTCGGGTCTGGTGGCGCAGCCAAGTCGATGGAAGAAACGGCTCGGCCTCCAGCCGCGCAAGCCATACCTCGCGCCAATCAGCGCGCATTGCCGGATCGGGCGGACGCGAAGAATATGCCCACATCGTCGCGCCCCAGCCGAGATTTTCGTTCAGCAGGCAGCCGCCTTTGTAATGGATGTCATCGGCATAGCGATCCACAGTGGAACAAAGGGTCACAACGGCCTTCAATGCAGGTGGTGCCAGAGCGGCCACCTGAAGGCCATTGAACCCTCCCCAACTGATACCCATCATACCGACAGAGCCGTTGCACCAAGGTTGAGCCGCGATCCAAGCGATAACCTCACATGCATCTTCGAGTTCTTGCTGGGAATACTCATCGTCCAACAAGCCGTCGCTGTCGCCTGAACCTCGCATATCGACCCGCAGGCAAGCATACCCATGACCGGCGAACCAAGGATGCGTCAGCCCATCACGCACGGCTGTGCCGTCGCGTTTTCGGTATGGGAGAAATTCGAGGATCGCCGGCACCCGGTCCACCTCGGCATCCACCGGCAGCCATGCTCGCGACGACAGCCGACAGCCGTCTGACATCGTGATCCCCAAATCTGGGTCTTCTACAACAGTGTGAGGGAATTCAGTTACGATGCGCATGTTATTCCTCCGGGCAAGCCTCTCAAAGCCTTCGAACAAAGGGACTTGATCTTAGGATCCGGCAGCATCTGTGGTTCGGCTTCTCAAGTTAATTAACCGACATTCCTCAAGTAAAATGCCATCTTACAAGTCTTGTCGCCGTTTCGCACCCCGATCAAGCCTCTTTGGCCCACTCGATGTTGTTCAGGGGCCGTAAAGAAAAAGTCCGGGCTGCGATCCATGAAACCGACGGGTCTGCATGGATTGTGGTGCAACGCTGACGGATTTCTGAGGTGGTGCGCGTGCAGGCTTAAGTAACGCTTGAATCATCAGTATGCGCGCGGGAGTCTGCACACTTATCACGGAGCAAGGGGCAAAATTTAGCATTTGTAATACCTAATCATAGGCGATAGGTAATGCGCATCCAAGATACCAATTAAGGAGCTGAACACATGACACTGTCCGAAGTATTCTTATGGCCAGGAACCAAGGTGTGCGAACGTCTGGGGGTTGACCCTGAAGGTGAAGCCGGCCTGATCCGCTGGATGGTCAACACGCTTGTATATCTTGTGCTAAGCCTGATTGTTGTCTGGTTCATCGTAGCATGACCATGCCGCCGCAATCTGTGTTGACCTGAACCGTCCCACATACTCGGCATCCAATCCTCGAAAGCTCCTTGTGCCAGAGAGACAGCAACTGGCCCGTGTCACCGCGTCCCGCTGCCATGGTATAATCAGCAGAGCAATACGAACGCGACGCTGCTGATCGCTGCTCACCCCAACGGGCTAACATCGAACAATCGTGGGTGCAGCCAGATCAACCCACCATAAAGCGCGAGACCTGCCACGAAGCGGATCAACACACCAACCCATGAATTCGGTTTGGCAATCGCGGGGCGCGCAGCAACTGCGGCGTGCAGACGCTGCCACTCAGCACCCATCTCACGCTGCCGTCGTCGGTCGACAAGTCGGATGCCGAATGCAGCGAAGACTGCGAATGTTCCAAACAGCAGGGTATGCGCCATATCTCCATTGGGAACGACATGCGCCGCCGCCCAGAGCGTCAAAGCCAGAAGCAACGGGTGACGTGTAATCCGGACAATGCCGGGTCGCGCCGGATCAAAGCGGTCGTTCCGGGGCCCACCGAAAGAAAACGGATTTGGTCGCCCGAGGCTAAAGGCGAGGGTCAGGCAAACTGGCAGCATCACGGTCAATGACACATTGGCCTGCCAAGGTGCCCAGTCCCATAGGGGCACGAAGGGTGCTCGCCCTGCTGCGCCGATCAGCCAAGTCAACACGGCTAGCGACAACGCCGAATACAATATCGTGAACCCACGCTGCCCCAGGCATCGCTGGATCCACGGACGGAATGGGGCGCGCAACGGCAGCGAATGGGTGATGAAAAAGGCGATCCAAGCCAAGGCGAATTCCAACCAACCCATCGCGTTCGCCTACCCTTTTGACTGTTTGTCGGCCGACGACCGCAGCAACAGTCGGCCATAAACCAAAGAAAATCCGCCAAAAGCCATGATCCAGCCGAGACCGGCGACCAAATGCAACCAGGACGCTTGCGAAGGCCAATATCCAGCGCAAACCCGCACCAGAACGACCAGCGCCATGGCCACGTAAATACCAACGGTCGCGGGCCCTGCGGTGAGGGGTTGGCCACTATGCCCAAGGGTAGCGCGTGTCATCACGGCCAGTGTCATTAGGCCAACGGCACCAACCATCCAAATGTGCTGCGCTGCTGCCGTGCCAAAGCTGCCAGGCCAAAGAATCTCGGCCCCAATCGCCAGCGCGCCCAAGGGCACGAAGGCATAGGCGATGTGTAGAACGGCCACCAGCGGTTCCGATCCGGTCCGGTATCCAGCCCACCGCGCGAGCCGGACAGTGTGCAGAAGCGCCACTAGGAGAAGGGCAACTCCAGTCAACGGATGGATTGGTTCCAGAACCCAGAACAGAAGGGTCACTGCCAAGAATAAGAGCGCCACTTTATCGAACCGCTGCATAGGTGGTGTCGGAAGACGCCCAGCGCCACGCTTTGCCAACCAATTGCGGGCGAAGGACGGCACGATCCGTCCGCCGATTACGCCAATCATCATCACACCTGCGCCAAGACCCAGACGAAGCCCAAAGCCCTGCGCGGCATAGTCACCGCATGCAGCTTCCCAATGGAACAGGATGTTGCCAAACGTGAACACCGCCAGCATGGCCAGAACGATCAGGTTGCGCCAGTTTTTGCCCGCAATGATTTCACGCGCGATCACCAGCCCCAATGTCACTGGGAAGGCGACATCTATGATCGCGACCAAGAGCGACGGCAGCAAACCCGAGAGCGCGACAGCGATGCGACCGCCGACCCATAACGCGAAAAGACCCCCGAGGGGCCACCCGACAATCGGCAATCGCCCCGTCCAGTTCGGCACCGACGTCAGCAGAAATCCCGCCACGACGCCAGTGAGGTAGCCAAACAGGAACTCGTGGGCATGCCACGAAACAGGATCAAATGCGGTCGGCAATATCTGGACGCCCGACAGCATCAGCACCCAAAGCGCCATCGAAAGGGTCGCCCACACCGCAGCCCCAAAGAAAAATGGTCGAAATCCGAAAGTCAGGATCGCTGGGCCTCGCCAGCCGCGCATCTGCTCTGCCGTGCTGCTCATAATGGTTCCCTCTGAACTTGGATGCCCGTTTCGGTCAGGATGACGTTAAGTGGGATATCGTGGGGTTGCGGAAAAATCGTTGCCAACCGAGCAGATTGAAACCCGATCCCAATGCCAAAGGGTTGCGGGCCTAACGCAGCCAGCGTTCGGTCGAAATACCCGCCACCATAGCCAAGGCGAAAGCCGCAGGGATCCCAGCCGACCAACGGTGCCAGCGAGATCTCAGGCGTAAGAATTGCGGCATCGGGCGGAGGGACTGGAATATTCCAATCACCCCGCACCATCTTCGTCGCTGGCGTCCAATGGCGAAAGACGAGCGGTGCTGCCTTTTGTTCGACCACCGGCAGACAGACTTTGACACCTGCGGCATGAAGATCGACCAGCAACGGACGCAGGTCGGGTTCACCCTTGATGGGCCAATATGCCGAGAATACCTTGCCCTGCATGGCGTCGAACTGCGCAAACAACAGGTCGCGCAAATGACCTGTAAGCGCCGTTCCAATCGATGCACGGTCCTCGACGCTCAACGCATGGCGTTCGGCCCGCAATCTTATGCGCTCTGCCTTTCGCCAGCGTGCAACGTCGCGCGCCTGTTCGGGGTCCACTGCCAGCGGGTCGAAATAATCAGGCGCGATCTCACCCGCGAGACAGGGCGATGAGGCATAGCGGCTGATCTGGTCCGGTTCATTCATCGATCAAATCCTCTTACTGAGGCTCGAATTGCGGGCAGATCAGGTCGTTTTCCAGATGCATGTGAACAGCCATCTGGGGGAGATGCTTGCGGTGCGAAGCGTGATTGTTCGCCTCAATGTATCCGGTCAACGCGGCAGGGTCTTGAAGAAGGGCTGTATCAGCCATTGTGGTCACCTTTTTCATCGGCGGAGCGATGGAACTGCGTCCGCAGCTGTGCGGGCTGTGCCCTCGACAGCCATGTGCAGGGACCGGGCGATCCGCTCGGCCCGTTCGATCACATGCACCGCACCCGCAGGTGTGCAGGTCTCGCACGCGGTCTCGTGAAAAAGCGCCAGCCACCGCTCGAAATGCGCCCAAGTCACTGGCAGATGCGCGTGCGCAGGAACCGGAGCGCCGTGATACGACCCTGTCATCAAGGCAACGGAGGACCAGAAGGACACCATGCGCTCCAGGTGCGGCGGCCAGTCCGAAATGCGGCTCGCAAAGATCGGCCCCAAAACATCATCGGTGCGGATCTTACCGTAGAAGTTATGCACAAGTTCGGTCAGCATCGCTTGGTCTAGGCCGGTGCTATCCATGATCGATTGCGTCATCTCTGGCCGTGCGGAAAGTATGCGCGGGCGGGCGGTCTGCATGTCGTCCATCATGACCCCCTGCAAAAATTGTGTTGCAACACTGCGTAGACCTGTTAATCGGCATTGTAAATACCCATTCAATGAACGGCAGGCCGCATGCGTCTTACCTCCTTCACCGACTATGGACTGCGCATGCTGATGCGCATGGCCAGCGCTCCTGAGCGCGCCTACTCCACAGCCGAGCTGGCCGAAGAGTTCGGCCTGTCGCGCAACCACTTGAGCAAGATCATGCAGCGACTGTCCCGAGGCGGGATCGTAGAAACCCGCCGGGGTAGTGGCGGCGGTGCGATGTTGGCAAGGCTCCCGCAGGACATTCGCTTGGGCGAGGTCGTGCGCTTGCTTGAAGAAGATCAACCTCTCGTGGAATGCTTTAAGACAGAGATAAATACATGCTCGCTTGACGGGCGGTGTCGATTGAAAGCCCGCTTGCGCGCCGCCGAAACGGCGTTCCTAGCACATCTTGACCACGCAACGCTGGCGGATGTTGCACTTCCAACAGCATCTCTGGAAGTCTGACCCTCACCCTGCTCTGATACCGAAAGTCGAAAGGATACGAACATGTCGACCTGGCTACCGACCCTGATCACGAAAACCCCAGAGGAAGGCTATGACCTCGCCGTAAAGCTCTCACGCATGGCAATCAAAATAACCCAACCGGATCCGGAAGCCCGCGATCGCATGCGTCCGGCTTATGCCGAAGACGCCGAAGCGCTGATCTCCGTCAGTCAGGTCGTTGCCACGCATTTTGCGACTGTGGCCGCAGCAAATGGGTATTGGAAAAACGTGGCATGACTTCGGTCGAAATTGGGGATGATGGCTTCGTCGTGGACGCAGAGATCATCGCGGACGCCTTCGGAATCGCCGCCTCGAACGTTCAGAACCTCATGCAGTCCAAAGCAATTACCTCGCAATGCGAAAAGGGCATCGGCGAGGATGAGGGGAGCTGGCGATTAACCTTCTACCACAACAACCGCGCCTTTCGGCTGACTGTAGACGATAAAAGCCAAATCCTTCGTCGGGCTCAGTTTGACGCACCGCGCCAGCGTTCTTTACCGAAGTAACGTCTCGCGGACAGACCCACAGTTTATGCGGCGTCGTCCATTCGGTCAGGACTGGCTCCTAGAAAGTTGACAAAAGTGGACCGTCCTCCTACTTGCAGTTAGTGACTACTCGCTAACTTAACGGAGGCTCCATGGTTCTTCGCAAATCAGCCGATCATCGCAAGGCAGAAATCGTTATGGCGATGCTGCGTTTGGCAGACGAGCTTGGGCCCGATCGATTGACGACAAACGAGGTGGCAAAGGCCGTCGGTCTGACGCAACCGGGGATATTTCGCCATTTTGCCACCAAGCAGGATTTATGGCTCGCGGTCGCAGCCCATATTACCGAACAAATGAACGGTGCATGGGCGGCGGTCTTGGAGGAAGAGCTAGATCCACAACGCCGTATCGAGGCGCTCATCCGTGTGCAATTGCACCAAATAACAGAAAACCCTGCAATCCCCGCTATTTTACATTCTCGTGAGTTGCGGTCTGGGAACGCCCTTTTGCGCGCGCAATTCATCGAGTTGATGACACGATTTCAAACGCTCCTGATTGACGCTTTGACCGAGGGCGGCGCGCACGGGGTTTTCCGAACTGATCCCGCGCCAAAGGATTCAGCGATTTTGCTGATCTCCCTTGTCCAAGGGCTGGCGATCCGCTGGTCGCTTGGTCAGCGCGCATTTTCGCTGGAAGCCGAGGGTCGGCGCTTGATGAGCTATCAGATCGCTCTGTTGAAAGTGCCGCCTGAATTGAAGGAAATTCCATGACACCGCTGTCAAAGCGCAACCTTCTAGGACTGATTGCCGTCGCGGCTCTTGCAGGAGGCGGCTGGTTTTTCCTGACTGAACGTCCTGTGGTCGTGCCTGTCGTAGTGGCCGAGCAAGACGTTGCGGTCAGGGTTTATGGCCTAGGGACGGTCGAAGCGCGCATCGTATCGAAAGTTGGATTTGAAGTCGGCGCCGCGTTGACCGACCTTCTCGTCGATAGCAATGATACCGTAACCAGGGGGCAGGTTCTTGCCCGGCTGCATCCGGTGGAGCAGGACGCCCGCGTTGGCCGGGCAGAAGCCGGTGTTACGGCGTCCGAGGCGGCGATCTTGAAGGCTGAAGCCAATGTCGAACGGGCCAGAGCGGTCTTGGCGCAGCGCTTTGCGGCCAATGCGCGCCAGCAGGAATTGGCCTCGCGCAGCGCTATTGCGGCGACGTCGGCTGAGGAGGCCGAGCGCGATGTCGTCGTCGCTGCCGCTGATCTGTCTGTTGCGCAAAGCGAGGTGGCTGTAGTGACGGCGCAGGCCTCAGATGCACGCGCCGCCCTGCGCTATGAACAAACGCTGTTGGATCACCATGTGCTGACAGCGCCGTTCGATGCCGTAATCGTCGAGCGTCATGCCGAGGCGGGCACCGTGGTGCGGGCTGGGGATGTGATCTTCACCCTAATGGATCCGAAAACCGTCTGGGTTCAGGCCTATATCGACGAGGGTCGCGCAGGCGAATTGGCCATTGGGCAGGTTGCAGAAATCCGGCTGCGGTCCTTGCCGCATTCGGTGTTCACCGGCGTGGTTGCGCGCATTGGCATCGAAAGTGACCGGGTGAACGAGGAACGCCTGGTCTGGATCACCTGCTCCGATTGCCCGGATCGCGTATTTCTTGGCGAACAGGCCGAAGTGCGGATCACCACGGCCATCCTTGCAGATGCCCTGCTGGTGCCGGAAGTCGCGGTTCAGGGCTTTGACGGTCATTTGGGTAGCGTCTGGGTGGTGCAGGACGGGCGATTGGCACAAATTCCCCTCATCTTTGGTCATCGAACCGAAGATGCACGGGTCGATGTCGTCTCAGGTCTTCCCGAAGGCGCGCAGATCGTGGCCAACCCGATCAAGGCTCTGGCCGAAGGGCGGCTTGCGCGCGTGAAGGGGGACGCACCATGAACCTTGCATGGCGCGATGTACGCCACAATCTGTTCCGCTTTATCCTGACCTGTCTGGGTCTGGGCCTGCTTATGACAGTCGTTCTGGCGATGATGGGCATCTACAATGGGCTGGTCGCCGATGCTCTGAACATTGTGAAGGCACCACAGGCCGACATCTGGGTGGTGGAGGCCGATACGCAGGGACCGTTTGCTGAAGCCTCGAGAATTCCCAATGACACGCGTGACGCGGTGGCGCGGCTGCACGGGGTGACACAGGCCGGCAGCATTACCTATCAGACTATTGAAGCACCCTTTGGCGGCGCGGTGCTGCGGCTCTACGTTATCGGTTATGAACGTGGTCGTCTGGGCGGCCCACAAACCATTTCAGAAGGGCGGAACCTTGAGGTCAGTCATTTTGAATTGGTGGCAGACGCCAAAACCGGGCTAAGCCTTGGCGATACCATCGAGCTCGGGCGCAATCGGTTCGAGGTTGTCGGGTTGGTCAAAGACACAATGAATTCGGGTGGCGATCCTGCGGTCTTCATCACCTTGGCCGATGCGCAAGTGTTACAAACGCAGCTTGCCCCTTCGGCGGCCCGTGTGCAGGTCGCACGCGGGGGCGCAGCCACTGGCGGCGCCACAGTTGCCGCCGTTATCGGACGGCTGGATCCCAATGTGGACCCGGAAACCGTGGCACAGACAGTGCGGCAGTGGAAACACCTGTCGGCTCTGACCCAATTCGACCAAGAGGAAATCCTGATCAAATCCGTGGTGGACAAGGCCCGCAAACAGATCGGTCTATTCTTGGGGATTCTCCTGACAGTGTCTGCGGTGGTCATCGCCCTGATTATTTACACTATGACGATGGAAAAGTTGAAACAGATCGCGACGCTGAAGCTGATCGGCGCGCCAGACCGCACCATCATCGCGCTGATCGTGCAGCAGTCGGTGGCCCTCGGCGCGGTTGGACTGGCCATTGGGTTAAGCCTGATTATGGCGGTGAAGGACTATTTTCCCCGCCGCGTTCTGCTGGAGCCCGCCAATGCGCTGGCACTGACCGGGATCATCCTTGTGGTTTGTATTCTCGCTTCGGGCCTTGGCGTTCGGGCAGCCTTGAAGGTGGACCCCGCCACCGCCTTGGGGGGCTGATCGATGCTTGATGACAGCCGCAGAGTGATTGTCGAAATCAAAGGCGTGGCGAAGCACTACGGTGAGGGTGAGGCCCGCGTCGACGCCCTTCGCAATCTGGATTTGACCGTGCATGCCGGTGAGGTTGTGGCGCTTCTGGGGCCATCCGGTTCAGGCAAGACGACACTTTTGAACATCATAGGCTGCATCATTGATCCCTCCGAAGGGCAGGTCAGCCTTGATGGAGAACTTGTCTATGATCAGCGCTGGCTGCGCAGTGATTTGCGAAAACTGCGGCTCGACAAGGTCGGGTTCATCTTTCAGGCGCATAATCTTCTGCCATTCCTGAATGCCACTGACAACGTTGCACTGGTTCTGCAACTCGCGGGCAAGAGCCGCGCCCAAGCACAGGCCCGCGCGCAAGAACTGCTGGACTATCTTGAGGTTGGCAATCGCGCTCAAGCCATGCCAGCTCTCTTGTCGGGAGGCGAGGCGCAGCGAGTTGCGATTGCCCGCGCGCTGGCCAATAGCCCCCGCATCATTCTCGCCGATGAACCCACGGCCGCACTGGACAGCAAGCGGGCCGGGATTGTGATGGACCTTATGCGCAAACTGGCGGCGGATCAGGATGCCTGCATCATCGCCGTGACCCATGATGAAAAGATACTCGACCGCTTTGACCACTTGTTCCACTTGCGTGACGGACGTTTGGAAAACGACAAGGGAGATGAGACATGACGACGAAAAAATTTGCCACCAAGGGGCTTAGGATCGCGGCTGGAATTGCAATTGGATTTGGTGTCTTGACCGTCGTGTCGGGGGGGCTTGCACTGTTTGGCGGTCCCGCAGCACAGGCCGCAGCGGGGAATTCGGTTCCTTTCGTGTTGTGGTTCAATTTTCTGTCGGGCTTTGTTTATGCTCTCGCCGGGATAGGGATTGCACTGCGCAAACCTTGGGGCAGCACGCTTTCCATCGCACTTGCCCTTGCAATAATCACTGTCTTCGCATTGCTCGGTTGGCACGTCTTCCGTGGCGGCGTGTATGAAATACGGACCATAGCAGCCATGGTTTTTCGCGCTTCGATCTGGATCGGTATTGCCATCTTTTTGCGTCGATTGGACATTAAACCGTCGCAGGACATCGCTAAGGGTAATTGACACGCAGCACAGAAGTCTAGGTGTTTAGTCTTGGCATCTGGTGGATCGGGTCGAGAATGAATCTTTCTGGCTCTGATGTCCAGATTTTGCAGATGTATTCGTAGGGCGTGAGGCCGTTCAGCGTCTTCAGCCTTCGGGCGAAGTTGTAGGCTGTCATGA